>Ga0209624_10000512_pt1 | contig 33925 bp, 26 predicted proteins | sample JacPinW_OM2H0_O1_FD_188565 | JGI IMG/M metagenome (GOLD analysis project Ga0209624, IMG submission 188565) | Forest soil microbial communities from Algoma, Ontario, Canada - Jack Pine, Ontario site 1_JW_OM2H0_O1 (SPAdes) (version 2) | ecosystem: Environmental > Terrestrial > Soil > Boreal...
TTTTTTTGCTGCGGAGGTCGCCTGGTTCAGCGGGGTCTCAACATATACTCGATATCCCTGTCTGCGCGCCGTCGCCAACAGCGCCCTAGGTGCGCCGCGTTCCCAAGCAAGAACGATCTCGTTCACTCCGAGCGAACTCGCCGGAGGTAACGTAGGGCCGTTCCATTGCACAAACACCGTACTCCATGCAGAGGGAGAACATATGGCGCAAAGGCACAATAGAACCATGTTCCTAAAACTCATGCGATCCGTTCTCGAGCCCTGAGTCATCACAACTGTTTCCCGAAAAAAATTTCCGGCCCATGGTTTACTGTTTCGATTTCTGCTTTCGGAGAAAGCCAGATTGCAGAGACGTTGCTCATGCCATCGACCAAAGACTTCCCAACTTCCGGACCCAGCAGCAGTAATGTGGTCGCAAGCCCGTCGGAAGGAGTTCCCCAAGAGGTGATGACGCTGACCGCGAATCGAGTATCGATAGGCTGTCCGGTGGCTGGGTCAATAATATGCCCTGCGGACTCGGGAGCGAGCAAAGAAACCGCCGTTTGCTCCGATGTGGAAACACTCTGGTCCTTAAGCATCACGTAGGGATCAATCTTGTGAGAAGGATCGCGCAGGTGCACAAGCCAGCCACGCTGTCCGGGCGGAGATCCCATGGCCAAAATCGTACTTCCTCCGGAATTGATTAACGCGTTGCAAATACCGGAAGAATGCAGCATCTCACCAGCGCGGTCCACCGCATATCCTTTGCCGATCGCGCCCAAATCTAACTGCATACAGGAAGATCGAAATGTAATTTGGTCCGGCGGAGTTAATTCGATCTTCTCGTAGCCAACACACTTCTCGGCTTGTTGTCGCTGGGAAGGCGAAGGCATCGAGTCGCCCGACAAGGCAGCTTTCCACAGGTTTACCAGCGGCGCGACGGTAATGTCGAACTTCCCGTCCGAGAGTCTGGAAAACTGCACCGCTTGTTCAATCACGCGATACAAGTCGGGCGGAACCTTCTGCGTGTGGAAATGAGCGGAGCGGTTCAGCCTGCTCAAAGCGCTCTCAGGCTTATAGTTGCTCATCAGATCGTCCATTCGGACAATCTCTTGGAAAGCCTTGTCGATCGCGGCGGAAGCTTTTTCGGAAGATTCGGCATAGGCAGCGATCTCGAAGACCGTGCCCATGATGTACTTTTCCTTATAAACGAGAATTGGCGTATCTGAGCTCTGGGCGCTCGAACCGACGGACAGAATTACTACGACGAGGGCTGCCGCCCATCGCTTATCGAAGCGCATAAATTTCACCGCTCAAACTCGCTATATAAATACCGTCGCCAGCGAGTACGGGAACGGATTGGATGGCCGTCCCCAGGCCGGCTCTCCACACAATTTTTCCGTTGGCCGGATCCAGGGCAAACAAGCCTTCCGCCTGAATCAAGAGCCCACCGTCTGCAATCACTGGTGAGGCCGTAACCACTTCGCCCACTTCGGTCTTCCAGCGCAACTGGCCGGTTTGAATGTCAAAGGCGTATACCACTCCATCTTTGCTGCCAATCGCAGCAAAATCTCCCACTAGTGCTGGTGAAGACGCGATGCCGAGGCCCGTTTCATATTTCCAGCGCACCTCTCCGGTGCTCGCGTTCAGCGCATAAACAGAAAAGTCCTCGGAGCCGATAACGACGAGGCCATTGGCCACTGCGGGAGAGGAATCAATACCGTTGCCGGTAGGCGTTCCCCACAGTATCCTTCCGGAATCGGCTGCGAGACAGTACACCTTGCCGTCTCCGCAACCCACGTAAAGCTGATGCTCAGCGGCATACGGCGTGGAATAAATCCTTCCGGCAAGGCTTTGGGACCATTTTTCGTGACCACTCCCGGAGTCGACAGCATAGACTTTCCCGTCCGCGCTGCCAAAGAAAACAACTCCATCGCGGACGACCGCCGATGACCACACCTCGGCCTGGCTTGCCGCCTCCCACAGTTTCCCCCCCGAATGCCGATCCAGGGCATAGACCTTGCCGTCGTCACAACCAAAAAGAACCATGTTCCCGAACAGAGAAGGCGTGGCATGCACCTGGCCCTCGGACTGAAACTTCCACTTGGATGTTCCCGTGCCGACGTCGATTGCGTGCAGCATTCCGCTGACCGAAGCAACATACAGAATTCCTTCTCGCAGCACTGGAGCGGACCGCACCGCGCTGCCGGCACGATATTGCCAAGCCGCCTTCTCCGGAAAATGTAATTTAATTTGTCCCTGGCCACCGGTACGGGCATTGTCCCCGAGCAAGGTTGGCCAGTCGGGTGGAGATTTGGGCGTAATTGTTTCCGTCATCAGCATCAGGCCGAGATCAGACGATGATCGATCTGCTTCAGATCGGAGATTCCGAGTCCAAGCTTCCCTGCCGCTGCAATATGTCCCGGTTGCCGGAAGAACAGATTCTTGGTGGCATCGTGAAAGAACACGTTGCTGTCTGGCGTGAGGCTGCTTGACTCGTGTTCCCAGACGGACGGAGCACCGTGTTGGCGTCGTTTCTTCTCGATCGCTTCCAGTTCAACGGTGTCCATCGCCACCGGGTCGGTAGCCACCAGTAGAATCCCTGGCTGCTCGATAAAATCCTGGACCTGCGTGAGCGGGCCCCCGTGCCATACCTGACGCATTCCATCCATGATATGCAGCACGGCTCTCGAACGTAGCGGTTCGACCGTGCACAGCAATCCGATCAGAGGATTCGTAAAAGAATGCGGCGCTTGATGGGTGCGCGCAACGTTATTGAAAGTACCGTAGGCCAGGTTCTTGAGAGCTCCAGTAACTCCGGATGCCGAGTGGTCCTTCATGGTGGGCACGTTGATAATCTTCGTTACTTGGTGGGCCACAATCCTAGCCATGTATGATCGGGTTTCCCACTCCCCGAAGAAATTGGCATCGCAATAAACATTCGGCTCGTAGCCGACCAGGCCGCTGGCGAAAGCGTCCTCGATGCCCACGACGCGAACTCCAGTCGGCAACAGCGCCTGATAGCTGCCGATATCCATCTCATACGAATATCGGTCGTAGACCACGATATTTCGCGGCGGCACTCCAAGCGACCGGACTGCGTCAATGATCTCTCGTATGATCTCGGGAGACGAACAACAAGCAGGCGCACCCGATGGATTGATCTTGATGCCGACGATGTCCTTCGGATCGATGAATTTCGCCCACGCGTCCTGAACCGATTTCTCGCCGGTCAGTTCGGTCATCGCCCGTTCCAGCAGACGGCGGACGATCGACTGCGTCACGCGATTCCCCACGATAGCCTTGGGTTCGCGGATCTCGATAACTCGCCCGCGAAACAACCCCGGCATCCCCAGTGGCGACGCGGCATAATCGGGCAGACCGTGCAGTTCAATGGGCGGGAAGGAAGGAAGAGAATCCGCCCGCACCATTGGATCCAGACCTTGCATCAGCAGCGAAGCGCTTCCGATGCAACCAGCCTTTACGAAAGTACGACGGTCCATGATGCCTTCCGGATTGATCGCTCCAATTTTGCCCGACCGAACTCGAGCGAGCCGATCAGATTACGCCAGTGCGTCTCTGGTTTACAACCCGTCATGGCCCGCGTCATGCCCGCCTCTTCATCGCGCTTTTCATCGATGATGACAATCTCGTCTCCTGTGGGTACACTTTCGCTTCAACACAAACCACACCGGGGCCAGGCGGAGGCGGATGAAAACATCACTTGCAATCAACGCAGCACTAGCGATCGTCATCGCATCTCCTCTCGTCACATTTGCGCAAACTCCACCTCGTTATGATCTGCTGTTAAAAGGCGGCCACGTTATCGATCCTGCCAATCACATCGACGACGTGCGCGACGTTGCCGTATTCCAGGGCAAGATAGCTGCTGTCGAAAAAGATATTCCTGCCGATCAGGCGGGAAAGGTTGTGGACGTTTCGAAGCTCTTGGTCACACCTGGACTGATCGATATTCACTACCACGTCGGCCACGGAGGAGCGCCGCTCAACTGGTTCACTCCTGAAGCCCGAGCGCACGCTCTCCCACTGGGCATCCCGGCGGATGTGGCGCTGCAATCTGGCGTGACCACCATCGTCGATGCAGGTACGGCAGGCGCCGAAACCCTCCTGCAAGAGAAGGAAGAAGTCATCGATCGCGCCAAGGTGCGCGTACTGGCTTTCCTGAATATCGTCGGGAATGGGATGGGAGGCGGGCTGGAACAAAGTCTGGATGAGATGGACCCCAAACTTTGCGCCGCCACCATCACGAGATATCGGGACATCATCGTCGGAGTAAAGACTGCGCATTACTGGACGAAAGAGCCGTGGGACGCGGAGCACGTGCCGTGGGCTGCGGTAGACCGTGCGATTGAATGTGCGACGCTCGCGAATGTTCCGGTGATGTACGACTTCTGGCCTCGTCCCGAGCGAACTTACGAAGACCTACTGAAGAAGATGCGGCCCGGTGATATTCACACCCACGTCTTTGCCCAGCAATTCCCCATAATTCTTGCCGACGGCAAAATCAATCCCGCGTTGGCCGAAGCTCGCGCGCGGGGCGTGATCTTTGACGTGGGGCATGGAGCGGGTAGCTTCTGGTTTCGCAATGCAGTTGCTGCTGTGAAACAAGGATTCATTCCTGATTCCATGTCGACCGATTTGCACATAGGCGATTTCAACCTGGTCAGCATGAACAATGTGATGTCGAAGTTTCTGGCCATGGGTGTAGCGCTCGACGACATCATTCGCCGGTCAACGGTCAATCCTGCGGCCGAGATCCACCGGCCGGAATTGGGCACTTTGTCGGTTGGCAAAGAGGCCGACATCGCAGTTCTAGAATTGATGAAAGGTCACTTCAGCTACATCGATTGCGGCGTTGCCCGCATGGATGGGAATGTAAAATTGTCGGCTCGCATGACGATTCGCGCCGGTCGTATTTTGTATGATCCCTCAGGTCTCAGCATGGTGGAGTGGGAGAAAGCCCGTCCACAATATTTCACGACTCCCGATAAAGGCGAATCTCTGCCATCGCGGGCCGATGATTACCCGCGAGACTAATTGTCGAAGGACCAACAGCGTGCTGGAGGTTCAACCGTGCCCCGGATTACTCGACGGAAACTCTTAGGCAAGGGAGCGCAAGCCATTGCCGCAGGAAGCGCCGTACTCGCTGCAGTACCGACTTTGGCAACTCGAGGGGTTTCGACGGAATCGGCTGCCGGGGGGGACTACTATCAGAAACTCGGTGTGACTCCTTTCATCAACGCCGCGGGTACGTACACGGTTCTTTCAGCTTCCACAATGCCCGATGAAGTTCAAGCGGCGATTGCACTGGCCGCCAAGAAACCTGTAAATCTCAGCGAACTGCTCGATGCCTCGGGCGCTTATCTGGCGAAGCAGTTGCATTGCGAAGCTGCGCTCGTCACCTCCGGTGCTGCCGCGGCGCTCGTGGTAGGGACGGCGGCGTGCGTCACCACGGGAAACGAGCAGGCTATCCTCAGCATTCCTACCGACACGGCTGGGCTTAAGAATGAAGTGCTTATCCAGAAATCTCACCGCTATGGGTATGACCATGCACTGCGCAATTGCGGAATTCGCTTTGTGGAGGTGGAGACTCTTCAACAGTACGAGCAAGCCTTCAATGAGCGCACGGTGATGGCTCATTTCTTCAACGCTGCTGAAGGCAAGATCAGTCGAGAAGATTGGGTGCGAGTAGCCCATCAGCATGGAGTTCCCTGTTTTAACGACGCTGCCGCGGATGTTCCACCCGTCTCGAATTTATGGAAATACACGCAGATGGGGTTTGACCTGCTCACATTCTCTGGCGGGAAGGGCCTTCGCGGACCGCAGTGTACCGGCTTGCTGCTGGGTCGAAAGGACCTGATCGAAGCGGCAAAGAAGAACAATTCGCCAAACTCCAATACCGTCGGCCGTGGCATGAAAGTGGCCAAAGAAGAAATCGTTGGCCTTGTCGCCGCCGTAGATTGGTTTTTGAAACAGGACGATGCCGCAATGGAGGCGGAGTACCGACGTAGGGCAGATGGGATCGTGAAACAGCTAAACTCGATTCCGACGTTGCAAACACAAATCTTTGTTCCTGAAGTTGCCAACCACGTTCCCCACCTTCTCATCACCTATGACCAGAACCGATTGAAGGTCACTGGTACTGAAGTGATGCAGAAGATGAGAGAAGGAAAGCCGCGCATTGAGCTGAATCCATCGACCGGAGGCGCTCCAGCCAGTGCCGGATTGCCCGGCGGACCAAACACGATTGTCGTCGGGGTCTGGATGTTACAGCCCGGAGAAGAGACCATCGTCGGAAAGCGACTAAAGGAAGTTCTACAGGCAGCGATAACGGGCTAGAACGTAGGTCATCCGCGTTCAGCTCGGGCGATTTTAAGGTTGGCGCACTGCTCAAGGCCGAGGGCTGCGAACTTCGCTCTTATCCTAAGACCTTGGTCAAATGGATGGCTAACCTGCTTTGAACAATTCTTTTTGCAGACACAGGCCTCGTGCTCTTCAACTGCCCTCATTTCACGAGTTCTTCCTAGGGATACACGAAAAGAAAGTGGAGGTTCTGCTTCGTCCAGCGGCCGCGGATCAGAGTTGACCCGCCGACGGTGAATGACGCCAGCCGCCGCGAAGGTGGAACCGCAACCAGAGATGAGCACAAGCCGCACTCGAAAGAGATGATTCAGGGGAGATTCCTTCCCCTACTGAATCGAAGCGCCTCAGGGATGGTTGCCCGACATCGCAAGCCGCGTCAGGTGATACGTCATCAATGTGTCAGGAGATAAAAGCGCCTCGCGAAACTCCCTCGCTGCCTGTTGGATATTTCCCGAGCTGGCATCGAGCATGCCGACATTGTAAAACCACCAGCCACCGGGGGAGTGGCTGCTATCAGATTTCTTGACGCGCTCGAAAATGCTGTGCAGTTTTTGCTTGGCGGAGCCATGATCAAAATCTGGAAGTTGCTGAGACGCCTTCGACGCCCAAGCTTCATCTCCAAAACTCGGCTTCTCGGCCGCCTGCTGAAAGCTACTGAGCCTGGTCTGGCACTTTGCAGCTCTGGTATACGTTCCCAATCAGATAGATAACCCTGGCGGACTGTAGGAACGGCTCAAGTCCATCGCGCGTAAATGCCAAATCCGGCACCGGTTGCGCCAGATCGTCGACGACCTTGATTACGTCCGAACATTCTCCCTGCTGGGCCAGGGTCGGTGTCCGAATTTGGGCATGAGTGTCCTGAAACGGGCAGCGGATACAGCTCAATCCCTGCAAGTGACTTACAATGAGACGTGTAAAGTTGGCAAGAATACTGCTACATCGGTGGAATAGGAGTGACTCCATGTCCTTTATTCGCGATCTCCGGTTTGCGGTCTACTCGTTGGCGCGCACTCCCGGCCTGGCCGGCGCCGTGATCCTCACACTGGCGCTGGGCATTGGCGCCAATGCGGCGATCTTTACACTTGTGCGCGGCGTCCTGTTGCGACCCCTGGCAAATCGCGACGAAGATCGCCTGATCTACATTCGGCACAGCGCCCCTGGCATCGGGGTGGCAAACGACCGTTTTTCAGTACCCGAAATCCAGGACTTGCGCGCCAGTGTGAAATCGGTCAGCGAGTTTGGCGATTTTTCGACGATCGGGTTCACGATGCTTGGGCTGGGTGAGCCGCGTGAAGTTCGCGCCGGCGTTGTGGGCGGCTCCTACTTTGAGGTCATGGGCTTACGCCCCGTGCTGGGCCGGCTGCTGGATGGGCGAGACGATGGTCCCAATGCTGCGGGCGCCACGGTGCTCACTTACCGCTTCTGGACGACCGCGCTGCACAGCGATCCATCGGTGATTGGCAAACAGGTTCGCCTGGATACCCGTACCGCCACCATCATTGGCGTGCTCGAGCCTTCGGTTCCTTACCCTGCCGATACCGAGCTCATCGCAAACGTTGTGACGAGCCCGCATCATCTCTCCGCGACGATGGTCACTGGCCGCGTTCATCGGATGACGGAATTGTTTGGCCGCCTGGCTCCGGGAGTCTCTCTCGACCAAGCTCGAGCCGAGTTGCGGGCGGCATACTCTGCGATGAAGAAGGATCACCCCGAAGCGTACCCTGCGGCCGGGCAATTCAGCATTGACGCCAAGCGGTTGCGCGATGAGATCACATCGGGCGCTCGTACCGTGCTGCTGGTACTGCTCTCAGCCTCCGGGCTGGTTTTCATTATTGCGTGCTGCAATGTGGCGAATCTGATTCTGGCGCGGACGGTGCGCCGCGAAGCGGAGTTGGCGGTGCGTACCGCGCTGGGCGCAACCGCGGGTACGTTACGCCGCCTGCTGCTGGCGGAAAGCCTGTTGCTCTGCGGCGCAGGAGCGATTCTGGGGGTGGTTAGCGCAACTCCGATGGTAAACGTGCTGGCGCGGTACGCTTCGCGCTTCTCGGTGCGCGCGCTCGAGTTAAAGATTGATTCGAGCATGCTCTGGCTTGGCGCGAGCCTGGCAGTGCTGGCCGCCGTGCTCCTGGCTTTCGTTCCGCGATTACCCAATGCGAACACGTCGCAAGGCGTCAAGCTCAGTGGCGGGGGAATGCGCATCACCGGCGGGACGAGCCGGCGGCTGCGCCTCTTCGCGGTCACACAGATTGCGGCCTCGTTCATTCTGCTGGCGGGAGCGAGCATGCTGATCAAGACGCTGCTCACGTTGCAATCCACGCAGACCGGTTTCGACCTGCATCGCGTGCTGGCCATGGATATGCCAGTAATGTCTTATGGCAAGACTCCGGATCAGATTATCAATTTTTATCGGGACGCGATCCGCCGCATTAAGGAACTGCCGGGAGTGGACGGGGTCGCGGAAGGGACCAACGTGCCTTGGCGCGATGCGGGCGGCTTCGGTCAGGGATTTGAGTTCAGCGGCGAAGGCCACGTGAAAGGCAATCATGAAGAGGATCTTCGGGCGCAGTTCCGCGCGGTTTCATCGGGATTCTTCGCGGCGCTGGGAGTGCCTATCGTTGAGGGCCGAGACTTCAACGAGGATGACCGTCGCGGCGGCGAGCCTGTCGTGATCATCAGCCAAAGTGCGGCGCAGCGGATGTTCCCAGGCCAAGATCCGCTCAATCGTCACATTATGTGGACCGACCCGGTGATGGACTTCATCAGTGTGAGCAAAGGACCGCGCCGAGTTGTCGGGGTCGCCGCTGATGTGGATGATGAGCACATCGTGCCCGGAGCGGCACTCACCATCTATCACCCGTTCGGTCAAGTGCCGGATACACTTTCCGACAACGGCGTAAGCATCTTTGGTGGGCGGCTGTTCGTGCACACGCGCATCGATCCCTACGCTCTGGTCACGCCTGTCACGCGCATAGTGCGGGAGATGTCGGTTGATCAACCGGTCGAGCACGCCGCTACCCTCCAAGACATTCGCGCCGAAGTGCTCACTCCCGATCGGCTCAACACGATTGTCTTCGGGGGATTTGCCGCGGTTGCTTTGGCGATCGCTGTCGTTGGTGTTGCGGGCGTGCTCGCCTTTTCCGTCAGTGCCCGCGCCCGGGAGTTCGGCATCCGCCTGGCAGTGGGCTCGCAGCGTCGACACCTCGTGACCCGGGTCCTTGCCGAAGGAGCCGTAATTGCGGGTGCCGGCGTGATGGCTGGCGCGGCGGTTGGGTTCATGCTCGCACGGTTAGCCGGCAGATTTTTTGCTGAGCTCAAAATGCCGGGCGCTTTGCCGGTGGTGGTTTCGGCGCTCGTGTTGATGGCCGTTGCAGTTGTCGCATCGGTGTTGCCCGCGGCTCGCGCTGCGCGCGTCGATGTCATGCAAGTGCTACGCTCGGAGTGACTGCGTCAGAGCTATCGCCCACTCGCGTGGTGACCAGGAGCGACTGCTGCAGGTCCAGATTGCCCGCTCGGGTAAGCCCATCGCGAGCGAGCACGCGCTCACTGTGCAAAGAATTGTTGAACTCGCCTCGAGCCCGTATTCTCTTTGCCATAGGTGGAATCCTGTGGATCCGGGGCAATTGCTCAAATCCGTGATCCCACGGAAGCGGCGCCCCGGCTGGCTGAGCGCGTCCGCGAGCTGACCGGCTTCCGGCTCGATGAGGAAACTCCGCTGCCCTACGCAAAGCACGTTAAGGTTCCGACCCTGATGGCGCAGCTTCGCCGGGACTTCTTGATCCACGGCGAGCGAGATGGTCAGGCAATATTCGATGCCATCGGCGCGCAGAGAAAGAACTGCCCTGGATTGAGGAATCGAACCAGCGTTTCTACGCCTACAATTATTTCGGACAGCATCCGGATCGCCTGGTCGGCTGGTTTGACCAGCACATGGACCGTCGATCCACCAATCAACGTTCTCTACAAAGAAAGAGCGGTAGATCCTAGCACAAGGAGACCTCATGACTTTGCAGCCGAAAAATACGATCTGTCTCTGGTTCAACAAGGATGCACAGGACGCGGCGCGCTTCTACGCAGCGACCTTTCCGAATAGTGAAGTGACCGCGGTTCACAAAGCGCCCGGTGACTACCCGGGGGGCAGGGAGGGCGATGTGCTGACGGTGGAGTTCAAGGTTCTGGGCATTCCCTGTCTCGGTCTCAACGGCGGCCCGGAGTTCAAGCACAGTGAGGCCTTTTCCTTCCAGATCGCCACGGACAATCAGGAAGAGACGGACCGTTACTGGAGCGCGATCGTCGGCAACGGCGGCAAGGAAAGTCAGTGCGGTTGGTGCAAGGACCGCTGGGGCCTCTCTTGGCAGATCACCCCGCGCGCTCTAACCGAGGCACTAGGGGCTGGTGGCGGCGAGGCAAAGCGTGCCTTGCAGGCAATGATGCAGATGAAAAAGATCAACATCGCCACGATCGAGGCAGCGCGGCGGGGATGACGTGGATGCCGCGGGTTGGCTATAGGGATTCACGTGTCTGTTCCCCTGCTGCAGTTGTTGTTTGGCTCCCATATTCATCTAACTTGTGCGATGAAACCAGGGACAGCCGTTTCCACCACCTCATTGAGCCTCTGCCTGGTCTGCATGCGATTGATTTCGTCATCGCATCCTCCGGAAGGGAAGAGATGTCAAAATTCTGGCGCGCGCGAGCCGCGGTTTTGGGTGACACGTCAGCATCGTGGCAGACGCCCTGATGGATTTGGAGTTTTCGGCTGGTTTTGTATCTTTTGCGTTTGGGTCTGATGATGATTGATCGCGGCATCAAACTGAGTCTTGATATTTTAAGTCCCGCGATCTTGGTCAGTTCGCGCTGGGAACTGCGATTCGCAAGGAGGTTGCTTACCCGATGATTTAATAAACAGAGGGCGTGGCAATCTCGTCTTCGTCCTGCCATTTCTGAATTTTCTCGCCCACCGAGCGAGCAAGGTCGTCGGGCCGGTGGAACTGACCGGCGCGACGCAGGCCAGCGGCGACCTGCAGAGTCTTGATTCGCTGCTGCTGGCGAAAAGCCCGGATGTACTCCCGCACCACCTGCGGCATGCTCATGGCCACGCCGGCTGCGTAACTGGTCCAAGCCATCTCCTTCAGATCATCCGGAGAATTCAAGGCCAGGAGCATTTGCTCGACGAGGCTGTCCACATCGCCTGGAGTGAAGAACCGAATTGCAATTCCCTCATGCTCCGCGAGGTCGCGAAAATCCTGGATGCCGGAAGCGATGACCGGAACCCCGTACTGGGCCGCCAAGTGGGCCACACCGCTGGAGCCGGCAGAAGAGGTATAAGGCATCACCGCCAGGCTGGTGTCACGAAACAGGTCGGCAATCGCCTCCTCGGGCACATAACCGAGAAAGCGAACGCGATCGCTGGCATGAAGCCGCGCCATGGACTGCACGTAGCCGGGAGTTTTTGGATGATCGCCGCCACCGATGACCAGTTCTACATTGGGGAATTTCGTGGCCACGCGATGAAAGGCCTCGATCAGTAGCTCGAGACGTTTATAAGTTCCCCACTTTCCAAATGCCAGGATGCGATGAGTGGGACTTCCCCGGCGTGCAAAGTCCGGAGGCTCTGGGCGTTCGGCAAAGATTCCATGCGACCGTACGCTGACCTGGCCGCGCTTGTATTTGTCGTCCAAGGTTCGACGATAAGCGGGCATAAGTACGGAAAGCGAGTTTGCGCTCAACAGTAGATGCGTGGCCAGCCAGCCTCCCGCTCGGTATAAGCGGTGCGAGGATACAGCGGCATCCTCCAGGTTCACCGTCTCGAACAACTGATGCAGCGTGACATGCGAGTGCACGCCGTTCCATCGTGCCGCAGCCGGCGCCAGAAGACCCAAGATGGCCGAAAGCGGACGGTCGCCAAAGCTGGCGAATCCGAGGTTGAACCATGCCACGTCCGGCTTCACTGTTCGGATGGCGCGCACCAGGGTCGCCAGGTTGCCATTCTTTCCGAATCCCCAACAGCGAGTGACTTTAAAGCCGGACAGTTCCTCGGCAGGTGTTGGGAGATAATCTCCCAACACCGTCAGATCAATACACCGCTCTTGCCGAAGTTGATTCGCGACGTGGAAACCGTATTCGTTGAGAGCATGTCGACTGGGCGGAAACGAAGTGATGAGCGCAATCTTCATGGTTCGCTCGAACGCAACACCATGTCCCTCGAAAGCCTACCCAGAAGGTGCAAATAGTGAAGCGCGACGATTGCACTGGCTTTGCTTCTGCCGGCATGCCGAAGGCCGAAGTTGTAAGCCACTTCTTTGGCGGTGTGGATGCGCCCACGGACCAGGATTTCCAGCAAGAGTTTGAAGCCCGTGGTCTGAAAGGTGAGCCCCTCGATGCAACGGCGATGGATGATGAAGAAACCCGACATGGGGTCGGTAACCCCAAGGTTCTTTTTCGAGATGAGAGGTGCTGCTGCGAGCGTGCTGAGTCGTGAAACAGCGGCCCGCAACGGATTCCATCCTTTCACTCCGTGATTCCTGGCGTAGCGGCTGGCGACAGCGATGTCGGCCCGTTCGGCTGCCTTCAACAATTCCGGCAGCAACTCAGGGGGATGTTGCAAGTCGGCATCAATCACGCCCAGCAGGTTCGCCTGGGATTGACTCCAACCGTACAACACCGCCCCTGCTAAACCTCGTTCTCCAGAACGCGAGAGGAGGCGAACACGCGAATCTCGGTTTGCCCAGTCGTCCACTCGTTCCACCGTTCCGTCGGTGCTTCCATCGTCGACGACCACGATTTCGTAGTCGTATTGCGTCTCACTCAAGGCATCGGTAAGTGCACTAAGTATTTTGTCGATGTTCCCCGCCTCATTCAGGGTCGGAACGACGATGGCGAAAGTATTTTCAGAAACTCCAGGTATCATCCAAGGGCCTCGTTTCGGTACCACGCACGCCGTTGGATGGCAGCTAGAGACTGGTGGTTGGGTCGTTTTGCACGCTACAGGAAGTCTGTCGGCGGACTACGGGAATGACTAGTGCCTCCTCAGTGTTTCCCTGAGTGGACGCGGGTTTTAGATCCCACGAGCGGCTGACGTGACCAGCAATTTCATTTCTCACGTCCTCCGGCTTGCCCGGCGAGATGACGATGAGTTGGGGAACCAGTTCCTGAAGGTGTAGAAAATTCTGGCGATTCAGATACACAAATTCCAGAGGATATTCCGGCTTCCTCGCAAAAGCTGCGGCAGGCGAGGCGTCAATGATGAAGGCGAGGTCGGGAGCCGGTGTCTGCTCCAACAGAATCTTGCCGTAGAGACGAGCTAACCATGACTTTGAATAGATATTCGCGATTTGATCGTAAATATAGCGATCAAAAATCACGACGTCATAGTTGTTCATCTCGTGACTGGCGAGCAGTCGATGCAAGCGGACAATATCCAGCATGTAGAATGCGGCACGGGCTGCGGTCAAGTACCACTTCCGAATGTGTTTATTGTTTCTGGGGACGAATGGGCGTTCGGTTGTCCGATCGACCTCGGTCGAGTCCACGGTCCGTTGACCGACGCCTCCGCGCATTTTCGACCAGGCTGCGACGTTGTCCCAGAAGCTGAGCAGTAATACGCGCAGGTCCTGTTTCTCGAGAAACGACGTGAGGTACTCGATTTGAGTGGTCTTGCCCGCTCCGTCGACTCCCGAGAAGGTAATCAGAAACGGACGAGGGGCGAGCGTCTTCGCGCGAGCTTTATCGGGAACCATGGCTTGAGAAGCTCCGGAGTTCATGGATGATTAGCCGTAGACGACGAAGCTCCGGGCGGCCGCGCCGGACTTCTCTCGGACAAAGCCACGACCGAGCCGACGGCAATTCCCGCTCCGGCCACCAAACCCAACTTGAGCAACAGTGACCGATGACCCCGCTGACGGGCGGGCGCAACCGCCGCGCCGGCAGGCTGGGCTACCGGAGATCCTTTCACGGTGGCGGCCTTCGCTCCCGCGGCTCCTGAGGGAGCGGGAGCGGGCTGCTGGCTAGGCGTTTGCGCAGGCTGCGATTGTGGCGCATCCGGCAATGAATCGTCCTGCTTCTGGCCGGAGGCGGCGGATTGCTGGGGGAAAGGACTGGCCAAAAGCGGCATCTCGCCGGCCATGACAAATGCGCCTGACAGGACAGCGATCGAGAAGCATTTTGAATACTTGCGACCTATCCGATTCATTTACGCACTCCAAGGTCTTTGAGCTTGGCTCGCACTTTGATCTTTGACGTCCGTCTCTACGGTAGCCTTAGGATAGGCCAGAGCTTCTTTTACCGAATTGAAGACGGGCACCAGCGAAGGAATGCGGGTCACTTCAAGGAGCACTCGGTTGACGCGAGAGCCCGCGACGAAAAGCACCTGTGTATCCCGGCCTGCCACTTGTGCCATGCACTCCAGGAGCAACTCAATATCTTCATGATTCAAGGGCGGACAGCCCGATAAATCCACGATCACCGGAGATCCAGAACCGCGCAGAGCGCTCAGCAGCTCTTTCCGCAGTGCGCGGCGGACGGCAGCGTTCGACACGCAAGGAAACGGTAAGATGATCACAACTGCACCTGGAGCCACGGCTGCGAAGCGCCGGAGGACGAGGCAAAGCCCCACGCCGGGACGCTGTCCGCAGGCGGCAAAACTTCGGTCGGAACCTCGCAGGATGATGGTCTGCGCGAGCTACGCCGCGGTATCCTGCTCCCCAAACCAGCTGGATGTAGATCTGCCACTGTACCCCAGACCAGATGTTCCAAGTACCCGCCATCCACCACTGCGTCGCGAATGAGCAGGCCCGGCGCCAAATAGGTACGGGGCAGAACCGTCGCTCGTTCCACTGTGGTTCCGCAATCCACCACGCAATCGCGTTCCACCGAGGCAAAAGGACCAATGGTTGCACCCGCGCGAATCCTGCTGCGCGCTCCAATGTAGGTAGGACCGAGGATGCGTACGGAGCTGTCCAGCTTGACGTTTTCCCCGATCCACACTTGTTCGCCAATCTGTTTCCCGAAGGGTCGCATGGCGCAGGCCCCAGTCAGTGCATCTCCGACCAGTTCCTGCCGTTCCCGCGCTGCGAGAATGCGCTTGGCATATCCGCTGAATTGATAGGGAATCTGCCCAGAGTCGCGGGGAGCGGCGGAAAGTTGGTTTTTTTCTTCGCTGGCACGGAGCGCGAGCTGATCCAACAGTGAAATTCCCATTTGACCTTGGGCATCATGGGCCTCGGTGACTGGGTTTCGACTTTCGCAGTGGAAGCGCACTAAATCGGCGAGATCCATTTCAGCATACGAATTGAGCTTGATCACGAGCAGTCGTTCGATTCCCTGGCGGGCGAAACCAGCCAGCTCAGAACGAGTCACGGTTCCATCCCGACGGCCGGAAGTGAGCCATAGGCTCTGCACTCCCAGCTTGCGGATGCGGTCCATCCAGGATCGCAGTACATCATTGCCGACGATCGGCATTCGCGAGCAAACCAGTTGCCGCGGATTTTTGGAACCTGCTGCGACATGGGGCTGAACCTCATGAATCGTCGTGAAGTCTTTCCCGCCCGGAACCACCACAAAGGCACCCAATTCCACGTTCGTACTCCCCTTCCAAATCGAAGATCGCCCCAGCCCGCAGGCTGAAGGCCCCTCTCCCCCTACGCTTCACTGTGCCTCAACGTACAAGGCAGTTGAAGTGTCGGTGAGATGTGCGGACATCCTGCAAAGATGCCCAGAGAAATAGTAATGCGGTATCTCAGTTGGAGAAATCAGTGAAACCCTCTAGGTTTAGCAGGCTCTTTAACTTAGACGACATCTCAGGAGCTTAGGAAGAACTCGGGCGCGACGAGGCCGGAGGGGCGGACCGGGTATAGGTACTAACGATTAAAATTCCTGCGCAGTTCCCTTTGACCTAACAGGTGATCTAGGTAGAATACGGCATAATCCATTCCCAAACCCTGTAGGAAGCGTTGCAAACATACCCTACGATTGGAGTCATAAGCGCATGAGAAAGTTTGCCTTTTTCCTGGCATTGAGTTGGGCCCCTTGGGCCGTAGCCACTGTGTCGGTTTCTGCCCCTACCAACGGAAGCTCGGTGGCTACGACGGTTCAGTACGTGGCGAGCGCCACCACCAGTTGCGCCGCAGGAGTCTCCGCGATAGGAATCTATTCCGCGCCCGGCGATTTAGCTTACAGCACCCCTGGAAACCACCTCAACACCGAATTGTTTCTTAATCCTGGAACTTATAACACGGTGGTCCAGGCGTGGGACAACTGTGGCGGTTCCAGCACCACTCCTGTCACCATTCACGTTTCGGGAGCCGCGGGTGGGCAAGTAACCGTAAGTGCCCCGGCGGCCAACAGCTCGGTGAGTTCGACGGTGCAATATGTGGCGTCGGCCAGCAGCTCTTGCCCCAGCGGCGTCTCCGCCATGGGAGTCTATCCCGCCCCCGGTCAGCTCGCATACACCAGCAAAGGCGCCCACCTCAATGCCCAGCTTACGTTTAGCCCAGGCGTCTATCACACGGTAGTGCAGGAATGGGATAACTGCGGCGGATCTTCGACGGCTCCAGTCACGATCAGCGTAGGAGGCGGCTCGTCTTCTTCTTCTTCGGGTAAAGTATTTTCCAATCTTCAGTTGAACCCAGGATGGGACGGCGCGGGCATGCTGCCGCCGCTGTATGCGATGTGCACCAGCTGCTCACCGAAGGTGACTTGGTCGATGGATCGGGGTATTTCGTCGCCCTCGATCAGCGGAGCCTCCACTCGTACCGACGTAGGCGGCGATGAGGCCTATTCAGATGGCTTCTGGAACAACCACCTGATTGGGGATTTCTCGACACAGAGTCTGCCGGACACGAAAAAGACTCTCAATCCCACACTGCACGACTTTACCTACGACGTTTATTTTTACGGAACCGATCTCAGCGTTTCACAGGCGCTGGAGTTCGACATCAACCAGTTCGTGGGCGGCTTGTCCTTCATTTGGGGACATGAATGCCGCATCGCTGGTGGTCACGAGTGGGACATCTGGGATGACACCGCTGGACATTGGCATCCGACAGGCGTCGCTTGCAACCCGGTCTCAAATGCCTGGAACCATCTCACCATTCAAGTCGAGCGCACTTCTAGCAATCAGCTCCTCTTCAAATCGATCACCCTCAATGGAAACACGGCCACTCTCAATTACACGGAGAGCCCCACCTCCACTTCTTGGTATGGCGTGACCATCAACTATCAGCAGGATGGCAATTATGCCCAAACGCCCTACTCTGTCTGGCTGGACAAGATGAACTTCACCTATCAGTGAGCCGGCAAGCTCGTGGCTCCGAACCAGCGCGGCCTCTCATTTGGGGGCTGCGCTTTTCCTTTGCCCGGGGCCGTATAGGGCCGTATAGGAAAGACTGGCCCAAAATGGTGGCTTAAACCACGGTCGATGAATAACATCTGGGGGGTGTCGACGGCCGGAGAATTGCAACCAACCCCGTACCGGAGAAATTCATCTAGTCCCTGCAGGTCCAAATTAGGGGGATACGGCGTGCGGGGCGGAGCGGAAACCTTTGCGAGCCTGCGTGGCAGGGTGGTTGTCGGGTTCTCGCAACGGTTGGTGTTAGCAGGCGTGTTGACCATTGCCAGTGTGAGTTCTGGCCAGAGCTCAACCCCTTCCCCTCAATCACCGGCACCGCCAGCGGCGCCCAGTGCGACGGGTGCGCAGGCGCCCGATACATCCCCGGCTCAGCCGGATATTGCTCCCGCTGTCCAAGGAGATCAACCCGCCGCGCAGGGCGATCAATCCGATGGTTTCGTCTTCAAGAAGAGGGTGGAAGAGGTTGTTTTGCATGCGACCGTGGTAGACGCTCAGAATCATCTCGTCACCGATCTGTCCCAGGAAAAGTTTGAAGTGTACGAAGACGGGAAACTACAGAAAGTCACCTCCTTCCGCAAGGAGAGTGTCCCGGTCGCGCTGGGAATTCTGATCGATAACTCGGGATCGATGTTGTCGAAGCGGGCAAAGGTGAATGAGGCGGCCCTGCAGTTGGTGGACGCAAGTCAGCAGGAGGATCGGGTGTTCGTCGTCAATTTCGGCGAAGATGCGTTTCTCGACCAAGACTATACCCAAGACGTAGGAAAACTGAAGGCGGCTTTACAGCGCGTGGAGACGCGGGGCAGCACGGCCCTCTATGATGCAGTGATCGCAGGCGTCGATCACCTAAACCAAAGCTCCCAAATGCAAAAGAAAGTTCTTCTGGTTGTGACCGACGGCGGGGACAATGCGAGCCGGGCCACGTTTGAGGAGACGCTCCGCAAGTTGCAATCGAAGAACGGACCGGTCCTTTACACGATTGCGCTCGAACAGAATGAGCGCCGCGACGAGAGTAATCGGCGATCCTTACGTACTCTATCCGAGCAAACTGGAGGCACAGCATTCTTTCCTTCCAGTCTAGACCAGGTGCAGTCGATCGCGAGTGAGATTGCGCGAGACATCCGGAGTCAGTACGTAATCGGCTACCGCTCTTCGAACCCGCACACTCAGGGCGTTTATCACTCGATTCAGGTTCAGGCGCTTGCCGGATCCACTAAATTGCGCGTTGCAACCCGCACCGGATATTACTCGGGAAACTTGGGAACCGACCAATCGCACTAAGCGGCCCGGGCCTATCCTCTCTTCCCGCGAACCAATGCGCCGAAACTTTGCCTCACATGGGAATGGCTGGGTTCCGGCAAGTAGTAGAAATTTGAGCACCCCATGTTCGGAACCCCTCATCGCCGGGGATGCGCAATCTAGATAAGCACGGAGCGTGACTAGCTGGCTTTTTTGAGGTGGCCTGGGTCGGCAAAGATACTGACGGAGGCGGGCGCGCTCTTGGAGATCCCTGCGGACGAAACCGCAGCGAAACTGCGCACCGCTTCATCGGAACTCGCGAACTCCTGAAACACACCAGCCTTTTGCAGGAGTTGCAGAACTATTTCTGCTTCGGGGGATACAGCTGCCAACTTCAAATCTCCATCGCGCCCTATCGCTGCTTCGAGGCAATGCAGCATCATCGCAATGCCCGCGCTGTCTAAGTATCGGATTTGAGAGCATTCGAACACGAGTCGCGGACGAGGGAAGTCGAGTAGCGGGTTCAATTCCTCGATGAAGGCTCGGGCTCCCAAAGAATCGAGCTGCTCTGGCATCTGCATGACGATCACGGGCCGTTGGGATAACACGTTTTCACCTCCAATGGTTTCACGCAAAGCGAAGGAGTTTGCCTGCCGGAGTTCGGTTGAGGCCCCCGAGCAGGATGGGAAGAGGTTTCTCCCCGAGCGAAAACGCCGCTTTCACAGTTTCGCTCTGCAGCGGCGTCTTACGTCGCTGGCAGCTCGCCAGGCTTAGAATCCCGTGTTCTGCGCGGCTGCTAGATTTCTTGCGGAGCGACGCCGTATTTTCGTCTTGGGAAACAAGAGCGCGCGCATTTTCAGCTTCGCTTTGTGCAACTGCGACTTTGAGTTGCCGATGGAACAATCGAGCAACTGAGCGATCTCATGGTGTTGATATCCTTCCACCTCATGCAAGGCAAAAATCGTTCGGCAGCCTTCCGGAAGCTCCTGGAGGGCGCGGCGCAAGGCAATGCGATCGACGACGCCGGAGAGGTCGGGGTCGCTCTTGCCGAAATCGCGATGCAAGGAAGGAGACTCAGCATTGACGGGTTCATCCAAAGAAACTGTGGGAGGAGATTTGCGCCGGCGAAGCTTCATCAGCACGGTATTGACGGCAACGCGATAGAGCCAAGTCGAGAAAGCAGCGTCCCCGCGAAATGAACCGACTGTGCGGAAGACCTGCAGGAAAGCTTCTTGCGTCAGATCTTCTGCCTCGGCGACATCCTTCGTCATGAGCAAGCAGACCGAGTAAACGCGATTCTTGTGTTGCTGGAATAACGTCGCGAAGGCTTGTTCGTCGCCAGCCTGCGCGCGCCTTACCAGGTTAATCTGGGAGTCATCGCGACCTTTGACGCTGGCCGGGAGGACGTTCGCTTCTGTCGCAGAAATCACACAAGTTGCCACGTTTGATCTCCTTCTATCTGGAAAGTTCGCCCGTCGTAACTTCCGCGAGCATTGACAGCTTAGAAAAATAGCGGACAACCTTCTATCGGGTCACATCTGTAAACGGATGCAGGAGACGCTGTAAGCCTCTCGTGCGATCGGGTAGAAAAAACAAGACCCGCGCCGGGCGCGGATCTTGGACTTACTTAAGTTGAGGGAGAAGGAACCGGCGTTTGTAGGGCAACAAACCGATTGACATTGAGCCCGTCAGTAAAGGTGAAATTCCACCTCCACACTGATCTGCACGTCCACGGGCTTGCCATCCTTGAGGGCAGGGTGAAAACGCCACTGGCGAACCGCTTCCAGCGCTTTGGCATCGAGCCCCAGGCCCAGACCGCGAACCACCTTTATATCGCGAGGCTGTCCGGCCGAGTCGACAATTAACCAGAGAACGCAGGTTCCTTGCTTCTTGGCTTTTCGCGCCTCTTCCGTATAGTCGGGGTCGGGAGAAGAGATGGCTTCGGGCGCGGAAATGCCGCCACCCACCTTGTAAACTCCACCACCGATGCCGCCGCCGCTCCCAGCACCGACGCCAGGTCCGTGGCCTACGCCGACTCCGCCGCCGGAACCAGCGCCAATGCCGCCGCCGGAACCGGTGCCATTCGAGGGAGGCGCCGAGGGCATGACGACCGCAGCGGAAGTCCCAAGATTCAGCATTTTATTTTCTGCCAGGTGAACCTGGGGCGGGACCACGACTGTCGGTTCTACCGCCAGTCGGGGTTTCTCATTCCTCATCACGATTGCCGGCGGCGTGATCTGCTGCAACGCAACCTTGGGCAATCGTCCCTTCGGGGCGGGCAGTTTATCGTGATCACCGCCGCCCCCGCCGCCGCTGACCACTTTTTTTGCGGTCGGCATGATGTAGGTATCTGGTGACGGCGCAATCAGCGTCACGATCTCGCGTGGGGCTACAGCTTGCACAATTTGATGGCCGAAAAAGGCACCGCTCACCAGCAAGCCGATCAGAGCGATATGCACGACGGCGGAAACCACCACACCGTTGGCGCGATAATTATTGTATTGTCCCCAGATTTCAGGGACATGGGTCCTACCGCCGGCCTGCGCGTGGGGACGCGCGGCTCGCGGACTAGTTTGATAACGGTTTCGGGACAACGGTGTTGGGATCATTTCCAGGGCAGACTCGCCATTGAAAGCAGAATTAGAATGGCTCGACATGGGCGCTCCTCGCAAACGTACAACAATGTTGGTCGTGCAAATAGATGCGGGAAAACAATGCCAGGTTTGTATCGCGGAGAGGTTCCGGCATTAACGAATGAGGCGACTTTCTCGGAAGCGTCATACTCGTACTCGTACACTCAGGGACTGGTGATGGGTTTTCGATCGAGGCACCGCCCCAACAACAAATGGTGGGAGGAAACCAGAAAGTTCCCACCATTTGGGGCGACGCCCTAAAAACGAACGTAAATCATGTTTATAAACCGCGTTTATAAACGGCCAGGTTTATAAACGACCCGCGAGAAGCAGTACCAGAACCACCACGACCACGAGCCCTAATCCCCCGCTCGGGTAATATCCCCAACCCCGGCTGTAAGGCCAAGTGGGCAGTGCTCCCAGCAACATCAAAATCAGCAATACCAGAAGAATCGTGTACATAAAACCTCCTGAGAAAAGTTTTATTTTTCGCTGCAGTTGGTGCCGGCCCGGTTCCAAATGAGACCGGCACGAACCGTTTAGTTAGTTTTAGTTCACTGGTGCGTTCATACTCGATTCTCTGCTCTGTCCCGAGTACCTTCTGACGGCCGTCAGGAAGGGCTCGCTGGAAGCAGTAGGCTGTACCTTGCCACTCAAAATTTCCGAGAAAGGCATGAAGTTGCCGTACAGCAAGCGGGTCTCATCTTTGTCTTGCGTGAGCGAGGAGCCACTGAGGTCGATTCCGGCAAACAGACCACGTGCGCGCGAATAAGTCAGTACTTCCGCTCGCATCTTGATGTCCGTATCGGCAGCCGCGTCGCGGCCTACCGGACCGGCGGCGGCAGAGGCGTCAGCTCCGAGTTTGAACTTGCTGGACAGCAGGTGTTGCATTCCCTGATCGTTGGTTACGATCATGACGAGGTCGACGGCTTGACCTCCGAGTTGCAGGCCCCAACTTCCTCCCGTGATGGTGACCGGAGCCGGAGCGCTCCAACCTGACTCTGTCCGGCAGGTGGCCACGCCCTTGCCGTGATTGCCGCCGAAACCGACCGCGATCTTGACCATGGAAGGAATCACGGCAATGCATTTGGCGTCGCGCATCACCTTATCCGGAATTGCTTTGTCGGGAGTCGCCATGATTTCGTTCAGAACCTTGGCGGCTTCATCGATGCGCTTGTTGATGTCTGATTGATCCCGATCGGCGGACCAACTCACGCCCATTAGCACGGTACAAATACTCAGGACCAGGAGGCATCCAGGAAACATTGAAGAAATTCGTCTCATTGTGATCGTCCTCATTCTCTCTTTTGGTTCTCTCTTTTTTCCGTGCTCCTGCGAGCACTTGACTATTGTTGTGCGAGAGCAAAGTTAACCTCTGCGGGTCCTGTCTTCTATCCAGCGGAAGCAGTAAACAACCCAATATCTTTCCTGAGGAATCAATCTTCGTCCGCGACCTAGGTATACCGTGAGGTTTTCCCCGTGCCGTCCTACAGGTTTGACTGTATTGTGGGTTCAAAAGCGGCAAATTAGCCTGCAATCTCTACTCGACACAACGCCCCCAAAGCGGGTGCCGATCCTCTGGGACGGATCGGCACCTGCTCCTTCAAAAGTCAGAGATTTCCCGGGTACATGAACCAGCCTTCCCGAATACAGCTTCACGCGGATATCGAAAAGACGATTCGTTCTCCATTATTGTTGACGGAAAACGACCGACTTCCAATGGGAGGAAAACAACTATGCTTTACTGGGCAATCGTGTTTCTGGTAGTAGCCTTGATCGCTGGGGTTTTGGGCTTCACTGGCGTGGCGATAGCGGCTGCCGGTATCGCAAAGCTGCTGTTTGTTATTTTCCTGGTGCTATTTCTGATTTCTCTGGTAGCCCATCTCGGAAGAGGAAGCCGTAAATCTCTGAACTAACCCACAACCAACGAATACGCAGGGTCGATTGAGACCCTGCGTGATCCGTTCTCCCGCTGTTGGTCGATTGGTTCGCGATCCCGCACTTTGGCGTGCGTCTACTTTTACCTTCGGCGCGGCCTGCTTCCATCAACCTTGGATCGTAGAACCTGAGGCTCTCCTGTGCGCTACCGTTGGCCCGGTTGGAATCACTGCCTGAACGACTGATCCCGCAGTGGACGATTCGCCATGAATTTGTCGGCCAAAATTCCCCCCGTCGTTCTCTCACCCGCCAGCCCGATGCCGCGAAATTTAGAAAGCACATCCTCGGGAAGTCCTTTTCCGTCGTCGCAGACCGTCAACTGAACGCATCCTTCGCGTCGCACAATTTGAACATCGACGACCTGGGCTGCCAGTAGGGCGCCGAACCAGTCTTCCTATCTATGGGAATCTTGCAGTCGCTGCGCTCCTGGAACAATCGACTGGAATCGGTAGAGTTATGGGGAATTCCGCAGAAGAAGCGAAATCGTAGGGCGGATCGGGTAAGGGATGCGGCAGCCAAGGGCGGCTTCCAAGTCGGTCAAACTGCAAAGGCCCGACGAGGGCCACCGTGTGCAGTCACTCCTGCTGAAATCAGGACATGGCCGCCGACATTGTTTCCCTGGAGCATAGAGGCGACTCGTACAACACGAAATCGGTGGAAGTGTGTACGGACGCAAGTTCGATCGCTCATGCAGTTACGTTCAAGCCGCGCCAACCCTTTGCGGCGCTTTGTCCTCCAAAGCTGCTGCTCGCAGGGCTCCCAGACCGCCGAAAACCAGACCCGAAAATAAGACCGACGATCGGGCCAGGTAACTTCCGAGAGCCGCAATCAACGCGAGAGCCGCAATCAACGATTGCCGCTGCGGGAGCATCCAAGTTCCATCATGGGATTAGGATTACAAGTGGCGTGGCTACTCATGTTAGGAATTCCGGTGGCGTGTATCGCATGGACCGTGACCCACGAGGAAGTGTTTCGCGAGCCTCGCCAGTACTGCCAAAGAGAATGTGTCGAGGCCCGCTCATGGGTCCGCCGCAAGTTCTTCTATTTATTTACCTGCGAATATTGCTTTAGCCATTACGTCGCGGCCGGTGTGCTATGGGTGGCGCGCTACAAACTGCTTTACCAGGATTGGCGGGGATACCTGGTTGCGTTTTTTGCCCTCGTCTGGGTGGCGAACCAGTACATGAGCATTTACAACCGCCTGCGTCTCGACATAAAACATGAACAGGTGGAAATCAAGGCGGACGAAAGGAAGGTTGACATCCACAAGGTTGACGATCGAAAGGCGGCCTGAGTGGGTCAACGAACTATTGTGTTCGTCCCATCGAAGCTGGCACTCCTAGTTTTTCATGTCGCTGAGAAGGGATGACCACTTCGACGATAGTACCGGGATGGGCGTTCGCTAATCGCAGACTTCCACCCAGCTCCGAGACGCGTTGCCTCATTCCGCCGATCCCAACTCCTACGCTTTCTGGTCGCAGATTCACTACCTGATCCTCGATTCCCTTGCCATCGTCGCGCACGGTAACTGTGATGCGCCCATCATTTTCCGTCAGTCGGATCGATCCATTGCGTGCTCCGGAATGCCGGAACATGTTGGTCAAGGCTTCCTGGATAATGCGGAATATCGCGGTTTCCAGCTCCGGCCTGAGCCGGCTGAGATCGGGGGGAGCGATTTCCAGGCGAATGTCGATTCCGCTGCGTTCTGACAGGCCCTCCAAGTACCAGCGAAGAGCAGAAACGAGACCAACCTCGTCCAACAGAGGCGGGTGCAGAAGATGGGAAATCGTTCGCACCTGCTGGATGGCGCGATCCACTAATTGGCTGGCATCCCCCGAGGCTTGCCGGATCGAGGGTGACGAATCCTTGGCCAGGATACCGTCCAGAATCATCTTGGCTGCAGCCAACTCTTGTCCGAGACCGTCGTGAATTTCGCGAGCGATCCGGCGACGTTCCTCGTCTTGCATGGTCATGAGGCGACTGGAAAGGCGTCTCAGCTCGGTCGTCCTCAGATCGACCATCCTTTCCAGCTCGACCGCGTTGTCCCGGATCGACTGCTCCAGCACTTTGCTGTCGTGAATGTCAGAACAAGTTCCGTACCATTTGAGAATACCTCCATCGGGAGTCCGCAAGGGGACAGCGCGGGCACGAAACCAGCGATATTGCTCATCCATGCCGAGGATGCGGTATTCGGACTCGTAGGATTCCCCCGACTGCACGCAGCGCATCCAGAGCGCTAAACTCCGCTCTTTGTCGTCGGGATGCAAATATTCCAGCCAGCCAAATCCGATCGCAGAGCCCGCGGGCGCCCCTGTATATTCGTAAAATCGGCTGCTGATGTAGTCCCTGGTTCCATCTGCCTGCCGGCTGAAAATAATGTCCGGGGCGGTGTGCACAATGGCGTCGAGTTCCTGGTTCTTCTGGCCCAGGTCGCGGTTGAGTTTCTGCAGTGCCAGCGCCTTCTGTTCTAACTCCAGGGTCCGGTCCGCGACCCGCGCTTCGAGTTCATTGTTCAGCCGTTCCAGTTGAAGTTTCTTCCGGTGGAGTTCGGCAAAGACTCGCACTTTCGCCCGCAGAACTTCAGGGACAATCGGGACAGAAAGATAATCCACGGCCCCGTGCTGGTATCCCTTCAGGCGATCGAGGTCGGTCAGATGCACTGCAGAGACGAAGATGATCGCCGTTTTCTGGAAGCGCGGATGCTGGCGGATGATCTCGGCGAGTTCAAAGCCGTCGATTTCCGGCATGCTTACATCCATCAATACAACGGCGACGTCAGTTTTGAGCAGTTTCTCAAGAGCCTCTTTGGCAGATGTGGCCTTGATCAGGTTCTCTCCCAGGTCCGCCAGAATAGCTTCGTAGCTGAGCAGTTTGCCCGCCTGGTCGTCGACCATGAGAATGTTTACTTCCTCGTGAACGCTCATCACTCTCTCAACGCGCCGTAGTCTTCATGCCGCTACCATCGATCTTATGAATGAACCCCCGACACTTATCGGTGCAGCCACATACGTAGTGCCGACAGCAGTTGCTCGGTGTTGACCGGCTTGGCCAAATACTCCGACGCGCCCGCTTCCAGACACTTTTCGCGATCGCCCTTCATGGCTTTCGCAGTCAGTGCAATAATCGGCAGCCTGCGGAAGGAAGGATTCTGCCGGATTACCTGCATGGTTGCATATCCATCCATCTCCGGCATCATGATGTCCATCAGAACGATGGCGACATCGGGAGTTGATTCCAGCATGGAGATGGCTTCGCGGCCGGTTCCGGCAGTCAAGACCGCCATCCCGCGGCGCTCAAGTACGCTGCTGAGAGCGAAGATGTTGCGCATGTCGTCGTCGACGACCAGCACTTTCTTCCCGACCAGCGCCTCGTCGGACCGGTGCAGCCGGTCGAGCATCTTCTGTTTCTCCTGAGGAAGATTGGCCACCACGCGATGCAGGAACAGCGCAGTCTCATCCAGCAATCGCTCCGGCGATTCCACGCCTTTGACCACCACGCTGCGAGCCAGCGTGTGCAGTCGCGCATCTTCTTCAGGGGATAATTCCTTGCCGGTAAAGACGACCACCGGCAGGTCGCTGACCTCGGGAATATCGCGCATGCGTTCCAGAATGTCGAAACCGGTCATATCCGGCAATCGCAAATCGAGCACGACGCAGTCGAATGACTCCTGGCTGACCAACTCTAGCGCTTTCGCTCCCGTATCGGCGACGGTGACGTCGATGTCCTCAGACCCCAGCAGTTCACGGATACTGAGCTGTTCCGCCGGGTTGTCCTCCACAATCAACAGTCGTTTGCGCCGGGGCGCGGCATAGTCTTTGATGCGGGACAATGCCGAATCTAATTCTTCCGGGCTCGTTGGCTTGGTCACGAAAGCGAATGCGCCTCGAGCCAGGCCATGGTGACGGTCCTCATCCAGAGTCAACATTTGCACGGGAATGTGCCGGGTGGCGGGATCCTGTTTCAAATGGTTGAGCACGGTCCAACCCAGCATATCGGGTAAGAACACGTCCAGCGAAACCGCAGTGGGATGGAACTCGCGAGCCAGTGCGAGCGCCTCGGTGCCGCGCAACGCGACCAGCACTTTGAACCCTTTATCCCGCGACAAATCGCAAAGCACGCGTGCATAGTGCGGATCGTCTTCGACAATGAGTAGCACGGCATCGTCGGGCTGCAGGTTGTTGCGGTCGTCGGCAATCTGCTCGACCGGATGCTCGGACACAACAATATTGGAAAGTTGAAGAGGCAGGGAAGGCGTAAAGGCCTTTCCATCCCCCGCCGTCAGCTTCGACGCCGTCGGCCCCACGTAGGTGAGCGGCAGATACAGTGTGAACGTGCTGCCCTGGCCGGGGGTGCTGCGAAGTTGAATCTCGCCGCCCAACAAGCTGGCGAGTTCGCGGCTGATCGCCAAACCCAAACCCGTGCCTCCGTACTTACGGCTGGTGCTGGCGTCTGCCTGTTGGAAGGCCTCGAAGATGATGCGCTGTTTATCGAGAGCAATTCCGATGCCGGAGTCGGTAACCTCGAAGGCCACGACCGACGCCGCTCCGCCGAGAATCGGATGATCTTCGCTCCATCCTCTTTCGGCGACCGACACGGCCAGCCGGACCGAACCGTGTTCGGTGAACTTGAATGCGTTCGACAACAGATTCTTGAGCACCTGTTGCAGACGCTTGGAGTCCGTTACCAGGCTGCGGGTAAGGTGTGGATCGGCCTGCACCTCAAAAGCGAGCTTGCGGTTCTCCGCTTCGTGCCGGAAGGGACGGGCAACCATTTCGAGCAGATTGGCGAACAGGATTTCCTCCGCCTCGACCGAAACCGTGCCGGATTCGATCTTGGACAGATCGAGAATGTCGCTGATCAGATTCAGCAGGTCAGTGCCGGCGCCATGAATGGTACGCGCGAACTCGACTTGCTTGGCTGTCAAGTTGTGATCGGGATTCTCGCTGAGTTGCTGGCCCAGCACCAGAATGCTGTTCAGCGGCGTCCGCAACTCATGCGACATGTTGGCAAGGAATTCCGATTTGTACTTGGAAGTGAGGGCGAGTTCTTTTGCCTTCTCTTCCAGCGCTCGGCGGGCCTGCTCGATCTCCTGGTTTTTGCGCTCCACTTCCACGTTCTGTTCGGCCAGCTGTTGCGCTTTTTGTGCCAGCTGCTCGTTGGTTTGTTGCAGCTCTTTCTGCTGGGTCTGGAGTTCGGCGGCAAGTTGCTGCGACTGTTTGAGGAGACCTTCCGTCTGCATCGTGGCTTCAATGCTGTTCAGCACGATGCCGATGCTGGCGGTGAGCTGTTCGAGGAACGCCAGGTGCGAAGCAGTGAACGCATTCAACGATGCGAGTTCAATCACCGCTTTGACTCGGTCTTCGAAGAGCACCGGGAGCACGATGACGTTGCGGGGAACCGATTCGAACAATCCCGAGCGAATCGAAATTGTTCTTTCCGGCAGATCTGAAATCAGCATGCGGCGTTTTTCCGACGCAACCTGCCCCACCAATCCTTCGCCGATTTTCAACCGGCGCAGGTGCCCGTTCTCCCCATCATCGGCGAATGCCGATAACAGCACCATGCCCGCCGATTCCTCGGTTTCCATCTGGTAGATCACACCTTGCTGCGCGTTCACCAGGGGGGCGAGCTCGGACAGCAACATGCGGCCTACGGTCGTCAAATCGCGCTGGCCCTGCAACATTCCGGTGAAGCGTGCCAGATTGGTTTTGAGCCAATCTTGTTCCGTGTTGCGGTCCGTGGTGAGGCGGAGGTTATCGATCATGGTGTTGATGTTGTCTTTTAACTCCGCCACTTCGCCGCTGGCTTCCACTTGAATCGACCGCGTCAAGTCGCCCTTGGTTACGGCGGTCGCGACTTCCGCGATCGCGCGGACCTGGTTGGTCAGGTTATCGGCCAGCAGGTTGACGTTACCGGTAAGATCCTTCCACGTACCCGCTGCCCCGGGCACATTGGCCTGACCGCCAAGCCGGCCTTCGACGCCCACTTCGCGTGCGACGGTTGTGACCTGATCCGCAAAAGTGGCCAGGGTACCCGTCATGTTGTTGATGGTTTCGGCCAGAGCCGCGACTTCGCCCTTGGCGTTCACCGTCAGCTTCTGAGTTAGGTCGCCGTTGGCGACCGCGGTCACCACTTTCACGATGCCGCGTACCTGCTCGGTGAGGTTGACGGCCATGACGTTGACGTTGTCGGTAAGATCTTTCCAGGTTCCGGCGACGCCGGGGACTTGCGCCTGGCCGCCCAGTTTGCCGTCGGTGCCGACCTCGCGCGCTACCCGCGTTACTTCGGCGGCGAACGCGTTGAGCTGATCCACCATCGTGTTGATGGTGTTCTTCAGTTCGAGAATTTCGCCTTTCACGTCGACCGTGATTTTGCGCGACAAGTCGCCGCGGGCCACAGCGGTGGTAACTTCGGCGATGTTTCGCACCTGTCCGGTCAAGTTGCCGGCCATGGCATTGACCGAGTCGGTAAGATCCTTCCACGTTCCCGCGACGCCGGGCACGTTCGCCTGTCCGCCCAATCGGCCTTCGCTACCCACTTCGCGGGCCACGCGCGTGACTTCGGCCGCGAACGAACGCAACTGCTCGACCATCGTATTCAACGTTTCTTTGAGCTGCAAAATTTCGCCGCGCACGTCCACGGTGATCTTCTTCGAAAGATCACCGTTCGCGATAGCCGTAGCCACCTCGGCGATGTTGCGCACTTGGCCGGTAAGGTTACTGGCCATGAAGTTCACATTGTCGGTGAGATCCTTCCACGTGCCGGCAACGCCGGGCACCTGGGCCTGACCACCGAGCTTGCCGTCGGTGCCGACTTCGCGGGCCACGCGAGTTACTTCACCGGCGAAGGCATTGAGCTGGTCCACCATCGTATTGATGGTGTTCTTCAGTTCGAGAATTTCGCCTTTCACATCCACCGTAATTTTGCGAGACAAATCGCCGCGAGCCACAGCGGTTGTTACTTCGGCGATGTTTCGCACCTGGCCGGTCAGGTTGCCGGCCATCGAGTTCACCGAGTCGGTGAGATCTTTCCAGGTTCCGGCAACGCCGGGGACCTGAGCCTGCCCTCCGAGCTTGCCCTCGGAGCCGACTTCGCGGGCCACGCGGGTCACTTCGGCCGCGAACGCGTTGAGCTGATCCACCATGGTGTTGATGGTTTCTTTGAGCAGCAGAATTTCGCCGCTCACATTGACCGTGATTTTCTTCGAAAGGTCACCGCTGGCGATGGCCGTCGACACTTCAGCGATGTTACGCACCTGGCCGGTCAAGTTACTGGCCATGGAGTTCACCGAGTCGGTGAGATCTTTCCAGGTTCCGCCAACGCCGGGCACCAGAGCCTGGCCGCCCAGTTTGCCGTCGGTTCCGACTTCGCGGGCCACGCGCGTAACTTCTGAGGCGAATGACCGCAACTGATCCACCATCGTATTGATGGTGTCTTTGAGCTCGAGAATTTCGCCTTTTACGTCGACCGTGATCTTGCGCGACAAATCGCCGCGGGCCACAGCCGTGGCTACTTCAGCGATGTTACGCACCTGGCCGGTCAAGTTACTGGCCATGAAGTTGACGTTGTCAGTGAGATCCTTCCACGTGCCGGCAACGCCGGGCACCTGCGCCTGCCCGCCCAGTTTGCCTTCGGTGCCGACTTCGCGAGCGACGCGAGTTACTTCACCGGCGAAGGCATTGAGCTGGTCCACCATCGTATTGATGGTGTTTTTCAGTTCGAGAATTTCGCCTTTCACATCCACCGTAATTTTGCGAGACAAATCGCCGCGAGCCACAGCGGTCGTGACTTCGGCGATGTTTCGCACTTGGCCCGTCAGGTTGCCGGCCATGGAGTTCACCGAGTCCGTCAGATCCTTCCAGGTTCCGGCGACGCCCGGTACGTTGGCTTGTCCACCCAGTCGGCCCTCCGTACCCACTTCGCGGGCCACGCGGGTAACTTCGCCAGCAAAGCGATTCAGCTGATCGACCATGGTGTTGAGGGTTTCTTTCAGCTGCAGAATTTCGCCGCGCACGTCGACGGTGATTTTGCGCGACAAATCGCCGCTGGCGATGGCCGTGGCGACTTCGGCTATATTACGCACCTGGCCGGTGAGGTTGCTGGCCATGAAGTTCACGTTGTCGGTAAGATCTTTCCACGTACCACCCACCCCTGGGACTTGCGCCTGGCCGCCCAGCTTGCCTTCGGTACCGACTTCGCGAGCCACACGCGTAACTTCGCCGGCGAAGGCGTTGAGCTGGTCCACCATGGTGTTGATGGTGTCTTTCAATTCGAGGATTTCGCCTTTTACGTCGACCGTGATTTTGCGGGATAGATCGCCGCGGGCTACCGCGGTTGTGACTTCAGCGATATTCCGTACTTGAGCCGTCAGGTTTCCGGCCATGGCATTGACGGAGTCGGTGAGATCTTTCCAGGTGCCGGCGACGCCGGGCACAACCGCCTGGCCGCCGAGTTTGCCATCGGTACCGACTTCGCGGGCTACGCGGGTTACTTCCGATGCGAAGGATCGCAACTGGTCCACCATGGTGTTGATGGCTTCTTTGAGCTGCAAAATCTCGCCGCGCACATCGACCGTGATTTTGCGGGATAGATCGCCGCTGGCCACGGCGGTAGCGACTTCGGCGATGTTGCGCACCTGGCCGGTCAGATTGCTGGCCATGAGGTTCACGTTGTCGGTGAGATCTTTCCAAGTGCCGGCGACGTCGGGCACTTGCGCCTGGCCGCCTAATTTGCCTTCGGTTCCGACCTCGCGGGCCACGCGCGTGACCTCCGCGGTGAACACGCCGACCTGCTGAATCATGGTATTGACGAGGTTGGCGGAGCGCAGAAATTCGCCTTCGAGAGGACGCCCATCCACATCGAGTCGTACGGTTTGAGTCAGGTCGCCTTGCGCCACGGCCGCAATGGCGCGCGTGACCTCTGCGGTCGGGCGAAGCAAGTCTTCGACCAGCGTGTTGACCGAAACTTCCATCTCGCCCCAGGCGCCTCTGGACTCGTGAAACCGGGTGCGCTCTCGAGTCTTGCCTTCCTTGCCAACCACGTGGCCGACGCGTTTCAGTTCCTGGGCCATGTGCTGATTGGCGGCAACAATCTCGTTAAAGGTGTCGGCCACTTTTCCCGCCAGTCCTACCCAAGTACCGGGAAGCCGCACGGTGAAGTCGCCATCGCGCATGCTCTGCAGGCTGGTTAGGATGACGGTCAAGTCCAGGGACCCATCCGGTTTTTTCGCTTTCCCGTGGTTGGATTTCCCGTTGTTCTTCGCCATGCTGGCCGGAGGGGTCCCGGTACCATCAGGCGCAATCTCGTTGAGCGAAGCTCTTTTCATGGTTTCTCCCGAAAAAAGGAGCACTTCGAATCAGGGATTTCCCTGGCAATCGTCTCGACCGAATCGGATCTGCGCTTCCACATATCCTTTTACATCGACGATCGATCCAAACACCTTCGTTTCAAATAAACTCTGTGGGGGAGTTCGAACTCACAAGTCAGACGTGGCGGGAAACACGCCCCGAGCGGCGCCCTCCAGGTGATTTCTCTGTATTCGTACCATGGACGTTGAAGCCTCCGCCCTAAGGTATTTCCTGTAGGCAAGATGGTCGCCGGAAAAGGGTTACTTTCGTTCCCGTTGTCCCTGCTCGCTGCCGGCAACCTATTGATAAAGTTCAATCTCTAAGGCAAGGCAATCGGAAGGCCGAGTATGGTTCGAATTCTGCTAGGAACCAAGCTGGGTGCGTGTGGGTGGCAAAGCTGAAGACACGGAGGGAACCGGTTTTGGATGCTTCTTGCGACATCAGCATTGTCATTCCTGCCTATCACGAGGAAGGGCGTCTCGGTCGAACCCTGGATCAAATTCTGGACTTTATTCGACAGCAGACTTGGGACGCCGAAGTCATTGTGGTGGATGGCGCCTCGCAGGATTCTACCGCAGACATTGTGCGCGGTTATGCCAAGAATTCTGGGATTGTCCGCCTGCTGGAGATGCCGCAAAACCGCGGCAAGGGCTACTGTGTTCGCCACGGCGTGATGAACGCACGGGGGAGAATCATTCTTTTCACGGATGCTGATTTGTCGTCACCCATGGAAGAGGCGCCCAAACTTCTTGAAAGGCTGGAAGCTGGCGCCGACATCGCGATCGGATCGCGTTGGATGCGCAGCGAACTGCAGACGACACGCCAATCTCTGGCGCGGCAGGGGCTGGGAAGGGCCTTCAATCTGTTGCTGCGAATGGTTCTCGGGCTGAACTTCCGCGATACTCAATGCGGCTTCAAGGCGTTTCGCCAAAACGCCGCGAGAGCGGTTTTTTCTCGACAAAAGATCGAACGCTGGGGCTTTGACCCGGAAATTTTATTCCTTGCGCTCCGCGCCGGCTTCAAAGTGGTTGAGGTGCCTGTGTTGTGGGGACATGACGCGCGGACCA
>Ga0209624_10000513_pt1 | contig 33924 bp, 26 predicted proteins | sample JacPinW_OM2H0_O1_FD_188565 | JGI IMG/M metagenome (GOLD analysis project Ga0209624, IMG submission 188565) | Forest soil microbial communities from Algoma, Ontario, Canada - Jack Pine, Ontario site 1_JW_OM2H0_O1 (SPAdes) (version 2) | ecosystem: Environmental > Terrestrial > Soil > Boreal...
CGATGTTGGCAGGGCTCACCGGTCGCCCTCCGGGCTCCCTACGAACCCTGCCAACATCGAAAACCAGTAGCGCAAAGTGTAACGGATGTCCTTTCACACGGTGTAACGCATGTCTTGGCACTCAACACAAGACCTGAGCCATCTCCGCAAGAGACAGGTCTTCTTGAAACCTCAGCAGCAAAGCCTCGCGATACAGCGGTGGCAGAATCTGCAGCCGGCCGGCCAGACGCATTGCGTCTTCGCTTCGGGCCGCGGCTTCGAATGGGGAAGGATCGGAAGAGGGTAACAGCAGCATTGCATCGCGATCATTTGGCAAGGATACTGTTGCCACCCCTTTTCGTTTTTTCCGGAGGTAATCTATTGTCAAATTGCGTGCGATCGCGAATAGCCATGGATCGAACCGCTGCCGCCCGTTGTACTGGCTGCCCCGTTGCAGCACGTGAATCCAGGTCTCCTGCGCAAGGTCCTCCGCATACTCTCGCCTCCCGGTGAGGTATAGCAGGTAGCGCACCAGTCGATGCTGAAAGCGCTCCACCAGGTCTGCGAGAAGCTCCATATCCCTCTCACGTAAGCCTCGCGCAATCTTTGCGGTTTCGGTTTCGGCTGTCGTATTCAATGTCATGGGAAGAGCCGACATATATCCTGTATACGATCAGACCCCGGCGGATTACTCAACTTTTGACCGAAAAATCACGCTAAGATTTGCCTCGGACGGATTTCGGACCAATGGGCGGCAAGGGCCTGCGGAGCTACGATGATCTTGCCGGGCGAAACGAAGCGGGCTTTGAGGGAACGCAACAATGCTAAACCGCGCCCTTACAAAGCAAAGGGTGCAGCACCCGCGGTCAAACGTCGAATTCGATTCAAAGTTAAGGTGTGCTACCCGCCGTCCGTGGTTAAGCAGTCTTCTCCAATGAACGTGATGGGGCCGCTGGGTAGGATCCGTGTTCGAGGTCGTCGAGCAGTGAGGTCTGTACTGGATGCCAGCCGAGACGCTGCTGGGTTTGCGCGCTCGAAGCGGGGCAATCGAGGCCTACGAAGACTCCCAACCAGCCGAAATGCTCCCGGGCCTCCTCTGGGGACTTGCTGACGACAGGCACGTTCAAATGACGGCCGATTACTTCGGCGATGTCTCTAACCGGCACACCCTCCTCCGCGACAGCATGATATTTGGCTCCTGATGAACCCTTCTCAAGCACCAGCCTGTAGAGACGGGCGGCATCAAGAAGATGTACCGCGGGCCAGCGGTTAGAGCCGTCGCCGACATAGGCTGACACGCCCTTTTCGCGAGCCATTGCTATGGCGTAAGTGATGAGCCCTTGCTTGAACGTATTGTGAACTTGCGGGAGGCGCACCACTGAAACTCGCGCTCCCTTCGAAGCCGCCGAGGCTGCCGCCTCTTCCGACGCCACTCGCGGGACGGAATTGGGGCCGGAAACTGGCTCATCTTCTTCGGTCGCCGGACGGCCCGGCGCGGAGGCGACCACCCCGGTGCCAGAGGTGACCAGCAGCGGCCGGTCAGAACCCGCAAGCGTCGAGCCCAGAGCCTCAATCGCTCGCCTGTCTATCTCACAAACTTCCTTGAATTTCGAGAAGTCGTGAATAAAGGCCGTATGGATGACGCCATCCGAGGCGGCCGCTCCACTCCGCAAGCTATCCAGGTCTTCTACATCACCTCGATGTACCTGGGCACCCGCGGCGATCAGGGACTTGGCACCCTCTTCTGAACGAGCCATTCCAAGCACCTGATAACCTGCGGCGTTCAACTCCTTAACGATGGCCGAACCGATAAAACCTGTAGCTCCTGTAACAAATATCTTCATAAAAAAGCTCCTTTGCGTAAAGTTACCGGAACACGGGATCAGTGTGCCGGCTGAGCTGCTGCCCGCATGTTTTGGGCGATGGCGTTGAGCTCGGCGATCCGATCCGGGGGAATTTTCAAAGCCGCGGCAGCGAGATTCTCTCTGAGATGGTTTATCGAAGAGGTGCCGGGGATCAGTAAAATGTTCGGAGAACGCTGAAGAAGCCAGGCGAGCGCGACTTGCATCGGCGTAGCTTGCAGCGACGCCGCTATGTGATCGAGCACCGACGACTGCAATGGAGTAAATCCGCCCAGCGGGAAAAACGGAACGTAAGCGATGCCTTGGCGCGCCAGAGAATCGATGAACGCGTCGTCCTTGCGGTTCGCCACATTGTAGAAGTTTTGGACGCAAACGATCTCCGTGATTCGTTGCGCCTGTTGGAGTTGCCGCGGGGTGACATTGCTTAGACCGATGTGACGAATCAATCCTTGATCCTTCAACTCGACAAGCGCAGTCAAAGGCTCTTCGATGGATCCTTCCGAGGGTTCCAAAAACCCCCCGACTCGGAGATTGACGACCTCGACAGCATCAACACCGAGATTACGAAGATTGTCGTGAAGGGCGTCAATCAGCTCCTTACGGGAAAGCGCAGGGATCCATGATTTGTCTGCGCCACGGCGGGCGCCTAGTTTGCTTACGATGACTAAGCCGGCCGGATAGGGATGAAGAGCCTTCTTGATAATCTGATTGGTGACATGGGGGCCGTAGTAGTCGCTGGTGTCAATATGGTTCACGCCAGCGGCGATTGCCTCTCGCAGAACGGCAATTGCAGCATCCATGTCGCGTGGCGGTCCCCAGATTTCGGGGCCGGTTAACCGCATCGCACCGTATCCCATCCGATAGAGCGTGCTGGAGGTACGAGAAAGAGTGAACGTGCCACCCAGTTCCGTGTGTTCCGTCATATTATTTCCCTCCCGTTCGAAGGACAGTTTAGGTAAAATGGAGCGTGTCTCCGTATTAGTAGATTAACGGAGTCTGTCTCCGGTTGCAAGTATTTTTGGATATTTTTAAATGCGGCCGAAACGGTCACAACCTACCAAGCGAAAGCCCCGCGCTGACGCGGAGCGAAATCGGGAACGTATATTGGAGGTCGCCAAGGAGGCGTTCACCCGATGGGGCGCAAATGCCAGCTTGGACGACATCGCGAAACAAGCAGGCGTTGGGCCGGGGACGTTGTATCGCCACTTTCCTACGCGCGAAGAACTTCTGAAGGCGGTTTATCGCTCTGAGATGGAAAAGCTAGCGGGGGCAGCACAGAAACTTGCTGCGACGATGCCTCCGATCGAAGCCTTGCGAGCCTGGCTGCTGCTGTTCGTTGATGCCGTGGCAACAAAGGAGCTGATCGCTCCGGCGCTCAATACCCTGCTGGGCGATCACAAGAAGGTGTTTGAAGCTTCCTACGCACAGATGCATGAAGCGATTCGCTCCCTGGTGAAGCGTGCGATCAAGAGCGGCCTAATACGCGAGGACCTTGATCCTGTAGATCTCCTTCGGGCTCTTGTCGGCGTCTCTAACGTGGCGACCAGCCCTGATTGGCAGCAGAGCGCTAGAAGACTTGTGGACATTCTCATTACGGGTTCGCAGCCTATCAGATAGGGAAGTGCGTCGAGTTAGCTTCGTATCGCGCCCGAATTAGTGGGCCTTGGCGGTTAGTGGACCCTGATGATGTAGACGTCGCTGCATTCGCCGCCGCCGTCTGAGCCACAGCCGGAGGAGCCCCAGGCGGAGTTGCTATCGAATACGACGTAGTTTCCGCTATAGCCTTCAGCGGCGCGCGCATCACTCCAGAAGTAGCCTGGATTGCTGCGGGTGTGAGAGAGCGCGAGGCGATAGATGTGTGCTGCGTCGTTGTTGGCGCCGAAGAGGATCATCACGATTTCGTTGGTGTAGACTTTCCAGTTACTCGAACTGGGCGCAGCGTAACCGGAGGCATTGTTGAATTCCTCCGCCGTACTCTCGTTCGCCTGCGCAGAATAGGTGACGAATTGTGTGTTCGGGTAGCCGCGCCAGCTCACATGCCAGCCGGGGTTGTTCGGGCGGTTGTCAAACAAACATGCCGGATCGAGGGAAAGCGGCAAGACGGTGCTGGTGGGTCTCCAGCCATCCGGGCAGGCACCCCAAGGGCCGGGATTGTTCTGGTAGTCTTCATAAACGGCGTTCTCGACGCCATTCTCGTCTTTGCCGGTGTCGAGATGGTCAGTTCCACCCGTGCCGCCGGGGCCCGTTCCGCCGCTATTCAGCTCAACAGGCGAAAGCGCCGCCCACGGTGACTCCCACAGCTCGTTTCCATTCTCGGGATTGGTGCTGCTTTCAAACTGGATCACGACTCCGTTATTCGGCGTGGCAATTAATTTGTGGATGCAGCCGTTGTTCGAGGAGTTTACGTCCGCCGTGCATTTCGTCGTATAGACGGGAGACTTGGTCTGGGTGGCTGGATTGAACAGGAACACATCAATATGGCCACCTTGGGTATTCTGTCCAACTGTTACGAGCCAGCCCTCTGGGGTCATATCGGTCTCATCCATGAAGCTGATGCGGTAGCCGGAGTATTCCGAGAAGGTGTGGTTGTTCGAGCAAGCTAGAGACTTCGCGGAATTATTTACCGTGCAGCTCTCAATCGAGTTGTTGACCGTTACCCAGAACTTTCCGGGAGTTGTGCGGTCCCATGTTGGCTCGCTATCGTTGGACCACAATCCTTTGAGGGAGCTTTCACTGAGCACGGTGGTACCGATGGAGTATGCCGAATTCTTGGGGCCCGCATCCACGAACCAGCCGCCTGTGGTGCAGTCATAAAGCATGAGGTACTCGTCGGAAATGTCGAGAGGACTTTCCGTCGCGTAATAGTGGCAGCCAGCGCCGGAACTGCCTTTGAAGTTCGTAACGCGCGTGACGGAGCAATAGCCTGAATCCGTGTAGGTGCCTCCAACGCCGGGCGGAACGAAATTGTTCCAAGAGGTGGCGTTGGGAATGTGATTGGTGGTGTCATTCGTCAAACCGCAAATCGGAGGCGCCGTCGCTCCAGAGCCGGAGCCTGAGCCAGAACCGCCGCCGCCCGATGAGGGGGCGCTAACACCAGTTCCGGATAACGTGATGGTCGCTGGCGAATCCGTAGCGTTGCTGACGACGGTTACTTTGCCAGTGAAAGAGCCGGCGGTGGAGGGTTCGAAGGAGACTTTGAGAGTGCCAGTTTGATTTGGAGTTAGCGTGGTGCTGGAGTTGACGCCGCTGGCGCTGAAACCCGTTCCGGTAGTGGTCACTCCGGAAACTGTGAGGTCAGAATTTCCAGTGTTCGTAAATACCACGTTAAGCGAAGTCTCGGTATTCAGATCGACGCTTCCAAAGTTCAGACTGGTCGCGCTGGCCCCAAGGGTAACAGTCGAAGTAGTTGATGAGCCTGTGAGAGGAATGGTGACAGGAGAACTGGACACGTTGCTGGTAACGCTGATGGATCCTTTGAAGGTAGCGACGACAGTGGGCTTAAACGTGGCCGTAAACGTGGCGCTACCGCCCGCGGCGATCGTCGGCGACGGTGACAAGGCGGAAGCGCTGAAACCGCTGCCTGATGCGGATACAGCGGTGACGGTCACACTTGCGGTGCCGCCGTTTTTCAAAGTGATGGTTTGCGAACTCGTCTTACCCGTGGCGACGGTGCCGAAGGGCACGCTCGCCGGGGTGGCGGACAACGTTCCCTCAGCGCCGGTTCCCGTAAGGGTTACGGCTACGGTCGGATTTGAGGCATCGCTCTTTACAGTGATACTGCCACTTGAACTAGCGGGGGAAGTGGGCGCGTACTTGACCGTAAACGAGGTGCTCTGCCCCGCAGCGAGGGTAAGCGGGGTGGTCAAGCCAGAGTAGGTGAAACCAGTTCCCGTGGCGCTGGCGCCGGAGATGATTGTGCTGGCGGTTCCGGAGTTCTTCAGCGTGATTGTCGAGGTTCCCGAGCTGCCGACGGTGATATCGCCGAAACTGACGGTTGCCGGGCTGGCTCCGAGCTGTCCATCCGTTGCCATACCGGACATCGCGACGGTTGCTGAGGGATCCTCGCCGCCAACTTCGCCGGAGACGTTAACGTCGCCGGATGCGCTGCCGGGCTTCGTAGGGGTAAATTCGACGGTAAAGCTGGTGCTCTGGCCAGCGGCGAGCGTCATCGGAGTGGTTAGCCCGGTGACGGTGAATTCCGAACCGGTATGGGTTAGGGAATTGACGGTTAGGGACTCATTTCCGGAATTTTTCAGCGTGACCGCCTGCTTGCTGGTGGCGCCGACTGCCGTATTGGCAAAGGTGATGACGGCCGGATTGGTCGTCAAAGTGGCCGTGGAAGCAATGGCGGTACCGGAGAGGGCCAACGCTTGGGGCGGGCCAGGCACGTTATCGGTAAAACTGATCGTCCCTGAATCGGTTGCTGCGGCGGGCGGAGTGAATACAACGTTGAACGTCATGCTCTGGCCTGCAGTAATTGATGCTGTTGCGGAAAGACCGTTGGTGGAGAATCCTGTACCGGATACCTTCGCAGCACTCAGCGTCAGAGGCGCGTTGCCGCTGTTGGAGATGGTCACAGGCTTCGAAGTTGTTTGGCCGGCGATCACGTTGGTGAATGTCAGCGAGGCTGGAGAAATCGAGAAGAGAGGGCCTGAACCGGTTCCGGTAAGTCCGACTGACATCTGGGGATTGGAAGAATCGCTCGCTATTGAAAGAGCGCCGGTAACAGCGCCAGGAGTTTCCGGCGCGAATTGAATTTGAATTGTGGCGCTTGATCCTGCCGTAATCTTTGTTGGTGCAGTGCCAACAATTGACAGGCCGGCGCCGGAAATTGTAGCCGCAGAGATATTCGCGGCCTCGGTGCCAGTGTTTGTGAGGGTCACAGACTGGCTCGTCTTAGTTCCATCGGTAGTACTACCGAAGGTAATGGTGGTGGGATTGGCGGAGAGCGTTCCCGTTCCGTCGCCGCCTCCTGATCCAGAGCCGCCTGAACTGCCGGAGCCGGAACTACCGGTGCCTTTGGCGCCGCCGGTTACTACGCCAGCGCAACTGGAAAGACCTATAGAAAGCACAACCAGGGCCACAGTTCCGACAAGGGTGGCGAGCGCGCGCATCACGCGCGGTTTTGCAATCGCGGTTTGGGATGACAGAAATAGCCGGTGACGAACTTCTCCGCGTGTTCTCATAATAAGAACAGTGTAGGGAGCGGCGTAAGTGCGTATCTACTGACCTAGGGAACAAAGAAAGGACAGGTAGGAGTGCAGGGGAGTTCAGGTTGAAACTGACCTAACCTGTACTATTTGACGTTCATCGCGATTGATGGCGTACGGCGGCGCATCCGGGCTTGAGTGTTGAGTGGGTAGCCGAGAGTACATCACTGCCACGGTGTCTCGGTGGAATCCCTTAAAACGACGGGTTCTCATAGATTGTATTCGTTCCCGGAGGCGGGAGCCTTCCGGGCTCTGAATGTTGAGGAGTGAGCAACTGAAAGTGACACTTTTTGTCACATCCCACGTGGACTTGTCCGGCGAACGAATTCGTGGACTAGAAGCGATGAATTGCTGGTTGAGGCGGCTAAGCGTATATTGGCGGGCAGGTTGAGGCTGGAGGAAGAGTGCCTGATGCGAGTCCGCCGATTGACAGGAAGCGAATGATTACTAAACTTGTGGTTCCCAGTAGTTCGCTGAACATATTTGGTATCGAACGACGAGAAGGGGCCCGACGGGTGCTGAAACCAGGCATTTCGCTTATTCTAGGGATTCTCGCCACACTTCTGCTTGTAGCTAGCGCGGGTGCGCAACAACATGACATCTCTTCCACTCAAGACAACTACGCCAAGGGAAGAAAACCCATCATGAAAGCGAGCGTGGAAACCACGGTGTTTGGGAAGCTCGACGACGGCACCGAGATTCAGATGTACACGTTGAAGAATTTCCGGGGCGCTTCCGCGAAGATCATCACGTATGGAGCCACGCTTACCGAATTGTGGGTACCCGATAAGAACGGGCAATTCGGTGATGTTGTGCTTGGCTTCGACAATTTGAGAGGCTACCTCGGCGACCATCCGCATTTCGGCGGTGTGATCGGCCGAGTGGCCAACCGCATCGCCAAGGGGAAATTCACGCTCGACGGCACTCAGTACACCCTGGCGATCAACAATGGACCGAATACGCTTCATGGTGGGAAAGTGGGTTTTGACCGGCACGTATGGAGCGGTGAGCCGATCAAGTCCGGGAACGCGGCAGGGGTGCGGTTGACCTACGTCAGCGCAGACGGCGAAGAAGGATTCCCCGGGAAGCTGACAGCAACCGTGGAATATACGTTGATGGAGGATAACTCACTTATGATTGCGTATACCGCGACTACCGATAAGGCGACGATCGTGAATTTGACGAACCACACATATTTCAATCTGTCAGGCGCGGGCGATGTGTTGAAGGATACCGTGGAAATCAATGCCGATTCGTATACGCCGGTGGATTCAACGATGATACCCACCGGCGAAATCGAGCCGGTGAAAGGGACGTCGCTCGATTTTACGAAGCCGATGGCGATTGGCGCGCGCAGCACACCGCTCGATCCGAAGGCGGGAGCATACGATTTCAATTACATTGTGAATGGAAAGCCCGGGGAACTAAGATTCGCAGCCCGCGTCACGGATCCGAGCAGTGGCCGCGTCATGGAAGTTAGGACGACCGAGCCGGGAATCCAGCTCTATACCGCGATCGGCCTTGATGGGAGCATCGTGGGCAAGCGCGGCGTAGCGTACCCCAAGTTCGGCGCGGTTTGCCTGGAGACGGAGCACTATCCCGATTCGATCAATCACCCCAATTTCCCTTCGACCATCCTGCGGCCGGGATCGAAATTCCAGTCGGAGACGATTTACAAGTTTTCGACGGAAAAAGGGGACGAGTAGGCGTAGTGCATTTTACGTTTCCTTTGCGGCAAGACTTTCCGCCGCTGCGCAGTGCATTCGCATATTCTAGTAGCGGCGATTCTGAGCCTGCAGATTCATAGGGCTCTGCCGATTGTCCGAACCCTCTCGGCTCACCGATTGGAGTCTCAGTTGAATTATCGAAAGGTGGATGCATGCGTTACGTTGTGACCGGTGGCGCGGGATTTATTGGCTCGAACCTGGTGGACGAGCTGGTTCGCCGCGGCCAGAGTGTTGCGGTTCTGGATGATTTATCGTCGGGCAAAGAGAAGAATCTTCAAAATGTGGCGTCGAAGATCGAATTTCACAAGGGCACCATTACCGATCTCGCGACAGTGCAATCGGCGTGCAGCGGCTCCGATTACGTGATCCATTTGGCGGCGCGAACTTCGGTGCCGCGCTCGGTGGCCGATCCTATCGAGAGCAATCGCGTGAATATTGACGGCACGTTGAACGTGCTAGTGGCAGCGCGCGATGCCAAGGTGAAGCGCATCGTCTTCGCGGCATCATCCTCGGCGTATGGGGAAACGCCGACGTTGCCGAAAGTGGAAACGATGGTGCCTCATCCGATTTCTCCGTACGGCGTGACGAAATTCGTCGGTGAATTGTACTCAGAAGTCTTCGGGCGCGTTTACGGGCTCGAAAATGCTTCTCTTCGCTATTTCAATGTCTTTGGGCCGCGCCAGGACCCAACGTCGCAATACTCAGGCGTGCTATCGCGGTTCATGCTAGCGGTTATTGAAGGATCGCAGCCGGTCGTTTACGGTGACGGAGAACAGTCGCGCGATTTCACTTTTGTCGCGAACGTGGTGGATGCAACGTTGCGGGCATGCGAGGCGCCGGGCGCATCGGGGAAAGTCTTCAACGTCGGCACGAGTGGGCGGATTACGCTGAACCAAGTGTTGAAACAGCTTGAAAAGATTTCGGGCAAGCCCATTCAGGCGAAATACGATCCGCCGCGTACTGGGGACATCTTGCACTCTCAGGCGGACATCAGCCTCGGGCGGTCAGTGCTTGGGTATATTCCCAGCGTAGATTTCGGCACCGGCCTTCAAAAGACTTGGGATTGGTACAAGCAGACGTACACAAAGAAATAGTCGAGCGGTAAAATAGAAGAGTCGTCGGAGGCTTCCAGTTGCGCGTCGGTCTGATTGGGTGGAGAGGGATGGTCGGCAGCGTCCTGATGCAGAGGATGCGCGAGGAAAAGGATTTCGCCGGCATCGAGCCGATGTTCTTTTCGACTTCGAATGTTGGCGGCGCTGCGCCCAAAGAGTCGGGCGATGGCAGTAAACTCGAAGACGCGAAAGATTTGAAGCTGCTTGCGGCTTGCGACACGTTGATCAGCTGCCAGGGCGGCGATTATACGACTGAGATTTACGGCCCGCTGCGCAAGAGCGGATGGAACGGTTATTGGATTGACGCCGCGTCCACTCTTCGCATGGCTGACGATGCTGTGATCATTCTCGATCCCGTAAACGCGGACGTAATTCGAGACGGTCTGACAACGGGCGTGCGAACGTTTGCGGGCGGCAATTGCACCGTGAGCCTGATGCTGATGGGAGTTGGCGGGCTGTTCAAGTCGCGACTGGTCGAGTGGATGACGACGATGACTTATCAAGCGGCGTCGGGCGGGGGCGCTGCGAAGATGTTGGAACTTGTGAAGCAAATGGAATACATCACCGTGCCGACGCGCGCGACTCCTTCCGAAAACGCTTTGGAAGTGGATCGGATGGTGACTCAGGCGCAGCGAGATTCTGGCATCCCTACCAAGGAATTCGGCGCACCTTTGGCCGGGAGCCTGATTCCGTGGGTTGATCGCGCCATGCCGGAAGGGCAAACCCGCGAAGAGTGGAAGGGTATGGCGGAAACAAACAAGATCATGGGCCTAAATCCTCCCGTGCCGGTGGATGGCATTTGCGTGCGCGTTGGAACGATGCGCTGCCATAGTCAGGCGTTGTGCATAAAGCTCAAGAAAAATATGCCGCTGCAGGAAATCGAAAAGATCCTTGCCGACGGCAACCCATGGGTGCGCATTATTCCAAATACTCAGGAATCCACCGTGCGTCGCCTCACGCCAACGGCAGTCTCCGGATCGCTGAACGTCGCGGTCGGGCGGCTGCACAAGTTGAAGCTGAGCCCGGAATTTCTCGGGGCGTTTACAGTGGGCGATCAGCTTCTATGGGGAGCCGCGGAGCCGCTGAGGAGAATGCTCGGCATCCTTCGCGAGCATTTGGGAGATTAGGCGCGGGGATTTGCCGTTCTTTGATTTTTTCGTCGCTAATTTGTTTCAGTGGATTCTTACTTCGTGGGGAATTCTTCCGGTTCCAACAAGCCCAATTGAAATTCACGATGGGTGCTCAGCAGACCAGCCTTCACGCCATCCCGGCCGACCACAAAGGATACATTGCAATCCGAAGAACCCTGCGCGATGGCAATGATGTCCACGTTCTCGCGCTGCAGCGCGTTAAAAGTGCGCCCGATGATCGCGGAAACTTCGCCCATATTTTGGCCGACGACGGTGATGATTCCGATTGTTGAATCGAGGGTGATGTGGTCCTCAATTTCGACCGCCAGCTCCTGCACGAACTCGCGGCGCAAAGCTTCCACTGTTGCTTTGGCTAGCGCGGAGGGGACCACGAAGCGCACATCGTTTTGCGAAGAGGAATGAAGAATCAGCAAAACGTCGGCTTGCGCGGCAGCGATTGCGGTGAATGTCCGCGCGAGCACGTTGACCACGCTAGCCATGGCTGGGCCACCCACTCGAATCAAGGCGGCATCGCTGAACGCAGTCAGGGCCTTCACACCGCCGTCGTTTAGCGAGCCCTCCGGCGTAACCTTGGTCCCGGCTTTTTCGGGCGCAAATGTGTTGCGAATCCAAAGGGGCGTATGGGTCTGCATCAAGGGGCGAAGAGTCTTCGGATGCAAAACTTTGGCGCCGAAGTGCGCAAGTTCGGCAGCTTCGCGGTAAGAAATTTCAGGTATGGTGGATGCGCCCGGCACCATGCGCGGATCGGACGTAAGCACGCCATCCACGTCCGTCCAGATAGTGACTTCATCAGCGCAGAAAGCCGCACCCAAAATTGTCGCGGAATAGTCGGAGCCACCGCGCCCTAAAGTCGTGAGCTCACCGTTCACCGTCGCGCCGATGAAACCGGTTATGACCGGGACGATGCCATTCTGCAGTAGCGGCCGTACCCGTTCTTCACAGCGATCCTGCGTGAGATCCATGTGAGGCTCGGCGCCTCCGAAGCAATCGTCAGTTACCAATATTTCCGTAGCTTCGATCGCCTCGCTGGGGACACCATGCTCGGTGAGAGCGGCGGCGAGAAGAGGCGCGGAGAGACGTTCGCCGAGGCTGGAAATTGCGTCGCGGGTTCGTAGAGTTAACTCACGCGAAAGGCTGGTCTGCCGGCAGAGTTCGTTGCCTTCCTGCAAAATCGAGTTCGTTTTCTGGCGCAGGCGCTCAAGCTCTGCGGGCGAATGTATCAGCGTCTGGGCCGTCAGCTCATGTTGCTTTTGCAGCTCGTCCAAGATATTTGCGGCCGCAAGATAATTTCCCGCCTCCGATTGCAGAGCCGCGCTGACTAATTTATTCGTTACGCCACTCATTGCCGATACAACCACCACCAGGTCACTATCGAGAGCGGTAGTTCGAATGATCTCCATCACTCGCGCGATGCAAACTGCATCGCCAACCGAAGTGCCGCCAAATTTGATTACTTTGAGCGGCTTATCTGAGCTCGTGTGCATCTGGGAATGACCGTTGCGACGCGCAACTGGATCGGAAGTTAATTCTAAACTTGTCGCGGCCCCGTCCGGCCCGTGAACATGAGAACGGGAGTTTCCGTTAGAGCGCACCTGACGCGTTGCGATTGTCTCTGCTGAACTGCTGGCCGGACTCAACAAGTGAGAGTCGTGGGCGTTGGGGAGAGTACTCATGACCGCGGTATCCGCGCCTCCAAAAAAGCCTGACTGTATTTTTTTTGCGAGAACCAGGAGCGCCAGTTTCTCTGCTGCCGCAAGCAGACGCGGAGCAAAGCGGGTTCTTCCCAGGGAACATCGTGATAGCCGGACTGCAGATACGCGCTTTGCGGATTGCGCAGCCATTCCTGGGGAAAGAAAGCGATCGTGTCGTTCTCTGTGACCTTCGTAGTTTCACCGACAATTCCGCCGGTCATTACAGCGTGCATCGCCGCCGGCAGATCGCGGCCTGGTCCCAAACGGAGATGGCCAACCTGCGTGGGTCGCGAATTAATTTCGATGAGATAGGCGTGGCCTGTGCCGGCTTCGAGCATAAAATCGAACCCAACAAACCCTGTAAGATTGAGGCGGCGAACCATTTTTTGAGCGGCGGAAATCATGTCCGGGTCGTTCATCAGCCGCACGACGCTTGCCGGTGCGTTCGAACTCTGCTTGCACAAAACCTCAAAATGCAGCTGGGCGAGAACTGTGCCACTCGAACAAACCACCAAACTGGTGGCTTCGCGACCGCTGACAAACACCTGCGCGTTCACGACGTTTTGCCGGCGAGTCAAAAATGGCCAAACGAGAGTTGTGTCGCGATCCACAAGAACTCGCTTGGCCACACGGGCAACGATTGGAGGCTTTCGCAGCCTTCGAAAAGCGCGTTCAGCTTCGCGCTGCGAGCGGGCGACTCTTACGCCTTCGCCTCCCCACGTGCCGTTTGCCTTAATCACCGCGGGATAGCCCATCCGAGCGCCCCACTCGCGAAGCTCGCGGATATTCGCAATCATTTGGGTCTTGGGAGTGCGGATGCCCTCTTCTTCGGCCATGTGAATGAAGTCGGCTCTGGAATACACAACCGGAAAGCTCTTGGGATCACCGAGGGATCGTTCAATCAGCGCGCAAACGTTCGCACCAGCGCTGCCCTTGCTCAGTTCCTGGCTATACAGCTCATGCAAATGCTGAACGGCGAGGTCGTCGCCGGGAATAATGTAATCTGGCTTGGCGCGCTCGATGGCTTTTGCAAACGACTCGACTGGATAAAGGCCGCTATATTCGTATGTTTCTTGAGCGATGCTGATCTTGCGGAGAGGATGATCGAGCGTGCAGACAGCCTTGACGATGCAACCGGCGTCCGTAAGGGCCATCATCAGCCTTGCGGTCGAAAACCAGCGCAATGTAGTGGCCACCAGAACGGTCGGCTTCACCTTGTCGGATCCTCCGTAATCCTGCCGAGCAGAGACAATTCAGTCCAGGTTCGCAAAATAGAGGCGCAATCGACCAGCCAAAGTCATGCCAGGCCCAGACTATTCGCAGAAAGGCTAAGACACTACAAATAAAGGACTTCCCCTCCGACAAATTGTGCCTGTTCGCATTTTCCTAGTACGTTTACAGAACGCCACTTCTCAACCGTGGGAAATCAATTTCTGTTCAACCCGGGGCTGGGCGATGGGTTTCGGACGACTTCCTACAGCTTAATCTTACGAGTGGCGGGGCTCTGTTGCTATTGTTTTCTTGTGTATAGTTTTGACAATAAAAAACTTGTCCTTTGGACCGTAGTCTTACAATTAAGTAGCATTCATAAGCCTGCGCAACTGCGCGCGAGATGGGTCAGATTTCGGACGGTTGCGTGCTAATCTGAAACTGCCCCGTGTAGGAGGAGTTCCCCAGATGTGCGGAATTGTTGCCATTTTCTCGCCGAGTGCACCAATCGCCAGAGAGTCTCTCGAAAAGGCGACCAAGGCTCTTTGGCATCGCGGGCCTGATGGCCAGCGCTATTGGATATCGCCAGATGGGCACGTCGGACTTGGACACGCACGGCTGAGCATCATTGACCTGACCACTGGCGATCAGCCTATCCCGAACGAAGACGGGACGCGGCAAATTATCGTAAATGGCGAGTTCTACGATTATGAATGCATACAGAAGGAACTTGAGCAGGCCGGTCACCGACTCAAGACCCGCTCGGACAGCGAAATCGCCCTTCACCTCTACGAGGATCTTGGAGCACATTGCCTGAATCGCTTGCGAGGCGAGTTTGCGATCGTTCTATGGGACGGCGTGAATCAAACGTTGTTCGCCGCGCGCGACCGCTTCGGCATCAAGCCGCTTTTCTACGCGCTTCACGACGGTGCGTTGTATTTCGCGTCGGAAGTGAAAGCGCTCTTTGCTGCTGGAGTGCCTGCCCGTTGGAATCCTCAATCCTTGTATGACGCGGCCAACTTCAGCGGGCACCAAACGCGAACTTTATTCGATGGAGTTTTTCAGATCCCACCCGGGCATTACATGGTTGCGACAGATAAGCGCATCCAGTTGAGCCGCTACTGGGATTTTGATTATCCAAGAGCAACCGATCACGTTCCAGAGCGTTCGGATGCGGAGTACGCTGAAGAATTTCGGCACGTTTTTGAAGAATCCGTACGGATACGTCTACGCGCTGATGTTCCGGTTGGGTGTTATCTCAGCGGAGGAATCGACTCTTGCGCGATCGTAGGCCTCGCGGCACGGCACCATAGCCAGGCCATTCGGGCCTTCACGCTAAGATTTGACCGTCCTGAATACGATGAAGGCGAAGTCGCCAAGGAGATGGCTGCACGAGCTGGCGCGGAATTCTTCCCCATCCCTGTCCGGCTCGATGATCTGGCCGACAATTTCTGCGATGCGATCACTCACTCAGAAATTCTGTGCGTCAACGCCCACGGTGTCGCCAAGTACATGCTGAGCCGCGCTGTACGGGATGCCGGATACAAGGTCGTGCTCACTGGCGAGGGCTCGGACGAAATCATGGGCGGCTATCTGCATTTTGGCCGGGACATGATGCTCGCCAATCAACTGAGCCCGACCCCCTTCGCCTCGCTTCCCGCAAACGGCAAAGGGCCTCTGGAGGGCGTAAAACGCGTTCTGGGCTTCGTGCCCTCCTGGATTCAAACCGCCGGCGCCCAATCAGCAAAGGTGCGCGGCATTTTCGCCGATTCGTTTTTGGAAGAATTCAAGGGGATGGATGCGTCACGCAGTTTGTTGAACGACGTAGATGTCGCCGGCCAACTGACGGGGCGGCATCCGTTGAATCAATCGCTGTATTTGTGGTCGAAAACGGTGCTTCCGAACTACCTTCTTACAAACCTCGGAGACCGCATGGAGATGGCGCACTCGATTGAGGGGCGGGTGCCTTTCCTCGACCACCATTTGGTTGAGCTGATTCGCTCGCAACCAGTGACGCAGAAGATTCACGGCTCGACGCAGAAATACGTATTGAGAGAAGCGGTGCGTGATGTTGTGACCCATACCGTGTATCGAAGGCCGAAGCATGTATTTCAAAGCCCGCCGGCTACGCTGGATCCGGGCGGGAAGTTCAATGCACTTGTTCAGGATGTGCTGCGAGGCCCCGTTCTCCGCTCAATCCCGTTGTTTGACCAGCAGAAAGTGGTGAGCCTGCTCGACAGCATGCATGCGGGTCAGGAGGGGCTTCGCGTCGCGAATGACCATGTGCTGTTGATAGCGTTAAGTGCGTGCGTTCTTCAACAGCGCTTTCAACTTTCTGTCTGAGGCCCCGTTCCAGAAGGGTTGCCCTGGGGGCACCTGCCCAACGGTACAGGTAATGAATTATGATGAGGATGTGCCCGAAGGGGGCGCGCGCCCGGTCCTGTTCTGAAATAATCTAAATGTAGGCAGCGATGACGAGGTCAGGGCGTCGCTTTAGGCAAGCACAATTTTCTGGCGACAGATTTTCCGGGACCCCCTAGAGAATCTCGCGTTAAGCCTGAACTAGCCAGTGTCGGTCGAAGACGACGGCTCGAATGAGGTGGTCTTGGATTACTCTTTCTGCGAAGAGCATGCGAGACAGGCTCAACGATTCGACGCAGAAATTTGCTTAACCTCCGCGAGGATTTTCACGGAAGGGGTAAACTCTTGTCCTACAAGGACAATGAAGTTCTCCCCTAGTGTGTTCCGGATCTACCATACCGCTGATTTCAAAAGTGTTACAAGATTTCTGGCGGTCACAGAATTGCCATCGAATTCCGAGCCGGTGAAGCTCAGAATTCTGGACGTTCGAGCTGAAATTGAGGGCCGGCGGATATGACCTCTGCGATTCATCCGATTGCCACCCAAACGACTGACAATAATCTACAAAGGAGTAGCACTCATTCAGCCATGACAGAGATAGCCATCATCGGCGCGGGCCCCTACGGACTCTCCGTCGCCGCGCATCTCAAGCAAAAAGGGATACCCTTCCGAATTTTCGGCCGCCCTATGGATAGTTGGTTGCGGCATATGCCGAAAGGAATGCTGCTGAAATCTGACGGCTTCGCTTCGACCGTTTCTGATCCGGACGAGAGCTATACGCTAAAACATTTTTGCGCTGAACGCGGAATCGAATACGCGGACCTCGGGACGCCGGTGAAACTCGATACCTTCGCGGAATTTGGGCTTGCGTTCAAGGACCGCTTCTTGCCGGAGCTCGAAGACAAGCTGGTTACTAAGCTCGAGAAGTCGCCGAATGGATTCCGGCTGGAGCTCGATAGCGGAGAAGTGGTCGAGGCCCGGAAAGTGGTGCTGGCGGTAGGAATCACTCATTTCGCGTATACGCCACCAGACTTGAAGCAACTGCCCGAGGAGTATTTCTCGCACAGCTTCGCACATCATGATCTCGAACCCTTCCGAGGCCGCAGCGTGGTGGTCTTGGGCGGCGGTTCCTCGGCGATTGATATGGCTGCGTTACTCGCTGAAAACGGAGCGAATGTACAAATCGTAGCGCGCGCGACCACGTTGAAATTTCATTCGAGGCAGGGGGATAAATCGCGGTCCATTTGGGAGCAAATCCGTCATCCGAAGTCGGGTCTTGGGCCCGGCTTGAAATCGCGTTTCTGCAGCAATTGGCCTCTCTTGGTGCATTATTTGCCTGAAGCGAGACGGGTAAAACTGGTGAAGACGCATCTGGGTCCCGCGGGCGGATGGTTCGCGAAGAAAATGATCGAAGGGCGCGTGCCGTGCGTGCTCGGCTACTCGGTTGAACGTGCAGACGTCACGGATGGCAAGGTTCGGCTGACACTTCGCGGACGCGACGGCAGCACTCGCGAAATTCTCGCCGATCACGTGATCGCTGCAACCGGCTACCGGGTAAGTCTTGAGCGCCTAGGATTTCTGAGCAACGAGATTCGTTCTTCGCTCAAGACGACTGATAATTCACCTGCGCTTTCCTCAAGCTTTGAATCGTCCATGCCGGGCCTTTACTTCGTGGGAGTTTCCGCGGCTAATAGCTTTGGCCCCCTCATGCGGTTCGCTTATGGCGCGACTTTCGCAGCGCGCCGCGTTACACGAAGCGTTGTGAAGGCATTGGCTCGGGATCGTGTACAGGTTCCTGCAACGCCGGCTTCTGAGGTGGCGAAGTATTCCAAGGTAGGCGCGCACACTCCGAGATAAAACTGATGAAGCGAGAGACCATCGCAATCCACGTTGGTTACGAAGGTGATCCCGTAACCAAGGCCGTGGCGGTGCCTATCTATCAAACCGTGGCGTTCGAGTTTGATAGCGCAGAGCACGGCGCTGCACTATTCAATCTCGAAGTTCAAGGGAACATCTACACCCGGATCGGCAATCCCACCAACACGGTGCTAGAAAAGCGAGTCGCCGCCCTCGAAGGCGGCGTTGAGGCGCTGAGCGTCAGTTCTGGGATGGCTGCGATTCATTACGCCCTCGATGTTATTACGGAGTCGGGGACAAATATCGTTTCCACTCCCCAGCTTTACGGCGCTACTTATACGCTCCTCGAGCACATCTTCAAAAAGAATGGCGTCCGATGCCATTTCGGCAAGACGGATACTCCCGAAGACATCGAGAAGCTAATTGACAAGGATACCCGGGCGGTCTTTTGCGAAAGCGTGGGCAATCCGGCTGGGAATGTGGCGGACATCGAGGGACTAGCGCGCGTCGCACATAAGCACGGTGTTCCTCTGATCGTGGACAACACGGTCGCAACGCCAGTCCTGCTAAGGCCCATCGAGTACGGCGCCGACGTGGTGGTGCATTCCATGACGAAATTCATGGGAGGGCACGGAACATCAATCGGCGGGATGATCGTGGATAGCGGAAAATTCCCGTGGCGGGATTATCCGGAACGTTTCCACATGATGGTGCAGCCGGAGGTGGCGTACCACGGAGTCGTTTACGTGGATCACTACGGCGCTGCTGCGTATGTCGCGCGCTGCCGGACTGTGTGCCAGCGGAACACCGGTGCGACAATGTCGCCGTTCAACGGTTTTCTTTTTCTTCAGGGCGTCGAGACGATGGCGCTTCGTGTTGAGCGGCACGTGGAAAACGCTCGAAAGGTCGCCGAATTTCTCCGCGATCACCCGCAAGTTGAATGGGTAAATTACGCCGGCTTCCCGGACAGTCCTTTGCATCCGATGGCGAAGAGGTATTTGGGCGATCGCTGCGTGTCTCTGCTCACTTTCGGCGTGAAGGGCGGCTTCGAAGCGGGCAAGAAATGTTTCAATGCTTTCAAGCTTTTCAAACGCATGGTGAACATGGGCGACGCAAAATCGCTCTCCTGCCATCCTGCCTCGACGACGCACCGGCAGTTGACTCCCGAAGAACAGGAAAAAGTCGGCGTTACCCCGGAGATGCTGCGGCTTAGCGTCGGCATCGAACACATAGACGATATCCTCGAAGATCTGGGTCAGGCGCTGGACGCGTCCGCGTGATCATGCCGAACTCGCTGACGCCCATGCGCTCCGCCCTGCCGGAAGGGCCGTCATGCCACTATTAATTGACGGCGGGCGCGTTCCCGCGCGTTGGGCGGAGAGGATAGCTTCACGCCGTGTAGAATCGGCCGCCCCTTTCGCCTCGCGAGCGCAAAGTATAAACGTCGCCCTGATTAACAACATGCCGGACGCAGCCCTCGAAGATACGGAAATGCAGTTCTTCGAACTTGTTGACGCTGCCTCGGGCGACATGCCTGTGAACGTAAAGCTTTACTCGCTGCCTGAACTTCCGCGAAGCGAAAGAGGGCAGCAGCATTTGGACCGCTTCTACTTCAATTACAACGATCTTTGGAAGAGCCGATTCGACGGCGTCATCATCACCGGAACGGAACCGCGCCAACCGGATTTGACGGCGGAGCCCTACTGGCAAACTCTGACGGATACTTTGGACTGGGCAGCGAGCAACACGATATCAACTGTCGCGTCGTGCCTGGCCGCACACGCGAGCGTGCTCCATAGCGACGGCATTGCGCGCCACCGGATGGTGGACAAAAAGTTCGGCGTGTTCGAGCACAAAAAAGCTTGCGAGCACGGGCTAACCAACAATCTCGCGGACTCGGTGCGAATTCCGCATTCCCGCTGGAACGAAGTGCGAGAAGATGCGCTTACTTCGTGCGGCTACACGGTCCTCACGAAATCCGCCGATGCCGGCGTGGACCTGTTCGTAAAGAAGATTGGTAGAAGCCTCTTCATACATTTTCAAGGACACCCGGAATACGGATTGCGCAGCCTTCTTAAGGAATACAGGCGAGATATCCGGCGATTCCTCAATCAGGAAAGAGACACATACCCATCGATGCCTCACGGATACTTTGATGCGGATGCGCAGAAACTTCTGGCAGGTTTTCAAAAGAATGCCGTGTCTCAGCCGCGCGAAGAAGTCCTCGAGTCTTTTCCCGAGGCGGCGATATCAGATGCGTTGCGCAACACGTGGCAGGCATCTGCGGCGCGATTGTATAAGAACTGGCTGCAGTATGTCGCCGAAGGAAAGGCCGACAATCCGCCGTTCGCGACTGTGGTCCGAGTGGATTCTGGCGTGGCCGCTATTCGCGACGCGGATGCGCGCGTCAAGCATTAGCCACAGCGTTTAGCATCGCTTCTCGGGCACGACGACCTCGGCTGCACTCGCCAAGAAACTGAAACACCGATGATTGAAGATCAAGTTCCGCAAATCCTGGAATCTCTGCCCGAACGAATCAGCGACATTGTCACGTCATGGGCAGATCGCACGCCAGATCATCCGGCGCTCGTAGAAAATTCGGGAACATGGAGCTATCGGGAGTTAGCCTCCGCTATCACCGAGATCCAAGCATGGCTCATCCAGGGCGGAGTGCGGCCCGGGGATCGAGTATTGATCGTGTGCGAGAACTGCCGGGCCTTCGTTGCAATCCTTCTTGCTCTTGCTAGCCTAGACGCTTGGCCTGTGCTCACGAGCGCGCTACTGTCAGCGCGCGAGATCGATTTAATCCGGGACCACTGCGGCGCGCGGCGCGTGCTCTACACGACCGGCGTTTCGCATCTTGCGAGGGAACACGCGAAGCGGCACGGCGCGGTGATTGAGACGGTAAAGAATCTGGGCCCGATTGGGATCGGTTCGCTGAATCAGGAAGTCGAGCCGGAGGCTATCGATTCCAATCCACTGAACCGCGTGGCAGTCATGATTTACACCTCGGGCACGACCGGGCTGCCAAAAGGAGTGATGCTCACGCACAGAAACCTCCTATATCTGGCGGCAGTCTCCGCGAAAATACGCTCGTTGGCTCCTGAAGACCGCATGTACGGCGTCCTTCCTATGTCACATGCAGTAGGTCTTTCGGTGGTGCTCCTGGGGACATTATTCAGCGGCGCGACTCTTTATTTGTCGCCGCGGTTCGATCCGGTGGCAGCGCTCGCGTCGCTGCAAAAAGACGGGATAACACTTTTGTTGGGTGTCCCATCTATGTTCGCGTTGCTGGTCGAGTACACCAAGGCCAAGGGAATCGCGTCGTTGAAGTTTCCTTCGCTTCGGATCATTTCATCCTCGGGCGCCCCGCTTCATGCCGCACTCAAAGCGGCGGTGGAGAAGCTATTCGTCGGAATGGTTCTCTACAATGGTTACGGCGTGACTGAATGTTCTCCCACCATTGCTCAGGCAAGAGTTGAAGACCCGCGACCGGACGTTTCCGTAGGCCGAGTGTTTCCCGGGTCCGAAATCGCTTTGATTGGCGCGGACGGAAAAGAGGTAGCTGAAGGAGAAGTGGGCGAGCTGCGCGTGCGCGGCGCGCATGTGATGAAAGGCTACTATCGCGCGCCGGAGGAAACGGCTGCCGTGATTGATCGAGATGGTTGGTTTAATACTCGCGATCTAGCCCGATTTGAGGGCGTAAATCTTTTCATCGTAGGCCGTACAAAAGAACTAATCGTTCGATTCGGATTTAATGTTTATCCCGCTGAAGTGGAAGCTGTGCTGAACACTTATCCAGGCGTGGTACGGTCCGCTGTGATTGGACGAAACGCTGAGGGAGTGGATGGCGGGGAAGAAGTCATCGCTTTTGTGCAACCCTCGCCGGGGTCAGCGCTCACGCCCGAAGAGTTGGCGGAACACGCCGCAAAGCATCTTTCACCCTACAAAAGGCCAACTCTGATCCAGCTGGTCGCCAGCATGCCTGTGACGCCGACAGGGAAAGTCGCGAAGGAAGCACTCTTGAAGATGGTGGCCTCGGGCGTCCCGTCCGTTTGATTTCGATTCGAATCCCGCGCGCTTAGGCGTCCACCTGGATCAAAGTTGGCCCCTCGCCTTCGAAACCATTTCGCAATGCCTTCTGGAACGCTTCTAGTGATGTCGGACGCGTGGCGGGAACGCCCATGCCCTTCGCCAGCGATACCCAATCGAGATCGGGATGGCCGATATCGAAGAGGCTGAGAGCTCGCGGGCCCGGTTCGCCCAGCTTGAGACCCGAATACTCGCGCTTCAGAACACCGTAGACACGGTTCGCGAAGACGACCGTGGTGACATTGAGATTTTCGCGCGCCATGGTCCATAGCGCCTGTAAGGTGTACATCCCGCTTCCGTCGGCAGTCAGGCAGAGCACGCGCCGATCTGGGCACGCGACGGCAGCTCCGACAGCTTGCGGCATGGCAATTCCGATTGAGCCGCCTGTGCATGCGAGCCAATCGTGCGGTGGAGCGCCGCGCGTGGCGGCCATCAGTCCACGTCCGGATGTCATGGATTCGTCGCAGACTATCGCGTTCTCAGGAAGCGTGGCTCCGACCGATGCCGCGATACCCTGCAGGGTGATCTCGCCACTTGGCAGGGCGGGACGTTCGGCCTTTGCGGCTACGGCCGATGGGCCACTCGTAGATGTATCCACTGAAGATTTCGTGCTTGGCGATAACGCGGCGGCCAATGCTTCGAGGGCGCCGATGTAGTCTGCGCCCGGGCGTGCAAGTGCGAAGATTTCGCAGTCGGGCTGGGTAAGCACGCTGCTCTTGTCGGGATACGCAAAATAAGCAACTGGAGCTGATGCGCCCACCAGGATGAGCTGACGAAATTCCTTGAGCTGATCTACCGCTTGCTCGAGGGGATAGTGGATGCGCTCAGCTATCGGAACTCCTGCACCGCGCGTTAGGCGAGCGAAAGGATAGGGCGCGAGCAGCTTTGCGCCTGTGGCTGCGGCGATCCGGCCCGCGAGAGCCAGGCCTTTGCCGTAGAGCGTGTCGCCCGAGAGAAGTATCGCTGTGCGAATACCTGATCGCAGCATGGCCGCGGCACGCTCAATGGTCTCCGTGCTTGGTAACGGCGCTCGCGGCACTGGCGGAATCGCGGGCACAACGCCGCCATCGCCCCAGGCGACATCAGCGGGAACGATCAGGGTGACGATCTGGCTTGGTTGGGTTCGCGCTGCAATGATTGCGTCGGCTGCATCGCGACCAGCTTCGCTTGTCTTTTGGGATGTTCGCAACCACTTGGAGTAGGGGCGGGCGAATGCTTCAATGTCGGAAGCGAGAGGCGTGTCGTGACGCAGGTGAGAAGCTGGGTGCTGGCCGATCAGGTTGACCATCGGGACTTGCGCGCGACTTGCATTGTGCAAATTCGCGAGGCTGTTGGCAAAGCCTGGTCCAAGATGAAGCAAGGTACAGGCGGGCTTCTCCGTCATTCGCGCGTAGCCGTCCGCGGCTCCGGAAACCACGCCTTCGAAGAGAGCGAGGACGCATCGCATCTGCGATGCGTGGTCGAGCGCCGCAACCAAATGCATCTCCGACGTACCGGGATTCGCGAAGCAGACTTCGATACCGCCGGCAACGAGCGTGCGGATTAGACTTTCTGCCCCGTTCATCTTTCTCCAATCTCAGGAAGCGGGCTCAAGACTTTTGGCCTTGCCTAGATTTCGTCACGGACGGCGCTTTCTGAAGAGCATTCGCGCAATAAGAAACGCAAAGCCGATGGTGGCGGCAAGAAGCGCGTAATATCTCAGGCGAAAAAAATCGTGAAGGTGAACGCCATCGAATGTCGTTCGAACGTAATCCGCCGTCGTCGAAGACGCTGACGAAGTGGCTCCATTTTGATTTCCCGATTTTGAAAAGAATGGACCAATTAAATAAGCGTCCGGGCAGCCCATCGATTGACTTGTGTCAATGCTCGACGGACAGCCTTTGGCGTTGTAGCCGAGAGTCTGCGTAAAGATGGCCCAGCTGCCGTCGGTCGAAATTGCACCTTTCGGCAACTGCCAAAACGCGCTTCCGCCACGACTATCTGCTTTGGAACGAGAGTACGTTCGGCCAACACGATAAGCCGGCCGGCCAGATGGGCCAGGGCTGCATCCGGCTCCCGTCGAACGGCCGACGCAATCACTTGGGATAAGGATGAGTTCAGCCATGTAGGTGGTCCATGAACCTGGGCCGCCGCAATCGTTGCTTCCGAATGGGCAGGCAAGTCTGGGCGATGCGTATTGTGTGTCGCTATTCCAATAGAATTCGGATTCGCTTGGGTTGCCGCCGCCGTCCGTTTGCGAAGAGAGAATCCACGGCTGATTTGGGCCGCCGCCCCAACTGAGATGGCCATTTTGGGTGTAATGATTGGCGAACAAACAATGGTCCGTGAACGGCGGCGTGCCGGCGATGATGTCAGACACCTTCAAGTACACCATACCGACATTGTTCGAGCACGGGTTGAAACTGGGCGGCATTGAACCGCCCTCGTTGGTCGTCGTTGGATCGGACACGGAGACCCAGATTGAGGTGGTGCCATCCGGCAAATAGCCGCTGGTATGGTGGGCTGTCTTTCCGCCGACCCACACCTGCGTTTGCGAAGTTCCGTGACTGAGATACTGACCCTGAGCCGGGCCGCCGTTATAGTCGATCATCAGGTGATTGTCAGCGGTGAGTTGAAGCTTGTGTATGCCATCGTCGGCCGGTTGGCCATCGAGCGGGCAGGCCATCGACAGCCTGGTGAGATAATGGTCGCCCTTTTCGAGGGCGCTCAGATTGAACGTGAAAACTTCGAGGGTGCGAGAGCGCAGCTGCGAGCCGACGAGATCAATCGTCAGGCCGTCAACGCCGAGCTCGGGATAGTTCATCGTAGAGATGCAGGAATACTCGCTGAACTTGTGCATGAGCTTGGTCGCGAGCTTGTTCACGCCTGTTATGGTGGCCGACTTGAGTGAATTTCCGGCGTCATAATAAAAAACATTCGGATTCGTTTTATCCCAAATAATTCCGCCGGAATTATTCTCGTCGCGCGGCATGTGATCGGGATCTATCTCGATGGAAAATTTCGACGAACTGGGCGGAGACGGATCCTTCGTCACTTTGGAAATATTTTTGATATACCAGTGATTTCCGCAGCCGCTTTGGTAGAGCGCTACAAAGCTGTTATCAGCGTTGAACGGAGACTGAACAGCGCTGTACTCATTGGTAGTGGGGCAGTGCGATCCGCTAGTTCCCGGCAAATCCGACGTGGAGTCCGTCACTTGCCAGACGCGGCAGCCCGTCGCTGCGTTGCTGATTTGCTTTGCCAGCGGGTCTAGATAGCTATTTCCCGCGCCGCCAGCGGGCTTGTCGCGCGTATCCCAATCCGTTGGCATGTGGGTGAGACCATCATCCGGCGCACCGCACAGCGGAACCACAGCAGCGGCTGAAACGGAGCTACTCTCGCTGTGAGACAACGAAATATATGTGAAGAGCACAGTGGAGACGGCTACCAGAATCGCGATGGGCCAAATTATCTTCGTCTTCATGCGAACTCGCAGACGAAAGTGTAGCTCTGAGCGGAGACAGGCGTCTCGAAAAAATCATTCTGAGCGCCATCATTCGATAGGCCGAAGATCTGGATCTCGACGGTCAGGGGTAACTAAAGCTTGCCGACGCTGGCCTTCGCCGCGGAATGCGCGAACTCCCAGTACAGTTTCCGCGCTTCGGTGTATATCGGTCCCGGCGTGAGCGAACGATCTTCGATTCGTATGATCGGAACGACCTTGGAATAATTTCCAGTCGAGAATATTTCGTCTGCCGCCAAGAAATCCTTGTAAGTAAGAGTCTTCTCAACCACGGTTACACCGCTCCCTCGCAAAAGACCCATCACGCGCTGACGAGTAATTCCGGCGAGAAACGTGCCGTTGGCCACCGGCGTGAACACCATGCCATCTTTGGCCATAAAGATATTCGAAGTGGCCAACTCAGCCACATTGCCCAGCACGTCGCAAACGACGCCATTGTCGAAGCCACGGGCCTGCGCCTCGAAAAGCGCGCGAGCATTGTTGGGATAAAGGCAACCGGCTTTGCAATCCACGGGCATGGTCTCAAGCGTGGGCCGGCGAAAAGGCGACAACGTCACGGAAAAGCCTTTTGGCGTGCGGAGCGGCGCTTCGTAGATCACAAGGCAGGAACGGGTTGACTCGGGATCATGGGCCTGAACCCACGGCCCTTCTTTTTCCGCCCAGTACATCGGGCGAATGTAGAGCGCGGTGTTCCCATCGAACTTACTGATTCCTTCATGGGCGAGTTTGACCCAAGTCTCGACCGAGACTATCGGCTTCAGATAAAGCTTCGTGGCGGATTCGTTGACCCGAGCACAGTGGAGTTCGAGATCGGGCGCAACACCTTCGAACCAGCGCGCGCCATCGAAGACCATCGAGCAGAGCCATGTGGCATGCGAACGCACGCCCATAATTGGGTGATTACCTTCGTGCCATGCACGCTCGTAATGCGTCCACGTCTTCGAGTAGCCTTCCCCAAATCCCATTCGAATTCTCCTTCGCGTGCAGCAGCCTCAGAAATGCACCGCCGACAGATGAGAGGACGCAATTCAATCCAGCTAAAGATTGTATAACGCTCGACGCCGACTTCGCGCGGTTCTATGCGCCATGCATGTTCATCAGATGCAATGGAATGCAATAATAATAAACCTATGTTCGACGCCAGCTTGTGGGCCGCCAATCCTGGACAGCTTATGCTCGCTCAGGAAGATATCCATGTTTGGCGAGCTAATCTTGAATGCGAACCCGCTACGCTTCATTCACTTGAAACAATACTGGCGCCTGAGGAGGTAGCACGAGCAGGCCGTTTCCGTCTTACGCGGGATCGAAATTCTTTTATTGCGACGCGCGGAATCCTCCGAAATTTGCTCGGGAAATATGTAGGCTGTGCTCCATCCGAAATCGTATTGAAATATGGCGAACGCGGCAAACCTTCGCTGAGCGACGTACAGCATCAAACGGTTCAATTCAATGTTTCCCGCTCACACGGTTTGGCTTTGTTCGCCTTCGCCGCGGAAAAGAGTGTGGGAATTGACGTCGAGCTGGTGCGGCATAATTTCCCCGCTACCGAAATTGCCGCGCGTTACTTCTCCCCCCAGGAAGTCGAAGAGCTAAAAGCCCTGCCGCCCTCACATTTTTATGAAGGATTTTTCCTTTGCTGGACTCGGAAAGAAGCGTACGTCAAAGCGAGAGGCGAAGGCATGCTGATTTCGCTCGATAGCTTCCGCGTATCTATTGCGCCCGGGCAACCTGAGCTATTGGAGAGTATAGACAGTGCTCGATGGAGCCTGCATTCCATTACACCGGATCCGCGCTATGTTGGTGCGCTGGTAGCCGAGCGAGTCGGAGTAAAAGACGCGCGGATTTGCCATTGGGACTGGAACTCGACGGAGACTGCGCGAGAAATTCAAAGGCAACCTTGAGGAGGTACTCGAATGCCAGACTCTGTTGCTAACTTGTTTTTGGCGTTTTCCAACGATCGGCTGCAACTATTCACATCGCGAATTGTTGATTGCCTCGGCCGTGTTTCGAACGAACAAATATGGGCAAGAGGCGCCGAGAACGAGAACTCGATCGGCAATCTCGTCCTGCATCTCTGCGGAAACGTGCGGCAGTGGATCGTTTCAGGCGTCGGCGGCGAGGCCGATGTTCGCGATCGAGATGCCGAGTTCGCTGCTCTTGGCGGTGCGGATGCGCGCGAATTGCAGGATCGGATCCACTTTGCGCAGCATACCGGCCAAATTATTTTTGCGACCAAGATGTTCACTGGACAAGACCTCGGATACTTCAAGCACCTGAACCGCCCCGCGGGCACGCGATGAATAACATGTCGAGGCTCAACCGGATTCTGGCGTTAAGTAGCATGGCGCTTCAATCGCAGTAATTTAGGGAAGGGAGTTTAGAAGAGCTTGCTCAGAAGAGCTTGAGAAGATCGCTAACGGAAACTGAATTGAAATTCGGCACTACCGCATCGCAGCCCGCTTGTACGAGCGCATCCCGGCGGCCATCTTCGGCGATTCCTAAGCATTTCATTCCCGCTGATTTCGCGGCAGTCACACCCGAAACCGAATCCTCGAAACAGATAGACTCAGCTGGCTGCACTTTCATCTGCTTGGCAACAGCCAAGAAAATTGACGGATCGGGCTTGCCGTCTTTGACGTCGTTGCCGGTGAAAACAGCTTCGAAATAATTTCGCAAATTCAATTGATCGAGAAGCTGGTGGATTCGTGCACGGCCGCCGCACGACGCAACTGCCATCGGAACGGAAGCAGCCGCAAGCTGATCGAGCATCTCTCTTACGCCGGCAATTGTTGAAATCGATTTCGCTTCATCTCGAAAGAGCGCATCCTTTTCCTTGCCGTAGCCAGCCGCTTGTTCAGGAGTTACGGGGCCGAAAAAATATTCGAGCATTTCTTCCCGCTTCCGGCCTTCCAGTACAAATTCCATATCCCGCTCATCAACCGCTCTTCCGTGTCCCTCAAGAAACCTGCGCCAAGACGCCATATGAATCGGATGACTATCCACGAGGACGCCGTCCATGTCGAAGATGGCGCATTTCATCGCAGCCGGCATCAACGCGCTCCCACCGGCTTGAGTCCCGGCCAAGTGGTTTGCACCCGCTCGTATTTTTCCGCCGTTCCAATGTCCACGAGGTAATCCGTTACCTTAAACGCGGCCATGCGGCCTATTAACTTTGGAAGAACATCGAACCCAATGTCCGAGGGCGTTTGCTCCGGTACCGATTCGAAAACGGCGGGCGTCGCGATCAATATTCCAGTAAAGGCAAGATTGCTGGCCGGCTTTGCTGGCTTCTCGACGAAATCGCGGACCATTCCGTCCTGATCCACCGAGACAATTCCGCATTGCGATGGATTCGTGACTTCGTAGAGCCCGATTGTTGCCGCCACTTCCCTCTCACGGTGAAATTCCAGCAATTCCGTCAGATCCACATTCGTCAGAACGTCGCCGTAAAGCACAAAGAATTCTCGTTCCGAAGCAACCCACTCGTAGTTCGCACGCAATGTTCCCGCACTTCCGAGCAGAGTTGGCTCCTCGCTAACACGGAGCGAAAGTCCCGACTTCGAATTCGCCACGTATTCTTTCACCATCCCGACATGCGAATGGGCGTTGACCAACACCTCGGTGATGCCGTGCTGCCGGCACAGTTCAAGCCAGATTCCAAGAAGTGGAGTATCGCGGATGGGCAAAAGACACTTAGGAACCCGATCGGTGAGGGGTTTTAGCCGAGTGCCGAGGCCAGCGGCCAGAAGGAATGCTTTCATGCGAGAGGGCTAGCCTTAATCGGAAGATCCGTCTAAGACAAATTCATCGCGGGAATCTTCTTCGGCGGATGGATTAAAGATCCAGTACATGCCGCATTTTTCGTCGCCATCAATGAACGGATCGTTCACGACGACGTGAGCGCCATCAAAATCGAGCTCGAATCCCATCTCGCGAATTCCGAGTTCCGCCAATCCCTGGCGCACATTGTTCTGATGCTCTTCCTCGCAAAAAACGAGCAAGAATCCTCCGCCGCCCGCACCCGTAACTTTTCCTCCAAGAGCGCCGTTCTGGATGGCTGCGTCGTAGGCATTGTCAATAATGGAAGTTGAAATCTGAGATGAGATTTTCTTCTTGGCTTGCCAGCCTTCGTGCATCATCGCGCCAAAGGAAAGAAAATCGCCCTTTAGAAGGACATCGCGCATGCGATCCGCAAGCGCGCGAATTTCGTGCAAGGAATCGAGTGCGTGGCCTGTGCCCGTTCGCGTTGATTGCTCCTGCTCCTCCAAAAGCTTCCAGGAATTGTGGGCCACGCCCGTGAAAAAGAGCATCAGGTTGCCCTGAAATTCGCGGAGAAGGTCGCTGCGCAACGAAACGGGCTCGACGAGCGCGGAACCGTCTTGGTTGAAATTTATGAAATTCAGGCCGCCGTAAGCCGCCGCGTATTCATCCTGTTTACCCACCGGCTTGCCCAGGATGTTTCGCGCGATGTGATGCGCCTTCTCGGCGAGCTCATATTTCGAAAGCGGCAAATCCATGTATGTCGCGAGCGTCTTCAACACTCCGACACAAACACTAGCCGATGAGCCGAGGCCCGTGCCTGCCACGATCTCCGATGCCAGGAAGAGATCAACCGAAATGTCGCAGCCGAGCTCTTTGATCGCGGCGAGCGGAATCTCGAGCTCGCTATGCTTGATCTGCATCCGCGAAATATCTTGCCAAGTCTCGGTGACGCGCAAATCCGAGGAGATCACCTGGATTTTCCCGTCCGAGCGCTTTTTCAGGATGGTGTAGAAATACTTGTTGATTGAGGAGCTTAGGACTGCTCCGCCAAATTCTTCGTAGTACGCGGGCAGGTCGGTCCCGCCGCCGCCGAAGCTAATCCGAACTGGGCTGCGTACGATTAACATGCAGACCCTCCCGAATAGCCCAGCGTTGCTTGTCCGTCGGACCGGCTACAGCAGGTGTTGGCCGCGCCGGGACGAACGGGCGAAAAGCCAAGGTCCAGATCGTTTGCAGAAAGATCGAGAGGTCGAGAAACAGTGACCAACGATAAATGTACTGCACGTCGAACTGCGCTTTGTCTTCCGAAGAATGCTGCTCCCGGAGTCCGTGCACTTGAGCGAGACCTGTCAGACCGGGCTTGACTTGCAGCCGTTGCCGCTGCCACGCGGAGTAGTGGTTCACTCGCTCCGGCGATTCGGGTCTCGGCCCTACCAGGCTCATCTCTCCACGAATTACGTTCCAGAGCTGCGGTAATTCGGTCAGGCTCATGGATGCGAGAAACTTGTCGAAACCGACTAGGTCGTTTGACCAGCGATCGATATTGAAACGGAACATCGGGAACACATTCCCGTTTTCTCCGCAGCGAGTTTCCCTCTTGAAAGCGCCACCCTTTTTGCGGTGGAGTGCGAGGGCAATAACTGCTATCGCAGGCGAAGCCAAGATGAGCATCACCACGCCGCCGACAAGGTCCATCAGCCACTTCAATTCTAGCGAGCCGAAGGGGATGGTGCGAGACTCGACGGAAATCAGCGGCACCTCATCAATTTCGCTGAGCTGTGCCCTTGAAGAGTACAGTTCGTACCACTGCGGAACCAGGTGGACCTGCATTCCGGCGCGATGGCAATTCGTAATCAATTTCTCCATCTCGGTGCCCAACGGCAGATGTTCCGTCAAAATCAGCTCTTGAACCTTTTTCTGCTTCAGCAGATCGAGGACATTCAACGTGCGAACGCCGATGATGCCGGCTTTCGACTTCGTCGGTCGGGGCGTCATCGTCACGTCGGAAGGGTAGAGCCTGCCGACCAGTTCGATCATCATTTCAGGGTGGTTTGCGATTCTGTTTGCAAGCTCTTGCGCGATACGGCCGCTTCCGACAATCACCACTCTCCGCTTGGCCCCGAGGCCCAGACGCGACCACGATTTGACCAGCCACCATGTAGCGCAACGGATTACTAGAAATCCTATTGGAAGCAAGCCACCCAGGAAGAGAAGGGCCAAGCGCGAATAATTGATCTTCGTCAGGAAGCCGAGGGCAAGTAGCGAGCCCATCAGAACGAATGCACCCGCAAACACTTGCGCGAATACACGCGGGAAGTACCAACCGCGGCTGAAACCGTCCAAGTCCTTATTGGAATAAAGAATCGTCCATACAATCAGCGCAGCGCAAACTGAAAAGATATAAAAAGAAGGCGAAGTCGGACGGCTCGCGTCCGGCGTGATCAATCGAAACCTAAGAAGGTGCGCCAGTAAGCAGGCTGTCGTGATCCAGATGAGATCCGCAGCCAGGATAGCGTAGCGCAGACGATTTTTCATACGACGCTCGCCTTTATGATGCGGGAGGCGTCATTTTGGTCCGAAGTTTCCCACTGCCAGGCGCCACGGATGATTTCTTTCAGATCGGAGTGGGCGGGTACCCAGCCAAGTTTCTGTTTCAGCTTCGCTGGACTGGCGCACAGGATAGCCGGATCTCCGAGTCTCCGTGCCGATTTTCGCGCCGATATTGGCTTGCCCGTAATTTCCTCGGCGAGCTTGTGGACTTGCCCAACGGAGTGGCTGGTGCCGGTTCCGATATTGTAGGCGTCGAATCCGGGCGTGCCCATCTGCTTCAGGGCAAGAATGTGCGCCTGAGCGATGTCAATTACGTGGACGTAGTCACGGAGGCAGGTGCCGTCCGGTGTTGGATAATCCGTGCCGAAAATCTCAAATCTCTCGCGGCGGCCAGAAGCGACCTGCAGCAGAAGCGGAATAATGTGCGTCTCGGGTTCATGGCGCTCGCCCCAGCATTGCGAACCGCCGCAAGCATTGAAGTAGCGAAACGCGACGACGCTCCAGCCGTACGATGAGGCGTACCACTTGAGAATCTCCTCGAACATCAATTTACTATGTCCGTAGGAGTTAACGGAGTTCTTGGGGGCGTCTTCTACGATGGGGATAGTTTGTGGGTTGCCATACACCGCCGCCGTGGACGAAAAAACGAATTTTCGCACGGAATGTTTCTGAAGCGTCTCGACCATAGCGATGGCGCGAGCGACGTTCACGTCGAAAAACGCGCCGGGATTCGTGACTGATTCCGGTATGAGGGCCTTTGCCGCAAAGTGAAATACGGCTTCGAATTTTTTGTCGGTGAGTAACTTGGAAAGCGCGGCGCGATCTCCGATATCGAAGCGATGAAAATCGGCGCCATCAGGAATGGCATCGGCGTGCCCTGTGGAGAGGTCATCAACGATGTCGACAGCAAAGCCGCGCGAAAGTAGTTGCGCCGCGCAGGCTGATCCGACGTAGCCTGCTCCTCCTGTGACTAGTATCCGTTCCATCAGTACGCGCCTTCCCGGCGGAAAACCTTAAGTGGGGTCATGAGCAAGATCTTTACGTCTGCGTAGAGGCTCCAGTTCTCTATGTAATATACGTCCATTTTCACGCGCTCGTCGTACGTTACGTTTTGCCGGCCGTTAACTTGCCAATAGCCCGTTAGGCCAGGTCGCACGGAGAGCACCAAGCTCTGGTATGCGCCGTACTTATGCAATTCCTTTGCCGTGAACATTCTGGGGCCAACTAGGCTCATTTGTCCCACCAGCACGTTGAAAAGCTGGGGAAGCTCGTCCAGGCTGAATTTTCGGAGTATCGCGCCAGAGCGCGTGATTCGCGGATCATTTTTGAGCTTGAAGTTGCGCTCAAATTCGGCTCGAAGAACCGGATCGGCGCTCAATATCGCATCTGCATCGCGCCGCATGGTCCGGAACTTTAGCGCGTCAAATTCTCCATGCTCGCCCACAACCCGGCGGCGGTGAAGAATCGGCCAACCATCGTCAATAGCGACAAGAAGACCGACGATTAGGAGGAGCGGCGAGAAGATCGCAATGAGAGCGGCAGAACCCAGTATGTCCAAGCAACGCTTGAGGTTACGCGATGCCGGCCTTTGGCCAGCTCGCGAGCCGCGCTTCCGCGGGGCGCGGGACTCCGTAGGGGAGCTGATAATGATCTCCGATTGTTCTTCAGAGATTACCATGACTTGCCTTCATGCTCCTCAGCAGATCACTCTGCTGACGTTGCCGGACCTGACCCTTGGGTTAGAAGCCGCTTCGCCGACGGACCGGCGGAGTCTTGTAACCCTATCCTGCGCTTGCGGCGGCAGTGCGAACGCTTGCGGCTCGCGACTGGATTCGATTGCGGACCAACGTGAAGAGAGC
>Ga0209624_10000514_pt1 | contig 33832 bp, 18 predicted proteins | sample JacPinW_OM2H0_O1_FD_188565 | JGI IMG/M metagenome (GOLD analysis project Ga0209624, IMG submission 188565) | Forest soil microbial communities from Algoma, Ontario, Canada - Jack Pine, Ontario site 1_JW_OM2H0_O1 (SPAdes) (version 2) | ecosystem: Environmental > Terrestrial > Soil > Boreal...
AGGGTAAGCGGGAATTCCGAAGTTGACGTGGGATTTTCCGGACTGAATTTCTCACCGAGCGAAAGAACATGGGGACCGCCTTCCGGAATCAGAACGCGAGCGCAGGTGTACGGTATCAAGTCGGCCAGAGACTGAAGCAGTGCACCGAGAACAGAGTCCATCCGCAGGTCCTCGGTCAAACTCATGGTTGCTTTGCGCAAGGCGTCGGCTTCGGCCCACGCGGATTGGGCCAATGCCAGATTCTGTTGGACTCGCTCTTCCGCCCCTTTTTCGGCTGTGATTTCGAGCGCCGTCCCGACCAACCGGGCAATCGTGCCGTCAGCATCCCTCACCGGAAAGCCACGCACCCAGACCCAGCGCACTTCGCCTTCAGGCCTGACGATGCGAAACTTCTCGTTGAAGTGTCCACTCTGGGCCGCTTCCTCAAGCTTTGCCAACACATGCGTCCGGTCGTCGGGATGAATGACCTCTTTGTACGAAGATGGGTTTTCTGCCAGGGACCGGAGCGAACGCCCGGTGATCGCCTCGTAGGCTTGATTTACGTAGATCGCGTTCTTGGTCTCGGCGTCGATCGTCCAGAAGATCTCCTGGATATTGTCGGCCATCTGCTGAAGTTCGTGCCTGGTTGCCTGGAGAACACTGGTGGTTTCCTGCTGCTCCCGGTGCAATTGGCGCGAAAGCCCGGTGAGAAGAAATACCAGGGCAAATGCCGCCGCGGCGAAGCCCACCGACAGCAGCAATACCATATAAGACCTTTGGAGGTTGGCGAGCAAAGCAGCGACAAAGAGAAGGACGGAAGTTACGGCCAACACCGTGGATGCGATATGCCAAACACGACGCGGAATCCGCAGGAGGAGAGATTCACTGCGATCTGGCCCAAGTCGGTCCATGGGAAGCGAATATGCCCTATTGGACGAAGTGACTGCGTGCCGCTAAGTTTAATCCAAAACGCTTCCGGCTGAGCCGAGTTCGAGTCCCAATCACGTCCCCTTCAAGGCGAAGTCGGTTGGCCGCTCTTGCGAATTGTTCAGTGGAAGGGGCAAACTTCCGGGAGATCGTGCGCAAAATCATACATGTCGATATGGATGCGTTCTATGCCTCGGTCGAGCAGCGCGATGATCCACAACTGCGGGGGAAGCCCGTGATTGTGGCTTGGCAGGCGAAACGCTCTGTCGTTTGTGCTGCTTCGTACGAGGCTCGGGCTTTCGGGGTGCGCTCGGCAATGCCCGCAATGCGAGCCGAACGCTTGTGCCCCGCCGCAGTCTTTGTCCCTCCGGACTTCCCACGCTATCGGGCGGTCTCGCGCAGCGTTCGGGAGATCTTCCAGCGCCACACCGACCTGATCGAACCGTTATCGCTCGACGAAGCCTATCTCGATGTCACGGAGAACAAGACCGGGTTGCCGACTGCAACGCTTGTGGCGCGCAAGATTCGCGAGCAAATCCGCCAGGAATTGAATTTGACAGCCTCAGCCGGAGTGGCGCCCAACAAGTTCTTGGCAAAGCTCGCTTCTGATTGGCGCAAACCTGATGGACTCTTCGTTATTCAGCCCGCAGAAGTAGATGCGTTTTTACTGCCACTCCCGGTAGAACGTCTGCCTGGGGTTGGCAAGGTGACGGGCGAGAGGTTGGCGAAACTGGGAATACAGACCGTGGCAGACTTAAGAAAGTTTGACTTGCCAGCGCTCGAACACGACTTCGGTCGCTACGGACTTCGCCTGCACGAACTCGCCCGCGGCATCGATGACAATGCGGTCGTCCCGGACCGGCCCACGCAATCGATATCCGTTGAAGACACTTTTGAGCAAGACCTGTTGCTGTCAGAAACCGAGCCCATGATCCGGCGCCTGGCAGAGAAACTGTGGTCTGCCTCGCGCAAAGAATCACGGATTGCATGCACAATCGTCCTTAAGCTGAAGACCAGCGAATTCAAAATTCTCACGCGCAGCCATACGCCGGGCTCTCCTCCTTCTTCGTGTGAGGAGTTGGCGGACATTGCGCTGAAGCTGCGTGAGCGCGTGAATTTGTCAGCCCAGCAGCGCTACCGGCTCGTTGGCGTAGGCCTGAGCAACTTTCGAGGACCCGAAGACGCCACCACGCAACCCGATCTTTTCCAATTCCACGACTGAAGAGCTTGCCCGTTCGCCACTCCGACGATAAGGTGCGTTGGCTACAATTAGAGTCGTGATGGCAGTTATCGTTGAGATGCAGAATACCGGCGACGTCGCCAACCGGTCCGAGCTTATTGCGTCGATCGAGCACGCCCTATGTCAGGAGCCGGGCGATTGGCGGATATGGATCATCGGTTCTCACGGCAGCGACGCCTGGGAGATGAAGGTGGAAGGACCTCACGGGTTCGAGCGAAGGATCACTTTGAACGGCAGCTTAGGAGAACACCAACCGGAAGGAGTTCGCCCACTGTTGGTAAGGCTTCTTTCCGGCAGACCGAGCACCTGAGTTGGCGATTGCGAAGCCTGACTACGGCAATCGGAGGGGATTCCCGGAAATAGGACATATCTCCGGTTCAGAACTCTCGTTCAGAATAGTGAGAGGGCAGCGGCTGCCACCGGAATTGCTCTTGCGCAGTCCGGGTCATCGTTCTCAGAGCGGTTCACGCGCGAACTCACGGGATATTTCTTCATCAGAGCGGCATCGAACGGCCTGAGACAATCAACCACACGCTTCGGATCGGTAATACCGGGATCGAGCCAAAGGTCGTAATCCTCGGCTCTCAGCATCACCGGCATCCGGTCGTGCACGTCGGCGACCAGGCAGTTTGGCTTCGTTGTAAGAATCGTGCAAGTTTCTATTGTCTGGTCGTTGTGATCTCGCCATCGTTCCCACAGGCCGGCCAAGGCAAACGGCGAATCGTCTGCCATGCCAAAATTGTATGGTTGCTTGTCTTTGGGGCCCAATCGCACCCACTCGTAGAATCCGTCTGCGGGTATAAGGCAGCGCCGCAACTTCATGGCGTCGCGAAATGCAGGCTTCTCCGCCGCCGTTTCCGCCATGGCGTTGATTGTCTTCAAGCCAATGGACGACTCCTTTGCCCAGGAGGGGATAAGGCCCCAGCGCATGAGCCCAAAGATGCGCCTGGGCTCAGTTCGGTGTTGACGGATGGTCGCAATCTGCTGGGTGGGCGCGATATTCCAGCGCGGAGTCCAAGTTGGATCGTCATCGAGAGCGAAGTGGTCCCGAAGGTAGCGCTCCTTCGCTGTCAGTCGGTATCGGCCGCACATGGAGCGTCAGTCTATCAGAACCACTACGCCATCGCGTCAGACAGATGGCCGGCAGAAAAGCAGTAAATCGCCGATTCTTCAAGGGATTACTTTCTCCTTTTGTTCGCCTATAATTGACGACATGACCGGTCTGAACCTAGGGCTGCCCGTGGCGTGGGTCGTCAGGTGCAAGAAGTGTTCTTGCACGATCAATTGCCGCGCCATCGATCCTCAGATCGAGCACGCTCAGCCCGACAAGGCCGATCCCCCGCCCCAGGACTCTGTCATCGTGACTTGTTCATGTTGTTGGGTTGCCTATCGATACAGCCCGACTGAAGTCTTCAAAGGTCCGCCCGGTCCGAGCAGCAACTGTTATCGCCGTACCCCGCCCGGTCCTACTAGCAATAATAAGGACGGCGAGAAAAGGCCCAATGCAGTCTTGCTCATCGCGGCGTCACTGATTGCCGCCGTGCGATTGAACCGCGAGGAGATCCGGTCGTCTCCGAGCGTCCACGCGAAGATCGCAGACAGCATCCGCCTGGCGGAGATGATTCAGGCCAGATTGCGAGGATAACCGTCTATTCACCGTGAAACCGACCCTAAGTACGACACTTATCCGGCACGGCGGGCGTCGATTTTTCTCAATTCGCTCGTCAGAATTTCAGTTCCTTTATCCTCTACGCGCACGCAGTTCAGCTGGAAAGGAAACTCAGTTTCGCGCTGCAACTCTTCGAGGGTGAGTGACTCAATGTCTGCAGCGTCGATATAGCGAGTCCAAGAACCGGGGTTGTAATAACGGCACGTATCTTCGGCAATCGTCTGGGGCAGATGCGTATGGCCTAGTACGACGACCTGGGCCCCGTCGCGCCACTGGCTTTTCGCAACTTCGGTACACGCCGCGCGGGTGTCGATTTTTGAAGCAGCTTGGATCGCCAATGTGCCGCGGCCATGCTTAGATGTGCTGCTGATGCCAGGCTCGGCCAGATCCAAGGCGTCCAGCCACTCGTCCCACTGCGAACTCGTCTGAAGCAATTGTTCGACAAATTGGGCCACCGCCTCCTCCGAATCTAACTCAATCCGTACCTTGTCGGGAGTCATGTCGGCCACGCGAAGCACGTCCCGATAGATGCGGGCAAGTTTTTCCCTGAAAAGCGGGTCCACCGAAATGGAATCCAGTAGTTGCCGGCCGATGTCAACCTTTTTGTCGATCGCCAAGAACGCCTTGGGAAACCTGCCCGCAAATCGAGCCATAACCCAGGCAATCGTCTTCAGGCTCCAGCGATCCTCGCGCCACAAAACGTTAGCCAAAGCCATTTCCGGATGAAGGTTGTCTGCAAATGGGTACTTGTCTTCAAGAAAATTCACGAACCGCACTACAAAAAGGGTGCCCGGGCACATCTCAAGACGTTGCATCAAAGAGTTAGGCTGGCCTAGGCGCGGGTCTCGCCAGTGATCGAACTTGTTGGCTGGATCGATGGACTCGAACAGATGCCCGTGGCTTATGCGAAGCCTACTCCTGTAGCGCTGGTACCATACCTCTCCCAGTTCGAAGTTGACGTTCCCAGCCTTGTCGCGAATTCTTTCCTGCACGCCGCTCCAATACAGGTCGACATCATGGTTACCCGCAAAAAGTGTCACCCGGTTGCCGGGTTGCTGAAACTTTTTTATTTCCTCGAAGACGTCTGCATGTCCGTTCAGGATTGCACCGAGCTTCAAGAGCGACTCAGTTTCTGAACACCAATAATCGGACGAGCGTAACTGGTAGGCTTGGGGATAAACCTGAACGAACTCCAGAAAATCACCGTTAATGATTAACTCGATCTGTCCCGCCTGGCCCTCGGTTGTGGCGGCCTGCTCATGGATGAATTTCGCAAATTGATGTTGGTCGTCGACGAAATCGTCGCCGGGTTTGCCATCTCCCATGTGCAGATCGCTAACGACGAGGGTTACGGGTTTGGAATCCATGTCACTGCTCAGGAGCCTTCACGTCCAAAGGACACTGCAGGGAGTACAGCAATCCAAGAGCATTGTCTTGCTCAAGTAATCGTCCGCGAAGATCGAAAAGGATTTGCCCTATGGGCCGACGTGCCGCGTATTCATCTAGCACAACCTTGCCCAGAACCGCGGCAAATAGCGTCGGGATGGGGAATGTCGGCGCCACCAGTCCTGCGGCCTTTTTCTGGCGAAACCTTGTACGGAACGAACTAAAGGACAGCGGAGAAATATTTCCCGAGCTGCATGCATTAAGAAATACAAGCGGCCATCCTGGATAGATTTGGTCCGGGGATAGAGAATGCACCTCAAGGGGTGGCTTCGATTCCTCAAACTCAAGGTGGGTTTCGTCCCCATGACAGAAAAAATAGATGAAACTCGTAAGATAAGGTTCCTTAAGAATCTTGGCGATGTTGTCCTGAGTCTCCATGTGCTCGCCGCGCGTCGAAAGGGTCCTATCGCAGTAGTCTTTCTGGAACTTTACCGGCAGAATCGGGCGCTCCTTCCATTCTTTATCGATGCCTTCATTCAGGCCCATGCTAATTTTCAAGGTGCCGGGCTGAGTTCGGTCTCTGGGCAACTTATCGGTTTCCGTAGGGGTAAACAGTAGCTGTTCGATCTGAAAACGTTTCCCCCAAAATTGACCCGGTTGATAATTCGCTCCCGAGCCGTTGTCGTAGTACAGCGGATAGAACAGCTCCCAGGGAAATGCCACGCCCTCAGTCATGATCGTGATCTTCGAGCCTGGTTCCAGCTTCTCGATCTTGTCGAAGGCCGTCTTGAAAGCAGGGTCTCCCGCCAAGGCTAGATACAGTTTTGATCCGATTCTCATGAGTGCCTGGGTACACTCGCGCAACTCGGCTTTCATTTCGGGAGTGTCCGGAATTTTGAGATCGGAATCAATCTGCTTCCACACAGCTTTCTCGACGACTCGCGTGACCTCTTCAATGATTCCGTCTTGCTCGTATTTTTCGGCGAGATCCGCGGGGCTAACACTAGCCATCTCCGGAGGCTTTGAATCTCCCTCAATATAGTAGTAGACGCTCCATGCACCTCCCTTCTTTGTGATGAAGAGAAGAGCATCCCGCTTTCCGGCCTCAGAATTCAAGACCTCGGGGAGATCGAGATCAATCACCTGTTTTGGACAGTTCGAGAGGCTTTCGTCCAACTTCTCGACAGGGTGAATTGCCAAAAAGAAACGATAGAGAAGCGCGCGGTCCAGAAAGAAGGTAACATCCACCCCGCACTCGTGGTCTGGTCCAAAGTCCTTCTCGGGCGCTTTCAGACGAAAACGCGGCGGCTCTCCGATCATTTTGCCCCCATCGAAATGAGCCACACGACCGGGAATATCGTCGGTCAATGTCAGAGCGACTGGTTGCACATTGATGTAGAGATCAACTTTTTTCTGCAGCAATTCTTCCAGTTTCTTGCCTTTGAGTCCGGCGAGTGCATCCGCAGGCAAAATGTCGTAGCGAAAGACCAAATCGAAGGTTGCTCCCCACAGCACCTGATCGCATCGTGCATCTTTGCCTTCAAGAGCGAAATAAAAAGAAGAATCAGGAGGGCCGATGGGAGACGACTTTACTAAGTTTCGGACACTCCGCAGGTAAAAGTTGAAGCGATTGGGCGTCTCGATCTCCTTGCTGGGGACAATAATGTTTTTATCCAAGCTCGCCCAGATGTCGTCGGCTGAAACTGCGCCAGAGTCAAGCAGCAAATTAGCGGCTTGCGTGGGATAACCCTTGTTGAGGATCACATGACTCACTTCGAAAGCCGCTTTGACTTCCGGAACGGCGGAGGCTTCCAGTTGTTTGAACAGTCGATCAGCTTCCCATCCTTGCAAAATAGAGGGGATCACCGTGCCCACGCGCACTGCCGGTTCGGATCGCCCGCTGAAATGCAGATCGTAGGCTACGTTAGTCACAGCCTGAGCATCCTCAATTTGCAACGACACTGGACGCCGGTCCTGTAGATTATTGAGGTGCCGCCTGATTCCCTCGATAGGGAACTTGACGCTTGGGTCGACCCGATGTGCCGCGCCCATAAGAGTAATTCCTTCGGGGCTACCAGCTTCCAAAAGGTCGAATCCAACGCTGCTCAGTTCCGCGGCTGCAACGGCAGCCATTGCTGGAGAGGGTTTCGCTGATGGCCGAGAAAAAGCCAGACCCACGGCCTCTGTGAACTCGGCACTTAATCCCGGTGCCAGTCCCGCTCCCGTAGCCATAATGCGGACGGCTTCCGTGCTATAACCCGAGGCGCCAAATGTTCGGACAATTGCCGGTAGTCTCCGAGAGAGCACAGCGATGTTTTCGACTGCGAGAGATTGTGATTTAGGCACAATCCAGGCCAAAACCTCGAACAACTCTCTGGACCCTCCCAGAGTCGCGAGCAGTTCGCGAAACAGAGATAAGCCCTCGGGGCTAGAATCAGCGGTTAGACGACGCGCAATGCGCATCGCCCGACCTACAGTTCTGAGGTCCAAGCGCAAAGCCATCTCGCCCAAAGCTCCTTCAACGAAAGTGACTGCTGGGCAATCAACTGTTCGAAGAGACTGCTCTGCTCCCCAAGCCAATTGATGCCAAAACCTACTAACCGCCGGGATTACCCTTGAGGCGCTACTTCCTACACTCTGATTATCGTGGGATTACCCGGTTTTGTAACATCCTCCATGACAAAGTTTTCAAGCCATCTCCACTCGCATTTTGGTACCCTGCAAGTCCTTCTCTTGCGTTTGCTCAGAGAGCGCCTCGGGGAAAGCGCAAGTTGCTATTCCTTAATTAGTGCCTGGTTTTCTTCGCTATCCATTGCTCCCATTCCCGGGTGTCCCGGGAGCCGGAGTTCCTTCGAATGCGACTTCACGACCCTTCTACGTTGGGCAACCCGAAGCGGCGACTGCAGAATCGTCGAAAATTGCGACCATAGGACCACGAATAACGCTGCCACGCCCGCAGAAAAAGCGGAGCTTCGGCCCAAGCCTGAAAGATCTGAATCCACCCTGCACAATGAGGGTGATCCGCGTTTGCTTCCAATTCGAGATCCAGATAGATGTTCTCCATCAACTGAATCACGGAAGACAAGAACAAGAACACCTTGGGTTCTTCCGTCTCATCAATCTCCGGCTCTTTAGCACCCAGTACCGGAATCAGCAACGTATCCAATTTGACCAGGGTTGCGTCAGAACGCATCTCCTCGACCAACTTATCGAGAGCTTGCGCGTGCTTCGTGAAGTTCTTCTGAATCGCTTTGACCGGCGGGTACCAGTTGTCTCTGAGTTCTTCGAAGAGCAACTGCCGGTAACTCGCGTTGCCGGTTTGACTCTGCTGGTCCCCTACCGCGCGTTGGAACGTCGTCTCGGCGATGTGCAGCCCGAGCCGGCGGTAGCTTTCAAACTGCGACTCCGTAAACCACTGATCTGCGGTCGATTGATGTGGAAAATCCGGATGCGCGACATGGTACTGCAAGACGTCCTCTGGTTCATCTCCCACCAGGGACGTTTTGAGGTATACGAGATATCCCAGGCCGACCTGATCAGGGTACTGAATCGTCCCTACTACACAGTGACTGCGACTGAGCAGGTTCGCCGTTTCCGGCTTGATCAAGTCGACCCGCAGATCGATCTCGACCCCAAAGTCTTCGCGACACTTTCGAATGGCGTTGCCCAGACCGTTGAATGCGAACTTGGCGTCCTCTTCGGCGTCGCAGGCGACGATGAAGCGACATCGTCGCCGTACCAGTTCATAGATAGCTAGATTTTCGAAGTGGCCGCCATCTGAAACGTAGATGAACCCAGCGCGATCGTTGGTGAGCCCCAGCAATTCTTTCATGAGGTAAGCGAGGCCCTGGGTTGGACCAGCTCGGTGGCGGGTTGTCTTGTGGCGGGGATTACCGAGCCACCAGCCCAAGCGCGCATTGAAGATGGTCATGAGAAAGCCCGTGGCCGCGCGGGTATAGAAGCCCATATTCGGACTCAGCGCGGCACCAGAGATAGACATGGGAGTGCCAAGATGCATGCCTGGCGCAGGGTAGGCGTAATCGTTGGTTTCCCGATACCCCAGGAACTCCAGTTTCGCGAATGGTTGCGGATTGGCGGGAGCGTGCCATGGAGTCTCGTAACCACACAGATCAGGGGTGAAGGTGAAGGAAGCCCCGCGGCGTTCCTGCCACGCCAGTTCGTCTCCGTGGACGAGGTTCAGGGTGGCGTTAAAAATCGGAAACGGACCCTCGTATTTGGGATTGGGGCCGTTCTTCTTGAATTCCGACAGCGTCCATCGTTCATCTCGCGGATCGTAGCCGGTAAATGGGTTGGGACGGCGCTTCTTATTGGTAGCTCCGAGGTAGCAGCGGACCAGTCGGCCGCGATAAAAATTGTTTAGCGAAAACTCGTTGACATCAAACCAGAACGATAGCCAGAACGCAAGAAGGGTTGATGAACCGAGGCAAAACAGCAGGGACCATGTCCACCGCTGGCCGGCCGTTGCAACTGGCAACATCATCGCGAAGCAGGAGTGGACGAGACTTGTGGCTTTCAGGAAATCAGCCGTCGCTGTCACTGCGGTTTGGGCAGCTAAGGATAACGCCAGAAACAACCCGACGATGAATACGTAAGGCCCGACCGTCGCGTAAAAGCCGAGCGAGGTCTTCCAGTCGGCTTTCCCTCCCTTGGTGTCCGCGCTCTTGCCCGCAAGCACGCCGCGAATGGTAGTCCAGCCCCACCCGGCAATCAGCGGCCACGCAGCGTAATGGTGATACTTCGTCCACAGCCAACAGTCCAGGCGCCAACCGTAGAGAGACAATCCTGCCCACACCAGCCAAAGAGTGGAGTAAATGGCAATATAAGCGCGCATGCGAACTAACCATTTGGAAGCGCCGTCAGGCAGATTCCGGCTCATGAAACCCACCAAAAGGATCAAGGCTAAGAACAGTGCCAGGACAACCAGTGGGATGCCGAAGACGGTCACGGCCGGCGTGTCCGGATGATTCGGTGCCCGTCGCCAGATTCCGAAAATCGCCTCCAATCCCATCGTAAGCAGGGCAGTCACCGCACCAAGAGTCACAGCGATGACCGCCATCGCCGCCACTCCGAGTGCGTTAGCTCTTAACCCTGTTCCGTGAGTTGACCTGAAACATTGCAGGTAGTTGGCGTTCACCAGGAGAATGGTTGCCATGAGGGCGCCGAACACCCCGACGGACTTCCATTCCCAAGCGCCAGAGTCTCCAGCATGGCACCACAGTTCGAGCGAGGCCAGCCAGGCTGCCGCCAGGATAGGCAGCACAATATAAGGTGAGCACGCCCCAGGGTCGCGAATAAAAACGCTGTCTCGTATTGGCGGAGACGGCTCCGGCGCCGCCCACATCAGCGGGAAATTGGCGAAGGTTCAAGCCGACAAGAATGACAATCCACACGATCGTGAGGAGAAAAGCCCACAGGTAGCCGGCGGGAAGATGACATACAGGAAGACTAGAGTCAGGAAGAGTGTTGTTCCTTGCAAGTTGCACTGGCGCGACCGCGTGTGCCCACATTTCCGGAACTCGGGGAACTAGCAGCACGGCGAACATCGCAGGCAACAGGATCAAAAGATTCAGGAGAGTATTTCTCACCCAGACCACGGCCATCACCCACAGGTCTGCGCTCAACAGACCCATTTGCGGGCTGAGATAGTTGCTGAAATCGCGGAGGAAGCGAATGGGTTCGAGGCGGAGGTCCCTCGGATCGGGGGTGAAGTCAGGACAAAGACGGCGCTCGACCTCCCCGACTCCGTCCTGCTTGATCCAGTTGATCAGCCAGGAGCCGATATAGCCGCCGCCGGAAACCGTCGAAAGATAATGGAACTTTCGCAGCAGACCCAGCTTCGCTAGTCCTTGCAGGACGCCTAGACTAAAGGTTGCGCTTCGGATGCCTCCTCCGGAAAACGCCAGGCCCATAAGACCAGCTTTCCAAGCTGTGTCTTTTGGGGAGATGTTGGTCGTGACAGGATCGGCCGGGGCGCCGCCGCCCGGGCCTCCCGAACCTTGTCCTCCCGAATCCCGACCTCCCAACCCCTGGCTTGCGAGTTCACGGGCCAACGCCCAGGTGGAGGGCATGTAGTCAAGGGCGGTTGCCAATTCCTGAGCAAAGGATCCGCCCACCGCGGCGCATGGCCATCCCTTGAATTCCTTTGGATCCATCTTCTCTGGAAAGGCGTCACCCGCGAGGATGTTGGTCAGCGTCGTTTCGTCGTCCGAACCAGTGCGCTCGAAACCGTATTTCTGGAAAATTTCGTCAATGCGGTCGTGAGCCGTCAGGTCTGCCGCAAGACGACGTGCCATCAGAGGGGTATAGGAATCCACCAGAGTATTTAGGTCATTCAAGCGATTGAGCGTCTGCTGACGAACACTGTGGCCCGCCTCCGTGGGGGCCGGGCGTGGAGAAGTCACCTTGGGAAGGAACTCGGACCAGTTCCGCGCCCCGGTGAATCGCTTCTGTGGTTCATGCTTCGCACAAAGATAGTTGGCTTGTTCGCCCCAACCCCAATCCCCGAGCGTGCCTTCGATTTTGCCTACTACTTGCTCGATGCGATCGAGGCGGGAGTCGAGAACCCTGATCTGAACCTCCAGCGTACGGGCTGGGGGTTGAAGCGGGGTTTCCGCCTTTCCCTTCTCTAAGGGGGGAGAGAGAGCCTGGTTGAGTGCTTCCTGCAAGTCGTCGCGGACATCGCCGGCCCGGCGCGGCAGGCCGAGCTGTGGCAGTTTCTGCCCCCACGCGGCGAGGAGGGTTGCAACTTCGCCCTGCACATTAGACAGGTTACTTTTCGCGGCCAGCAAAGCCTTCTCTGCCAGGCTTGCAAAGTAAGGTGTGACCATTCCTCACCTCGGCGTTCCGTGCCACAGATCGCACCGCATGCGGTGTCGCGCATGTGGAGTTGCACACGCACCCCTACTCAACTTTTGAGGGAAATCGGCCAAGTGGAAACCCCCTCGGACGTGAACCCAGGCGGGCCCACTCTTCCACTTGCCGAATCGCATTGAAGGTATGCCCGAAAGTATCGAATGTCAAGGACAGCCAGAGGGGACGGTAAGCCATGCCTAGGAACGGTGGAAAGCGTTGCCCAACATGCAGAAATAGTGCGGCAGTAAGGACGACCAGTGGTGGTAGGCGCTCTGATCCATTTCACTCCGACGGGATCGTGCACCCGAAGGTGAAGTGTATCGAGATGCCAGGAACAACTCACTTTTCGGGCAAGAGTTATAGCGTCAGATTTGAATGCCCGTCTTGCCACAGAAGGGGGCGATTCAATCTCAGCTATCTGGGCCTTAGAAGGGTGATCTGCGACGGGATAAGGTTCACAAAGGTGGACCGAGAAGAGTGGGATTCGCTTTTTTAGCGCCGCTAACAGACAGACAGCCACCGGAAAGAGCTAGCAATTACGGAACGTTGACTCGTCCTATAAAGCGTCTATAAGATTGCGAAGCATGATGCCCACCATTGAGGTCGGAGTTTTCGTGTCGGGCCACCAGGCTCAAGAGTCAAAACCTAGAAAGCCTTGATTTGGATCTACCTGATAAATCTTTTCCTCTACTACCCCCAGTGCTCTGAGAACAACTTGCAAGTGAATAGAAGCTCCAGCGAAATCGTCCGCATTGAGAGCCTTCAGATATCCACACAGTTGCTCGTAGTTCGCTTCGTTGGCGTCGCCTTCATCGGTGTAGCTGAATGCTTCGAGTCGGTCAAAGAATCCAGCATCAAGCAATCGGCGATGCTGTTTCGCACCGTCCCAGCCGTACGCTTCGAGTCCATTGATGATGCATTCGCCCCAAAGGGCAGATTGTTCCCAAGGCGTTCCCATAAGGATGCCCCACATCGCGTCCTTCAGGATCGACAGTGCTTTTGGTTTAAATGAGACACACGTTTGCACCATTTCCTCTATTGCGTCGATGAATGTCTCTGCTCGCGGCCCACTCATACCGTGCGTAAGCTCGATTCCCATCTCCTGAGCTAGAACAATGGCATGATAAAGATCTTCAAATCGACCGCCCTGGCAGTTCGCTGAGCTACATTCCTTCAGGAGTGGGAGCAACTCTCTGACATCCTTGCAAGCTCCAAGTTGCTCTTCCAAGAGCTGAGTAGCATCTTTGACACCTCCGCACAAGAAAAGCGCGATATCGCGTTCAATGACTGCGGGGCTTGATTGTGTGAACCCATGGAGCGCCCGACGCGCAGAGAAGAAATCTTGAAATGATTTATGTGAAAATTCGAGGTTGCCATCCGAAATGGTTACCAAGCCTGTCGCAAGAACATTTCGAGTTACGCTCTCAGCATCGACGTTTGCTAGAACCTGCTGTTCTCGGAGGCTCTGAAGAGCGAGAGCAACAGCTTCTGTCCATTCGATATCCGATATAGGTCGATGTTCCTTGTCCAATGATTCGGCGAGCTTCTCTAACGCAGTGATGCACGCTACTGATGATCCTCCACGTTCATTCCTACTCTCCCAATGAAAGATCCACAAGACGAAGCGCTCGTACACCTTGAACAGCGATCCGGGTAGTCCTTCTTTGCTGCGAAGAAGAGCGATCACTATCCAAAGAGTTAGAGGCCGTCGACAGAGTCTAAGGATTTCTGAACGCATGTGAGAGTGAACATAATCCGCAGGGCTCGCATGATCAAAACAGGAACGAAAAGACTTAACTGAACCGTACTGGGCCGTTAAGCTCTCGACCACATCTGTATCGCTCAAAGGGGTTATTGCAAGTTTATGAAAAGGAAGAAGTGCAGTTGGAAACGGTCGACTGGTAACCAACACGCCACAGCGGGGCTCTTCTTCAGCTAGGGTCTCGATCTCGCTCAGGCACTGCCTTCTGGATTCTGCCGGTACTTCATCGAGACCATCAAGCAATAGTGTCACATAACCCTTACACGCTAAGGCTCTGAACACCTCACGAGAAACGTTGATACCCGAACGATTGATGCTAGCGAGTATCAAGCGTTCGAGCGAGCGCTCTGCCCCAAATCGTCTCAGGTCAACCAGCACTGGAGTCTTCGCATGTTTGCGACGGGACAGTGGACGGCGGAGCAGATATGCTGCCTCTTCCCGCGCAAAGCGCTGTAGCAACGTGCTTTTGCCGGAGCCGGCATCACCCTCTATGAGAATCCGCGGATATTTTCTCAGGACCCTTGGCAAGTCCCCGATTGTGATATGCCCCGCAAACAATTTATGCCAGTTTTGATCGTCTTTTCGCTCCAAGAATTCCTCAACACTCGGCAACACAGACGAGTTCGACGCGAGGCGCTCTGCCGCTCGTGAGAACTGCTCAACGCTTTCAGGAGTGCTGAGGCGAATCGGCACACGAAATCGACCCATGCCTTTGAAGGCCTGGGCTCCCCCGACTCGACGCAGGTACATCTTCAACCAAGACCAGTACTTTCGCCGGGTGCCTTCGTCAGGCATCAGTTGTGCGCTAGTTTCTGGCCGAACCATGTGGGTGCCGGGAAACATGCCTTGTAGTCGTTTCGTGGGTATCTTCCACAGAACTGTCCGCAGGGCCGCGTAACCCCAGCTTTCAACCAGAATTCCGCTTCCTGAGTTCTGAAGATCGACAAGCTTTTGTATCGCCTGTGCGGGTAAGCCATGGCGCGCGTTGTGCACAAATATCCATCTGCCCATTCGGCTAGACCAATGCTTTGCGGCTCCGCAACAGTCCTCATCGATCTTCTTTAATAGTGTACGAAGCGACCGAATCTCGTCCGGCCCATAGAGCTGAAATACGGTCCGTTCGGACTCGAGGTAGCCATCACATTTGAGGTCGCCCAATCTGCCGTGCGCCCGAATGCGGCGGAAATCGGACGGATAGGCGTTCTCCATCAGTTCGGAGAACAGGTCCTGGAACGCTTCCCCCCTGCTCTTCAGAAATCTCAACTCAAACTCGCGATTGACGTGACTAATGAAATCGCTGTCGTCTTGTGCGTTGTGAGTCACTAAGAACCTTCTTAGAGGAGGACTGCCTCACAAAACCGCCAGTGTAATCAGGGAGGCACCTTAATCCGCTGACGGTTGCAGCCAAGCTCTACCCTCAAAAGCATACTACTGACCAGATAACAAAAGACGTTAGAAAGGAGAAGCCATGCTCGCCTGCGGATGTGCTAGCACGAAACATCGCGAGTGTACACGGGCACGACGACGCATATATGGAACACGACGACGCTTTTCAGACAAGATGGCCACCGGCCTCTAAACACGTTCTCCACGTACAACTCAGTCGGTACGGCATTGGGGAAGAAACGAAGCGTGAGTTTGAGATCTCGTATGGGGGCGAGCCAAACAGCAGCCTGATCATTCCACTTCACAATCCGTCGGGGTCGCGTATTGGATACGCCACTGTAACGGATTCTGACAGTTGGGTTATCGTCCCCCAGACACTGATTGCGGGAGAACTTCTGTACAACTGCCACCGCGCGGCGGCTACCGAAAGTAAGCAAGTGATCGTGGTGCAAGACATTCTCGATTGCTTGCGGGTGTCTCAGTGCGGCTTCAGGGCCGTCGTCGCTCTGCTAAATCCGGGAATGTCAGAGGCCCAGGAAATAGAGATCGTTACTCGCTTTCGCGCCATCGTGCTGATGTTCTGCGGCGATGAAGCGGGTTGGGCATTAAGCCAAAACTGCGTCCGTCGCCTGGTGACACAGGTATCAGTCCATGTTGCCGTGCTTCCGTCCAATCAGGCTGTCCGCGATCTCAGTGATGAAGATCTGGCCGCGGCTCTGCGTTCTTCAACGCTACTCACGGGTGAAGCACAGGCTCCGCAGCCGAAGTGGAAGCCGCTTTGAGCTGGAGTTCGCGCATCGCGCGTCGGATCTTAAACCGGCTCACTCCCATCGCGCGCGCTACTCTCCTTACGCCGTAACCGTGAAGGTGGACGGCAACGACGGCCATCGCGAGCACAGCTGTCAGCCCGCTGAGCAGCGCCGCGACGTCGGCAGCGGCATCGACCTGCCGGACATCAGGCAGCATTCGCTGTTCGAGGCCGTGCTGTGACTCTTCGAAAGAAACAACAACCGGTTCGATTTTTGGGCGATTCTTGTGCTGTCTGGTTGGCGCGCCCGGCGGACAGTATCCCGCGCGGACGTTCTTTACCGCGTTGGCGACGACGCCGAACAGGAATTTCTGCGCGCTTCCGCGCGATGCGTCGAACGCGGTGCCAGTTCGGCCTAGCAGAAGCAGGCAAGTCTCCGAAACAACTTCGTCAACCACATCCGCTGGCAAGTCTGGGCCGAATCGACGTGCAAGTCCTCTAATAATCGGCGGGGCGACCCGGCGGAATTCCAGGGCCGCATCTTGATCGCGGTGGATGAACCCGGCTACGAGCCGGTCAAGCGCTTGCTGCGCCACAGGCATCTTGTCTCCTCGGGGCCGCTGCCGGCGGCCTTCGTCAATGAACGAAGGCTGTCGCAGCGTCGCCCGGGGGCATTGCGGCTCGTGGCCGCACCTACGGCGCCTTCGCTTAGTGGCTAATTATATTCAGACCAAGGGCCGGGCGCATGCACTTTTTCCTGCCCGGCCCGAACTCGCGTTATGCTACCGCAGCCCCAACCTCCTCCTCCTTTTCGGAGGCTGGCATCCTGGCGATCAGGTCCCGCATGGCCGTGGCCAGGAACGAACTCCACACTTTGGTACGCTGCTCCTCGTACCAGAGCTTCGCGGTTGGATCGGTAGCCTTCAGTTCGCCCTTGGCGAGCGCAATTAGGAGTAGGCTGAGCCCTTCTTGGGCCAGCTTTCCCATGCCCGCCGTGTAGAGAGCGTCGTAGAACGGGTGCTTCCGGTTTACCCAAACGACGATCTGCCCGCCGACGCCCCACTCGGGCCGATAAAACGGCGCGTATGGGTCTTCAAAATACTCGGTGCGGTAAGGACGGTGTTTGCCCTCCTCCGCGATCACGGCCGCCGCCTCCTCCAGAGACTTCCCCGTAATCTGCGACTGTTGGGCCACCGCTTCCTCGAACTTCTCGCGCACCTTGGGCAGTTCGTGATCGGGGATCGGAGTCGGGCGGCCCACGATTGTATCCACCGCCGCTGCCGATAATTCGGCCGGCGTCGGCTCAGGCGAAGGCTGGGGCTTCCGGCGAGCCTTGGTCCTGGCCTCGCGCTCTTGGTGCTGCCAACTCTGCTCACGATTGAGTAGCTCATCGACCTCCTCTTCGTGAAGCAGCCGCCAGAAATCCTCGATTGGCCGGACGCGCTGCTTGTCATTCGTGATCCCGAAGACGTCGTCGAGTTCGGCCCCGAAGCGCACTTCGATGCCCCAGTGATAGGCGTAGCTCTGGAGGAGCGGCCAGTCGCCAAGTCCGGAGGCAGTGTCACGCGCCGACCTGGGGAACACGTCAACGGTCTCAATCTCGCGGCCTCCTCGCACAAACGACATGCCCCGGCGCGTCTGGCGGATCTCGAAGCGCTGCTTTGCGAACGCGTCCACCGGCTCAATCCCGCCCTCGCCGATGCGTCCTACGGCGAAACCCAGCGGCAGCCGGGCGACGCGGTAGTAGATCGTGCCCACCGCGACCAATTTGCCGTCAGAAGTACCCTTGGCCGCCTTGATCTTCTCCAGTTCCTTCGCATCGAGCTTTTGGAGGTGAAGACCATTCGCACCATCGTCACGGTAGAGTTTGACCGCCAGCGAACGCTCCACGATCTTCTGTGCGCCGCCCTGCTCCGCGAGCATGTAGTATCGCGCCCCAGGTTCAAGGAACAGAGGATCGACAGCCTCGACCTTTACGCCCTCGACCTGGAGGTCGAAATCCCGTAGCAGGTAACGGTACGTCACGCCGAAGTCGTCCAACATGTGTTCCTTCAGCGAGGCAGCCGTACGGTAGGTGAGCCGGTCGGGTTCCACCCAGACCACTACAGTGCCGCGGTCGAAGCTCATCCCGTTACGTTCGAGGTAACGGCGGACGAACTGAGGAAGTTCGCCGGTTTCCGGAGGCGGAATCGTCTGGAGGCCGTGTTCGGGCACTTCGGTGGCGTCCAGCCAAGCCTTAGTTATCTTTTCGGACTTCTCAGTCCGGGTGTAAACCTCGGTCCGCAATGTTTGGTTGATCGAGGAATTGGGCAGGCCGAAACCGAATCGTCCGATGTATCCGGGCTCGTCGAAATGGGTGCCACCGCCCCAGCTTAAGGCATATCGGGCCATGTCTGAGACCATGCCGGAGCCATCATCAATGAATGCGACCGAAGTAACAATTTCCTTGCTTCCGTGACGCTTGGTTTCAAAGACCACGTGCACGGACTTGGCGCCCGCCTCGGCCGCGTTGTCGACGATTTCACGAGCCGCGACAGCCGTGTTGCGGTATCCGTTCCGGCGCTGGGACATCAGCGCCTGCTTGGCGTTAAACAGCGGGAAGGTGAAGCCTTTGGGCAGCCGCGCCAGATACTTCTTCTGGCGCTCGACTTCGTTGAGCAGACGATCACTTATCATTTTGCACTCCTGTTTCATGGCTGCGCTTTGGCAGCGAGGTTCGAAGCGTTCTTGCCGCTTCAACTTTGTAATGTGCAACTTTCGCCGAAAATGTGCGCGCCGGCAACGGAGAATGTTGCCGGACTGCGAACGTATCATCGTCAATTGCACTAGGCGATGCTAAACGGAGCGAGGGATTCGTTTTTCTCGTGGTCCGAAACGGACGTAGCCGTGAATAGGGTATGGGAGTAGTTGTTAACAGGGAACGTTCTCGGTGGCCTTGTTGCGTATACTTTGGAGGACTCAAAATGAAAAAACCCAAACAGAACAAATCAGAACCGCTCATCGCCGCGGGAGACCATTTGGTCGCCATAGATCGTTTTATCCAGGCAACTCGTGATTCTGGGTACAAGGGAACGAGCAGCGCAATCGCTGAGTTGGTGGACAATGCTTTGCAGGCCGGCGCGACCAAAATCCTGGCCACGGTAGAACCGGATGACGGCACCGATTGGCTGCGGGTAGAGGTGGCTGATAATGGCTGCGGTATGCCCCCGGCCACGCTTCGAGAGGCTTTACGCTTTGGAGGCAGCAGTCGCTTTAACGATAGGAGAGGACTTGGCCGCTACGGGATGGGGCTTCCGAATAGCTCGTTCAGCCAAGCGCGGTGTGTTAACGTCGCGAGTTGGACCTCCCCGAGCGAAGTTTGGGCCTGCTCGCTTGATCTCGAGGACATAGCCGGGGGCAAAGTAGCAACCGTACCCAATCCGGAGCGAGCGTGCATGCCGGCTGCCGCGGACTCCAAAGGATTTCGGACAGGAACAGTCGTGCGCTGGCAGCGCTGCGATCGGTTGGATTTCCGCCGACCCTCTACCATCGCGACCAAACTCCGCACAGTTCTGGGAAGGGTTTTCAGGTTTTTCATTTGGGACGGTGTTGATATTCGCGTGAATGGCGAGCGGGTAATGGCGTTCGATCCCTTATGCGTTCACGCCGAATCTACGGTGACCGGGGCAACGCTTTATGCTGAACCACTCGAGTACGATATCGATATCTCCTTGCCAGATGGTAAAGGCAACGCGAGGGGTAAAGTCGTTGTCCGATTCTCAGAACTCCCAGTTCACAAATGGCATGCTCTGACGAATGAGGAGAAGCAACGCCTGGGAATTTTGAAGGGCGCCGGCGTATCAATCGTCCGTGCAAACCGCGAGATAGACTTTGGCTGGTTCATGCTCGGGGACAAACGCAAAGAAAATTACGATGACTGGTGGCGTTGCGAACTGCAGTTCGACCCTGGCTTGGATGAAGTGTTCGGTATCACCCACACGAAGCAGCAGATTCACCCCACGCACGATTTGGCGCAGGTGCTTTCACCCGATCTTGAGGGTATGGCCAAAACGCTGAACCGGAGGGTCCGTCAAGCGCATGAGCGGCTTCAATCTGCGGTCCGGGTTGCCGAATCGCAGAAGACTGCTGGCGCAAGGGAGAGTTTGCTCCCGCCACTCGTGAAACGCCTTTCGCCCAAGGATCGGCGCGATTACAAGACACTGCAGCGACGACATCCTGAGGTCAAGCCGGTTAAGAATAACGCAAACGCGAGCCTACAGTATTCGATGGTCGTCGCAAATGCCAATGGCGCACGCCTCTTTCGGACCTATCGAGATGCAGGGCATCTCGTCATGGCGCTGAACGCAGATCACCCTTTTTACAAGAAAGTTTATGCACCTCTCTGTGATGACGGCGATCCGCGGCGCAAGGCGATTCGCCAGCACCTTGAACTGATTCTCCTAGCGGCAGCTCGTACCGAAGCTGCCGTTGGAAAAGTCTCCAAGCCATTCCTGACTTACTGGAGCGACGTGCTAGCCACGTTTCTGCAATGAAACCCCAAACCAAGACCTGGGTGCCGTTCCTGCCTGAATTTGATTCCAATTCGGACAAGGGAGAATTCATAGAGTTGGCCAGAACGTTGGCGACCGTGCCGAGCTTTGCTGATCTGCGCGCGAGACTGCAAGCGGTGGACCAGGTGCGCGGCGAATTTGCAGGTGCGAGATCACACAATAAGTCTTCGATACTGAAGGCGGCGGTCCTGGTGTTGTGCGATCTAGTCGACCAGGGATGGTCTTGTCGTTCTCGTTCCGGCCAGGTGAAGGTTGCGCGTGCTATTGATTACGAGTTGGATCGAGATCATGTGCGCATGCAGCTTCACGTGCAGCGCGACCGATATTTGTCCCGTCGGCCAGTGCGTGAGTTCGTTCGCAGCATGGAAAAGAGGCGGATTTTCAAAGGAAAATGGGTGTCAATTTTTTCTCTTATGCGCGATGGGCGAGAACTTGTCTCAGCAATCTCGGGCGCTGCTCAAACAGGGACTAAGGAATCGCTGAACGCGGTCATTCAGCCGTACATCCAAGTTGTGACCGCATCATGCACTTGTGAACTCACAGGTTTCAACCTTATCGACATCTGGCGCTACTTTCGCTGCACTTGGGCAAACCGCTATCAGAGTGTCCCGGGACGTTCATTGATGGTGCTGATTCGAGATGCTGCCGCACCGTATCATCCGGTGATCGGCATTGCGGCGCTCGGAAGTAGCGCGGTTCAGATCGGCATTCGTGATAGCTGGATCGGATGGACTCCGGAAACGTGTGTCAGTGAGTTGCGCAGCAGCGCGTCGGATCAAGATGTCGAGTGGTTGCTGCGGGAGGTTCACGATGGAATCCGTGAATTGTATCTGGATGACCTCTTCGATCGCACCATGAGTCCACTCGTTCGGGGCGATCTTAAGAGTCCATCCTGCGAGAGCCTCGCATGGTTGCGGAAGTTTGCCCGTGACCAAAAGCAGATGCATTACCGGCTGGTGAGCGCAAGTGCCGACCACAAATCGAACACATTGCCTAATGTGAACGGGTCAAAACGGTGGAAGATTCAAGCTGAGTTGCCCTTATTCCGAAGCAAGCGAGCCGAACTCCTGGCAATGTTATTGCGGGCACAAGCCGTGCTAATGAATGGTAAAGGTCCTGCGAAGGGCGATGATTTTCGTAAAGTGTTGGCAAGCCCCGATGCTCGCCAAGCGATTCAGTCCCTGATTCGTCGGGCCAAAGCGCATACAGTGGGCGTTGCGGTCGCGGACATCACGGTTTGCGGGGCGGTCGCACCGTATTCTGCGCTCTTGGGTGGCAAGCTAGTAGCGATGCTGATGGCCAGCCCCGAAGTGATTGTGGCCTACCGGGAGCGGTACGCCAAGTACGAAAGCGTGATTGCGTCTTCATTGGCGGGTCGACCGATCGTGCGGCCTCCGCACCTCGTTTTCCTGGGAACCACATCACTCTACCCGACGGAACCAACCCAATACACCCGCGTTCACATCCCCGCCGAGCGTCTGGGGGGTGTCCGAGGCGAAGCGGTGCGATATCGCTTACTCGGGTCGACCAGCGGCTTCGGTACTTTCCAGTTCAGTGACGAAACAGTTGAGGCATTGGCAGTAGCTCTTTCTCAAACCAGCCGGGGTCAGCGGGTAAACAGCATATTCGGGGAGGGCACGAGCCCCAGGATGAGGAAGATTCGCGATGGTCTCGACCTTCTGAATCTGCCCTCGGACGTTCTGCTCCTTCATGGCAGTTTGCGCCTCGTCTACGGAGTCAGTCTCGTCCGAAATCTTAAGCAGTACCTCTTGGGGCAAGACGCTCAGCCGGATTATCTTGTGCCCACGACCGATCCGAAAGCAGCCACGCAACGCATTGCGGAGTGGTGGGCGGAGCGATGGCTGTCCAATCGAATTACAAAACCTGAGATATTACAGAATGTGGCTTCAGAAGGGTTGACTTACCCAATTAGGCATAGCGCTCGAGTCCCGATGCCAACCGACCAACAACCGTTGCCGCTTGAGCCCGACGCTGAGTTGAGCGTCTAGCAGGCTGCTGAAAAACTCCTTTCGCCCGGAAAGAGCAGACCTCAGGCGCTGAAGCGCGGCTGATTTGAATGGACTTAGCGGCACGAGTGAACTTGTGCCCTTCCCAAAAACGGCTCGAAACAGAGTTTTTCAGCAGCCTGCTAGGAATTAGCCTGTTACCTTAAGATTTTGGTACCCGACGACGAAGGCAGTTCTCTACTCTCTTAACGAATCTAAAATGTGCCCTGCTCGCCGCCCAACTGGTGAATGTGGGGTTACCCGGACTTGGGTGAAAACACGGGATAACCACCGCTTCCTTGTAAATTGGAAACTTACAATTCTTGATTCCCCGAAGGAGGCTCGATAGCTTAGGTGGCTCCTTACCCACGAAGTGTCGATGGAAATGTCGATACGCATGGGTCCCGAGCAAGAGAATGACCCTTGGTTTCACAATGTCAAGTTCTCTCTCTAAGAATCGTTTTTCTAATGCGGATCGTATCAGCGCCGAACTTGGCCTGCGAATCGAACGACGTCCGTTGGGAGGCTGAGCATATCCTGGAAAAACCGGACAGATGTCAGTGCAATAGACGGAGTTCTTTCCCTTTCCCGGCGCCGACTCCAATATCGCTTTGGGAAGGCGTACATCACGACTCGGATACAGGGTGAAACCCAGCGGAGACAGCAATCTCTCCAGGTTAGTTCCGGTCTGGCCAAGCTTCCCTCGAGGGTTGAAGAAGGCCACGCCGGAAAGCCGCAATGTTTTGGGTCCGACAGCTTCACCAACAATTGCCAATTTGGCAGTCGGGTCGATCGCGGCCAGGTTCCTCGGAACGGAGCTTCGATCTTGGGCCCATCGCTCGATGTCCCCGTAAATCTGCCTTAGTCGCGCTTTGCGATTGTTCCTAGACATAACTTTCCCAGGCTCAAAGTCTGACCTGTCGACGTGACTTTATCCTTCGTGTTCCGGTACCAAGAAGATTTCAGTGGCGGCAGTCACATTCACGACCGTTCCGCTACCATCCTCGGGGTTTGAGTCTACAGAGGCATCTACGATACGAAGAACGGCGCCACGGGAAAAAAGGACTTCGTACTGTGTTTGTCGCGACATTACTATGAGCTTTGTGCCGGCTTCAAAAGAAGATGAACATATTACGCGAGCGTTCCAGGTGTGGGGGCCAACCTTATCAAGGACGCCTACCTCGAGATCGCTGCGAGCAATGGATGCCCCGGTCTCGTGCAGCAGGCGCGCTTGAACCGCGAGTGTCCAATATTCACCACACAGTTGCCTAACCTCGCAGAAACTGCAAATCGCCGCTTTCGGCCTTGTCGGCGGAGGCATCTTTCGCATGTCCTCCTTGGCTATCCTCGATCGTTCGCGAATGTCGGTCTCGATTTCTGCCAGGTCGGCTCGCGGGGGAGGTTGGACCGATTGCTGCGCGCTCTCATACACGAGAGTGAGTTTCGTTGGGACCAACCCGTCTGGGTTCAACTCTGAATCACGTGCCCAGAGCAGAGCGTATGTTTTCAACTGCTTCTTGTGTTCTTCCGCAGGCTTCCCCGTCTTAAAGTCAACGATTTCGCAGTCGTTTTGCTCCTTGATAATCAGATCAGCAATCCCTACCCATTGGAGTTCGGCAACCCTGAGTTCAATCTCGGCATGGCTTCCATCCTGCAAAGGTCTGCGAACAAAGTTCCTGGACTTCGAAGCAACCTTCGTCGCCTGGTCCGGTACCCGAATACGCCGAGCGAGGATCTGCAACATTTCCCGCATCTGGGCCGTTCGGGAGTCGAGAGAGAGTCGAATAAACGGAAGGCGTCCAGCCATCCGGGGATTGGTTTCGTACCCGGAAATCACAGCTTGCAGACTCTCTTCAACGAGGCTGCTATAACCTCCCAACGACCGGAGCACAGCAACTGCGGTCACATCGCTGGTCGATTGACAACCAGCGCCTGCCAGTTCGGAAAGCAGCCTCGCCAAGGCGCGATGCGTGATTTGCCCGATCAAAGTTGCGGCAGTTGTCTTGGCGGGGTAGCCCCTTCCCGACCAGATGTCAGGGTAGGCGGCGGTTCGGAGGCTGAATCTGCGTGGGCATTGTTCGAGTTCGATCAGTTTGTAAAAGCTCATCCATTCGGGGGCTGGCGGCCAAGCTTTTGGCGTTCGAACCAGCATCATCGGGGGTATCTGGCGCGAGGTCATCAGTCCACGTCCCCAATGCTTGAAAGGATTGAGTTTGTCGCGAATGGCAAATTCCGTCTTACAACAAGTTCTTCCACCAAGAGAACCGGAATTGAGGAGTACTCTTTGAGGTCGTACAACATGGCATCGGCTGGTTCATCGCGGGTCAGGGGTGCCGTCAACCCTATGACGTAGTCGACGTTACCGGACGATCTGGCAGCTATTGGCACGGCCACAGTTCCAAATCCTGGAGCCGTGACGGTGGAGTTTCGCTCGAAGGTCAATGTCGACGGCGCTTGTCTCTGCAGGTCCTCAAAGAGGAGATCTGTGCTCTTGTCGATTCTCGTCTTATCCAGTGTGATGCTTTTTCCATTTAGAAGGTATTGGAGCAGGCCCGCGCCGATGTGTCGGTCGAGGAGATCATGTTCCAACTTGTTTTTGTAGCTCCGCAGGCAGCGATAGCAGGAGCGTTCGCAGTTCTCAGGACAGTTTTTGAGGATCTCCATTGTGGTCGCCAGCAACTCCTCGGCACGGTCACCCGCCTGGCGAACAAAACCTGCACCTCCTGGGAGCGTATCGTACAGATAGATTTCCGCTTCAAGACCATGGTGACCGGAGTCGGTGAGTGCAGGTCGATACTCGGCCTGCAGTTCGTCCGGTTCCAATTCCAAAATCTTGCAGGCCGCCTTGCTGAGAGCCTCACTTAGCGTCCGGAGGGCTATATCGGTTGACAACAGGCCTGGGAACAAGCTCAACGGTTTTTCAACCGTCAGGGAGATAAGCAAAATATCGGTGATAAAGTCGGTGCCAAGAACCATGCCTCTCGTAGCCCGATTTCCGGGACAATCCGGCTTCTTGTCATCGAAGTAGGGTTTTTGGTGGGGCGCACCGACGGTGCTTACAGAGGATGCCGTAGGCTCAATCAGTCCGCATAGGGTGCAGTAGCTGTAGCCTTCTTGCTTGGGCCCTCGATTGGTCACCAGCAGATACTTTTTCAAATGTTGGCTTTTAACTCGTTGATTGAAGGTCTTCCACTCGCTGTCACTATCTCCGGGAGCTTCAAGTTTCGCACGGGTCGCATAGCTCCTCGTCGGTTGATCTTCGGGAGAAAGACCCTCTTGCAGTCCAACGGGATGCGCAAATCCAGGCGGACGAAACCAATACCGCGATTTACCGAGAGTTTGTTCGCCGCCACACGCAGGACAGTCCAGTGTTTCACTTTTCGTACCTTTATCCCGGTTGACGGTGCGAGCGTAGTGACAAATGCTGCATTCGTAATAGAGCTTTCGCTTCGCCCACGCTGTGCTCGTCTCACCCCGTATCGGAGAATAGATGGCTCCTGAGGTGTACCTTTTGCCGTCAATCCAAACCTCGCGGCCTGGGGCATATTGCGAGAGGGCAACCGAAAGGCCCTGAGACGGCGTAAATCGGAAGACGGGCCTGTAGTTCGACGACTGACTGACGTCGAAAACGTAGAAGGTCGCGACGTCCGTTGGAAACGCGTACCGCGGAAGTACGCCTTTGTACAACAATCGGTCGAGCAAGTTCTCGGAGGAAGGATCCGTTCCAGGTTTCTCTATCCCAGACTCCGATGGCAACTCCGAGTTCACCTCTTCGCCCTCAGCCGCTTTTTCTTCAGTCTTGGTGGAATTGGCCTCAAAGGCCCCTTTCTTTGTCTCAGCTTTCGCAACTGTACTGACGTTCTTATCTTCATCCGCGTCATCGATTGCTTGCGAGACGGCTTCGATCGTCTCGGGAACCAATTTTTCCTTCATTCGTTTGCGGTTTAAGGGCGAGAGTTCAGTGGGCAGCCACCCCAGCACTTCTGCTTGTAGTTCGCTCGCATTCTCTGTTAGCCATTCGGCGAAATCGTACTTGTTTAGGATCGAATTCTTGTTCTTGAACGCAGCGACTTTGCCCAAAACTTCGAATAGTTGAGGTTGTGGTTCGTCAGGAGTGAGTTCAGGCAGGCGTTCCTGGTGATAACGCTGGAGCAGATAAGCCGTTACGTGCCGGCGAGCTATTTCGTAGTTGTCGAGGGTCAATACAGGATCGTCAACTGGCCCCCGGATCATCTGGTCGGGATGGGTGAAATAGTGCTCGTCGTGGCTGTCAGCACTGCCGAATGCAATAACGGATGCGACCGCGTTTCCACGTCGTCCCGCTCGACCCGAGCGCTGCTGATAGTTGGCTCGCGCCGGAGGCATGTTGCGAAGAGCCACACCGGATAACGCACCAATGTCAATGCCCACTTCCATCGTGGTCGTACAAGACAACACATCGATGGCAGGACGCTCCCGCTTGGCAGAATCCGGTCCCAGGTCGATGTCCTGAAAAAGCAGTTCGTGTTCTTCCGCTCTCGAGAAGACATCTTTCGCCTGCGCAGTGCTGATTTGGGCGGTATGTTCCGCGGCGATCAACGCCATAGGCGAGACTGGCGGCTGTCTCAGCGCGTCGACGGTGCTCGCGCGATAGTAGCCCTTTCGCGCACTGAATACGGGATCTGTATCGGGGTCGATCGGGATGGCTTGTCCCTTCCCGCAATTGCGGCACGTCTGAAGACCTGGGAAAGGTCGCTGAGCTGTGCGGCACACTTTGCAGTAGGTCCACTCGCCTCCAATTTGCAAGGACAGTTCGCTCCCCTTAAGGCGATACTGATGGCCTTCCACCGGTTCGCAGAACCAATCCAGCAATGACGGTAGCCACGTCTTCTCAAAAGCGGACTTGGAAGCCTTCTCTTGCAGAACATGCCGCAAGGATGTGAACTTGCCGGTTGCGTGAGGCTTAACCTCTAGCTTCCACCATGCTGCCGGCATCTTCCCCAGCCAGAAACCCAGGTTCTGCCATCCATGTAACCAGAGACAGACCAAAGCATGTTTTTGCTCGCTAGTTTCACCGACCTTCGGAACTACTGGTAGGGTCGGGATCTGACTTGCATGCTCAGGAGACTCCACGAGGGAAGCCAATGCCAGGGCCTCAAGTCCGTAGTATCGGTCGGAGAAGGAATCGATAACGGCGGACAATAGGGACTCTGGCATCGCCGCAGATCTCAACTTCCCCCAGATCTTCTGCAACAGAACTGGATTGGTGAGGGCTCCTCTCGCGACGGCATCCGCAACGATCGATTCCTCGGCAAAATTCTCGCCGGCACGAAGCTGCGGCCGGAGACGAACCGTGAGATTCTTGGACGACAACAAAACCGCGAGGTATAGATCCTCAAGTGAAAGAGAATCTGCAATACACGGCTGCTTCTGGACCATATCGAACCCCACAACGATCAAGGGGCGAAGAGCATCCTGGTTCGAGTACTTTTGCACATTTGGCGCGAGCCTGGCGGCTGTTTGTCTCGAATCGGAAAAAATCAATACTTTCCGGCCGCGGAGGGGCGCCAATTTCGTGGCTGGCGCAGGACTCGGTGGCTGTACCTGTAACTGCTTCTCAATTAACGCCTGGAAAGGTTGGTCGCCTTTTGTCTGATGATCCTGTACGTAGCTGCGACCAAAACGCGCTGTTTGTCCGCAGACGCCGCATGGCTTAAATTCCCCGGGTGATGAGTCTGGATCCTCATCGCTCCCTTCTTTCTTTGGCTTAACGGAGCGATCTTTCTTCAGATAAACCTGTCTGGATCGATTCCCCGGGTTCACAGGGTTCAGCCGGCCTGTTTTCAGATCGAGTTCAGCGGTTTCTACGTCTTCGGAGATCGGCTCTTCCAAAAGCAAATCTAGAGGTGTGAGGTCCGATAATTGTCCCGACAAGGTTCGAAACACACTCCCAGCTTCAGCCCACAGATACTGCGGATTGTCGACATCATCGGTGTATGCACGGGCATAGGCTGTACCGCAATTTCGACAGGTGTAGAGTTCAAAGACCCGTGCACCGCAATCACAGATTTCGCGAGGTTGCGCGTACAGCTTTCCAGCAGGTCCGCCGCGCCATTGCTCAAGCAGCGCAGTGCAAGTGGAATCCAAGCATATCCACAATCCCGGTAAACCACGATAGAAGGCATGTACTCGGCAAGGAAGCAATCCCGGAAGGAGTGGCGACGGACGCGCAATACTCCCCAGCGCCATGAGAACAGTTACAGCCTTACTCGCCAACAGGGGGTCCACCTTTGGGAAAATCAGTTCTGCCAGGTCCGCGATCGGCTGCGCCTCAGACATGGTGATATTGACGAGACGATTCATTGGCTCGAAGTTGCGCAGGGCTTCGTAAAGTGTGGAAGACAACTCTCCAGCGACAGTCTGCGAACGGTATTGCAGGAGTTCCTGGACGTGTGTAAGTCGGGCGTCTCCTTCAGCTGCGTAGAAGGCATTCAAGTCGACCGTGGCAAGTGCAACTGCGTCCTTTTGGGAGCCAGCGCTGGCTGGGCTTCTGGACAGGAGGTCACCCTTGACGGCGACGAAGTCTTTCTTTTGCTTTCCAGATAATTGAGCCCCGAATTCTTCCGCGTAGTCAGGATCCTTGAAGCTGGCACTTGTGCAGATCACTTGTAATCGTTCCGGCCCAAGGTTGAGACGCGTGCGAAGTCGGCGGAGTAAGAGTGCTACTTCCGCACCTGCCGCGCCACGGTATAAATGAGCTTCATCGAGAACTAGCAAGAAACGCTCTTTGGGATTGGCTTCCAGCCAGTCACGGGTGTAATCAAAAATGGGCCGCTCCAGGGGCCGCATCAACATGTACTCCAGCATTGAATAGTTGGTGACAAGAATATCGGGTGGTGCTCCCTGGACTTCATGGCGGGTAAGCAGTTCGGGATCGTCCGCGAGAGTGACGCATCTCTTGTAGGAACCGTCTTTGCCTTGCCACCTGGAACCACTCTCGCCAAACCACTCAGCGATGTTTGGCTTCGCGGGCCATTTTCCTTTTTCCTTGAGGACCGCTACCAACTTCTTTGATTGCTCATGTTCAGGTGAACTAGGGTTATTCGCGGCTTTCCAATGATGCACATAATATGTGGAAAGCGGGGATAAGCGGTCCTGGTCCCGCGAGGCCGTTCTCACACCTGGATACAGTGTCCGACTCGTGTAGCGAGCGAACCTGGCTGGTCGATGAGCCCAGGCCTTGAATTTACCGACGATCCTCGGATCCCCAAACAATAGCCGAAGCCTCCCCAGTTGATCGTTCACCAGGGCGTTCATCGGGTAGAGCACGAGTGCCCGGACCGCAGGCATTTCCCGGAAGATGGAGGGTGAGTGCCGAGCTTCCATCGCAAGCTTACCGAGAATGGGGAGCAGAAAGCTTTCGGTCTTACCGGATCCAGTGCCTGTCATCACCACCAAGTTCTTGCCTTTCACCAGGACTTTCTCGACTGCCTGGGCCTGATGGAGGAACGGGGGATCGTAAATCAAGCGGGGAAGATCCCCGGATTTATGGGTCACGCAAGATAGAACCTCAGAAACCGCGGGGTCGAGTCCCGCAATCTGCGAAAAGGATTGGCCCGGAACATAGCGCGGAGTGCTTTCCAAATAGGGCTGTTGGTGAATCACGCCGATCTCTTCGAGCAGGGCCTTTCGTTGCGCCACTAGCGTCTCGTTGCTCACGTGATACGCAGCTTCGATATAGTCCTGAAGAGAACGATGTAACAGTTCGATTGTTTGACCGATTGTGGATTCCACCATCACCTCTTACGATTTCTGGACCAGCCAGAGATAGTCGGACAAGAACTTGATTTCGGTTGCGACGGTTGCTTCAGGAAAAGCGTACGAGAACAGGCAACCTGTGCTGAGCACGGGTTCCCCAACAAGATCCCACCTTTTTGTCACCCATGAGGGCAGAGGAGAAAACAGATCAAGAACCGCCCTCTTCCGTCCAGCCTCTGATCGCACCCGGAATTGCTGGGGTTGTCCTTTGACGGCATCGAAGGCCGACTGTAGATGCCATGCCTCATCGCATGCCCGCCAACGCAACTCGAATTGGGGGAGATCGACTAGCTTTTGCGGAATACCTTTTTCCAGCAGGACATACGCCCAAAGATCGGCTCCGTACGCTCTTGGACGACGGCCGACAAAACGCCCGGTCTCGGATTTTGGTTCCTTCCAGCGGCCCCGGTAGTAGTCCACGGGGAGAGCGGCGTCGAGGATGCGCAACCCGGAAATCGAACCGGAGGGACCGGCCTGGTTCAGTTTGACGTCAAAGCGGGCCAGAAAGTCTTGGGCACCCATCAGAGTCGGAGTCTTCAACCACGAATTCAGGGATATGCGAACCAGGCCAAGACCGGTGAGATCGGTTAAAAGGTCTTCATTGCCTGCCGCACGCAGTCTGCGGATGTGCGCCGCATATTCGATTCGGGCCTCCAAGTCGTGAGGCAACACGGAAACTTGATCGGGGCTGATTCCCACCAAGAAAACGAGGTCCTGATAGGCAACGAATGCCGGGGGAGCGGCATACAACAAGCGCACCGCCTGGTCACGATCGCTTCTAACCTCCTCGGCCTCAATTAAGTCACCGTAAGAAATCGAACTCTCAAGCGCCGCATTTACCGGTTCTCTGAGATCGTCCTTATCCACAATCGCAGAGAGTGTATCCAACACGACGTTCACCAGAGTTGCGGGCGGGCAGGGGCAATGAAAGCCCGCAGCCCGCCGGAGGAGCGCGTTGATCGCTTCCGGAGTCCGGAGGTCCAAGACGCTTGAATCCAGACCGACATTTTCAATTCCGAGTTTTTGAGTCTCAGTCGCGTTGATCTGTTTCACTGCCACTCCCAGGCCGCCGATAAGTAAAAGGCAGGTGACGTGTTCGTGCACCGTAACTCGACCAACAACGCAAAAAAACGGGCCGCACGCACCAGAGAGCCTGTTCTTAGTAAGTACCAAGTTCCCTGGTCCAGATTTCCCTCCGCCCACATGCGGACCGATTCAGGTTGACTCATCGCTCGAAGCGCGAGCTCACTCATCCACTCACATCTGTCCGGGTTCTGGATAGTCCCGAACGCCGGCAAACTCAAAAAGCTGCGCACCGCCTGCGAAAACCGGTGCCGTCGCTCCGTGACAGGCAGGTTCGCGGCAGATTGTGCCAGGCACTTTAAAGTCGCGGTAATTCCCCGCTCCATCGGTTGAGCGGTCACATAGTGGGCCAATTCGTCGATGGAGAGATGCCCGCAGTTCAACAGCTTTTCCTTTGCAAGCCATTCCCTGCCACACGTGAGTGCAATGAGTTCTTGTACGAAGTGATCCACAATCTGTCGCCGGTGGTGCGATGCGAACAGATTCCCGGCCGTTCGAGCCCCGGCCCAGTTTTCACATGCAGCGAATAACAGGGCTATCGATTTCGGAGTTGGACCGTGAGAGGCAAAGTTTGCCTTCAGACGCAGATCGGCAAACGAGCGAACGGCAGGCGACACGACGATGGACTTCTGTGCGCCATCGGATCTCGCACGGTACAGCCCTCCAGCTCTGGGGACATCCTGCCATTGGCGATACTCGATTGCCTCTTGCGCCTCAAATCGTTCGGGCTGCTCGAACGAACAATAGCTAACGTTAGCTGGCTTCTCATGCCCGGTATCATTCAGCAACTGGATCTGGTATCCAGCATGGTCACGTTTCACCAGCCAGCGAAGGGGCGCGAGTTCCCGTTCGCAGGTGAGGAGGAACTGTCCTTGCTCCTCACATTTGAACAGCAACTCGCATCGTAGCGAGGCATCATAGGTATCTTGAACGTGCGAATCTCGCTGGAAAAATCTATCGAAATGCTCACCCCAGGCACTCGCTCGGACCGGGAGGTTGAGCGAGGGCAGATTTCTTGTCAGAACACTCTCTGGTGTTATCAGTTTGACTTCACCGGTGACTTGCCGATTGCCCGGTCCATACAAATCGATCGTGCTCCTGCCTTCCCACAGTTGTTCCAGTGAAGGATTCGGGGGATCGACAACCACAAGAAACGGGTTTTGCTCCGTCAGGCCAGCCTTCCATGAGCGGGGATCTCGAATGAGTATGTCCATATCTCCGGTCACGAAGTCCCGATCAGTTTTGTGTTGAACCACCAGTTGAAGCTGGTGCCGTCCGATGGAGAGTTGCGGGAGTTCGATCAACAATGGGGCATCTTTGGGCAGTGTTGTCTCCAGCCGGTGGTTGACCGACTTGTCGAGAACCAATGCCACTCCCGACACCGGAAAGTCAGCCGATACGGCAATACAGGCGCGATCGGTCGATAACCAACTTACATGCCCCTCTCCGTCCCAAGCCGCCGGAACAACTCCCACCGGCGCGATGTCGACGGTCTTGGCGACCTGCAAACCGGCATGGCCAAGATCATTAAGATCCTTATCGCTCAAGTATTTTGGAAGCTCAAGACTTTCTGCCTGGATCCCCTCGCATTCCACATTGACGGGCACAGAAGCGAAGCGCGAGCGCGCAGCAGTCGTCGTCAGGAGAATGTAGGAATGGTCGGCCCGGACCACTTTTCCCGTTACCTCATAAGCCAGACCGTCGGCGGCGATCTTGAATAGCCAATTCGGTCCCGGCCGCAGCATACATTCGGTGCTGAGCAAGAAATCCAATTCCGGCGTGGAGCGCTCGAACTTCAGGAGAACCTCGCTCGCGCCTGGCCATTTTTGCAGAATTACAAGTTGGGATCCGCGGGACAGCAAACGACCACGCGCCAACGGCGCTCCGCTGGCTCCGGCCACCACGCAACGAGATTGCCGCAATATTTCCGCCATACCTAGGAAACGGGAGCATACGGGCGCGAGATCGGGAATATCGAGAACCACCTGCCAGGTATCGCGGGGAGTGGGGCGGAGATAAAGCTGCGGCTCTATTCCGAGAGCTTGTAATCTGTTGTTCTCCGGCACAAGTGATGCCGAGTGTGCCGTGGCGTCAATGCTCGCGACTCGAGTAATCCCGCGCAAACGTGCCCGGGCATAGCTTTGGGCATCTTTCAGCCACTCACGGGACTGGCGCTCTTTGTTGAGGTTGGAAGAAATCCTCCTGAGAGTTTCCGGGAGGATGATGCTTCGAGCCAAATCCTCCTCGCGGACCAGCAACGCAGAGGCGATCTGTCCGAGAAGCATGGCGTCTTCGGCGAGATTTTGAAATCGCTGCGTTCCTCTCCAACTGTTGGCCGCGATTTCGCGTCCCAGCAGCTCAGGCGAATCAAAGAGTTCGCGCCGAAAGGAATGGCGCACCTCGAAAAGGATTTGAGCCAGTTGCCG
>Ga0209624_10000515_pt1 | contig 33788 bp, 25 predicted proteins | sample JacPinW_OM2H0_O1_FD_188565 | JGI IMG/M metagenome (GOLD analysis project Ga0209624, IMG submission 188565) | Forest soil microbial communities from Algoma, Ontario, Canada - Jack Pine, Ontario site 1_JW_OM2H0_O1 (SPAdes) (version 2) | ecosystem: Environmental > Terrestrial > Soil > Boreal...
AATGTTGGAGCGATCCTCGCTCCAGCCATCGTGCCATGGGTAACTCTGCGATGGGGATGGCACGCCGCTTTTTTGACTACTGGCTTCTTCAGTGTGCTCTGGATTCTCTGGTGGCTTCGCTATTACCGCAAGCCTGCGGATCACCCCACACTCACCGGCGAAGAGTTGCGACATATCTACCAGGAGGCGGCCGAGGAGGTGGGTCCATCCGTGCCCTGGCGACGATTGCTGGGCTGCAGGCAGACGTGGGCTTTTTCTGCCGCCAAGTTCCTCACCGATCCCATCTGGTATTTCTACTTGTTCTGGCTGCCATCGTACTTTAGCGCAAAATTCAATCTGAACCTTTCCCATCTCGGATTGCCGCTTATTATTGTTTATAACGTGTCTGCACTGGGCAGTATCGGGGGAGGCTGGTTGCCAGCGCCGTTTCGACGCTTGGGGCTTTCAGCCAATTACGCCCGGTTGGCCGCAATGCTTTTCTGCGCATTCTTAGTCATTCCGATCTGCACAGCCACCAGTGCCAAGTCGGTGTGGCTTGCCATTGCTCTGATCAGCGTGGCTGCGGGCGCACACCAGGGCTGGTCGGCCAATCTCTTCACCACACCATCGGACATGTTCCCGCGCAGCGCGGTGGGCTCGGTAGTCGGTATTGGCGGTATGGCGGGATCCTTCGGAAGTGCACTTTTTGCTTTTTACGCAGGCCATGTTCTGCAACTGACGCACAGTTATGTGACCCTGTTCGCCATCGCATCCAGCGCTTACCTTTTGGCTTTGATCGTCTTGTATGTTCTCGCGCCTGGACTAAAAAAGGTGGAATTCGCCGCATGAGCCTCTACTGCGCCACGGGCGGCGTCGAAAGTGATCTGCTTCCGCAGTTGCCAGATCTGTTTGCTGAGAGTCTCGCCAAGCTGGGGCGACGAAATCGAGTGCTCGTTGTGCCTCCCGATCAAAGCCGCGTGCATTCCCGCTCTGGCGACCTGACGTGCTACGCGTGGGAGTATTACGGCGACCGGTTGCAAGCCGTTCTACCTGCCCTTGGCACGCATGCGGCCATGAAGCCGGATCAGATCGAGCGAATGTTTGGCGCCATGCCGCAAAAGCTTTTTCGCGTCCACAACTGGCGAACCGACGTCGACACTCTGGGGGAGGTTCCGGCGGAATTCGTCCACGAGCAATCGGAAGGCAAGCTGAACTATGTGTGGCCGGCGCAAGTAAACCGGCTTGTTGTGCATGGTGATTTCGATCTTATCCTCTCGATCGGCCAGGTCGTCCCGCACGAAGTCATCGGAATGGCGAACTACAACAAGAACATTCTGGTGGGCACCGGAGGCCGCGACTCGATAAACCGCAGCCATTACCTCGGCGCGGTTTATGGGATGGAGCGCATCATGGGCCGCGCTGAGAATCCCGTGCGCAACCTTCTCAATTACGCGGCCGATCGTTTCCTGCGACATCTGCCCATCGTCTACGTGCTTACCGTCATCGGCCGCACTGCGGACGGCGGCCTGGCAGTGCGCGGGCTTTTCATCGGCGACGATGCTGAGTGCTTTCACCGAGCCGCCGCGCTCAGCCTGAAAGTGAATTTCGAGATGCTGGATGCGCCCATCCGGAAGGCTGTCGTTTATCTGGATACGCATGAATTTCACAGCACATGGCTGGGTAACAAGGCGATCTACCGTACACGCATGGCGCTGGCCGACGATGCAGAGCTGGTCATCCTGGCGCCGGGCGTAAAGGAATTTGGCGAAGACCGGGCCATCGATGCGCTGATCCGCAAGTACGGCTATCGCGGAACGCCTGCCACTCTCAAAGCAGTGGATACCAACGCGGATCTCGCCAACGACCTTGGCGCCGCTGCTCACCTAATCCACGGGTCTTCTGAAGGCCGCTTCACAATCAGGTGGTGCCCCGGTCAACTGAGCAAAGAAGAGATTGAAAGCGTGGGCTTTGAGTTTGGCGATTTGAAAACCGTGCTTTCGCGCTATGACCCGCAGACGCTTCGCTATGGCAACAACCGTGTGGGCGGCGAAGAGATCTTCTTTATTCCAAATCCTGGGTTAGGACTGTGGGCGTATCGCGGTAAATTGCTGGGGCATAACCCATAACCCATGCAACACATCAGGCTTAAAATGAATGGAAAAGTAACGGCGGAGAACCTTCCGGATACCACGAGGTAGGGTGCATGGCGCATACACGACGCACGGTTCTGGCAGGCTTAGGGCTGGCTGCACTCGATGTGGCGATTTCGCCTCATGTCAACCAGGCGGCGGCATCCGCTTTGTCGAAATCGTTGGCCGCGGAGATGGGCGCCTGCCCATTCAAGTTGGCAGTGATCAATGACGAGATCACTCAGGACTTCGAGAAGGCCTGTCAGATCGTTTCTGGCGACTTCGGACTGCGTTGGATCGAGCTGCGCTCGATGTGGGACAAGAACGTGACCGAACTCGACGCCAAACAAGTTGAAGATGCGAAGAAGATTCTCGGCGAACACAAATTGCGAGTTACCGATATCGCAAGTCCTCTGTTCAAGACAGATTGGCCTGGGGCTCCCCGTTCTTCGCAGAGCCAGACACGCGACCAGTTCCATGCCGACTTCGATGCCAATGCGCAGGATAAGCTGATCGAGCGGTGCATCTCTCTCTGCAAATCCTTCAGCACAGACAGGATTCGCTGCTTCGACTACTGGCGGCTGGATGATCAAAAGCCGTACCGCTCGGAAATTAATGCCAGATTGCGGCAGGCTGCGGAGCGCTGCGCGAAGGACAACCTTGTCCTCATGCTTGAGAATGAGATGTCCTGCAACACAGCAACTGGCGAAGAAGCAGCAGCAGTTCTTAAAGCGATTCCGAATGACAACTTCATGCTGAACTGGGATCCAGGCAACGCCGCAGCCGTAGGAAGCACGCCGTATCCGAGCGGGTATGACTTGCTGCCCAAAGACCGCGTCGGCCACTGTCACTGCAAGGACGTGATCAGCAAGCCCGATCACAAATATGATTGGGCTCCGGTAGGTGGCGGCATCGTGGATTGGCTTGGGCAGCTTCAGGCTTTGCGGCACGATGGATTTCATTACGGGCTGAGTCTTGAAACCCACTGGCGCGGCGCGGGCACGCCCGAAGCCTCCACGCGCGTCAGCATGGACGGGCTCAGAAAGACTTTAACAAAAGCTGGGATTGCCTGCTGAACGAATGCGTTACCCGAGAAGAGCAAGAATAAGGAGACTACATGGTTACACGACGCGAATTCCTTGACGCACTTGCCGTAGGTGCAGCGGGGTTGGCCGTGGGAACGACCGCTAAGAGCTATAGCCAGATCCTGGGCTCGAACGACCGGCTCAACTTTGCCGTTATCGGTCTGAATGGCCGCGCCTACGCCCATCTTTCTTCGCTCAAGGCGAACTCGAGCGCTGCCCGCATCTCGCATGTTTGCGATGTGGACAGCAACATTCTTAAACAGTTCGCCGACCGCACTCAGCAGGAAATGGGCGAGGCTCCGGTTGCGGAGAAAGACTTTCGTCGGATTCTTGAAGAGAAAAATGTTGACGCCATCACGATCGCTACTCCCGAGCATTGGCATGCGCCGATGGCCATCGCCGGATTGCAGGCGGGCAAGCACGTCTACGTGGAGAAGCCTTGCAGCCACAATCCCGCTGAGGGCGAGATGCTGGTGCAGGCACAGCTGAAATATTCGAAACTCGTGCAGATGGGCACGCAACAGCGTTCTTCGCCGCATACGATCGAGATCATCGAGAAGATTCACCAGGGGATTATCGGCAGGCCGTATTTCGCGAAAAGTTGGTACGTCAATACGCGAAAGTCGATTGGCATTGGGAAAGAGATTCCCGTGCCGCCGCAGCTTGACTGGGACCTATGGCAAGGCCCAGCGCCACGCCGTCCATATAAGGACAACGTGCATCCCTACAATTGGCACTGGTTCAAACTCTACGGCACAGGTGAAACGCTCAACAACGGCACTCACGAGGTCGACGTTTGCCGTTGGGCGCTCGGTGTCGACTATCCGCAGCGAATTACATCGTCAGGCGGCAGATATCAGTTCAAAGACGACTGGCAGTTTTATGACACGCTGGTAACAAGTTTCGAGTACGAAGACAAGGTGATTTCGTGGGAGGGCAAGAGCTGCCAGGGAATGAAATATTACAGCCGCGACCGTGGTTCGACAATCATGGGAACGACTGGCACGGTGCTGGTCGATCGAAGTGGCTACGAGATCTACGACCTCAAAGGCAACAAGACAAGCGAATTCAAGGTTGGCAAAACGACTTCATCCGCTGATCTGATCGGCCGGGATTCCATGACGGATGCGCACTTCGCGAACTTCATCGCGGGAATTGGTAAAGGCGAAAAACTCAACGCGCCGATCTCGGTCGGCAACGTCGCTGTTACGATGCTTCAGCTTTCTAACATCGCATGGGAAGTCAACCGCGAGTTGCGTCTCGACACAAGAGATGGACAGATCCAGGGAGACCCGGAAGCGATGAAGACGTGGGGTCGCGAGTATGAAAAGGGGTGGGCACCGCATGTCTAACGATTTGCTGATCACGAAAAACTATCTATCCCGCCGCACGTTCGTTCGCTCGGGCGCACTGGTTGCAGCTGCCATAGCCGCCCCAGGGAGACATGTCTTCTCGCTGACTCAGGAACCGCCTTCGGCTGACCAGGCATCGCCGATTCGCTTGGGCGTGGCGAGTTACACGTTTCGTAACTTCACCCGCGCACAGCTGATTGCCTTCATGAAGCAGCTCAATGTGTTCGCATTGAATGCAAAGGACGTCAAAGACCATCTCCCGATGGACTCACACGAAGAGGCTGCCGCGCTCGCTGACTATGCCGCGAGCGGAGTCAACCTTCACGCGGCCGGAACCATCTATTTTGCGAAAGATGAAGACGCGGACATCCGGACGAAATTCGAATACTGCAAGCGAGGTGGCATTTCCGTTATAGTCGCCGGCGACCCTACTCCGGAAACCTTGCCGCGAATTGAGAAGTTCGCAAAAGAGTACGACATCCGTATCGCGATCCACAATCATGGGCCGGAGGACAAGTTGTGGCACTCCCCGCTCGATGTATTGAAGGCGGTGAAAGACATGGATCCGCGCATGGGGTGCTGCATCGATGTTGGGCATACGGTTCGCGCAGGCACAGATGTAGTTCAGGCGATCCACGCAGCAGGTCCGAGGTTGTTTAACCTGCACATGAAAGATCTTACGGACTTCGAAAGCAAGGGAAGCCAGGTCGCAGTGGGCGATGGCATCATGCCAGTGCGAAGGATGTTTGAAGCCCTCACCGCGATAAAGTATAAGGGCTTTGTGGATCTGGAGTATGAAGTCCATCCCGACGATCCGATGCCGGGCGTTATCAGCAGTTTCGCCTATATGCGAGGTGTCCTGGCCGGCGTGGGGTATGCGATCAAGGACTGAGGTCGGCATCGCGCTGCGCCCAAACTTCCTGAGCGGTTCGTCATCGCCTTGAACCATGAGATCGAATCCAACTCGACCCGGTGCGCTGTCGGTCTCTTCGGCAGCATTCATAGTCCTCCATTGCGGGTTTGTTATTACAGGTATAGTGACCACGCTCGTTGGTCCTCTCTTGCCCATACTCATTGGCCGCTGGTCTTTGAGCGATCAACGGGCCGGACTTTTTTTTGCGGCGCAGTTTTGTGGATCGATGGTAGGCGTGGCTTCGATCGGACCGCTGATCAAACGAGGGTACCGCGACACATTTGTGTGCGGTTTCGCTTTTATCGCGGCCGGAGTGGCCGGGCTAAACCTCGGCACCTATGCCGCGGCTCTCGCAGCGGCCGCGGTGTTCGGCTGTGGACTGGGCCAGACTCTCTCTTCAGCGAATCTGTGGGTGGCGGAAATTGCGAAAGCCCGGCGAGTGTCCGCGCTGAGCATTCTTAACTTGATGTGGGGCGTCGGCGCGATTGCATCCTCCCCATTCGTGATGCTGGCTCAAAGGCGCCTCGTGATTTCATGGCTCCTCTATGCGATCGCGGCATGTTCGGCGCTCACTGCGGTGCTCTTATCCGGGATGAATCTAGAGCCCGAGATGACGCGGCAAGCAGAACTCGTGCACGAGCGGGCACGCACGGAAAACATTAGCGTCAGAAGTACCCTGAGCCTGGCTGCACTCTTTTTCTTATACGTTGGATCGGAGAACTCAGTTGCGGGTTGGGTCGCTTCGCTGACAAAACGAATGAACTCAGAGTCCGGCGATCTGTGGGCTCTGGCACCCATGTTTTTCTGGGGAGGACTGCTGGCCGGGCGTGCCCTGGTACCCATGGTTCCATTGCGGCGAAGCGAACGCACACTCTTCGCAAGTGGACTGACGCTGGCGGCAGCCGGCGTCTGCTGTCTGCTGCGGGCAGCGACGTTTGCCAGCGTTGCAGCTTGCGTAACCGCCGCAGGATTAGGGCTGGCCGCGATTTACCCGATCCTGATTGCGTGGCTGGTGAAGGCGTTTGGCGAGAGGTCGAGACGAATCGGGGCCGTCATGTTCGCGATGGCGAGTATGGGTGGCGCCACGCTGCCCTGGCTCGTTGGGCTAACGTCGACAAGAACAAGCAGCCTGCGTGCTGGTCTGCTAATACCACTCGCGGGATGCATTGCAATGTTCGGATTGGCAGCAATGATGATCGAGCCAGCATTTCAGATGGTAAGTCTTGAAGAATAATGATGACGATAGGTCGCGCAACCGCTCGGCAGTACCCGAGACGACTTCATCTTACGAACTTTGTTGCCGTTCGGACCTGATTAGGACCATCGGTACCTCCAAAGATCGGGACCCAAGCTAACAAAACCTCCGCCCAGGCAGCTTGGATATCCGCTTTTATATACCTTGACAAGCATATACTCAGTGGAGTATATCAAGGGAATGGAATCTGTGTTCGAAATCATTGCGGAGCCGAACCGCCGCGCGATATTGAGCCTCCTGGTCTCGTCCGAACAATCCGTGGGAGAGATCGAGCGTCAACTTCGTATGCCGCAGCCGATGGTGTCAAAGCACCTGCGCGTGCTGCGCGATGCTGGCTTCGTGGAATCCACGGTGGACGCACAGCGCCGTCTCTACCGGCTGAAACCTGAACCATTCGAAGAGCTCGATGCCTGGCTGGCTCGGTTCCGTCGGTTCTGGTCCGCTCATCTGGATGCTCTCGAACGACACCTCGACCGCATGGATCAACGACCGTCTGGATCATCAGCCCGAACGAAAAGGAAGACTAAGGAGAAGACAACGCGGCCCAAACCGCGAACGTGACAAAGGAGAAACGAATGAAAATCAAAGTGATGAGCATATACGTTGACAACCAGGATAAGGCCCTGCGCTTCTATACGGAGGTACTGGGCTTTGCCAAGAAGGCCGATTTCAGTCAGGGACCATTTCGCTGGCTGACCGTGGCCTCGCCCGAGGAGCCGGGCGGCACCGAGCTGCAGCTGGCGCTGAACGACAACCCTGCGGCCAAAGCGTATCAGCTGGCGATGTTTCAACAGGGCCAGCCCGCGGCCATGTTCTTCACCGACGACGTCAAGGGCGACTACGAGCGGACCAAGGCCCGCGGCGCCGAGTTCACGATGCCGCCCACCGACGTGCCGGGCTCGACCATTGCGAGGCTGAACGACACTTGCGGCAACTTCATTCAGCTCACCCAGCTGGCACGCCGGTAGGAGAAGAAGATGAACCAACCTGAGCTGTACGCACCGGGCCCGGCCCGCGGGGCCGAGATAAGAAAGGACGGAGAGAAGTGGACGCTCATTCTCGTCCGCGAGCTGCGCCACTCGCCGGAAAAAGTCTGGCAGGCGCTTACCAACCCGGTGCATCTGCGCGAGTGGGCTCCCTTCGACGCCGATGGGAGCCTGGGTACGGTTGGAACCACAGTGAAGCTCACCACGGTGGGAGCGCCCGCGCCACGCGTTACCGAAACAAAAGTGACGCGAGCCGACGCGCCCAAGGCGCTTGCGTACAACTGGGGTGGCTTCGATATGCGGTGGGAACTCGAAGACCTGGGTGGAGGCACGCGCCTGACGCTGTGGACCAACATCGGTCACCGCTTCATCTCCATGGGCGCTGCCGGGTGGCACATTTGTTTTGATGTTCTGGATCGCCTTCTCGGTGGAACTCCCATCGGCCGCCTCGTCGGTCCCGACGCCATTAAGTTCGGCGGCTGGCAACGGCTGAACGCGGAGTACGCCAAGCAGTTCGATATTGAGATGCTTAACTGGCCGCCTAAAGCCAGGCCAGAGTAAATGACCCGGTATCACAGATAAAAGGAGGATCTATTAGTTATGACAGAGGCCACCAAACGCTCAATTTTCCGCTGGGTTCACATCATCTGTGGCATTCCGATACTCGGTTACATTTATGATTCGCCTTCGGACACGCACAACTATGCCTTCAGTGTCAGGTATGTCTTTCTTCCTGTACTGCTCCTTTCGGGGCTATGGATGTGGAAAGGCCAGGTCCTTCGGCGACTTATTTCGAAGAGATTGCCCAAACAAAATGCTGCGGCGAAACTACTCGCATAAAGACGAGACAAGAATTCGAGGTATAAAGATCCAATGAATCCATCGGAACGTATTGACGAACTGATCGCGAAACTCCCAGACTGGCGTGGCAAAACGCTGGCCAACATCCGCAAGAGCATCCTTGAGGCCGACCGGGAGATAATCGAGGAATGGAAGTGGATGGGGAGCCCCGTGTGGTCTCACGACGGAATGATCGCGGTCGGCAACGCCCACAAAGACAAGGTAAAACTTACCTTTGCCCACGGGGCGAGCCTCCCAGATCCAGAGAAGCTCTTCAACGCAGGCCTCGGAGGCAACGCGTGGCGAGCGATCGATTTGTTTGAGGGCGATAAGATTAATGAGCGTGCTCTAAAAACCCTTGTCCGTGCCGCCGTTATTTACAATCAGGTCAAATTGAAGAGCAAAGCGCCTGCGGGTACTCGATCGAAAGTACATAAGGATAAAAAGTGATGAAATGCAGGAGTTTCTCGCCGGCGCGGGGTGCGATTGTGATCGGGGTTCGTCGTACTCAAATCGGCTTCGGGCCTTTCGTTGCCACCAACACCTCCAACAAAGTGGCCGTATTACGAAGGCTTCCCGCGATGGTTATGAGGGGTTCTGACAAGGGCAGATGTTGATCCGCCAACGCTTCAAGGCGGGTGCTGACATTATGGAGTTGATCGACTTCGCGCAAGATCGCTTGAAAAGACAAGGCACACCGCTCTCTCGCTAGAACGCCTAAGGTGGGAGAACTTCAGATGGACTGGCTTAGGTCAGAAGACCTGAACGAGGAGAAAGGGTAACCGCCTCACTGGGACTATAGCACGCCGGGAGGTAATGTGCTTAGTCCAAGATCGAGTTTTGGCCGAACACGACGCTTGCCGGGTTCATCGAGGAAATGGCGACGACGAGAGAGCCTTAGCGAGTGCAAAGGATACAATTCGCTGGAGCGGGGTTCTAGTCGTGAAGGACAACGCTGAGAAGGGAACTGTGAACCTGCAGGGTGTCGCCCGTGTGATAATCAATGAATCCCAATTTCCTGAACCGGTTCATGAAAAAGCTGACCCGCGAGCGAGTCGTGCCGACCATCTCGGCTAGCGTTTCCTGACTGATTTTGGGCACGGCAACTTCGTGCTTACCCTCCTTGCCGAAATGAGCCAGCAACAACAATGTCCGTGCCAATCTTTTTTCACTGGAATTGAAAAGCTGGTCAACCAAATCCTCTTCGTATCGAATGTTCCTGGTCAGCAAGAACGCGACGAACAGATCGGAAAAAGCGTGTTCCCGGTGAAGCGCTTCCATCATGGACTTCTTATCGATTCGCATCACCCAGCAATCGGTCATCGCAGTTGCGGAGCAAAGGCGCAGAGGCTGCCCAGCAAGGCAACCTTCTCCGAAGAAATCGCCCTCGTTCAGGATGCCGATTGTGGCTTCCTTCCCGGCCTGCGACACAACCGTGAGTTTTATCTTTCCTTCGTTTATGTAAAAGACAGAGTCAGAGGGATCGCCCTGAACAAAGATCGTCTGTTTCTTGGAGAAAGCTGAGTTTTTCCTGCCCCCGTCGATAGTCGAAAGGAAGGTCTTAGCGTCGAAGTTGCTGCGTTTCTTGGCCGCTACCACGCGTGTCATTACAAGCCCCTTTAGGGAGTACGCAGAAACTACTTCTATGATGAATGATAATAAATACGCGAGAAGGGGCAGAACAACATGGGATCTGCGGGCACAATTGCGATCCGCTTGATGGAAATAATGATTTCATCCTCTGTGTCGAAAGTCAAATGTCAGCCCTTCGACGCTGGCGTGTGTTGTCTGTTCTAATTCACTTTGGCCCTTTATTGCTGGTGTCCGCTGACAGTCACTCGATCCTAGAAGCACGAACTCGTAACCGCGTAAGAGACACGAAACGTACGTGACGGCACAAGGAAGCCGGCAGGACCTGGGCGCCCTAAAAACGCGAACACCATCAATCGTCTGGGAAATTAGTGCATCAGAAGGGTTGCTAGGCGACCGCTTTTCGGGATGGCAATTCAGCCGGGGGAACGTAGAGGACCGGCTTCTCCTGTAATAGGAGCTCCGTAGCCTGCACGCGACGGTCGGCGTGGAACCATCGCTGCACCACGTTGTCGCACAACAGGTTGGCTATCGAGAGCAAGCTCATTCCCTGATGGTGCGCCATCCAGCAGCGCACGATCTGGCAACGCGGCGAGCGGAACCGGCCGCCGCCGGCCGAATAGTCGGCTGATTCGTAAAAGCCTCGAGAGCCGAACCAACCCAGTGCTTCCATGCGGCGCAGATTGCGCAACGACCCGGGCCGATCCACACTCAGAGCCAGAAACGTCGAATAGGGCGAAATAACCAGGGGATTCGACTCTCGTCTCATCAGCGAAAGCTGGGGCAAGCCGAAAGCCTGGTACTGATAGTTGCCGTGCCCGTCGAGTTTGAAGTAGGCGGATTCCGAGACGCCCCACGGAACTCCTCTGCGGGCTCCGTACGCTTGCTGCGAGCGCACCGCCGCCACTCGAGCGCGGTCGAGCAGCGTGTTGGGATAAGAACGCATCCAGAGGGAAGGCATCAGATACTCGAACATTGTTCCTGTCCACGAGAGCAGCACGGGGCGGCCATGATCGAGAGTATGTCCCCGGCCCAGCCGAAACCAGCAATCCTGAGGAATATCGTCCTTCGCGATTGCGATAAAGACTGCAGTGCGGGATTCTGTGGCTAGCAGGTCATAGCAGGAATTCAACAACTGCTGAGACTCGGCGTCAAAACCGACCGACATCAACTTGCGATGGGGATCCAGCAGAAAGCTGAAATCCATGGCATCGGCCAGGGCCCCGGCCAGGACGCTGAGCTGGTGCAAGTTCTCAATGAGGGAAACAGCGTTCGACCGCGCCGCAATGAGCAGTGTCCTAAAGCGCTCGCAAAGAGGCCTGCGCTCCTCGGGCACGGAGGACAACACCCGATCGACCGCCGCTTCCAGTTCCTGAATGAAGTCGGGTAATCGCTGCAAGGGAATGCGGCCCATGAATTTCGCGTTCAGCCCCAGCTCTCCTCGCAGTGGCGCAAATTCCGGAAGCCACCAGGGTTCGCATGACAAAGTCATCTGCTGGATGTTCTGCAATCGTAGCTGCGCCTGCTCGCAAAACCACCGAGAGTCGGCGGTAAGAGCAGATTGGCCCGAAGCAAAATAACGCTCGAGATCCGCTTCCTGCAGTTCCAGGATCGAGAGCAGCCAGCTTTTCTCTCGGAACTTGGCCTCCCATCGGGCAAGTTGCTTTCGCGGGAAAGCCTTTGCCCGAGCCAGAACGCGGAGATGGTCTAACAGGCCCTCGGCCAGACACCGCTGACCGAGCGGCCGACGCAGGCGATCCAGGCAGCCTTGTTGCAGCGTCCAAAGAGAAGCCAGCAGATTGCCGCTGTCGACTGACGAAACGAGCAGTGGCGTCAGCGGCGCAAGCGTGCGCGTGTCGTACCAGTTCAGCAAGTGGCCACGATGCTTTGCGAGGCGAGATACCGTGGTCAGAGTCTGCTGGGTCAAGGCTGTTAGCTCAGGAATTGTCAGATATCCAAGCTCAACCGCAACCTGCCGTGCGTTGAGCAAGAGTCCGAGATTGGTCGGAGAAATCCTGGCTGCAACTGCGGGCGGCTCCTCTTGGATATTGTCAGGGATCAGCCAGTTGTGTTCCTGGGTGCAGAACTCGGCGAAATACCTCCAGGTATAAAGAGCGGCCCGGCGCAGAAATAATGTGTCCTGCCGGGAAAGGTCTTCCCCAGGCAGAACCGGCGACTCATTCAGCCAACGGGCTACCACTTTGCTCCCTGCCCAGAGCACGAGAATAGGACTCGCGGCAATCAGAGAGTGCGGCCGCACCCGCCAAACCAGCAGGCCCAGACCGGCCGCAAACAAGGGCATCCAGTCGAGGTAGCGATCGAGTAGGGTCAGACGCGTGCCAAGTTCGGCCTGCGCAGCCGTTTCCCACTCCAAGAGCCGCTCCCGGGTTACGTTGCGCCGCACCAGTGCCCGTGCCACGGCATCGAGCGAGAGCAGGGTTTGGTGAGCAAGGAATACGACGGTCAGCAACACGGAGAAGTTGGCCGCATAGAACGCGCCCACTGCCTCCCGGGCAACGGACATTTTGCGCTCGACGACGGCGCGCACCAGAGCGAATGCGAATTCAAACCACGTCGGGATAATCAAAATCAAAACTGTGGCCAGAGTCCAACGTAGTGCACGGTCGCCAGGCACGAGCCAGTCGAACAGCAGAAGGAGAAATGTGGCGGGCTCCACCAGGCTGCGCCGCAGGTTGTCGAGGATCTTCCAGCGGGAAATTAGCGAGATTGGATTCGCTACGCGCGCCCCTGATTCATCGGGCACGTGCGACGTCAGCCATCCCGCAATCTGCCAGTCTCCCCGCAGCCAGCGATGTTTACGGCGATTAGAAGCGCTGTAATGCGAGGGATAGTCCTCGATTACTTCAATGTCGCTGGCCAGGCCCGCGCGGGCATAGGCGCCTTCGATGAGGTCGTGGCTGAGAAGCGCATTTCTCGGGAAACGGCGGTCGAGCACCTGATGCACTGTGTCGACTTCATAGATCCCCTTGCCGGTATAGCTACCTTCTCCGTAAAGGTCCTGGTAGGCATCCGAGAGTGCGCGAGTGTAGATATCGAGGCCAGTCTCGCCCGCATAGACAGCGGCGAGCCGCGAACCTGCCGTGCTTTGCACGCTCACTGCAACCCGCGGCTGCAGAATGCCGTATCCGGCAACCACGATGTTCTTCGCGGGGTCGATGATCGCCTGATTCAGCGGATGAGCCATTGCTCCGACCATGCGCAGGGCTGCTCCCCGGGGAAGCTCAGTATCCGAATCGAGCGTGAGCACAAAACGCACCTTTGGCAGGACTGAGAGGTCTCCAATTTTGACCGGGAAGCTGTCGTACTCTCCCCGCAACAGATTGTTCAAATCGAGCAACTTGCCGCGCTTGCGTTCCCAACCCATCCATCCCTTTTCGCGGCGGTTGTAAACCCGATGGCGATGCAGCAGAAAGAAGGAACCCATCCGCTTTTTGTTGTATCTCTCGTCCAGTTCGCGAATCAGTTTCGCGCACAGATCGACAAGCGGGCTGGCTTCCGGAGCCGGTTCGTCAGAGTCGGGCAGGTCTGTGATGAGGGCGAAGTGAATGTTGCGGTCGTGGTTGCCGAGAAAGCGAACCTCCAGATCTTCAACCAGGCCACGCACTTGCTTCTCGTTCAACAGCAGGGTCGGGATCGCCACCAGGGTCACACAGTCGTCGGGAATCCCTCCCATGAAGTCGAGCTTAGGTAGAATTTCCGCCGGCAGTAGAGCCGCGACCAGGTAATGCATGAGTTGCACGGCAGATTGCGAGCAGGGGACTAGCAGCATCAACACGGAAAGCAGCAGCAGTCCAGGTGGGCTGTCGGGGGGAGTCAGCAACAGCAGGACTCCGGTAATGACGGCGAAAGTGAGGATCGCGATTCCGGTAAGGAAGAATTCGTCGGGATGGCGACGCAGTCGGGCACGCAGGCTTTGGAGGAAGTCGGGCTTGAAACCGACTTTCTGACAAAGCAGATCGCGGCCTTCGCCGATTAGGTAGTAGCCAACGTGAGATTGCCGCAATTTGGAGCGGGCATCGCTGTAGGTTCTTGCCAGAGCCTGTTGCGCCAACTCTATCGCCTGGCGGGCAACGTCCATCTCCCCCAAGTCAGACCGGCGGGCAATTTTCGACAACTTTTCCCGGTATAGGTGTCGACTTTCGAAGTCCATGGCTGCATATACGCCCGCCGGGTCGCGACGAAGGACGGCGTCGAAATTAATCAGCGGTTCGAGAATGTCCTTCCAGGAAGTCTGTGTAATGTCCCGCAAACTTCGTACGCATACGCCCAGGCCGTTGGACGGCGCCATGGGATCGCGGAGCAGACACCGGCAACGTGCGGCGATTCGCTCCAGCAGGACAAGTTTCATGGCTGAAACTGCCGCCGATACTTCACGCGACTCCAGGACTGTGTTTTCCTGAAATGCCTGGAAGAACGCGGCGAATGCCGTCTCGCGGAAGCAATTCCCGGTGAGATCAAGAAAGGTCTGCGCGAGCGCCAACACCCTGGGCACGACCTCATTTTTGCGGCCGCGCGCGTGGGGTAGTCGCTGCACCGGCTTAAGCTCGAGGGCAACGCTTTTCAGTTCCGAGTAGATCAGTTGGTCATTGTCGAGGAACCAGCGCAGATCGTCCGACTCCGGGTTGAGCCTCCCCGCCGCTTCTGCGCTTGCGAATAGGGGTTGGAATGCGGTCTTCAGCTTGCGGCAGCGGTCGGAGAAGGTTTTCGAAGTGCGAACTCCCGGCAGCCAGCCCAACCGGGAAGCGAATTCTGTGGCCGCACTGCGCAGAACCGGAAGATCGAAGGCAAGATCAGAGAATTCGCCGTCCCGTTCGTGCTGGCCTTCCTCTTCGGGGGTGCTCTCAGCGTGTGTGTAGGGAATCACCGTTCTCCTTAACCTAACGATAGCTGGCGGCCTGCATTTCAAACATCTCCGCGTAACGGCCCCCAAGGCGGGTCAACTTTTCGTGATCTCCGTCTTCGGCAATGCGGCCATTTTCCAACACAACGATCCGGTCCGCCATGCGCACGGTGGAGAAGCGGTGCGAAATGAACAGCGCCATTTTTCCGGCAGTGAGCTCGGCGAACCGCTGAAAAACCTCGTATTCACTGCGGGCGTCCAGCGCCGCGGTGGGTTCATCAAGGATTAGTATCTGCGCGTCACGCAGATAGGCGCGAGCCAGCGCGACCTTCTGCCATTCTCCGCCTGAGAGGTCAACCCCACCATCGAAGCGCCGTCCGAGCATTTGTTCGTACCCACGAGGAAGCCTGCCAACTACCTCGTCGGCCATACTTTTCTGAGCGGACTGGCTGAGAAGGGGAAGATCGTCGAGTTGCTCGATACGGCCCACCGCAATATTCTCGCGTGCCGTCATTTCGTACCGCATGAAATCCTGAAAAATAACACCGATCTCCCGGTAGAGGTCTTCGAGGTTGTACTCTCGAAGATCGACACCATCCAGCAGCACCTGCCCTTCGACAGGATCGTAAAGCCGGGTGAGCAACTTGACGATGGTTGTTTTGCCCTCACCATTTTCTCCGATCAGCGCAACCCGCTCGTCCGGGTGGAGATGAAAGTTCAATCCATTCAGAACCAGGCGAGGGCTTCCCGGGTAGCGAAAAGAAACGTTGCGGAATTCGAATCCGCGAAGGATCGGTCGCGGCGCGGGCAAGGCATTCGGTTTCGATGTGATCGCCGGCCGCATCTCGAAAAACGCGATCAGGTCGGTCAAGAACAAAGCTTGATCAGCAATGGAAGAGACGGTAGAAAAAATCTGCTGGATATTCGAGCTGGCCTGTTGAATCGCACCGGCGAGGAAGGTTAATTCTCCGATGCTGAGTACGCCGCTGATCGTCCGCCAGATCACGAACACATAGGCTGAGTAGTAGCCTGCCGTCCCGATCATCGACAAGAACGAACCTGCCTCCAGCCGGCGCCGCGCTAGAGCAACGTCTTCGTCATAGATCTGGTTGGAAAGCCGGGAGAACCGTTCGGTTAGAAAGGGTGCCAATCCGAAAAGTTTGAGTTCCTTGGCAGCCTCTTTGCTGCCGCCTAATACTCGCAGGTAGTCCAGTTGACGGCGGATGGGAGTCTGGCGGAAGTTCTTAGCGTATCCCAGAAAAGCAAAATGACTTTCCCCCAGAAACGCAGGAATCACGCCGGCCACGAGCATAAGCAGAAGCCACGGCGAAAACAGCATGATCGAGATGGAAAGAGAAACGGTGGTAATAACCTGCTGAACCAGCCTTCCAATTGACTGAATCATGCCCAGCCGATCCGTAGCCTGGACGCGGGCGCGCTCCAGGCGATCATAGAAAACTGGGTCTTCGTAGGCAGCGAGGTCGAGCTGCGCGGCGTGTTTCAGCACCAGCACGCTGACGTGCCGGGTGTACTTGTCGGCCAGCAGGGCGTCGAGAAAATCGATGCCTCTAGTCAAAACGCTACCAAAGACGGCCAGCGAGAACTCTGCCGCAACCAGCCACCACAGCCGGGCAGAGACGGCTTGATGGGTGGCGTGGGTGCGAACAAGGATGTCGATGATCAGTTTGGTAATCCACAGGAGGCCGAGGGGCAGCAGAGAGGCGAGCAAGCGGAAAACAACGCCCAGCACGACAACCGTGCGGCCTGAATCCCAAACGATTCGCAGGACGGCAGGCACGTTTCTCAGAGCGGAAATGCGCTCTCGCCATCCGTTCCAAGAATCCTGTTTTCCGGCCATGCGAGTCCTAAAGGGGTGTTTGCTCTGGAAGCCGTAGGTGGACCAAAGCGACGCGACCCTGCGCCAGACCAAGCGACGCCCGATTCATTGAGTGTAGCCCAATGAGTTCCGGGCAACAAGATCAGAACGCACGAACGCCTTTGGGTAAGTATTGGATGAGCATAACGGACCGAAGGGTTGGTGCGTATTCCTGCCAACGAGCCGTCGTCAAGGAGTCACGGGTCCGGCTCGGTAGTATGTGTTCAGCCCGGCCCGCCGCATCCCACGCTGAGCTTCCGGGGTTTTCATGAACGTGTTCCAGACGAACCCAGTCCGGAGGTTCTCTGCCATGAGCATGGTAATACCGGTATCGATTCCGATCACATCAGAGTCATACCAGTTGGTGAGAGGGTTGAATGCGTTCACAAACCCGTACTTATTCCAGGCGGCACCGTAGCGGCTGCGAATCGTTTTCAGGACGCGTAAAGTAGCCTGCGGCTGGAAGGGCAGCGAACCTCCCGCAGCGCTCGGCACGACCGTGCCGTCGATCGGTCCCGTAGCCGGAGGGCCGCCCCAGATCACGTAACCGTGGTTCGAATCCGAAGCAGTGATTCCCCACAAGTCGTCGCTGTAATCGGGATACTGTTTGCCAAGTTCCAGACAGAAACGCCGGTGCACGTCGGTTGCGATCACCGAATTCTGAAAGTAGTCGGCGAATTTGTCGCGCCTTCCACGAAAATCGAACCAAGCCTGGGAGTATTGATGCACGAACAGGGGCGCGAAGGAACCAATGTAGCGTAAGCCGTCGTATTCAAAGGTGAGGCGCTTCCAGGCAATCCAGGTTTCATCCTTCAAGGGGTGAGTCGATGATCCCAAGCCCAGCAGGTACATCATCATCAGTTCGCTGTAGTAGTCCCAGCGAGAAGGCAGGAATCCGAATTCGGGCGTCCAGCCGTGGGGCAGCAGCGAAGTATCTTCTGAGAGCCAGGTCCAATCCACCCGATTGAAGATCAAGTCTGCAAGTTCCACGACCTCAGGATGGCGGAAGTGCTCACGGCAGGTAAGGATTCCGCACAGCAAAATGGCTGTGTCCACGGAGGAAACCTCAGAGTCCCAAACTCTTTCTCCCGTGTTAATGTTGGCAAAATGGTAGAAGAACCCGCGATGGTTCGGCAGTTTCTTCCAAAGGAACCGAAGGGCAGTGAAAACGCGTTCCAGCGCATCGCCGCTGGGAACCAGGCCTCGCTGCTCTCCGATGCAAAGAGCGGTCAAACCAAAGCCGGTGGCGGCAATGCTGGCCACGACCCCTTGATCATTGGTGCCGACGTGGCAGCGGTCTTTCACCATCCCCGTTTTGGGGCTGGCCTGGTCCCAGAAATAGCTGAAGTTGGCGATTTCCAGTTCGTTCAGAAACCAGTCGTCCTCGGATGACAGAGGCGCCAAGCCTGACAGAGACGCTGGACCCTGCGCCGATTGCTGGGCCATGGGCAGGGCCGACATCAGTCTTGCCAAAGGCAAGCATCCCCCGGCGCCCAGCATCTGGCGCATCATCTCCCGGCGGGAAAACAGCGTGGACCGCAGATTCGACATTCGAGTGTTTCGATCAATCTTAAACGAAGTCGCCTCTCGCCGGGATTAACCCATGGATTACATATGAGGGGACAGCAGATTCCCGCGCTGAGAGGCTTCGTCGTAGAATGTTCAACAGATTGTGGGCATAAACCACTCACCGAAAGCCGTACTCTGGATTGGCTCGACCATCATCCTCGTGATTGTTGGCGCGCTACTGCTGCGTCCTTGGCACACCCGGGGACCGATCTCACTCCGGGGAGCGGTCACCGTGCAGGACTCGGACAGCAGAAAAGAACAGCCCATCGCAGATGTCGAAGTAACTGCAGATCTGGCCACGGGAGCAGCGAAATCTGACGCAACCGGATTGTTCGCGCTCCAGTTGATAGGATTCGTGAGGAGGGGTCACCCTCTCGTCCTCCACTTCCGGCAGCCGAACTACCTTCCTCTCGACGTGAGCGATTTTGTTGGTGACAAGCTCTATATCGTCCACATGCTGCCCAATCCCGTGGTCGCGGCTTCCGCTACTCGACCCCCAGTGAAAGTCGCGAACGTTAGGGTGAGATACTCCGGGCGCGTGATGACTGAGTTCAATGTAGGAAGCTCGGTGAAAACATTTCAGATTGAAAACAAGGGTAATGTGCCTTGCAAGGGACAGCGTCCCTGCTCGCCGGATGGCAAATGGCGCGCGGCACTTGGCTCCGCATCCCTCGATGCGGGAACGGGGAACCAGTTCCGCAGCGCCAGAGCTTCGTGCATCGCCGGGCCTTGTCCGTTCACGAAAATCGATTCGGATCGTTTCTCGCAGGGCGAACAGACCTACACAGTCTTGGCTCGAGATTGGTCCGACACCGCGACTTTCCTACTTGAAGCGGAAGTAGTCCACCCTATGGTGAGCCAAATTGTTCACGAGTCTTATCCGGTGATCTTCGGAGAAGGTCTGAACTTCACCTTGCCCTCGACTGCCGAAGGCGTGAGCATTGAAGCCGAACTGGATGGGCAGATGATTGTCTTTCCACTCGGTCCCGAGTTGTTCTTGAGTTGGGCGATTTGCAACGCAAGAGTGAATCCGGATCAAACGAAGGTGTACCGCTGCGACCTCAAGCCTGGATACCGTTTTCAGTAAGGGCTCGCAAATGGCATTCCTGTATCGAGTAACGTCACACTCTCTAAGGACAACCATGCTAAGAATGATTCTTGGTTCGCTGCTCCTGTTCATCTTGCCGGGTAGCGCGCTGTCCCAGACTGCCGAAACGATCGTCGTCGACGGATCCGCTCCCGCGCACGCTTTCCCGCACTTCTGGGAACAGATGTTCGGCTCCGGCCGTGCCATTTTGAGCCTGCGGGAGAGTTACCGCCAGGACTTGCAGGCGGTGAAACAGATCACTGGCTTCCAATATGTCCGCTTCCACGCCATCTTTCATGATGAGGTAGGGGTCTACGACGAAGACAAGCAAGGGCAGCCGGTGCTTAATTTTTCCTACGTCGATCAGATCTACGACGGTGTGTTGGCCAACGGCGTGAGGCCATTTGTCGAATTGAGTTTTATGCCCAATAAGCTGGCCGCGAAACCGATCATGCAAGCCTTCTGGTACAAACCGGATGTGGCCCCACCCAAGGATTGGGCGAAATGGGACGACATGATCACGCAGTTCACCAAACATCTGGTTGACCGTTACGGCATCGACGAAGTGAGCCAGTGGTACTTCGAAGTCTGGAACGAACCCAACCTCGATTTCTGGGGAGGCGATCCCAAGCAGGCGACCTACTGGGACCTGTATGACCACACCGCGCGCGCCGTCAAGGCGGTGAACCCTCGTTTACGAATTGGCGGACCGGCGACTGCTCAGGCAGCGTGGGCAGACGCTTTTATTCAGCATTGTGCGAGCGATCACGTTCCGGTTGATTTCGTCTCCACCCATGTCTATGGCAACGACCAGGCAAAGGATGTCTTTGGGACCCTCGAAAATATTCCTCGCGACAAGATGGTCTGCCGTGCCGTGAAGAAGGTTCACGACCAAATCGCGGCCTCTGCCATGCCCGCGTTGCCGTTGATCTGGAGCGAGTTCAACGCCAGCTATTTCAATGAGCCTGCGGTCACGGACGCCTCTTACATGGGCCCTTGGCTGGCGGATACAGTACGTCAATGTGACGGTCTGGTCGACATGATGAGCTATTGGACTTTCTCTGACGTATTCGAAGAGCAGGGCGTGGTGAAAACGCCGTTCTACGGCGGGTTCGGATTGTTAGCTGAGGATGGAATTCCGAAGCCGGTTTTCAGCGCTTTCAAACTCCTGCACCGCCTGGGAGAGGTACGACTAGCTATCAACTCAGACTCGGCGCTCCTCACAAGAAAGAAGGATGGCAGTCTCGTGATCGCGGTGTGGAATTACGCGCCGCCAGAACAAGCCGGTGTTCCCAAAACCGTTACTCTGCACTTCCAGGGCGGACGCTACAGGCATGCGCTCATTTCGACGGTTGACCCCGATCACGGAGACGTTCACTCCATTTACGAAAAGATGGGATCACCGCGCTACCTTTCTCAGGCGCAGATTCAACAACTCAAGCAGGCCGCAGAGACTCCCTCGGCCGTGGAGCGAAGCCTGAAAGGCGGAGAATTGACTCTGACCTTGCCGTCGTACGGTCTCGCGGTTGTCGAGGTCAGGTAGACCTCGAAATCATCAATGAAAATGCATTTATGATGGTAGGGACGAGAGCAACGATGCGATTTCGGGCGATAGCCTCTGATTACGATGGGACTCTGGCCCGCGACGGTCGGGTAGACCCCGGCACCTTGGCTGGGCTGGAACGGGCGCGGCAATCGGGAAGAAAGGTGATCTTGGTCACCGGCCGCGAACTTGCCAGCTTGCGCGATGTGTTTTCGAGCTTCCATCTTTTTGACTGGATCGTCGCTGAAAACGGCGCTTTGCTTCATAACCCGGCGACCCGCGAGGAGCGACTCTTGTGCGCGGCCGCATCCTCTACTCTCGTAGCCAGTCTGCGGAAACAGGGAATTCCGCTCTCCGTGGGAAAGTGCGTTGTGGCAACGGTCAGACCTCATGATGCAGCCGTCCTTCGGTCGATCAAGGAGCTGAACCTCAGCCTGCAGGTAATCTTTAACAAGGAATCAGTCATGATCTTGCCCCGCGGCACCGACAAGAGTACAGGCCTTTCCGCCGTATTGGCTGAGCTGGGACTTTCGTATCAGAGCGTCGTGGGAATCGGCGACGCAGAGAACGATCACGAATTCCTAGATTGCTGCGGCGGCTCAGTGGCCGTGGCCAACGCCATATCCACGCTCAGGCAACGGGCTGACCTGGTCACCAGCGGCAGTTACGGGGCCGGCGTCACGGAAGTCATCAACCGATTGGTCGACACGGATCGCCTCTCCTGACTGCTCATTCGGCGTCCACTTCGACTGCGGCTCCAACTTGTTTGCGGCCTCATCGAGCCGCACCTCGCAGAGTTCTGCGATCAAAGCTCCCGCCCAGCGATAGATATTGTGTTCCCTCACAACCCGGCGCAGGCGCTGCATCCTGCTCTTGCGTTCCTCAATGTCCATCTCAAGCGCAAAACGAAGGGCCTCGGCCGTCTGCTCGATGTCGTACGGGTTTACTAACAGCGCGTCCGGCAATTCGCGGGCAGCTCCCGTGAAACGGCTCAGCACCAGCACTCCTTGTTCATCCTGGCGTGCGGCTACAAATTCCTTAGCCACCAGGTTCATTCCGTCGTGCAGGGAAGTAACCAGGCAAAGATCGGCGATCCGGTAAAAGCGCTGGATTTCATGGTGGCTATGTTGCCGTTTCATGAAGACGATGGGCTTCCATTTGCCGGTCTGGAATCGCCAATTGATGCGCTCTGCTTCGGACTCTACCTCCGACAGCAAGTCCTGGTAACGCTTGATGTGGGTTCGGCTGGGCGCTCCGACCTGCAGGAACGTAAATTTCTCGCGATAACCCGGATACTTTTCCAGGAGCCGTTCAATGGCCAGGAAGCGCTCCAGAATGCCTTTCGTATAGTCGACGCGATCCACTCCTACACCCAGGAATGACGCTTCGATCCCTAACTCCCGCAGCAAGGCGACCCGGTCCATGTAAATGGATTCCGCGGCCTCGGCAGGAGCAGGATTCTCCAGAAACTCCACGCTGATGGGGAACGGCTTTACCACGGTGCGGTGTTCCTCGCGATTCACCGTGCAATGTTCCCAATCAATACGCGACTCCAGGGTGCGATCCACTGTCTGCAAGAAGTTCGTGCAGTGGGCTTGAATGTGGAAGCCAATCAAGTCCGCTCCCAACAATCCGTCGACGAGTTCTCTTTGCCACGGACAAATACCGAACGCCTCCGGGTTCGGCCACGGAATATGCCAGAAGATCGCCACCCGCGCATCCGGGCGCGCCTTCTTAATCATGCGGGGCAGAAGCGCGAAATGGTAATCCTGTGCCAGGAGCACTGGACGGTCCATGCCTTCCATTTCCTTCAGTACCGCGTCTGCGAACCGGCGGTTGGCCCTTTCATAGTGCTCCCAGTCAGAGGCGCGAAACATCGGCCGTGTGTGGGCAATATGGCAGAGCGGCCAAAGCCCCTCGTTGGCAAAACCGTAGTAGTATCCCTCCTCTTCTTCCTTGCTGAGCCAGACGCGGCGCAACGTATAGCGTGGATCGTCGGGCGGAACGCGCAAGCGATCATGCTTGTCCACGGTTTCTCGATCCGCATCTCCACTCCCGTGAGCAACCCATGTTCCGTCACAAGCGCACAAGACCGGGCCGAGCGCAGTCACCAGTCCGCTGGCGGGAACGATTGCCTCCACATCCTTGCCCTGATGTCGATGCATGTAAGGCTCACGGTTTGCAACGACGAACAGCCTGCTGTTTCCCAGTCTGTCGCGAACGTGGACTGAGAGTCGTTCCGCAGTCCAGAACGCATCGGCAGTCTGGCGCAATTGGGCTTCTTTCTCCGCTGCGGAACGGGCCGCCGTCAGGCTTGCGGCGAAGTTTGCCATTTCGCGGGCGAGAGGGCGGAACAAATCCAGATCGGGCAGAGCCGGCCTGAAAGAAGCTTTACCCGTGCGCAGTGCACGCATCCACTGCGCTGCGCGGGCAATGGGGCCCGTAATGCTCCAGCGTACGATCAGCAGCGTAGTGAGGGTGATCAGGAAAACGAGGACGAGCACGCGCAAAAACGTTTCGCGCCATATCCTCCTGCTTTGGGCGTTGATGTAGCTGGCGTCGTGAACGATCGCCAGCCCGCCCACAATCGCTTCATCCTGATGCAGAGGGACCGCATAAATATAGACGGAAGCCTCTCCCAACCGGATGAATTGCCCCGCGCTTTGACCGCTCGTAGCCGCCTGCTCGACCACGGCCGGTTCCGTGGTGAGTCGCGGCACCAGATCGGGAGTTGTGGCGATGGATTTGCCCTGCACGTTATAAATGGCAACTCCAGCCAGACGTTCCCGATTGCCGAACTGGTCAACGATTACTTGAAGTTCCCTGCGCGAGCCCTTCTTGAGGTAGGGTTCGACTTTGTCCGCAAGACTATCTCCCAACACTTCCGCTCGGTGCTCCAGATCCCGGCGCAGACCCCGCTTTTGAAACCTCACCTCATAGTAAGAGGACAAGAGCGAGATCAGTGTGATCCCGACGATCAACGAGATAGTAAGGCGAAGAGTTAGGAGGCGCACAAATTACCTCGATTGCATTATAGTGCGCTAGGATTTGATTTGGTTTCCGATCTTTGCGCAGAGCTCTCGCGCGTCGTATTCCAGTCTAGTATCCGGCGGGAACCTGGAGCGTCCGGAGTGGAACTCCACAAACTCTATTTGGCATGGACTTAATTGTCCGGTCAAAAAGACTCACATTCGGTTCGCTCGGCCAATTTTCTTGCCCTTTCCTAAAGTCCTGTTATTCCCGTGTCGATATATCTAGAAGCCCGCCAATCAGACGACGCGGCTCGCCGTTCGCCCGAGTGTAGAACGAGTTCAGCCTTATGCCTATACGCGCTCTCATCGTCGACGACTCCTCAGTAATGCGAAAGATTGTGGAGCGCTCACTGGCCCAGGCAGGCATCGAGATGAGCCAGGTATTTCAGGCAGGAAATGGGGCGGAGGCGTTGGGCGTACTCAAGGAAAACCGAGTTGACCTGATTCTGTGTGACATCAACATGCCGGTCATGGACGGCCTGGAATTCATCAAGCAGCTGCCCGGAGTCGAGAACGCGAAAAATGTGCCCGTGGTCATGATTACCACGGAGGGCAGCGAAGCGCAGGTGGTGCAGGCCCTGTCTCGCGGCGCCTCTGGCTACATCCGCAAGCCGTTTACCCCGGAGCAGGTGAAGGAACAGGTGATTCCGGTGCTCGCGGGTAAGTTATGAACGCGGGAACTGCGACGCAGGCTTCCCAAGGCAGCCATGAAAACTGGGCTGCACTGCTCGAACTGGCGACACGGGAAGTCTTCGAACTCATGCTGAGTTGCCCGTTGAGCGTACCCGCAGCCGCGGACGAGTCGAGTCAGGATGTTACCGCGATGGTGGGATTGGCGGGGCAGTTGTGTGGAGTGCTGAGCGTTCGTTGCAGTGGACAAGCGGCCGCACTTATGACGTCCAAGATGCTGGGCGTCGCGCTGGATAAGGTGGGACCCGAGGTGGCGGACGCGCTGGGCGAAGTCTGCAATATGGTGGCAGGAAATTTCAAGAACAAGATTACCGGCCTGGCGGAAGGTTGTATGCTGTCCCCGCCCACAGTAATCACCGGCAGCGACTATACTCTGCGCTCCCACGCCGACTCGACCGCGCTCGAAGTCCGACTGCTGTTCGAGGGCCTTCTCATCGTCATTTCCCTCCAAGTCCACAGCTAAAAACACTGTTTATGAATGCGGGATTGATCGGCCAGCAAGCGTAACCTCGGACGTCCCCGAGCCGCAAGAAGACTCCTGAACCCAAAACACCCAGGCTAATCTTCGGCAGGAATGTGCCGATACACAGGAAGTGACTACCCCTTCCCACGCACCTTGCTCCGGTGAAGACAAACCGGCGCTCCAACCGAGAACTCATTTTGTCGCCCGCCAGCCGATTCTTACCACGGATGAGAAGGTCTTCGGTTACGAGCTCCTGTTTCGCGATGGTATCGAAAACTTCTTCCGGAGTCCGGATTCTGACGCCGCTTCGCGGAGCACCTTGAATACCTCCACGCTGCTGGGCCTCAATGTACTTTGTGACGGCCGCAGGGCCTTTGTGAACTGCACTCGTGAGATCCTGCTGAAGGATTACGTCACCTTGCTGCCGGCGGGCCAGACCGTCGTCGAGGTTCTCGAGACCGTCTCTGCCGATGAACTGGTAGTAGCGGCTTGCCGTCGACTGAAAGAAGCTGGATACATGATCGCGCTGGACGATTTTGCGGTAAACGACCCGCGCGAAGCATTGACCGATCTTGCCGACATCATCAAAGTGGACCTCAGGGCCACAGCAACCGCGGATGCCGCTGCCATGGTGAAACGGTACGGGCCCTGGCGCTGCCGGCTGCTGGCGGAAAAAGTGGAAACGCGAGAAGAGTTCATCGCCAGCAAGAAAGCCGGCTTTCTTTACTTTCAGGGATACTTCTTTCGCCGCCCAGAAATACTTACCGCCCATGAAATCCCCGCCAACCAGCTCAATTATCTGCGCATGCTCACGGCGGTTTCGCAGCCCGAGTTAGACGTACGTGCGATCGAGAATCTCGTCAAGGGCGAGGCCTCGCTGTGTTACCGCCTGCTGCGCTATCTGAATTCCGCCGCTTTCGGGTTTGGGTCTGAGATTCATTCCGTTCGGCATGCGCTTTCCATCCTGGGAGAAAGGGAAGTCCGCCGCTGGATCCGCTTAGTGGCCAGCCTGGCGGCCGGCCAGAATAAAGCGAGCGATCTGGTGCTCGCGGCCCTGGTGCGCGCCCGTTTCTGTGAACTGCTTTCGCCCAAAGTTCAGCAAGAAGTTCAGCACGGAGATTCCGACCTGTTCCTGATGGGCATGCTTTCGCTGATGGACACCATACTTGAAATTCCCATGCGCCAGGTGCTCGACAACGTTCCCATCGATCAGGAATGCAAAGCCGTATTGCTGGGCGTCACCAGCCGTCTGCGGCCCTTTTATCAATTGATGCTGGCGCAAGAATCCGGAGCGTGGACTGCTGTCCAGGAGCTCGCCACCCAACTTCAACTCAGCGAAACCGAGGTCTCAGAGGCTTACTGGCAAGCTATGCAGTGGGCACGCCAAGTCAGTGCGGGGACGTAATCGATGTTTCTTGTCCAATCACCAATCTGCTGATGGTAGAACGATCCGCTAGCGGGGTCGGATCCGCGGCGAAACAAGTTGAGCAGGGCCTTCGCCCGCTTGAAGCATCTGCAAGCGCTCGCGAATGTCATCGCGCAGCAATGCGACGGAAATTCCCCCGAAGGATTCCGGATAGCGGTCAAGCCGTCGCAGCGCGGCTTGCAGCAACAAGGTGGTCCCCAGCGGATTGTCGCGCTGCAAATGATGAAACGCCGCGGTCACCTGAATCAGCCCTTGCAGAAATGTCTTCTCCGGCTCAGGCAAACCCAGCCACACGCTTTCCCATGCTTCATGTGCGGTGAAGAATTCGCCTGCTTCATAGAGTCGCAGGCCTTCGGCCAATGCTCCCTCGCTCCAATCGAATTTCATTGTGTGCGACCAGATGCTACACGTCCAGCAAGCCGAATCTGAAAAAATTTTAACTTTCTCTTAATCATCACGTCATAAAGCCCTCCTAGAATTCCGACTCATCCTGACCTAGAGACGTTTCTTCATCGTAGTGCCATGGGCGATGAATCGCACTTTGCCTCAATCAGTGCGCAGCTAGAGTCTCGCGATTTCTTTGTTGAGGAGCGTTATCATGAAGCCAAATCGTTCCGCCTCGATTCTCCCCTCCGCTTTGAAGGTCACGGTTGGCCTGATCCTCGCGCTGTTCTTGACGACGACGGCGTTCGCCCAAGTGGATCGCGCGGTACTCGAAGGCACGGTGAAGGATCAAAGCCAGGCGTCGGTGGTTGGCGCCAGGGTCAAAATCCTGGCGGTGGACACAGGGATTACGCAGGAGCAGGCGACCAATTCGAACGGCTACTACCGCTTTCCCGGCCTCGCGGTCGGCCGCTACTCCGTAACCGTCACGGAAACTGGCTTCAAGACGAAAGTCATCGACGACGTGATACTAGAGGTGGGTCAAACGCGGACTCTTGACACTACGCTTGCCGTGGGTGTGCCCACGGAAAAAGTCGAAGTGAAGGCTTCGGCGGCGCCGGCGGACCGCAGCTCCGCGGAGGCGGCCACGGTTATCCGTACCGACCAGATCGAGAATCTGCCGAACAACGGACGTGACTGGTCGAGTTTTACGCTTCTCGCGCCCTTCGCTCAAGATGATGGCGGAGGCGATCAGCGCACCATTCGCTTCGCGGGCCGGGCGCGCGACGACAATAACTTTCAGATTGACGGGGTCGATGCCGGAGGCATCCAGGAGCAGGCTCAGAAGTCACAAACCCGCTTGCAAATCTCACAGGACGCCATCGAAGAATACCGCGTCAATAGCGCGTTGTACGATGCCGAGTACGGCACGCAAGCCGGTGGTCAAATTGACGTCGAGACCAAGCACGGCGGCAACGACTTCCACGGCTCGCTTTTTGGATACCTCAGGAATTCCGTGCTCGACTCGCGGAACTTCAACGACTTTGACGTTAACGGCAATCCTGCTATCCCTCCCTTCCGCTACGGACAATATGGACTGTCGCTCGGCGGCCCGGTCGTCAAGGACAAAATATTCTTCTTCGTGAACTATGAGGGTCTTCGTCAATACGGGGCGACGACGAATCAGGTCCTCGTGCCTAACCCCGTTACTCAGCAAGCTACCTTGGCCACGTCGCCGCAGATGTGCTCTATCCTTCAGGCCTTCCCCTGGCGGGCATCTACCGGCCCCATCGGAGGCTGCAATCCCATCCATATTTATCCCGATGGGGCCTTCGTCGATCAGACGAATAACCCCACTAACCCATTGCCAGACTCTGATCTGCTTACGGCCCCTGCGCCGACCACCGTTCACGAAGATACTTGGCTCATCCGAATGGACTACAAGATTAATGAGAAGACGATGTTATACGGGAGCGCACACCGGGACATCAGCCTGGTAAGCGGGACCAACGGCAGCAGCGCTCTTCCCTACGACCTCCTGCAGACGATTAATCATCCCGCCGGTTACTACGTTGCTCTGCAGAACACTCTCTCTCCGCGGTTGCTGAATGAGGTCAAGGTCTACATTAACCGCGCCCCGTTCCTCAATCCGCAGACCCCCCCGCTGCCCTATTCTGTCGTGACCAACGACTGGGCCACGATCAACAATAACCAGTCAGATCACGAAGTCGGTACCACTTTCGGCATTGTCGAGAACCTCACCTTCGTGCGCGGCCGTAATACGTTCAAGACGGGCATGGAGATTCGCCGGGTTCGGCTCAATCAAGGTCTGACTGCCGGTAACACTCTTTCCTTTGCGGACAACAGCAGCACTGCGGACACAGGCTTTATAAATGCGGACCTTTACGGAATCTCGTATACCGATACTTGGTGTTGCCATAAGCTGCGCCGCACATTTTACATGCCGTATTTCCAGGACGAGTGGAAGGTCAAGCCCACTCTGACTCTCAACCTGGGAGTTCGGTATGAATACTACGGCGTGGCGCACGAGGCCGACAATCGGACCACGGTTTTTGATGTGAGCCAATTCCACGGCGTCTGCTTCGGGTCAGCCTCTACTTGGCGCCTTGCGCTTCCCACTCCAATTCCAACCCCTATCAACACTCCGGCGTGTCCGACGAACCCCGCTCTTTACAATGCCGACTACAGAAACATCGATCCTCGGGTCAGTTTTGCCTGGGCTCCGGACATTTTCCATGGAAAGACGGTAATTCGCTCGGGTTTTGGAATTTATCACGGCGCAGCGCAGAACGACGATTTGAACGCCGGGCTGGAAAGTGACCGGTATACAGCGTTTGCCACCTTCGATCCGTCGTCGAATGGCACGCCGCTCCTGCCCGCTTATCAGCAAGTCAATCCGAACCTCAGCAGCCTGCCCATAACTCCAGCGCAGCAGCCTCGCGCCTTGCAGCGTCACGGTCGCCGCGACCTTTACGTCGAGACCTGGGGTCTGACGATCGATCGTGAACTACCCTCGAACTTCCTGGCGTCGGCGCAATATCTTGGATCGCGCGGAGTGCGCCTGTTCTCTCGTGGAGGAGTGAACTTCTGTGCGACCCAACCGCAGGGGACCGACGCAAGCGGCAACATCCTGTGCACGCGCCCGCTCGACCAGTTCTATCCTGGAGGAGATCCCTACGGTTCGGTAGACTACAAATCCGACATCGGATCCAGTACTTACAACGCCCTTCTTCTCAGCCTCGAACGGCGCTTTTCCAATGGCCTGTCCTTCCAGAGCCGCTATACCTGGTCCCATTCTATCAACGACGGATCCGTCGGCGGTGGGGAGTCGAACGGACCTGAAAACGTAAATTGCCTTGCGTGTGACAAGGGACCAAGCGTCTTCGACGTACGTGACAACGTCACCGTGAATACCGTCTACGAGTTGCCTTTTGGGCCGGGCAAAGCGTTCCTGAGTGACACAGGATTGCTGGGCAAGATCGTGGGCGGATGGGACTTGGGCAGTGTAGGCGTTTGGCACACCGGTCATCCCCTCACAATCACCATGAATATCTCTCCGGACCAGTTGCCGGACGGGAACGATCAAACCACCCAGAGGCCCGACTTGGTTCCCGGCGTTCCCATATTTCTTCCGGAAGGCGTGCACGACCACACCCTTCCCATCAATCCCGCTGCCTTCGCTCCGCCCCCGCTCGACCCCACTGGGGTGCTCAACGGCAGCGGGAGTTGCACCAACACCTGTGGGCTCGTAAGCCGCTTTGGAAGTGCTCCCAATGGGTTGATTCGGGCGCTTAATGTTTGGCAGATCGACTTGGCATTGACCAAGGAAACCAAGTTGACGGAGCGCGTATCCATGAAATTCGGTGCGCAGATATTCAACATCTTCAATCACGTTCAATTTGGCGATCCAAATCCCAACAACATAGCGTTCAACTACACCAACGTGCCGGATAACCTGGGAAACCCAACCAATAACTGGATACTTCAACCCGCCGGCAGCCTCGGCCTCATCGACACGACGGTGAATTTCAACAACAACAACGATAACGCCTCCTCGCCCAATACCGGCACGGGTCTGCCGAGGCAGATTCAATTCATGCTGCGCTTCGAGTTCTAGGCGCAGACGACAAAAATGAGCTGACCTAACCCTTGCCGCCCACCCCTCGCGGGGCGGTCGGGTCGGGTGTACACTGTTCGGCAGCATTCGAGGTCCAAAGGGAATCTCGACTAACGGGGTACGTCTACTGCGAGGGACCCCTGCCTTCCCCCGGCGATTGCTGGAGTGTTTATGAGGAGTTCTCCGGAAGCCAGGCGGACAATCATCAGCCGCGCAGTAAGACGCCGCTTCTTCGTCCAGAACCTGTTCCCCTGTTGCCTGGTGTGCGCTATCTGGTTTTTCGTTTACCCGACGATTGCCCTCGCCCAGGGTGGTTCTCAGTCCGCTTCCGCCACCAGCCCTGCCCCCCAATCCGAGAAGCCGCCCGAGAGTAAGCAGAATGCAGAGGAACTTGCTACTCACGACGAACCCACTACGTTCAAAGTGAATGTAAAACTGGTGGTGGTGCGCGCCGTGGTTCGCGACTCCCAGGGACACGCTATCGGGAATCTTCGCCAGGAGGATTTTCAGGTCTTCGACAAAGGCAAGCCGCAGGTGATCACACAGTTCGAAGTCGAACAGCCCGGAGTTCTAGCGGCGAAGGCGCACCATGAGGTTGAGAACTCCGGCGATACTCTCCCCGCCGATACTTCGCCCAATACCGCGAACGCGCCCCCTGCGCCTGAACGTTTTATGGCTTACCTGTTCGACGATGTGCACATGGAATTTGGCGATCTCGCCCGGGTGCGTGAAGCTGCGGAACGCCACTTTGCCACGTTGCGGCCCACCGATCGTGCCGCCATCTTCACTACGTCGGGCCAGACGATGCTGGACTTTACCGACGATCACGCTCAACTCCAGGCGACCTTGCTTCGTCTCCAGCCCCGCCCCATTGCCCGCGGTTTCGGGCAGGATTGTCCGGATATCAGCTACTACCAGGCAGATCTCATCGTCAACAAGAATGACGCTGAGGCGACGCAGGTGGGTGTCCAGGACGCGATTGCGTGCACCCCAGGCTTGGCGAGCTTGCCGCCGGCAAATGCGGCGGTGGCGGCCGCCGCGACGGTACAAGGCACCAGTGCCAGAGTATTGAGTGCGGGCGATCACGAAAGCCGCATCTCTCTCGGCTTGCTTAAGAATGTGGTCAACAACATGTCGAGGAAGCCCGGCCAACGATCCGTCGTCCTCGTTTCTCCTGGATTCATCACCCCGCAACTGGAGTACGAATACACTGAAATCATCGATCGTGCGCTGCGCTCGCAAGTTGTCGTTAATACGCTCGATGCGCGGGGTCTGTACGTCCCGCCCTCGTTCGGGGATCCAACCCAAGCGCGTCCGTCGTCTGGCGGTAAAGTCCTGATCGAAACCGCGGCGGCTTCCGCTCAAGCTGACCTCCTGGCGGTCTTAGCGGACGGCACTGGTGGCGTCTTTTTCCACAACAGCAACGATCTCGATGAAGGTTTCCGCCGAGTGGCTGAGACGGCGGAGTATTCCTATGTGCTGGCATTCGTTCCGCAAAACCTCAAGCTCGACGGCACCTTTCACACTTTGAAGGTGACCCTTAAGAACCCACAAAAGCTGGCGTTGCAAGCCCGCCGCGGCTATTACGCACCCAAGAATTTCGCGAATCCGGACGAGCAAGCCAAGCAGGAAATTGTGGACGCAATGTATTCCCAGGAGGAATTGCACAATCTTCCAGTCAACTTGCACACGCAGTTTTTCAAAACGACTGATGGGGATGCCAAACTTGTCATCCTTGCTCACGTCGACATAAAGCGTCTGCACTTTCGAAAAGCTGAAGGCCGAAACAACAATGTTTTGACGTGTGCGTTCGCCGTGTTCAATCGCAATGGAAATCTCGTTGAGGGCACGGAAGAGATCCTCACCATGCATTTGAAGGATGAGACTCTAGAGCACAAGCTGGACTCGGGCCGTACTCTCAAGACGAGCTTCGATGTAAAACCGGGAAGCTATCTAGTCCGGTTGGTGGTAAGGGACGAGGAAGGGCAACTGATGTCCGCTGAAAACGGAACGGTTGAAATTCGTTAGACAGGCATCTTGGAGGTGAGGTATGCGCGATCGCCGGCTGGTTCTTCTGATTGGGCTGATCTGTCTGGCCAGTGGCTGGATATTCCTCGAATTAGGTTCGAACCACTCCGTAGCATACGCCCAGCAGTCAACCGCTGCGGACGCTACCGACGTCCCGTTGATCCGGGCCGAGACACGGTTGGTGCTGGTGGATGCCGTGGTGACCGACAAGAAGGGAAACTACGTAGGCGACCTTGCGCAGAAAGACTTCAAGGTTTGGGAAGACGGCAAGGAGCAAACCGTCACCAGTTTCTCTTTCGAAGACAGCAGTGGTTCCGACAAGCCACAGCAGCCCCACTACATGGTCCTGTTCTTTGACAACTCCACGATGGACATGGGCGACCAAGCCAGAGCCCGGGATGCGGCCGCAAAGTTTATTGATGCCAATGCCGGCCCCGACCGTTTAATCGCCATCGCAGAATTTGGCGGCACCGTGCACATCTCGCAAAACTTCACTGCCGATGCGCAACGCTTGAAGCAAGTGGTGGCAGGCTTGAAAGGATCTTCAGTTTCTCCGAACGCGCAAGCGCCCGTAATTTTGGCGTCCTTGGGGGCCCCATCTCTAGGACCGTCTTTGAACAATTCGGAAGCTGACTTCGGCGTCCAGACTGTGCTGCTTGCGCTGCGCAGCCTGGCGAAGGGCCTCTCCACCGTGCCGGGCCGGAAGACCCTGGTAATGCTGACCTCCGGCTTTCCGCTGAACCCCGAATACCAGTCAGAACTAACTGCGGTCATCGACACGTGCAATCGATCGAACGTTGCCATCTACCCCATCGATGTCCGCGGTTTGGTGGCTCCCGATATGTCGGCGCCGCACGGCAGGCTGTCGCTGCCTTCGACCCATTCCGTAGCAGGATCGTACGTTCCAGCCGCGTTTCACTATTCGGGAAGGGACTCTCAGCCAATGCTCCGTTTGGCGGCCTTCGCTGAACTGGATGCGTTTCCCGCACAACATGGCGGTGGTGGAGGAGGAGGTGGTGGCGGCGGCGGGGGAGGTGGTCATGGCGGTGGAGGAACCGGAGGA
>Ga0209624_10000516_pt1 | contig 33775 bp, 32 predicted proteins | sample JacPinW_OM2H0_O1_FD_188565 | JGI IMG/M metagenome (GOLD analysis project Ga0209624, IMG submission 188565) | Forest soil microbial communities from Algoma, Ontario, Canada - Jack Pine, Ontario site 1_JW_OM2H0_O1 (SPAdes) (version 2) | ecosystem: Environmental > Terrestrial > Soil > Boreal...
CGGGTTCCAACCTGCGCCTCGAGCCGAGCTACTGCACGGCTGATGCCTGGTTGGGAAACGTTCAAGGATCTCGCCGCGGCCGCGAAGCCGCCCGATCTCACCACGGCTGCAAGGGCGCTTACGCCATTCATAAGGCGGTCATCGAAACTCATGCACTTATGCTAAACGGTTATAAGTAAAATGCCGAGAAGATTAGTTCCGAATCAATCCCTGTGAGTCAGATAATTGGAAGCACCGAGAGCGAGGTAAGGAAAATGGCGATTCGTAGAACATGGGCGGTGCTGCTCGCTGCAGCAATATTCAGCGTGAACGGTCATGCGCAGGCGCCGGCACATCAGGGACTCACATTCAACGGCGATGGCGCGTCGCGTAACAACCAGATTCATTGGCCTAAGGGATTCGAACCCGAGCAGGCGGATCTCTTTGCGCACAATGAGATCGACATCCAAGCCGGATGCGAGATCGCCTTCTCCAATCTTGTCGATGCAGAGGCCTGGCCCTCCTGGTACTCGAACTCGAAGGACGTCAAGGTTCTGAACACTCCGGATCATCGGCTCCGGAAGAACGCACGCATTTCGTGGGAGACCTTCGGATTCCACATCGAAAGCCGCGTGTGGGAGTTTAAATCGAATAGCCGCCTCGGATGGTTCGGGGATGGTAAGGATGTCCAGGCTTATCACACGTTCCTTCTTACCAAGGTCCCTGAGGGGTGCCACATTGTCACAGAAGAGGTTGTGAAGGGTCCTGGCGCCATTCAGTTCCGTGAGCAGCAACCGAACGCCATGCACGAGGGGCATCAGCTTTGGCTGATGACCTTGAAGGACCGGTCAGAGAAGCACTGACACTCGCAACAGGTCATTTCAGACAACCACGATAGAAATCAGGAGCCATCAATATGTACGCAGTCATGGGAATCACGGGGAATGTAGGCGGTGCCGTTGCGCGCACGCTTCTTGCAAAGGGTGAGAAGGTTAGAGGAATCGTAAGGAATCCCGAGAAAGCGGCAGAGTGGCAGAAGCAAGGTGCGGAGCTCTTCAAAGCTGACTACGACGACGTGGATGCGCTTACGGCAGCGTTCACCGGTGTCGCTGGCGTGTTCGTAATGGTTCCTCCAAACTTTGCGCCGGCACCGGGCTTTCCCGAGACCAAGGCAACTTTGAAGCTCCTGCATGAGGCACTATCGAGAGCTCAGCCGTCGAATGCGGTTTATCTGTCATCCATAGGAGCGGAACAGACGACTGGATTAGGCTTGATCACAAGCTCACATCTCCTCGAAGAGACGCTGGGCGATCTTCCGTTCTCGCGTGCGTTTCTGCGCCCAGGCTGGTTCCTTGAGAACTCAGCCGGTGACGTAGCGAGCGCGCGGGATGAAGGCAAGATTCGGTTTCAGCTCCATCCGCTTGACCGGAAGTTTTCTCTGGTTGCGACCGCGGACGTCGGCAAGGTGGGTGCGGAGACGGTTACTCAGAGCTGGACCGGAATCCGCCATATCGAAGTTGCGGGCCCGGAGGGCTACAGTCCCCTCGACATAGCAGCTGCTTTCGCGGAGGCTGTTGGACGCCCCGTCGAGGCGATCGCCGTTCCCAGGGCGGAATGGGAGACGCTGTGGGTCTCACAGGGGATGCCGAAGGGGCGGACGGCGCCTCGGGTGGAGATGGTTGATGGATTCAACTCCGGTTGGATTCACTTTGGCGTACCAGGAACAGAGCATGTGGATGGGGAGACGCCGCTTCGTGAGGTGATAACTCAGCTCGTGACTCGCGGCTAACGCTATAAGGACGTGAGCTAAGTGGCGGCCTTTCGATGGGCCGGGCCAGGGTTGGCCACAATTCGTCCAGAATCCCAAAGAACAGAGCTATCCTTTCCGAGAAGCCAACTTCACGTCGTGTTTATGCAATATCATGACTACTCACTCATCTATTGAAGTGCCACCCAATTACTTCCGTACGATCCCAGCCCAATAGATCGCAAATCCACCGTCGCGATACTTCTTTGCCATCGCTGGTTTCAACATGATCAGGTCCATGGTCGCTTCCGCCCAAGATCTCAGTATCTTTGAAATCAACTCAATCGGAACGTCCCCCCGAAAATACGCCGCTCAATAGCGTCGCGAATCATAAGCAATTGGGAAAGGTGTTCTCTCGGAATCAGGACACTCATTCCGGTATCAGGAACCCACGTTCACAATTTTTCCGGTCCATTTTGGTTCATCTGTCGCTGCACGAAGCAGGCAGTCGGCGCAATCGTCAAAGGAAAGCGGAACGAGTAGCGCGACTCGTGCCGACGGACCTGCCGTATAGCGTCCCTTCGCTTTCTTATCTACCAATACGACCGGCGAACGATGACCCACTCCATGGCTATTTTCTGCGTCATCCGCCGGGCGACCGCCTTGTCAGTGATTACAGCAGTGAATATCCGGCGCGAGACGCGGACGGCAAAGCGGTTGGGCCAGGAGAACTCGCCGCCCTGATTGTGGGCGGGGACGAGCCGAAAGACATTTGGAGCGGGAGACGGGGATCGAACCCGCAACCAACGGCTTGGGAAGCCGCTACTCTACCGTTGAGCTACTCCCGCTCGTGGTTCTTCGTGGTGAAGCGGGCGTTCTACCGCTGAATTACTCCCGCTCGTTGTGGCTAGAGTACCATTCCGCTGTATCCAAAACAACGCTTGACAACTTGGCTGCCAGTGACAACCTTTCCTCACGAAGGGGCACGAAGGCACGTGAAGGAAAATCGTTGGGCGAAAAACCTTCTTGGTCGCTCATGCGAGACTGTAAGATTCTGCTTTAGGGTTCCATACGAAATCGTCTTGCTCACCTTGCTCACCCAGGAGAATTGATGTCCGCTGATTCCCTTCCCCCGAAATCGAGCAGCGAATACTCGAAGTTGCAACCGAAGAATAATTCTCGTCAGAATAATTCGCGCCGCGCTTTCCTGCGCGCCGGGGCTGTGGCTAGCGCGGCTTCCGCGGTCTACCCTGCGCTCGCCTCAGCTCGCGTAGTCGACTCCACCCTGCCTACCTCAGTTGCTGAGTCCTCCAGGAAAGACGATTTTAAGAAAGACTTCGAGCTAGACGAGATCACGATTGACGGCGTGCAGGCAGCCTTCCAGTCTGGGCAGCATTCATCTCGTTCTTTGACCGAGAAATACTTGGCGCGCATTCAGGAGATCGACAAAACCGGCCCCATGCTGAACTCCGTGATCGAGATCAATCCGGACGCGCTAGAGATTGCGGAGGCGCTCGATCGGGAACGCAACGCGAAAGGCGCGCGTGGACCGCTGCACGGGATTCCGATTCTGATCAAGGACAATATCGATACCGGCGACCGCATGAATACGACCGCCGGATCGCTGGCGCTCGTCGCATCGCGCCCGGCGCGCTATGCCTTCGTTGCGGCGCGGTTGCGCAAGGCGGGCGCGGTGATCCTCGGCAAGACCAACCTTAGCGAGTGGGCGAATATTCGATCCAGCCATTCGACGAGTGGATGGAGCGGTCGCGGCGGCCTGACACGCAATCCTTATGCTCTCGACCGCAATCCCTGCGGATCGAGTTCTGGCACGGGCGCGGGCGTTTCTGCGAATCTTTGCATTGCCGGGGTGGGAACGGAAACCGATGGCTCGGTGGTTTGTCCATCGTCGGCGAACGGGTTGGTGGGGCTCAAGCCGACCGTCGGAATGGTCAGCCGCAGCGGCATTATCCCGATCTCACATAGTCAGGATACGGCGGGCCCCATGGCACGCACCGTGCATGATGTCGCCATTATGCTGAGTGCAATGGCGGGGATCGACGCCGAGGATTCGGCAACGGCTAACAGCGCGGGCAAGATTTTTCCCGACTACACCACATTTCTCGATCCCGCAGGACTCAACGGCGCGCGCCTCGGAGTGGTGCGGAAATATTTTGGATTTAATGATGCGGTGGATCAGCTTATGGAGACGCTCGTCGGCGAGATGAGGCACGCCGGCGCTGAAATTATCGATCCGACGGATATTCCCACGATTGGCAAATTTGACGACAGCGAGATGACGGTTTTGCTCTACGAGTTAAAGGCGGACCTGGCAGCTTATCTGGCGCGGCGCGGCGAAACTTCGATTGGAAATCCGATCAAGAGTTTGAAAGATGTCATCGATTTCAACGAGCGGAATCGCAACCGCGAAATGGCCTTCTTTGGGCAGGATCTTTTTGTAAAGGCGCAACAGAAGGGACCGCTCAGTTCGAAAGAGTATCTCGATGCACTGGAGATGAATCACCGGCTCAGTCGCGCTGAGGGCATCGACTTTGTTATGGATAAATTTAAGCTCGACGCGCTTGTCGCGCCCACGGGAGGCCCTGCCTGGGTCACCGATCTGATCAATGGCGACCATGCTGCTGGCGGCAGTTCGAGCGCCGCTGCGGTCGCCGGTTATCCCAATATCAACGTGACGGCCGGCTATCTCTGGGGATTGCCGGTTGGAATTTCTTTCTTCGGCCGGGCATGGAGCGAGCCTACTCTGCTTAAGATCGCATACTCGTTTGAGCAACTAACGAAAGCTCGCCAGAAGCCTGGATTCCTGCAGAGAATTGAGACAGCGGCATCCTGATTCAACGTCTAACTTCAGGGCTGCGGAGTTGGCTGGGGAGGCAGGAGCGGCGGCCGATTTGACTCCGGCACGTGCGAAGGTGGCGAAAACATAGGATCGATGAGTGGTTCCGTCAGCGATTCGGGTGCGGCTTGCGCTTGCGCGGGCCGAATTCCTTTGGCTTCTACAATCGACCAGCGCCAGTCTTCATCGGGGCCGGGAGTGATTCCGATATCTTCGCGAAATGCAGTGGTGCTGAATGGCTTGGCCTCGGCCTTGAGGTGATAGAGCAGCGTTACGTCCGACCGCCGCTCGACGGTAACCGGCGCCGGACCTTCCGCGACGGGAATCACGTGCGCACGCGCCGCCAACTCGGCATTCTCCCCGGGCTTGCGCTCGAGCGTCAGGCCAATGGTGATTTCGCGCAATTCCCAGTCGGTCCCGTTGAAGACTTCGAGTTGCAGGCCTTCGTCTTGGATTGAGCCGGGGCCGTCGATCTTGAGTAATTCGGGCAGAGGCAGATCTTCAATGAGCACGGGCCTGATTAGCAGTGAGCTGGCATTCGCATTGAATGACAAGCTGCACGTGACATCAGGTGACGATACTTTTAAGCTATTGCCGGAGGGGTCGATCGAGAACACTGTTTTATCAGCCTTGATCGGACGGGCGTTTTTTGCATCGTCCATCATCTGAGCCAAGTTATCGTTGTCGATCACGGTGGGCATTGCATCGGGCGGTTGCCCGTTCTGCGGCTGGGATTTGCCTTTGCGCAGATCGCGCGCCACGTCTCCAAGCGCCGGAGGATCGTCCTGTGCACAGGCGGCGCTTGGGATGAGAGTTGCGCTCAACCACGCGAACGCGGCCAAGAAAAGGACAATTCGCAGGCTGGGGAGTCGGGATTGCATGATTTCCGGCACTAAGCTCAGGGAGACACTTAGCGAGTCTATCTCCATCTATTGAAAGTTTAGGCGAGATAGAGCCGGTGAGAAGTTACGAAAGGAACACGAAGGGACTAGCACTTCCACCGCGGCAGGCAGCCAAGCTGGATAGCTGGCGTGAGCCGAGAAGAATGGGAAAGGGCACGGACGCGCTCAGATCGAAGTAACGCGCAACGGGGCGCGTCGATGCCCTTTCACCAATCGTCTTATTGCTGCAAACGGCGAATTTCGCCGGTTACAGCAGGCCAGACATACGAAGACGGGCGATCGGATCGGTTACCGCCATTGGTTGACGCTTAAAAACCCAGCGCGCCACCGCAATTCCCAATGCCGCATAGCACAGATGCCAGATTTTCATAGATCGCTCCCCACGCCGGACCTCGGTTTGGGGAGAGGTACGAAAGGTCGCGCCGTGAACCAACCCTACCTCTGCTTCATCGGCAGGTCTAGGCCACGAAGGTGCCATGAAAATCGGCAGAAGGTCATCGTGAGTAACATGGGCGAGTAACCAGCCGGTGTCTTTACCGGGAAGCTTCGATCCAACCGCCGCCGACGACGATGTCGCCGTCATAAAAGACGGCGGCCTGGCCCGGGGTGATAGCGCGCTGCGGCTCGTCGAAGGTGATTAGCACTTCGTGCGGCCCGGTCGATTCCATCATGGCGGGCGCGGGCTGGTGCTTATGCCGGATCTTTACCGTGACGCCCATCGGCTCGCGCAACTCGGCCGTTGAGATCAGGTTCACTCGGCGCGCGCGGAGAGTGCGTGAATAAAGCTCGTCGTCCTTGCCGACGACCACCTGGCGCGTGTCGTTCTTGATTTGGATCACGTACAGCGGGGAGCCGGTGGCCACGCCTAGTCCCTTGCGCTGGCCGACCGTGAAATTATGCACGCCGGCATGCTCGCCGATTACCTCGCCATCGCTGGTAACCATCTCGCCGGAGATATCTGTTGATGCGTCTCCCTGCTCGGTGAGATAGGCCTCGAGAAAACGCTTGTAGTCGCCGCCCGGGACAAAGCAGATTTCCTGGGAATCAGGCTTTTCGGCGATTGCCAGATGGTGCTGGCGAGCTAACTCGCGCACCTCCGGCTTGGTCATGCCCCCGAGCGGGAACAGCGTGCGACTGAGTTGCTCTTGCGTTAGGCCGAATAAAAAATAAGTCTGGTCTTTCGAATGGTCGGCCGGACGCTTCAGCAGCCAGCGATTGCGTTGGCCATCGAAGGCGACCTGCGCGTAATGTCCGGTGGCAACTTTGTCGGCGCCAATCTGCCGCGCTACTACAAGAAGCTGGTCAAACTTCAAGTGATTGTTGCACAGGCTGCACGGGATCGGCGTGCGTCCGGCAAGATATTCCTCAACAAAAGGCCGCACTACGTCGCGTTCGAAACGCTCTTCGTGATTGACCACGTAGTAGGGGATGCCAAGAGTCTCAGCCACACGGCGTGCGTCGTAGACGTCATCGATCGAACAGCAGCGCCCCTGGACGGATTCCGGCATACCGGCGTGTCCGGCGAGACGGCGCTGGTTCCAGAGTTGCATGGTCAAGCCGATGACGCTGCGCCCTTCGGCGCGCAGCATGGCCGCAACGGCCGAGGAGTCCACTCCTCCCGACATAGCAACGGCGATGGTTTCGGGATTCAGCATCTAGCGGTTAGCACTTAGCAATTCCGACCGTCATGATTCTGATTACGCTAAGCGCTAAATGCTAATTGCTGGTCTTGGCCACGTCGGCGACAATTCTCGCAGACGCGCCACCGTCTCCGGAACCAGTGCCAAGGCAAAATCAACATCCTCCTCCGTATTCTGCTTGCCGAGGCTGAAGCGAATGCTGGCTTTCGCGCGATCGCGACTCAGTCCCATTGCGGTCAGCACGTGTGATGGCTCGATGGCTCCGGAGGAACACGCGGCGCCGGTCGAAACCGCCAGCCCTTTCAAGTCTAACGCGATCACCAGCGCTTCGCCCTCAATCCCGTCAAAATAAACGTTAGTCGTGTTTGGCACGCGGCACGCGCCTCGACCGTTTAGGCCGGTGGAGTCAAGAGCGAGCAGTTCCCTTTCGAGACGATCGCGGGCAGTCGCCATCTTCAGATCGTCGCCCCGCTTGAAACCGGCGCTGGCCAACTCAGCCGCCTTGCCAAGACCGACGATCGCCGGAACATTCTCCGTCCCGGCACGCCGCGAACGTTCGTGGCTTCCGCCGTAAAGCATCGGCTCAAGCGGAGTTCCCCCGCGGACGTACAGAGCGCCGACCCCTTGCGGTGCGTGCAACTTGTGGCCCGAGATCGTTAGCAGATCGCAGCCGATTTCGTTGACATCGATCGCAATCTTGCCCGCGGCCTGCACGGCGTCGGTGTGGAAGTATACGTTGGCCCCGGCGGCGACCGTTCCAATCTCCGCGACCGGCTGCACTACTCCGGTTTCATTGTTGGCGAACATGATGGTGATCAGCTTCGTGTTCGGGCGAATGGCGCGCTTCACGTCCTCCGGATCGATCAAACCGCGGCCATCGACGGGAATGTAGGTGACTTCGCATCGCTTGCTTTCGGTGAGATGCTTACAGGCATTGAACACGGCGTGATGCTCGATAGTCGAGGTGATAACATGATCGCCCTCTCGCGCCAGGCCGAATATCGCCAGATTGTCAGCCTCTGTGCCGCCGCCGGTAAAAACAATCTCGGAGGCGCGGCAGGGGAGCAGATTCGCCACCGATTCGCGCGCCCCCTCTACGGCCGCTCGAGTCTCTTGCCCATGATGATGGATCGAAGACGCATTGCCAAAATGCTCGCCGAAGTACGGGCGCATTGCCTCGAGAATCTTGGGCAGCACAGGGGTGGTCGCGTTATTGTCGAGATAGACTCGCCGCATCATGCTCCCTCCATTGTACCGGGGTTGGAGCGATGTTCGGTGCGGAAAGGGATGGTCGGACGGTTAGGAAACCGGCAGACCTGAGGACTTGACGCCGTGTTGAAGTGGGTGTGCCGGAGGCTTATGTCTCGCTGACAAAATCAACCTGTGAATTTCTCCCGCAACCAGCGGCAGCGACTTAATTTCCCTGCGCCATCTGCGGCGTGCGTTCCCCGAGGGTGAATTTCACATCCACGGTGTGGCCGGGCGGAACGGTAACGGCTTTACTCCACATGATGGGATCGGAGAACACGGGGCGCTTCACCCGAAGCTGGGTTGAAATATCATAGAGCGAGCTCTCGCCGACGACCCTCCATCCTTCATGCCAGGCAACGATTTCGTAATCCCCGGGCGGAACGTCGGTGAGCTCGAAATTACCCTCCTGGTCGGTCACGGCGTAATAAGGGTGCCGCGCCACGATCATTTCGCCGTTCATCCAGACGTGGCCGGCATTGCAGCGGAAGCTGACCACGCCTTCGCGGGTCATGGGACGCGTGATCTCTTGTCCTTCGCGAACAAAGGGCAGGTTGTAATCGGCGTTGCCGGACATCTGCACGGTGTGGAGCAACGGATCGCTATCGCGCACGGTTAATGTTGCTTGTGTCGGAACCAGCAGAATGTGAGGCTCGTAGCGGCAGTTCTTTTGATCGAGGAATCGGCGCGGCGCGGGCAGGTCCATGGCCTTGCCCTTGGTGATGTTTCTGAGATAGACGACGGTATTGGCTACGCCTCCGTTCGGCGAAATCAGAAGGCGTTCAAGATCACGGTGCTTCTGGCCGAGCGGGTCGCAAATCTGCATATCTTTATTGATCTCCGAGGTGGCTAGGTGGGGCTGGGCTCCCGGCCACTTCACAGTTCCGCGTATGGTCCCTCCGTCCTGGACCGAGATAACCTGGTATTCCGACTGTGCGGCGGAAAAAACTGAGGCGAGAAAGAATGCGACCAGTGCTAGCAGGCGAAACCGGGACTTCATAAACACCACCTTGAAAAAAATCGACAGATCGGAGGAGTTCGTACAAGCGCGGGTGGGGAACAAAGCCACGGCGGGGTCCCAGCGGCTCTATTTATCGTTCGTTTGCGGCTCCCAGTAACCGCACGCTGGTTACCACCATAGGCTATATCCAAATGAGCGATCAACTGACCAACGGACACGTACTTTGGTAAGTCGACCGGCTCTGAAAGAACGCTGCAATCGCTACTCTGGCCAGAGCGAGGCAGCTGTCTTGCTCAAGATTTGCTCGCGCAGCGCTTCCTTTATGGGAAGTCCCCTAAATTCGTCAAGGTTTTGCTTGACGTCGGGGACGCCCGGCCCCGGCCAGTCTGTGCCAAACAAAGTCTTATGCGCGATCTCATCGAGGCGCGGAAAATATTGCAGCAGAGTCTTTGGAGGAATCCCGCTGATGTCGAGATAGACGTTCGCGTGCCGCCGGATCAGGAAGAACGCGGTGTTCATCCACAGCGGACGGCCGCCGTGGGCCATCAGGATTTTGAGTTTGGGAAAATCAACCGCCACGTCGTCAAGGTAGATCGGATCGCCGTATTTATTGCGCGCCCCCGGGAAAATCGACGTGCCCGTGTGAAACATGATAGGGATGCCATTCGCTTCGGCAGCGCGATAGATGATCTCGAGCTCTTTGACTCCATGCAGGTAATCGTTCGGGAAAAGCAGCTGATGCGGCGGGTGAATCTTAATCATGCGCAGGCCGAGACGCAGGATGTGTTCGACATCCGCCATGACGTTGGCGGTGTGCCTCGGGTGCAGGCTGCCACACGAGATGAGGCGCTTCGGATCGTACTTCGTGTAATCGGCTACGAACTGATTGACCTCGGAAGTAAAGCCTATTACCTCGGGCGCAACGTAATTGATGAGCGCAGCCCGGTCCAAGCCACAACGATCCAGATATTTGAGAAAGGCCTGCGGAGAGCGGCAATACTCCACGATTTGATCGAAATTGGCGCGCTTGCGCTTCATCAATTCGAGCGCGTCAGGGTTGTAGAGATGGATCGGCGCGATGTGGATGTGGCAGTCGGTGATCACGGTGATCTGGCGAAACGCTAACGGCTAATTGCTAAGAGTTGCCTTCAGTACAGCGGCACTTTCGGATCGACTGTGCGCGCCCAGCCGTCGATGCCGCCGCGCATGGATTGAACTTTTTCATATCCCTGCTGTCGAAGCCAGTTGGTGACCGACAACGAGCGCACGCCGTGATGGCACATAACCACAATGTGATCGTCGGGATTGAGCTCCTGATGAGCACGCGTCGGAATGTCGCCCATCGGAATGTGCTTCGCGCCCTCGATGCGCGAGGCCTCGTATTCCCAAGGCTCGCGCACATCGACGAGGGCAAATGTTTCGCCGCGCAGCTGCAGCGACTTGACCTGGCCGGGAGAGATTTCAAAGTCCATAGTTTCATCCCTTTGCGTTGTCATCTTGAGCGCAGCGAAAGACCTAGGCATCACCAGAAAACTCAACTGCGGAGGTCCTTCGTTTTGTTCACGATGACAACATCAGCTATTCCTGCGGCTCTCAGGCGCGCCGCTCAGAGTGGTCAAACTCATCAGCGCCGCCAGCCCCCAGAGTGCGCCGGTTCCAATGCGAGCCGTGTGCACCTCAGACGTGGAGATGCCATGCCAGAGCGTCAAAGCGAATCCGACGACAAAATTGGTGACCAGCACTCCGAAAAATAAACGTTCGCGCAGGCAGCGGGTATCGAGTGCCAGGGCAGCGAGCAAGATAATCCACACGATGTAAGTCGCTGCGGTCCAGTAGTCGTGCGGCCATTCATACTCGCTGCGCGAAACGTGGCCAAAAGAAACCCACGCGAAGTAAGCGCATCCGAGGAAACCGGCTACACCCCACAGGGGCGTGCGGCACATCAGATGGTCGGAATGGCGCTGCCGCGAAGCGTTATGCTCCCTTCTCGGCTGCGCAGATCCTGCTCGGGAGTCGGCGTCGGTTCTCTCGTTTTCTATTGGCCTGTCCATTTTGGTGTTCGTTTGTCGAGGAAGGCAATGATACCCTCACGCGCGTCTGCGGTCGAGATAAGTTCTTCAAGATAAATTTTCTCGGCGCGAGCCAGACCTTTGTCAAAGTGAACTGCGTCCCACGCGTAAAGGGCCTTTTTGGCGTGTGCGAGCGCGGTGGGGCTTAGTTGGTGCAACTGGTCCAGCGTTTCTTGAACCAAAACGTCGAGCTCTTCGGTTTGCGCGGAGCGATTGGCCAGGCCAATAGCGACCGCTTCGTCGCCGGAAAACTGGCGCCCCGTGAGTATTAGTTCAGCGGCTCGCTTCTGGCCGACCAGCGCGGGGAGCGCTACCGTCGCGACCGGTGGGTAGCAGGCCAACTTGATTTCCGGAAATCCCCAGGTGGCATCGCGCGCGGTGTAGACCATGTCGCAGACGGCCGCGAGTTCCGCGCCTCCGCCGAGGCAGATGCCGCGGACAGCGGCGATCGTGACTTTGCGCGAGGACACAATCGCCCGAATGACCGCGTGAAAGCCGGTGAGCATCTCATGAATCTGCTCGGGGAGGTGGGCTTTGATATCCACACCGGCGGAGAAGGCGCCGGCATCGCCTTCGAAGAGGACTACTGAAACTTCGCGGCGCGCTTCCAGATCAATCAGCGCGTGCTGAATCTCGCGCGTCATGTGCAGGTCGATGACGTTAAGCGGAGAATTGATTAGCTTTACTCGGGCGATCGATGACGCGACTCTTGTTTCAACCCGACTAGTGGCGGCGATGGTCATCTGCGCGCATGCCCTAAAGATTAATCGCCGACTTGCGTGGCTCGCTGATAGTCGACAGCGGATCGCGTGCGCCCGTCTTTTCTTTGATCCACTTCTTTTCGTTGCGGATGATGTCGAGCAACAGCTCTTTATCTTTCGCGCTCGGAAGATTTTCTGCGCAGTGCTGCTCGTAGGCGCGGTCGTCCAAGGGCTCGCCCGTTTCGCAGTGAAACTTCTTCGCTGCCCATTTTCCGATGCTGCGGTTGAAGTGAATGTCAGGCGTGTAGAATTTTTTCTCGCCTGGCTGCAGGAAAGTGTTCAGCCGTTCGACTAATCCGGCAACTTCCTGACGATAGAGATGGCGGCTGTAATCGTTCAGATCGTCGAGGTCGGCTACCGTGTCGTTTTGCAGTTCATCATAGCGGCCTTTAATTCCCCAAACGTACGCCCAGTGCGCGGAGGAAGAATGATCAGTGCCGAAGAGATCGAAGGAACTCGAAATCCACTTATTCAGATATTTCTGCAACAGCCAGCGCGGGATCACCCCAGCCTCCACCACCCGGCGCAGTCCGTCATGGCCGGTTCCCATGTGGAAGGCTTCTTCGCGCAGCATATAGGAGGTCGAACGGCCGAGCGGGGCGAAAGAAGAATATTTCAACATCTGCAGCTGGAATTTTCCGTCGCGATCGACGAAGTCGGTATAGGTGAAGAAATCGAGCCAGTTGTCGACATCGACGTTGAATGTGCCCAGCAGACGCTTGTTTTCGAACGCCCGGCGCTCCAACATTTTCTGCGCTTCGACTTTCCCTGACGATCCAAAGAAGTCGATGAGTAGCGCGCACATCTGCCAACCGTGGCGCATTTCTTCGATCATGACGCGCGTGATCGCGCGCCGGTCATATTCTGTGGGCGCGGTTTCGAACAGATTGCGCTGCTGCTCGACGCTGGCAAATTCCGTGTCGCCCTGGTAGACGATCATGTTCATGAGCGCGTCGCGCATCTGCTGCGTCGGCACCTGGCGCAGGTTCTCCCACTTATTGCGGCCCCTATAGGAGCCGAACTGGATCTCTTCCGTCTCGATCGCACCGTAGAGGGTGTCAAACTTGAAGGCTTCAACATCATCTTTGTCGACGCCAACTTCTTTGCGCCATTCGTTGAAGAGCCCGACCCACTCGCTGAAGCTTCCGATTTTTGCTACTCTGCCTGGCATAGGTTTGACCCTCTTGGACTTTCAGCAGAACTTCATAAAGATCGAATCGGCAGGATCGCCCTGCCTTACGACCCATTCGCAGTCAGCCCGTACACTGCATCCATTTTCTATTTCGCCGTAAAGACAGCCGGCCGCTTCTCAACATACGCGGCCAGTCCTTCTTTAGCATCATCGCTCTGAAAAAGAATCTGCTGATTCTCGCGCTCGACGGCCAGCGCCGACTCCATAGGGATTTCCCAGCCCGTCTGCACCGCACGCTTGATACGTCCGACTGCCTTCGCGGCCTTATTCGGCGGCGTGAACTGGCGCGCATACTCCATGATGTTCTCCATAAAGCCGTCGCGCTCGAAAATATCGTTCACGATGCCATACTCTTGCGCTTCTTCGAATGAGAAGGTGTTGCCGGTGATCATCAGTTCGATGGCCTTGCTCTTCCCCACCAGGCGCGACAGACGCTGCGTGCCGCCGGTGCCCGGGAGGACGCCGAGGTTGACTTCGGGCAATCCGATTTTGCCCGCATCTTTACGCGCGATTCGTAGATCAGCAGCCATGGCGATCTCGAGCCCTCCGCCGACGCAGTGGCCATTGATCGCGGCGATGACGAGCTTCGGCGTGTGTTCGAGACGGAGCAGCGTTTCATTTGCATGCAGGCAAAAGTAATATTTGAAGGTCGGATCGACCGACGCCAGCATTCTAATATTCGCGCCCGCCGAGAAAAACTTGTCGCCCACCCCCGTCAGCACGATCACGTGCACATCGTTATCCATACGCGCCCGGAGAATTGCTTCATCGAGCTGCCGATTCATCTCGTACGTGTAAGTATTCGCCGGAGGATCGTTCATCTCGATCACAGCCACGCCGGCGTCGGTGCGATAGTTGATAAGCTGCTTGGTGGTTTCGCCGGTGGCCGGCTGCGTCGTTATTGTCGCCATAGATTGCTCCTTATTGACTTGAACTTTATTGACTTGAACCTGCGTTGACTTTCCTGCGCGGCCTGCCGCCGTGCACAATTCCATTGAGAAAGATGTTGCCCATCTGCTCGGCGAGCGCTTCGGCGTTGCCGTCGACGCGCGGGTTGTACCAGGTGTAGATCCAGTTGATCATGCCGAAGAGGCTCATGACCGCGGTACGTGTGCTGAAATCAAGGTCGCGCTGCCGGCGCAAATCTTCCATGAGGCCGAGGCAGATGCGGTAATACTCGCGCTTAATGCCGGCAATCTCCGAACTCCAGCCGTTCTTCAGCGATTCATCCTCATGCGACAGCACTTTCAGACCCGGCTGATTGCGGACGAAATATTCGAGGTGATTGAGGATGAAGATCCGGATCCGCGGCTCGGGATCGCTGACATTCTCGAGCCGTGCCTTGAGCTCATCGAGAATTGTCGTGAAAGTGTGTTTCTGAATCAGAAATAGCAAACGCTCTTTGGATTCGCAGTAATGATAAAGCCCCGCCAGCGACATGCCCGTGGCGCGCGACAGATCGCGCATCGACGCGCCCTGATATCCTTTTTCACAGAAGACCTCGGTAGCATGCTCAAGAATGTGGCCGAGTCGGCGATCGAAGCGAGTTGCTGGGGCGCGATTAGAAATTGCACGGGAAGTTCCAGTCGAACGGCGGGAGGCTCGGGTTGCGGGGAGAGTGGCCATGCCAATTTAGACGTACGTTCGAACGTTCGTTCTAAGTATAGAGAAAGGCGATAGAGAAAACAAGGCGACGCTTCGAGCCATGTTAAATGTAACCCGACTCAGAGGACATTTTGAGCAGGGTTGGAGTAGGACGCAAGGCGAAGTGGGAATATTTCCGGGCATTGTACGAGCGGTGTCACAAGGCGGAGCGGGAAGCGAAACAAATGATGTTGAGCCCGGCGATGGAGAAGCAGCTTCTGGGCATGCGTTTGCGCCCCATAACGCGGTCGCCGCTCTCGTCGCCGGCCGCAAAAGGCGAGAACAATCTCCGCACAAGATGCGGCGATTAAGTCCCCTATTCGCCGCATTTTTCAACCCAATGCTTCGCAAGAACGTTGTCCCGCGTCATCTCCCCTTTTTCCTACTGCCCCCAATTGCTGGGCAAAGGCACGGTAGCCGCCGCCGCTCGCTGTCAATAACGGATTTCAGCTCCCCTCCCCCGTCCCTATCGCTTCATGAAAGCGTAGCAGCGTCGCTAGCTTTTTATTCCCGCCATCAGCTTTTCGATCTCCGCCTTCTGCTCTCCGCTAAGCGGCAGAAAGGGCAGGCGCGACGGCCCTCCATAATAGCCGTTGATATCCATCGCGTATTTCACGCCGGGAACGCCGAGGTCTCCAACCACGCGCTGGGAAGCCAGTTTCACGCGCTCTTGTTTTTCACGGGCGAGCGAGGTGTCTCCGTCTTTAAGCGCGGCGGAAATTTCGTAGCACGCCATGGGCGCCGGACATGCAAAAGCCAGAATGGCACCGATCGCTCCCAAGCCAAGCGATGGTTCGAGTTGATGAGCGGCGCCGACCATGACCTGGAACCCAACTTCCTTTTGGCGCACTTTCAATGTGCCGATGTAGGTTACGGCGGAGGATGAAGGTTTCGCCGGCCCTTCAGTGTGGACGGGCGGGCGCTCCGCAGTTTCGGCCGTACCCACCAGCGTCGCAACGCTGACCAGTTCCCTGCTCCGCTTCTCGCTTTCGATGCCGGCGGCCTTCACCATCCGCGGGGTCACGGCCTCGAAGGTTTCGGTTACTGTGGCTTGGCGCTTGATCGGCCGCGTGCCTTCGACCATCGTTTTCACTTTGTCGAGATTGCCGCTCGATTCCTTGATGGCGATAATGTTGGGATGGCCCGCGAGCTCGATCACGACCTCGGCGGGCATGTCGTATCCAGTTGCTTGAGGAAAGTTATAAATAACGATGGGCAAAGCGGAACGATCGGCGATGGTGCGGTAAAAAGCGAGCAGGTTTGCCGGCAGCATTTGTTTTTTGTAGTAGTGCGGAGTGCGCACCATGGCGGCATCGTAGTCTAACTTGGCGGCGAATTCGGTGAGTCGCAATGTTTCATTCGCAGACTCAAGGCCGGTGCCGGCGATCATGACTTTGTTGGGCGCAGCCGCCGCCAGCGCGACCTTGAACACGTCGCGGCGCTCCTGATCGGAGAGCAGAATCGCTTCGCCAGTCGAACCCTGCACCACAATGCCGGCGATTGGCGTGCGCGAGTAGCGCTCGACGTTCGACTCAATTTTCTTGTAATAGACCTCGCCGTCAGGGTAGAACGGCGTCGTAATGGGCGGAAAGATTCCGGATAAGAGCATGTAAACTCCTGTCTCTGATCGTTAGTCGTTCGCGGACTATCTCCAGTTTTAAATTATCAACTTCCTCACTCCACTTTGTCATCCTTACTTTTAGGATGAAGCGAGGAACACAAGCAGCAGGAGACACCCATCTACGCCGATTAGGATCGATACAATCCAGACGAGCGCAATTGTTCGTGTTTGCTCCGCTCGCGGCATGGTGATACCGAACGCTTTGTGCACATAGCTGAGCCCGTTCCTGACCGATTCAACGGGCACGACGCGGCTGACGATTCCAAGACCCAGAAGGATCATCAAGACGTGGAAGATGACGATAGCGACCATACTTCACTCCCAGCAGTGACGCGCGCCCTCGTAACGCTCGTTACTCGCAGGCCGGCTCCTTGCCGTCGGGGTCGACCTCGTGACGATATCGATCTTCGCTCCCGACGAAGAAGCGTTCAAACGGAGTGGACGTCGGTTCGTCAACCATGGTTTCGACCTGCCAGATCATTCCGCCTTTGCAAACGCCGGCATTGGAGAGCGGTGTACGGCGGTCGCCGGAGTAGTAGAAAAAATCGTCTTTACCGTGGCCCGTGAGCGGGTCGGAGGATGTTTGCAGCTTTGCCTGCTCGTTCAACTTAAGCAACAGGCGGCCATCTTCCGTCGGCAATGGCGGCGCACTCTTGCGGCGAAACTCTATCCGTACCCATCCGGTGTAACCGACGGGAATCAGGAAACGCTCGGACTGACGGCGATGGAAGAGCAGATCAAACGCCGTCGGCCCAAGAACGACCGCGCCAATCATAAGGGGAAGACCGAGAACAAGGGCTAGGACGAGATGGGCTTTACTCATGCGGTGTTTTCAGCGAACTACTTGGCAGCGACTCGCTCTGCGTGCAGCGCCTGTAGCGCCTGCACTCGCACTTCCCCGCGCAGCAGGGCGGCGATGCCTTCGGCGGCGGCTCGCGCAGCGGAGAGCGTGGTGATCGTCGTGATGCGGGCCGTCACTGCGGCGCGGCGAATCGCCTTCTCGTCGAAATAGGGATCGGGACCATGCGGTGTATTGACAATTAATTGAATCCGGTCGGCCTTGATCAGATCGACCGCGTTCGGACGTCCTTCTTTTACTTTGTAGACGCGCTCAACGCCGAGGCCGGATTCTTCGAGAATGTCGGCGGTGCCGTGCGTGGCAACGAGTTTGAATCCCATGTCGACGAAGCGATGCGCGACCTCGACCATGGCCGGCTTGTCGTGATCGGTAACGCTGATGAAAACCGTGCCCTTGATCGGCAGTTTCTGGCCGGCGGCAATTTGCGCTTTGGCAAACGCTTCGCCGAAATTGTCAGCGACGCCCATGACTTCTCCGGTGGAGCGCATCTCGGGGCCGAGCACAGTGTCGACTCCGGGAAATTTTGACCAGGGGAAGACCGGCGACTTTACAAAGAAACAGCGACCGGTATCGAGGTCGGTGCCACGCTCGATGTTCTCCGGAAGGAACTCGCGCAGCTTGCGGCCGATCATAAGGCGCGCGGCAATCTTGGCCATAGGCACGCCCGTGGCTTTCGAAACGAAAGGCACGGTCCGCGAGGCACGCGGATTCACTTCAAGCACGTAGACGATTGGTTCATGATGGCCATTGCCCTTGTGTCCGTGGCCGCGCGGAATGGCGAACTGCACATTCATCAGACCAATCACCTTGAGCGCACGCGCCAGTTTGAATGTGTAGTCGCGCATGCGCGTGAGCAGCGGCGCGGGAATATCGACCGCAGGCAGTACGCACGACGAGTCGCCGGAGTGTATGCCGGCCTCCTCGATGTGCTGCATGATGCCGCCGATGACAACGTCCTCGCCATCGGAGAGCGCGTCCACGTCGACTTCGATCGCGTCTTCGAGAAATCTGTCGATCAGCACGGGACGGTCTTGCGAATATTCGACCGCCTGCTTCATGTACTGCTGAATCGTGTCTTCATCGTAAGCGATGACCATGGCACGCCCGCCGAGCACGTAGGAAGGACGGACGAGCACGGGGAATCCGATTTTCTTCGCCGCTTCGACGGCCTCTTCGACCGAGGCGACCATCGCGCCCGGAGCTTGCGGAATATCGAGTTCCTCCAGCAACTTGCCAAAGCGCTTGCGGTCTTCGGCGAGATCAATCGATTCGGGAGTAGTGCCGATGATGTTGACTCCGGCAGCTTTGAGGGGCAGCGAGAGATTGAGTGGAGTCTGCCCGCCGAATTGCACGATCACTCCCACGGGTGCGCCCGCGGATGCCTCGTGCTCGCAAATAGCAAATACATCTTCGAGCGTGAGCGGCTCGAAGTAGAGGCGATCGCTGGTGTCATAATCGGTCGAAACCGTCTCTGGATTGCAATTGATCATGATGGTTTCGTAGCCATCCTCGCGCAACGCGTAGCTGGCGTGGCAGCAGCAGTAATCGAATTCAATTCCCTGCCCGATGCGATTAGGCCCGGAGCCGAGAATCACCACTTTTTTCTTGGCGGTCGGTGCCGCTTCGTCTTCTTCTTCGTAAGTAGAGTAGAGGTACGGCGTGAAGCTCTCGAATTCGGCAGCGCAGGTATCGACCCGCTTGTAGACCGGCTTCACTCCGTGCTTCTTGCGGAAGTGACGAACTTTTTCCTGGCCGCCTTTGCCGTCCAGACGCCAGGTTCCGGCGAGCCGGCCGTCGGAGAAGCCCATACGCTTGGCCTCGCGCAGCACCTCGGTAGGAACCGATTCCATGGGATGCTTTTCCAGCTCAAGTTGCATGTCGTTAATCTCCTTGAGCTGGTAAAGAAACCAGGGATCGATCGACGTCATCTTGGCAATCTGCTTGATGGTGTGTCCTTGGCGCAGGGCGTAGCGAACATAAGTGAGCCGCTCGGGATGTGGCGTCACCAGGCGTTGCGTAAGAATCTTCGGTTCGATTTTTTCCGATCCCACTTTCTTGCCTGTATCGAGAGCGCGCACGCCCTTGAGCAAGGCCTCTTTGAAAGTGCGGCCGATGGCCATCACTTCGCCGACGGACTTCATCTGCGGCCCAAGCGATTCGTCGGCGCCAGGAAATTTTTCGAACTGCCACTTCGGAATCTTGACCACTACGTAGTCGAGTGTTGGCTCGAAGCAGGCAGGCGTCTTGCGCGTAATATCGTTTGGAATTTCATCGAGCGTATAGCCAACAGCAAGTTTCGCAGCGATCTTTGCGATCGGGAAGCCCGTCGCCTTTGATGCGAGCGCGGATGACCGCGACACGCGCGGATTCATCTCGATCACGACCATGCGCCCGGTCGAAGGATTGACGCCAAACTGAATATTCGATCCGCCGGTCTCGACTCCTATTTCGCGAATGACGGCAATCGCCGCGTCTCGCATCACCTGATATTCGCGATCCGTGAGCGTCTGCGCCGGCGCGACAGTGATCGAATCACCAGTGTGGACGCCCATGGGATCGAAATTTTCGATCGAGCAGATGATGATGACGTTATCTTTCGTGTCGCGCATCACCTCAAGCTCGTATTCTTTCCAGCCGAGAACGGATTCTTCGATGAGGCACTCATGCGCGGGCGAGAGGTCGAGGCCGCGGGCGAGGACTTCCATCAACTCTTCGCGGTTGTAGGCGATGCCGCCGCCGGTGCCGCCGAGCGTGAACGACGGGCGAATGATGACAGGAAATCCGATCTTGCCGGCAAACTCGACCCCGTCTTTCAGATTATTGACGAGCGCCGATTTCGGCACATCGAGGCCGATGCGCTGCATGGCATCTTTGAAGAACAAACGATCTTCGGCTTTCTTGATGGCGCTGATCTGCGCTCCGATCAGGATCACGTTGTACTTTTCGAGCACGCCGCCGTCAGCAAGTTCAATGGCAAGGTTGAGCGCAGTCTGCCCGCCGACGGTAGGCAGAATGGCAAAGCCAGCGCTCGGCGCCAGTTCGCGCTCGACTCGAATGATCTCTTCGAGATATTCGCGGGTGAGCGGCTCGATGTAAGTGCGGTCGGCCGACTCGGGGTCGGTCATGATGGTGGCCGGGTTCGAGTTGGCGAGCACGACTTCAAAGCCCTCCGACTTGAGCGCCTTGCAAGCCTGCGTTCCGGAGTAGTCGAATTCGGCAGATTGGCCGATGACGATGGGGCCGGAGCCTAGGATCAGGATTTTCGAGATGTCAGTTCTTTTTGGCATTGCAAATCAATCAATTTGCGAACAAAAGCTTGATGCGACTCTATGCCATTCTTGAGCACTCGTCGGTCCAAAACACGACAGCCAAAACACAGTGATGAGCAGATGTCTCACCGCTTGCACTCCTCCATCATCTTCACAAAATCTTTAAATAAATAGTGCGAATCGTGCGGACCCGGCGCGGCTTCCGGATGATACTGCACGGTGAACAGCGGCAAATTCCGGTGGCGCATGCCTTCAAGCGTGTTGTCGTTTAGATCCATGTGCGTCAATTCGACTTCGCTTTGCGGGAGTGAATCGGGATCGACGGCGAAGTTATGGTTGTGCGCGGTGATTTCGATCTTGCCGCTCGAGAGTTGCTTCACGGGATGATTCCCGCCGTGGTGGCCGAATTTCAGCTTGAAGGTTTTGCCTCCGAGCGCTATGCCGGCGATCTGATGGCCGAGGCAGATTCCGAAGATGGGCTGGCGTCCCATCAGGCGTCTGATGTTATCGACCGCGTAGGTGCAGGGCTCGGGATCGCCAGGGCCGTTTGACAGGAACACTCCGTCGGGCTTCAGGGCCAGCACATCCTCCGCCGTCGTCTGCGCCGGAACTACCGTTACCTTGCAGCCTTCTCCGCGCAGTTTGCGCAGGATGTTCTGCTTAATGCCGAAGTCGTAGGCGACTACGTGGAAGCGGGCCGGATCATCTCTGACTCCGACGACTTCGTCGGGCAGGTGCGAGCGCTCGCCCGTCTCCCACACATAGGTGTGGTTGGTGGAGACAACTTTAGCCAGGTCCTGGCCGTCCATCTTCGGAATCGCTCGCGCTTTGGCTACTAGCTTGTCGGTATCGTCTTCGAGGGTCGAGATCACTCCGCGCATCACCCCGTTGTCGCGCAGATGGCGCACGAGAGCCCGCGTATCGATATCGGCAAGGACTGGAATTCTGAACTGCTCCATGAACTCGTCTGTGACCTGCTGCGAGCGCCAATTGGAGCTGACTTTCGAGAACTCGCGGACGATCAGGCCCTCAATGTAGGGCCGCTGCGATTCGCTGTCTTCGGGATTGGTGCCGTAGTTTCCGATTTCAGGATTGGTCAGGACGACCATCTGCCCGGCGTAAGATGGGTCTGTGAAAATTTCCTGGTAGCCGGTGATGGAAGTATTAAAAACGACTTCGCCGGAGCATTCGCCTTTAGCGCCGTAGCCTTTGCCTCGGAAGACTCTGCCGTCTTCGAGCGCAAGGATCGCTTGCATTGCAACTCCTGTGGAGTGGATTTTATGAATTCTAGCAGTTGAACGAGACGGTGTCAGTAGAAAGTGTGTTAGCTGTCAGCTCTAAATAAAACCTTAAGACCCGGCTGATCCCCCGGCTGATCGTTGGATCATCTTGTCTCTCAGAAGATAAATGGAATAAAACGCTTGGTACGCTCCATGTAGTCCACATAAGGCTGGCCGATTGACTTTCCCAGGGCGTTCTCCTCCACGTGCACTCGGTACGAATAGGTGACGATGCCCATGCCTACGATGATGAGAATGCTCAGCCAGTTGGTGAGCGCCAGGCCGGTGCCGAAGTACATCAACATGCCTCCGGTATAGGAGGGATGGCGCACGAAACGATAGAGGCCATGTTGAATCACCGGTTGATCGGATTGCACCTTTACGTTCCCGGTGAAATAACGGCCGAGGGTGCGGAAACAGTAGCGACGCAGCGCCGAGCCGGCCAGCAAAATCGCGAGACCTAGCGCAAACCAGGTGACGCGGTGATTGTTCAGCGCGAACCTTGACCAGGGCGCTACCCAGAATGTGGCGGGAACGGCCAGCCACGAAGCGATGATGATGAGCGTCATCGATCCGCGATCTGTTTTGTCTCCGGGGGCCGGCTTGGCGCGGGCGACGACGAGAAATTCGGGCACGTAAGCGACTAGAAATACCGTCCAGAAAATCCAAGCGTAAGGAGACGTGTAGGCCAGAGGCTGGATGTGCGAAGTCATCTGGGTGTAACTGAGAGCTGAAAACTGAAAGCTGAGGGCTGAGAGCCGCGTCAACGCAGCCGGCCCAGCTTTTCCATCGGCCAATATCCGAAGACGGCTTTGCCGTAGATGTAGCGCTCGTTGACGCTACCGAAATCGCGGCTGTCGTTCGACATAGTGCGATGATCGCCGAGAACAAAGTAGCTATTCGGTGGTACCACAATCTCGCCGTAGGAGCGCGCGTCGGCGTAGTCGCTGGGGACGTAATCTTCGTCGAGCGCGCGGCCGTCTACGTAGACCCGGCCGTTCTCGATGCGGATGCGGTCGCCGGCCAATCCGATAACTCTCTTGATATAACTCTTCGAAGTGTCGCGCGGATAGCGGAAAACCACAATATCGCCGCGCTCAATGGGCTCCCAGCGGTAGACGAATTTATTGACGAAGATCCTCTCCTGATCCTCCAGCCCGGGCATCATGCTGGTGCCTTCGACCTTCACTGGCTGATAGAGAAAGATGATGATGAAGGCCGAGATGGCGAGCGAGACCAGCAGATCGCGCGCCCACACTGCCATTACGGGGAGCGGATGCGCAGCAGATTCTTTTGCCGCCGCCGCGCCGGGCGGTTGAGGAGTCTCTACATCTGGCATTGTGTCAATATTCTATACGCAAGGGAGGTCGGAGGTCAGAGGTTAGACTTCGGAGGAGTGAGGTGAGGGGTAAGAGGTCAGTTTGCAGAGGTAAAACCAAATGCTTTTCACATCTGCAATCTGACCTCGCCTCTGACCTTGCCAAGACGCTCCATTCCTCGTACAAATAAGCTCTCTCATGACCGACTATTCCATTTTTCCCAAGATCAATGCGACACTCAACGGTTGCAGCGCTGTGTTGCTGGTTACGGGACGCGCGCTGATTGCTCGCCGCAAGATCGCGGCGCATCGTGCCGTTATGATCACGGCTTTTGTTACTTCTTCGCTATTCCTGATGTCGTACCTGTACTACCACTGGCCGGGTCACGGCGGCATCGTATATTTTCACGGCACGGGATGGACGCGAATCCTCTACTTCACTATCCTCGCGTCGCACACGATCCTGGCCATCGTGATTGTGCCCATGGTGCTGATTACGCTGACGCGCGGGCTCCGCGGACAATTTAACCGGCATCGAGCCGTTGCCCGCTGGACGTTTCCCCTCTGGCTCTACGTTTCGGTGACGGGCGTGATTGTGTATTTCATGCTGTTTCAGATCTTCGTCTAATCCCACGCGCAGGAGATATGACAATGGCCGCCGGTCGCGCTGCTCCGAGGAACATCAACGAATACATCGCACCGTTTCCGTCTGAAGTTCGGGCCATCCTCGAAAAGATACGGTCGACCATCTGGAAAGCGGCGCCCGATGCGGAGGAGACGATCAGCTACAAGATGCCAACCTTTACCCTTAGCGGCGCCTTAGTTCATTTTGCTGCCTTCAAGAAGCACATTGGGTTCTATCCGCCAGTGCGGGGAGATGCGAAGTTAGAGAAGGCGGCTGCGGCGTATGCGGGAGAGAAAGGCAATCTCCGATTTCCGCTCGACCAACCGATCCCCTACGATCTAATCGAGAGACTTGTGAAACTTAGAGCAAAGCAAAACTTATTGAAGGCCCGGAAATCGCGCAGAGCGTAGAAGCTACAGAGTCCCAATTAGGGTTTCCAGCCCGCCGATTCATCACACATTTCTAATACGTAGCGCACTAGTCTTTACCGCGGCGAATTCTGCTATAGTGAGCGTTTCAGAGCATTCACGAAGGAGCCCGCCTCATGAAAAGTGTCAACAAAGTCATCCTGATTGGAAACCTGGGTAAAGATCCAGAAATGAAGTTTACGCAAGGCGGCATGCCGGTCGCCAAGTTCTCGATTGCCACCAATGAGCGGTTTAAAGATAAAGACGGCAACTGGCAGGACCGCACGGAGTGGCACAACATCGTGGCCTTCCAGAAGCTGGCTGAAATCATTGGCCAGTATCTGAAAAAGGGCGGCAAGTGCTACATCGAGGGTAGCCTGCGCACCGGCTCCTGGGATGACAAAGAAACCGGCAAGAAGATGTACCGGACTGAGATCATCGCCAACGATCTGGTTCTGCTCGGCGGACGCGGCGAAGGCGGCGGCGGTGGCGAATACTCCGGCGGCTCGCGCGGAATCGCGGCCTCGTCGGGCGGCAACAGTTTTGACCAAACCGCGCCTGAGCCAGAGCATGCGCCGGTCGGCAGTTCGCCTATTACGGACGAGGATATCCCGTTCTAGGAGTCTCGCCTTGAGCACTTCTACACTGGCTGGTCGAAATTGCGTTCCCTGCCGCGGCGGCGTGCCGCCGCTCAAGGGGGCTAATCTGACGGAGCTCCATCGTCAATTGGCCGACCCGGCGCAGTGGAAAGTCGTCGACGAGCATCACATCGTTCGCATCTTCAAGTTTCCCGACTTCAAGTCCGCTCTGGCTTTCGTCAATCGAGTGGGCGAGGTCGCAGAACAGCAGGGCCATCATCCAGACATTCTGCTCGGATGGGGTAAGGCCGAGATCACGACGTGGACGCACGCCGTAGACGGGCTGACCGAGTCGGATTTCATCCTGGCGGCGAAGATCGACCAGTTGTAACCTTCACCCATCCCTCGAAGAAGCACGCCAACTGCTGGCTCCAAAGATCATTGCCATCCTCAATTGGATAAGCCAAGATCTATTGAATGAGACTCAAATTCGATAAGCTCTGCCGAGTGGTTCTCCCTAAGCCGCTTCGCGCCCGTTACCGATTGCGGCCGGGAACGGAAGCTCGAGATCACCGAAGGCGCGCAGGAGTTTGCGCTGCGGCCGACCCACAGCGCCCCCAGCCCGGTGGAGGTTGACGGCATTCTTGTCGACCATGGCATCCCGACTGAAGACCTCGACATTCTTGAGACCGTTCGCGATGAACGGGAAGAACGTATCCGACCCTTCAGCGGCGCGAAACCACAAGGAACGTAACAGAGATGAATTGAGGCTGTTCTTCGATGCCTCATCTCTGACTTTGCACGGATCGCCCCCCGCCTCAGAAAGCAGATTGTGCGCCCGTAGCTCAACCTCATTCCACCTGCGCGCCCGCCGCTTTTCGCGTATTCAGGCGAATCGACAATGCCCACAATCCCGCCGGGATCACCATCAGCATCCCCGCCACGCTGGCGACGTTGCGGGCGGCGAAGCCCCAGTCGACGAAGCGTCCGGCGAGATATGCGCCGGCGGCGATGGTTAGCATGCAGAGGCAGAGGTCGGCGGCAAAGACGCGTCCGCGGAATTTGTCGTCGCTCTGCATCTGCAGCAACGTCGTTGAGAATACCCACACGACCGAACTGCCGGAATGCGCCAGCGCCACGCACAAACACGCTTGCCAAAGATGGCCGGAGACGCCGATCAGCGTATAGCCCGTGGCCGCTGCCATGTATCCGCAGAAGATCGCGACCTCCAAGCGGCGCTGCCAGTGTCCGGCCCAGGACGCAGCTAGCAGTGGGCCGAGCAGCGCGCCCACGCCGCGAGCGCCGAGCAGCAAGCTCATCCCTAAGAATGCGCCGCGTTCGGGAGCCATACCACGCCAGCGAACGGCAAATTCATTTTGTCCCATCACCGTGAAGAGCACCCAACTGGGCCCGACGATCAGGTTGCCGAATTTCACGAGAATCGCCGAGCGCAGCTTCACATGCGCGCGCACGTAGCGGATCCCAGCTATGACTGGCGAAAAGTCGATCAGCTCTTTCGCTCGAAATGGATGGCCGCCTTCCGCATGCGGCTCGGCGAAGCGCATCCCCCAGATCAGCGCGGCCGAAGCCACGAAAGAGAGCGCATTCAGCAGGAAGACGGTATCGCGTCCGAAGAACGCCGCTACAAAACCGCCCAGCGTTGCCCCCAGCATCAGGTTGACGCTCCACGTGGTCGACGAAAGCGTGTTCGCCACCACGACGTCTTCCCTCTCGACAATGTTCGGTATCACGGCATTGCGAGCCGGCTCGAAAAAGGCGACGAGCAAAGTTTCGGCCATCAGCAGCGGATAGACAATCCACACGTGCTCTTTCGAGCGAACGAACAACATGCAGAGCACGATCAACATGCGTCCGATATCGGACGCAATCATGACCTGCTTGCGGCGCAGACGATCGTTCACCACGCCCGCGGTTGGGCCGATAAAAGTTTGCGGCAAAACCTGGAGCACCAAGGCCAGCGCGACCGATCCGGCGCGTCCCGTGAGTTGCAGCAGTAGGTTGTAAATCGTCAGGGTGTAAAACCAGTCGCCGATCTCGCTGACAACCTGGGCGCTCCACAGGCGGCGAAAATTGCGATTGCCACCGATCAGCCGCGCATAGGACGCCAGCGACACACGGCTAACTTCAAGTTCAGGAATAGGTTCCATTCAGGCGTGAAATTAGGAGTTCACAGCATACCGGATTGGGCCAAACCCAGCACCCAGAGCCGGGATGGGAATAGCCACCGACAAAACTGTGCAAGATTCTGCATAGTGGGAAGACTGCCGTTTTGGAAAACTTGTAGAGAGTTACTTTTGTGCCGCCGAATTTGCCTTAAAAACAGCTGTTTGAATGGACCGTGAATGTCGCCAGTTTGGAAAACCGCTTGCCACCATTCAGGGGGAAAGGAGTTTCACCTTGCGAACTTTGGGCCCTGTCGCTCTGCTCGTCCTGATCGTGTTCATCCTGGCCATATCCACAAATTCCTTGGCCGCAACTGTTGTTGTAAGATCCTCTGCCGTTCCGGAACCTGGCGTTCTCGCCTTACTTGGAAGCGGTCTCGTTGGCCTGGCCGCTGTGATTCGGCGGCGCCTGAGCCATTGATTCTGGTTGCCGAGAGCCCCCTCGGCGATCATCCTCCCTTTGTTGAACGTTAATGTGAATCTTTAACTTAACGGTTGCGCCCTTGCCGACGAGGCTTACTCTGCGGTGCGCTTGCCGTTTGCCACCAAATCCAGAAAATATTGGTGAATGCGGCGGTCATCGCTTAGTTCGGGATGAAAGGTTGCGGCCATCGTCTTGCCTTTGCGCACCAGCACAGGATCCTTGCCCTCCGTCGCGATCACGTCCACGCCCTCGCCGACGCGCTCGATCTTTGGTGCTCGTATGAAGACCATCTCGATCGGCTCATTCAGAAATTGGCCTTCGCGGATGGAGCTGTCAATCTGGCGTCCGTAGGCGTTGCGGCGCACGGTGATGTCGAGCGCGCCTAGTCCAGCTTGCTTGGGATTTTCTACGTCGGTTGCGAGCAGGATGCATCCCGCGCAGGTGCCAAAGGTTGGTTTCGCGCGCACGAAGTCTTTTAATTTGGCGAGGCCGTCCTCGCCGAGCAGCTTGAGAAATGTGCCCGACTCGCCTCCGGGGATTACGAGGCCGTCGAGCTCGTTGAGCTGCTCGGGCTTGCGGACGAGAACGACCTCCGCGCCCAGCTCTTCGAGACGGCGGCGATGCGCGTCGAAATCACCCTGCAATGCCAGGACTCCGAGTTTCATGTCGGAACCCTCCAACTTTTAGCTTTCGACTCGATCACCCGATGACTTGCCCTTGCCCTTCGGCTCGGGCAGGTCTTTCGCTTTGAGCAGATCTTTCAACTCGGCCATGAATTCCTGCACATCTTTGAAGTCGAGATAGACGGAGGCGAAGCGCACATACGCAACTTTGTCGTAACGCCGGAGGCGATTCATGATGAGCTCGCCGATCTCGCTCGTCTTGCGCTCGCGCTCGGCTGATTCGATGACGAAGGTCTCCGCTTCATTGACGATCTGCTCGAGGCGGCTGATGGGCACGGGACGCTTTTCGCAGGCGCGCATCAGTCCGTTGAGCACTTTCTGGCGATCAAAACGTTCGCGGCGGCCGTCTTTCTTTACCACCATGTATGGGATTTCGTCGATGCGCTCGTAGGTGGTAAACCGCTTCTCGCACTTCAGGCATTCGCGGCGACGGCGTATGGAATCCGCTTCCTTACTCTCGCGCGAGTCCACGACTTTGTCATTTTCAAACCCGCAAAAGGGGCATTTCATGCGCTTGGCTGAGTTCGGAGTTCAACAAGATTGTAGCAGGCGTTTCTTCAAGCGATGGTGAGCCGGGGCACGAGGATGGCTCAGCTTCCGTACCGGCCGCCAACCGCCCAGAATCTTGAAAGCAGCAAGTCCGGGTCGTGGGCGCCGCCTAATTTTCCGTCACTCGACCGGAATGTTCTTGTCATGGACGAAGGATTTATCGTCGAGAGATGGCCAACGGATCGCGTGTAACCCAGCCGATGCATCTTAGCGAACCCGAGCCACGATTGCGGTCACGTCATCGGACTGCTTTCCCGAGCTGAACTGATTTACGTCTTCCAGCAATTTTGTCAGCAAAGTTGAAATCTCCAGACTTCTGTTCGCTTCCAGCACTTGTATGAGCCGGGCCTCCCCAAATTCCTCTTCGCGGTCGTTGTAGGCTTCGGTTACACCGTCACTGTATAGGACCAGGAGATCTCCGGGTTGTAGTTGCACTTCGTTCGTCGAACATTGCCATTGTTCAAACAGGCCCAACACCGTCGCCGTCGCCGAAAGCCTTTCAACCCTTCCATCCGGGCGAAGGACCAGAGGGGGATTGTGGCCGCAATTCACGTAACGCAGACTGCGGGCGGCGTCGTCGTAAGAGCCGGCGAATAAAGTCGTGTATCGGTTGGGCTCCGAGTTCTCATAGAAGAGGCGGTTGACGGACTCTAATATTTTGGGAAGGTTTTCGGATGCCACTGAGTATTGGCTGCGGATACTCGCTTGCAAATTGGCCATCAGCAGAGCGGCTGACATTCCCTTGCCCGCCACGTCGGCAAGAACGAAGCCAACCCGACCCGCACCCAATTCCACGAAGTCGTAATAGTCTCCACCTACGGCGCGAGCCTGATTACAGCCGCCCGCGTATTCCAGCGTCTTCAAGCGCGGAAGCCTTTGAGGGAACAGCTTCCGCTGCACTTGCCGGGCGATTTCCATTTCCTGCGAAACGGCTCTTTCCGCCAGCAGACGTTCGGCGATGTTTTCGGCCAAGGTCAGATTTTCCAGTGTCACCCCTGCCTGGCTTGCAACCGAGCGCAGAAGCATTTTGTCTTCGCTGGAATAAGGCTCATCGGAGAGCCTGGGGCCGAGGACAAACAATCCCAGCAGATCGCCGGAGCGGCTTGGGAAAGGAACGATGCACTCCGGCAGAAGCGGAGCGAACAGGGAAAATACCGCATAGGCAGTCGGACTGAGCGATGCATCCCAGGGCTCGCCGTCAGCACCTAGGTGCTCCAGTCCAGGCGAGTCTTTGCGGATCCTCTTTAACTCTAGCGGCAGTATGGCGTCATCGCTCTCCAGATAATCAGGTCCGGCCTCCACATACGCAGCCGACCAACTGGGGTGAAGCGCTTCGCCGACGCTCGGACCCATTTCCAGAGCCAATTCCTGGCGTGCTTTGACGGTGCGCGCCTTCTCGGCTAAGTCCTGGAGAATTCGGCGAGCATCGTAGGCGCCACGGAAGAACGCCCGGTCAATTCGCCCCGTAATCTGCTTCAGGCCTGGGGTCGAGACCCACGCGAGCATCACCCCGAAACCCACACCGGCTGCCATTGCAGCTGTCGACCCCAAGGCAAAGAATCTCGAAAAGGAAAGCGTAAACAGCACGGTTATCGAGACCGCCATGAGCAGCACGAAGACGATCAGTCCCCGGCTGACCAGAAGATAGCGGGCACTGCGACGGAGCAAGACTGGAATCGCAAGCACACGATGCTTCACAACCGCGTACGCAAACGACGTCGGGAAAATAAAAAGCACGATGATGTCGAAGAAGTCCAACCAAAACGGCACATGAAATTGCAGGAAATCCGCAGTGCCGCGGGCGATCGCCGCCGGCGTGACACCAACCACAGTTCCCCAAAAAATCACCCGGATCTTTCGGCGCGCCTCTCTGGTGGGCAGAACGAACGCGTTCCAGGTTAGTGAGAGCAAACCTAAAACAAGGCAGCCGTAGATAAAAGCCAAGACGGCACGTTCGGCGACCCGCTGTCCCAGGAAGCTGACTAGCGCCGGCCAGGGCTCAGGTCCTCCTTTGTCCAATCCAAAAACGCCGAAAGAGATACCGGTGCCGAGCAGCACCCATTTCAGCCACGGAAGATGACGGTCGAGGGGAGATCGTGCCGGAAAGACCGCAAAAAAATGGTAAAACAATGGAGTAATGGCACCCACGAACAAAGCTCGGTAGCCCAACATGAATGGCAGAACGATTCCGTGTAACGCCATGAACGAACTGGGAAGGTCCGAGACGGCGATAAATCCAGCAAAGAGAAGCGCTAAAAGCCATGCGCTCGGATCCTCCAACCGCATAAACAACACGGACAAACCGACTATCAGGAAGACGACCGGGTAACTTCCCATGATCTGGAGGGCTAGGCTTCGGGCCAGCGGCAGAGTTGGACTAGAGGCGGCTCGGAACGTCGCTTTTATGACAAGGGGTTGCGGCACGCCCGGCCTTTGAATCGTCAGTGTAACCACATCGCCCGGTCGCCCGTTGGACCACGCAGAACTCAGCGCAGTCGCGTAAGCATCGAGTTTTTTCCCATCAACTCCGATAATACGGTCGTTAGTTCGCAGACCCGCTTCGTCCGCCGGACTGCCTTTCTCAACCTTGGTAATCTCGCTTACCTCGGTTGAAGAAAAAAGCGTTGTATCCATCCCTAGTTCTACGTGAGGATGAAGCCGAACGTAATACATCCATACGCAGCTATAGGCCACGGTCGCAGCGGCGAAAATGAGCGCTGCCGTCAGCAGCAACGTGTAGAGAGCTGACTTTGGCCCCTGCGGAGTGACTGGAGGCCGTGGCAATTTTGGCGATAGATACGCCTGCGCTGGCTGACCGATGATCTCCACCGCTGGAGGCGAAGCGGCTGGCAACATATGCGGAGGATTATAGCGCCGGCCCTCACTTGTGAGCCCCATGAATAGCCTCTATGATCCGCTGAAAACGATCGTTGAGAGCGAGTTGGGTCGGCAATTCGGAAATTGAGCCGCCCCGAGCGACTCAGGTTGCTTCTTCAACTGCAGCGACCTCTTCCGCGTGCTCGGTCTCTTCCGAGAGCTTGCGCAGCGACAAGCGCTCCTGATGGGAGAGCAGCAACCCTACGGGAACGATTGCGAAAAATGTCACCAGCCACAGCATGATGCCGCAACTGACGGCGAGTTCTTTGGGGACGATGTGAAAGATATGATCGAGCGCGCTGATGGTGGCGAGTTGCGAGCCGCCGCCGACGCCGGGCAACTGGACCATGGAGCCAATCATGCTCGCTCCCATAAGCAGGAGAACTTTAGTGACGCTCATCGCCGCCATGGGAGCGCCATAGGCGTGCGTCACTTCTTTGTAAGCCAGCGCAATGATCCACCACATCAGAACCGACACAGCGGATAATTCGAGAAATGCGACGGGGCCGTGAATAGTATTGAGTCCGATGGTGAACTCGCGAATTTTTTGCGCGATGCGATGCCCGAGATTTTCGGCAAGATGCGCAAACCGATCTTCGACGAATTGGGCAACACGATTTCCGCGGTAGGCGATCAGCACCGCTCCCACAAACAATCCGAATACGAGGGCGATCAGAGCGTAGCCAGTGAGATGAATCCAGTGGCTGACTTCGGGCGGAGCGGTGAGCATGAAGGCGCGCAGCTTTGAAGGCAGAAAGATCGCTGCCACCATCAATACGGTAAAACCGCCGACATCAAAAATGCGCTCGACTGCCCAGACCGCGACTTGCGAGGCGAAGGGCAGGTTGTTGCGGCGGGCGATCAAGTAGGGGCGAATCAGTTCGCCAGCGCGGCCGAGAAGGGCGAGCCCCGTGAATCCGATCATGGTGGGCGGGACTAAGCCGAGGATGGATGCTTCCTTGCGCACCGGGCGGAGAAAGATCTTCCAGCGTATAGCGCGCAGAAAATAGGCGATATAGATGTAGGCGACGCCGTGCAGGATGTGGCGCCAGCTTAGTCCGAATTGAAAGAGGCGCGCCCAGTCGAAGTTCTTCCAGGTGCGGAACTGGAGATAGACCAATCCAGTCAGCACGAGAAAGACAACGGCGTAAGCCAGGTATTTCTTCTTGTTCATGCGCTGCGAAACGGCAGAGAGGCGCAGCTGTGGTGTGCACGGCCCCAGTTGAAGGTAAATCAGGACGCAGCGAGGGTCAACGTCGGGGCGGGTAAGGTCAAGGCGGTGAAATCCAAAACCATCAAGGCTGCGATTGGGCAGCGACAGTAGTCACGACTGGCTTCGTGGTGCGCTGAGCTTGGGCTGGCGTTTTGCTCGGAGGCTTGGTGGCTGCGTGGGCTGAGAGCTGTTTTTCTTTGGCCGCCGCTTTTTCTTGCGCGATCTTTTTGGAGTTGTACTCGTGCACGATGCGCGCTACGTAGGCGCGGGTTTCGCGGAAGGGCGGGACTCCCTGATACTGCTCGACGCGCTCCGGGCCGGCGTTGTAGGCGGCGAGCGCTTTGATTAGATCGAAATTGTAGCGCTCGAGGAGTTCGCGGAGATAACGGCTTCCGCCGGTGACATTGGCTTCGGGATCGAAGACGTCGTTGACGCCTAGTTGATTGGCCGTGCCGGGCATCAGCTGCATTAATCCGCGAGCGCCTTTAGGAGAAACGGCGTGGGCGTTGAACCCGCTTTCGGCGTGGATGACGCTGTTGACGAGATCGGGGTCAAGATGGAAGGTGGCGCTGGCTGTGTTTACTACCTCGTTAATAGGGAGTACAGATGCCGATTTTTGGAGCGCGCGTGTGACCGAGGCAGCGGATAGCTCGGGCGGCGGCGCAGAAAGATCTTTTTCGTAGCTGGCGATTTCTTCGGTCGGTACGTCGGTGAAGCTGGAATCGTCGGCGGAGAAAAAGAGGCGAGTGGTTGCTCCGATTACCTGGCGATGTTCGTGGCGTATATGGTGCTGCTTACGTGGGCGGATTACAGTTACGTACAGCCGGCCTCTTCTTTTTCTTACGCAGTGACCGGTGTGTTGAGTTATCTGCTCCTTGGAGAAATTGTT
>Ga0209624_10000517_pt1 | contig 33773 bp, 35 predicted proteins | sample JacPinW_OM2H0_O1_FD_188565 | JGI IMG/M metagenome (GOLD analysis project Ga0209624, IMG submission 188565) | Forest soil microbial communities from Algoma, Ontario, Canada - Jack Pine, Ontario site 1_JW_OM2H0_O1 (SPAdes) (version 2) | ecosystem: Environmental > Terrestrial > Soil > Boreal...
CTATATGGGTGACGCGGCCATCGGCGGGCAGAAGATCGAGACCGCGGTCGAAGTAGCCAACCCAGAGGCGTCCCATGGAATCGGCGGCGAGCGCAGAGATGTTACGGTCGGTGAGGACAGTCGAGCCCGTTTCGAGAACGCGTTGCCATCCGAAAGCGCGGGGATTCATACGATAGAGCCCGTTGCGGGCGACGGCAAGCACCGCATCGCCCGACGCGAAAAGTTGGCGCACTTCGGACAATTCCGCAGAGGGACCTTGATTCGGGTTCGGGCGCCGGCCTTCCAGCGGAATCAGGATGACTCCTTGATCTTCCGATCCGACATAAAGCTGGGTGGGCGTGGCGAGCAGCGCGGTGGCCATCACCCCGGGAGCGAGCACGCGGGAGAACCGGCCGTGGTTAAATACGGCGACGCCGGTGGCTGTGCCGGCGTAGGTCATGTCCGCGGAAATTGCGAGCGACTGCACTTGCGGATCGGGAAGCCCTTGCGCTTCGGAGAAGCTCTCCGTGGCACCGGCGTGGAAATGCAGCACGCCGTGGTTCAGAGTACCGACCCACAAATTCGATTCATTGCCAGCCAGGGAGGTTACATAGACGGCATCGAGTGTGGGATGGAGGACGGTGATCTTTTTGCCGTCGTACACCAGTACGCCGCGCCTCTTGGTTCCAAACAGAAGGTGTCCGGAGGGAGTAGGCAAGATAGCGGTGATCGCGCAGCCATCGGCGCTAGCCGGTAGAATCTGGCGGAACGAGCGGCCGTTGAAGGCGAGGACGCCGTCGTTGGCGGTGGCGACGAGAAGTTCAGGCTCGCGTGAGTCAGCAAGAACGTCGGTAGCGAGGGCCACCAGCGGCGAGCCGGGGAGTTCCTGTCCGACGGCATATCGATGAAGGAGAGCGCCTTCGGGACTGTATTCCAAGAGTCCGGAGGGGCCGGCAATAAAGAGGTGATCCTCAAAGCGCGCGGCTTGAAGAAAGACGGCGGGCGAGCTGATCAGTTCGAAGCCCGCATTGACCGGTTGCGACAACTGCCGCGCGACAAAGCGGAACTCGCGTTCCGCGCGAACGTCCTCGGATGCGGAGTGGATAGCCTGTGAGCTGCGCCAGACCACCAGTGCAGCAAAAGCGAGGGTTACGATTGCACCGGCCGCGACTACCACACGTACGGAGACACTGGAGGACCGCTTCATAACTCCTCTGGCCAGGACAGTGAACTATAAATGGTGGACCCGGCGCGGCAAATTGAGAAGCAAGGTGCGGACCAAACCACCCAACTGTGCAAACAAAGAGTTTGAAACGAAACACACGAAGTATAGCGTGTGCGGAGGTACACACTGTCTCACCCGGGAAACGGAGAAGGAAAGATGCTTGTGCCCGGGGGCGAGCAGCCCGCCGTTCCAGCTCGATATGGTCGTCGGCCAATGATCTAAATCCGAATCGCATCCAAGACTCTTCAATCGTCAATCCGTAAGCGACTCAAGCCATCGAACAAGACTTTCCTTCTCGCTTGCGAGAACTCTGGGGGGATGGCAACGACGTCATGGACAGCAGATGGCCAAATACTGTCGAGACATGAATCTCAACGTTAGTCTTCTAATCGCAGTTCGGAATTACCATTTGATAGAAGCCACCAGAGTCAGCCTCTTAATATCTCCGGATGAAGCTTCTGCAGCCACGTTATAGTTTCGTCCTTGGGTTCATTCACGACCGTTTACCATCGCTTCCAATTCCTGATCTGATACGGCACCCGCAACCTCATAAACCGAGTTGTTCCGCTTATCGTTGAAGGTCTTAAACCTTTGAATGACTTTTGAGTCAGCCTCTAGGGTGAGTTCAAGAGATTCTATGGTCTTAACGTGGTCACCAGCTTGGGTAATGGTGCGAAGACCGGAGGCGCGTAGCGCTGTCGTCGCGACGCAGAGTGCGGGGTTGAAAGCAGCGATAAATCGAGGTCGGTCGAAACAGCTTCGACGCTTTGAATCTGCAAGGCTACGATCCACAATCCCCAGAAGATCCTTGATCTCACCTGGGCTGGTCGGCTTTGCGAACACGGCGACCATAAACCCGATTTCGCAAACGCTCATGCACTGCACTTGCTAAGCACATGAAACCGCAGCGACAAAAAAAATCCGTTGACGCAGGAAAGAATGTCACAAGGTAGCGGGGCAAGGAAAGGGAATGGCCGTTGTCGGTCAAGTCTTGAAACAGACGGCGGAGCACGAACACGGCTTGCTATAACCGAGTCTGCCCCAACCGTACTCGCTATTGGACCGCGAAATGAAAAGTGGACTACAGTATTCCCATGACGGATGCAACCACGGCGATCAAGGTGTTGATTGTGGATGATCATCCGGTTGTCCGGCTTGGATTGCATGCGCCCGCTCCAGCACTTCCGTCGCCTTGGCCGCATCCTGATAATGCGCCTGAGTCATCAGCTTGCTGGGCTGGGTATCCATCGCTGGACATGCTGCTGCTGGCCAACGCGCTGCAGTTGGAAGGACGCTATCCGCACGCGAATCGGCTGCTTCAAGACAAGCGGGAAACTTATGCGGATCGGCCTGAGTTCTTCATCACGCTGGCAGAGAGCGAATCGGATGCGGCCATTTACCCGCAGGCGCGCAAAGACCTGGAGCGGGCCACCGCGTGCGCGGAAGCAAGCTGGTGGGCTGCGAAGTACACCAGCACGGCCTATTCCATCTCCTGCTGCGGGGTTGAAGAGGTCACCTGGAAATGCTTGAGCGCCTGCGCGGCTTTGTCCGTCTGTCCAGCATTTAGATACTCCCGGGCAAGCGAAGCCGCGATGCTCGTGTTCATCGGCCACGCAGCACCGGAAGACCTGAAGTCTGGCTGCTTTCGTTGATCCGCAAGCATAAACCGGCTTGTGTTCAGGGGAGTACACGGAACCCGGAAATTGTCTGGTGCCTGTTGTGCAATCGGGTGATTAAGACAGGAGCCGAATCGTCGGTTTATCCGAGAGATGAGTGACAAGCGCCTGAAGGCTTCAAACGATAAATGAGAACGGCTTAGGGGAATGTTGCCCCATCGGAGTTACAGCCAGATGACAATAAGCGCGTTCACTGAATCGAACCTCAGGCGAGCTACGGTAAAGATGTAGCCGGGCGGGTCAAAGTGTGTTCTCTTGCTGGAGAGTCCGATGAAGATGGTGGCGCGAGTCCTGATTCATTCTTCCGTTTTTTGCCTTTGTTTTTGCCCGGCGCAGTCTCAGCAGAGACCACCGGCAACGCCTCTGATCACTCACGACCCCTACTTCAGCGTCTGGTCAGCATCCGACAAACTTACCGATTCCGACACGACCCATTGGACGGGAACTCCTCAACCCATCACGGGCGTTGTACGCATTGACGGCAAAGCATTTCGATTTATGGGGCGTCACGCGGACGCGATTCCCGCAATGGAGCAAACGGGCAGTTCGATTACGGCGACGCACACACGATACCAGTTTCGGCAAAGCGGCGTAACCCTGGAACTCACGTTCTTTACTCCCGCCATGATGAGCGATCTGGACGTGCTCTCGCGCCCCGTGACGTACCTGACCTGGCGCGCGGAGGCGACCGATGGAGCGCTGCATCGGGTTTCAGTTCTAGTCGATGTCGATCCTCTGATTGCAGTGAATGACCGGAGCCAGGAGGTTGTGTCCTTCCGGAGCCAGACGGCGACGCTCAACGTACTTTCGGTGGGATCACGCGATCAAAACATCCTGAATCGCTCCGGCGATAACCTCCGCATCGACTGGGGTTACTTTCATCTCGCCATCCCGAAGAATGAGGACTCGACGGCAGTAATTGCACCTGAAGTTGCCAGTGCATACGCAGAAACGGGAAAGCTGCCCGTGAGCGACTCGATAGGCATGCCGCAGCCCGCAAGCAGAACCAGCCCGCACCTTGCGACAGTGCTCGACTTTGGATCTGTTGACGCAAAGCTCGCCACGCGTCATCTGCTTGTTTCCTACACCGAAGGCTACGCCATTCAGTATCTGGAACGAAACATGCGCCCCTACTGGCAGCGCAACAATGCGACGGTTGAGGACATGCTCGATCTTGCCGAGGCGCAGTATTCAGCCATGGATGCGCGGGGCGAAGCGTTCGATACGGAATTAGCTGCCGATCTGACCAAGGTTGGCGGGGAACATTATGCCGCGGTGGCGATCCTCGCATATCGGCAGACCCTTGCGGCGCACAAACTTGTAGCCGACGCGAATGGCGATCCAATGCTCTTTGCGAAGGAGAACTTCTCAAACGGCTGCATTGCCACGGTCGATGTGCTGTACCCGTCAGCTCCATTCTTTCTCTTCTTCCAGCCGAAGCTACTTGAAGCCCAACTTCTCCCTGTGCTCGAATATGCGGCGCTGTCCCGCTGGAAGTTCCCCTTCTCTCCGCACGATCTCGGTCAATATCCTCTCGCTAATGGGCAAGTCTACGGCGGCGGAGAGAAGACGGAAGAGGACCAGATGCCAGTGGAGGAGAGCGGCAATATGCTGATTCTTGTCGATGCACTGGCGCATGCCGAGGATAGCGCTCAGCTCGCGGAGCGCTATTGGCCGCAGCTGACAAAATGGGCTCGATACCTGAGAGAGAAAGGGCTTGATCCCGAGAATCAACTAACCACAGATGACTTTGCCGGTCACGTCGCCCACAATGCGAATCTATCGATTAAGGCAATCGATGCGCTGGCCGCATACGCCGACCTGGCGCATCTGCTCAAGCGGGAAGACCTGGCGAAGGAATACACTGCTGTGGCGAAGTCCATGACGGGTAAGTGGATTGCGATGGCTGTTGAAGGCGACCACTTCAAGCTTGCGTTTAACAGTCCCGGCACCTGGAGCCAAAAATACAATCTGGTGTGGGACCAAATTCTTGACTTCAACCTGTTTTCCAAGAGTGTTCGGGAGAAAGAGGTAGCGTTTTACGAAAGAAAAATCAATACCTACGGTCTTCCCCTCGATAGTCGCGCTGACTACACCAAACTCGACTGGTCTGTCTGGACAGCCACTTTGGCATCGACTCCGGAGCAGTTCAACGCGATCATCGATCCCATCTATCGTTGGACAAACGAGACACCCACGCGCGTACCTTTGACCGACTGGTATGACACCAAGACCGGGAAACAGATTGGCTTTCAGGCTCGCAGCGTGGTAGGCGGCATCTTCATGAAAGCACTTTCCGATAAGCGACTCACGGCGAAGTGGCGTGCTGAGGGCGCGTTACACGCGAGCGCTGAGTAAGCTTCCGGCTCCAGCGGATTTCTCAATTCAATTTGGGCGTTCAATCGGGAATTTTGTTCTCGTTGTATTCGCTAGAGTGAACCTTCTGATCCTGGGCCATGAACTCGCTGTCGTAGGCTTCGATTGCCTCGTCTTTCGAGCGGAACGAACCCCACAGGCTACCCTAGTGACTTTGCATGTCCGCCCCAACGTCGGCACTTTTTTCCCATCACCTCTGTATTTTCGGAGACGCTTTTCTTGCCCAGTCTGAGCAGGAGTCTGCACCGTTCGGCAAAGTCACCTCTTCTTGGAACCGGTTGCCCCAGCCAATCGGAGGCAGTTCGGGATCTTTGGCGCCGGCCAGCCAAATCGCAACGTGGTCTCTCTCAAGAATCAGGTTCTTGTTGCGCGGAAGTCAGGCGGGCCACCGTCAAATCCCCCGACGACGAGCAGACCGTCACCCACGCTCTGCACCCAAACATGTCCGTGCCGCGCGTCTGGTCCCCGCATTTCAAGCGTGATATCGGGGGCGGTCCGTGTATGGCGTGATCACCATCCCGAGACCTTCGGTCTCGTACCTGCGGCACTTTGATAGGGCTGCGCTGCTCTTGCGCAAGAACCACCACCAGGACGGGAGCAGCACGATCCCAATCGAGTGAAGAATCCGGGATGTCGTGGCGCTGGATGCTTTCCTCGCTCCTTTTACGGCAAGGCCGATGCGGCGAACTCACGCGTCTTCGCGGAAAGCGACGCCAGGATAGGCTGCCTCGGCGACTCAGTGGGGCCAAAGGTCCTTCCTGCAATTACGAATGGAGGACCTGCTCTCTGTCCCGGTCCTGACCCCTCTTCGGAACGCCTAGGATGGCTGCGCTTTCAACAAGAACCCATGATAGTGCGCTGCAACGGATCTTTGCACAGCTTTACCAACTCTTTACGCCGGTCGCTGTCATGGAAGCCTCTAATTAATTACGCACACCGAAACGCTTGATCTCAAAGGCAAGCGTTGAGTGCAATGCGATTGGCGCGGAGCTGGTGTGACGCTGTTGGACTGGCGACCGTACGGTTTAAGGGGAGTGAAAGTGCAGAAGGGACTCCTGACGTTGAGAGCTTCATGGTTCATTGCCATCTTGCACTACGCTTACGCATTATGCGCACGCTTAGCGCAACCGAGCCTGCTGGGCATATGTCTCGCGACTGCATGGCAGGTTAGATCTCTAATCACCTCCGCAACCAAGCGAAGCTTGAGAGTTTTAGTTGAGTCAGGATTCCCCCGGGTCCATTGTTCCGTGACGCTGCCAAGTCAACTGGGCAAAGTATGCCCTGTCGGTCGTAGAAGCGCCGCGTGAAACTTCGTCTAACCGACGGAGACGAATTCCAGGCGTGGCGGCTGGTCTGACAAAAAGGCGGCAGGAGCTTGCTCATTCACCCGACCAGCGACGAAACGCATCGCAAGATTCGTGCTCTGCTTACCGATCACGAGAAAGAGTTGGAAAAGGCGATGGTGCAAAGCGAGCATAGGGGTCAAAAAAAGATGAAGAATGATGGGAGAAGCTGACGGAATTTGCGAAGAAGTGATCCACGGCGAACCGATGCAAGATCGAATTGAAGAACTCGATGCCCTTCGCGGCCTAATGCCAGTGTGGATCACCTGCACGCATCTGCCCACAATTCTGAGCGCATACATCAACCAGCCGCTCGGTTTTTTTTCCGCAACGGAAGGCTTCATCTTTCTTTCCGCTCTCTTTACAGGCCGCATTTACTTCCGCATTGCCGAAAGCAATGGCTACGGCGCGATGTGGTGGAAGCTATGGATGCGAACGGGAAAACTGTACTGCTACCAACTGTTACTGCTGGCGTTTGCCTTCGTGATAGAAGCCCCGATTGCGGCGCACGGCAACACACCGGCAGTTCATAATCTTCTCGACTTCTACTTTGCCGCCAGTCACACACGTGCTTTTGTCGATGCGGCATTGATGATCTACAGGCCGCCATTGCTGGATATTCTGCCGATTTACATCATCCTCATCGCGCTAACTCCTTTCGCGCTGATGCTGGGGGAGCGACTTGGATGGAGATACGCCCTGGCCGGTGGCTTTACCCTCTGGCTGTTGGCGCAGTTCGGGTTCCGGAGTTTCGTATATCACGTGCAGAGTCGCGCCTTCGGCATGCAGATCCCCCTCAATGAGATGGGCGCATTCGATCTCTGGGCATGGCAGCTTTGGTGGTTGGTTGGTCTGTGGTCGGGCGTGCGTTGGGCCAAGAACGACTTCCGTCTTGACTGGGTAAGGCGAATCACGATTCCGGCGGCGCTAGTGGCGATTTTCTTCCTGATACTGCGCTATGCGCAAGTAGACGGGGTCATCACATTCGGGAAGTCGGGTTTGTTACTCGATAAGTGGGATTTTGGACTCGGACGAATCATCAATTTCAGTGCCGTCTCAGTCTTGGCGATCAGGTTTCGATCGGCCTTGAGGCTCCTTGCGATCAGGCCCCTGGTGATGCTGGGCCAGTCCTCACTCTCGGTTTTCTGCGTGCACCTATTGTGTGTCTTCTTCGCGCTCACCATTATGGGGAACGCTCTCATCCTGCGAGACTCGACAGGAATCATCGTCATCCTGACAAGCTTGTCGGCTCTGCTTCTCACCGCCAAAATTGCCACCAACCGACGGGCAAACGCCAAAACAGTTACGCCGAATCAGAAAGTTTCCTTCAGCCCGCTCTCAGTCCGATTTTTTAGACCGTTCCATTTGCTCCGCGGCCAAGTGAATGTAAATAAGCCAAGTTGAAAGGCTCTTTGTTTCTCCAGTCCGCTTTTGAAGGTTCGAAAGGCTTATGAAGACGAGCCTGGCCGCAGACTGGCGGTCTTTGCGTGCACAATGGCGTGTTTTGCATAGCATGCGGGCGGGCATATAAATTATCTACATGCACGTTCCACCAATGCGTGTGGAGTTCGTAGAACCTCGCAGGCGCGTGAAAGCGATTGAGCGCCACTTTGGTTGTGAAGCAGTTTACGAGGCTCCGCGCGACGCGATTGTATTCGGTGCCGCCGACACACAAAGACAGTTCGGGACTCGGAATGCCGAGATCCTGACCATGTTGGCGCCGCAGTTTGAAGAAGAACTGAAACAAGAAAACCCTGACGAGAACTTCGCGGATCGGATGCGAGTCGCAATACAGCGAAAACTCACAGGCCAGCGCCCAACTATTGAAGACACCGCCGACACACTGCATGTCAGCTCGTGCACTCTGCAGCGGCGTTTGCAAGAGGAAGGGCTGAATCTTCAGCTGGTGTTGGAAGAAGGTCGCCACCAGCTCGCTCGCTACGATCTCAACAATTCCGTCCTCGAGTTGAATGAAGCTGCCTACCTGCTTGGCTATGAGGACGCGAACTCGTTCGTCCGCACGTTCCGCACCTGGGAGGGGTTCCACCGGCTCGTTGGCGAGAACAACAGCGCGCGAGAGTGGCGCCATAACTGGCGGATCTATGAAAGGAGAAATAATGCAAAAACGCAAGCTCGGAAAAGGTAATCTCGAAGTTTCGGCTATCGGGCTCGGGTGCATGGGGCTGAGTTTTGGCTATGGCCCAGCCGTAGACAAGCAGCAAGGGATTTCGCTGATCAGAGCAGCCGTCGAACACGGCGTAACTTTCTTCGATACTGCCGAAGTTTATGGTCCATTCACAAATGAAGAATTGGTGGGCGAGGCGCTGGCTCCATTTCGTGACCAGGTAGTGATCGCCACTAAGTTCGGGTTCAAAATCGAGAATGGCAAACAGGCTGGCTTGGACAGCCGCCCCGAGCACATCAGAGAAGTGGCCGATGCATCGCTGAAGCGTCTCAAGACTGATCGAATTGACCTGTTGTATCAGCATCGAGTCGATCCCGATGTACCGATCGAAGATGTCGCGGGCGCCGTGAAGGATCTCATCCATCAAGGCAAGGTGAAGCACTTCGGACTCTCGGAGGCAGGAGTGAAAACCATCCGTCGCGCGCACACCGTTCAGCCCGTCGCGGCGCTTCAAAGCGAGTATTCGCTTTGGTGGAGAGAACCTGAAGCGGAAGTACTACCGACGCTCGAGGAACTCGGAATCGGCTTCGTTCCATTTAGCCCGCTGGGGAAGGGCTTCCTCACTGGCAAGATCAGCCAGGACACCCAGTTCGACAAGACCGACTTCCGCAACGTCGTTCCTCGCTTTACGCCGGAGAACCGAAAAGCGAATCAAGCTATGGTTGACCTGATTGGCCGGTTCGCGCAACAGAAGAAGGCGACGCCTGCCCAGGTCGCCCTTGCCTGGCTCCTCGCGCAAAAGCCATGGATCGTTCCGATCCCGGGTACCACCAAACTGCATCGCCTCGAAGAGAACATCGGAGCCGCTGCCGTCGAACTTAAGCCCGACGATCTCCAGCAGCTCGAAAGCGCTGCGTCGAAAATTCCGGTCCAGGGAGCACGGTATCCCGAAGAGCTGCAGAAATTAGTGGGCCGCTGAACCGCTGCAAGGGAGTGAAGGCGTTGAGAGATGGGACTTGTTTCAACCCATGAATTACTGAATCGGTGGGCAGCTTTGCAGCGCGATGACGGTCGTGGCTTAGCGGTTGGCTGCGGCTTCTGCTTCCATCCGCAACTGAGCGTCGCAATCTTTTTGGCGCTCGTCTTCCAGGTATGCAGGAATCGTTTTCGCTGTCATGGACAGAGTCTGGCAGAACCGCGAGGTCCGCTCCGATATTTAATCGTATTGGCTGCAAGCAGCGCCGTGACAAACCCGAATAGCAAGCACGTGGAAATCGTCGCTTGAAATTAGCAGCCAAGCCTTGCCCCGTCACCTTGCCAATGCGGGCACACGTCATTTGAACCGCAGCCATCAGCGGCCACGTCAGGAGCGCGGTCCCTAGCAGCGTGGTTCCAAGCTGCGCGCCCGCAACAGAGTATGTGGCAATGCCGGACGGGTCATCGTCGGCAGCCCACCAGTGATCACACCCGGACCAAGCGACTTCAACACTTCAACAACAATCGCATCCATCGAGATGGGGCCGATGTCGGCACGAAGAGTCGCAGAAACTCCCTAAGAATCAGAGTGGGAAGCTATGCACAATCCTTGATGTCGGGCCGTACGAATCACGAGCTTAAAGTGGTCCAATGTGCTCAGACATGCGTCTTGGCCGCTTATACCATGAGCTGCAGTGAAGAAATGAGATGGCCGTTATCAAGGTCAGTCCAGCTTCCTCTTAAAAGTAAGGTACAACAATGGAAACTGTGTTGATTGTTCTTGTGGTGCTGTTTTTGCTCGGTGGCGGGGGTTGGGGATACTCTCGTTGGCGCAATTAGCGCACAGAGGATGCATGCTTAGCGTTGCTTGATCCTGTTTGTTTTTATGAGGGTTCCGGAGATAGACCGCGAACCCTTTTTCAAGTTTCTCAAACTTACGCGTGTTCATCTGTTCATCTGTTCATCTGACGTCCTCTCTATCCCTAGGCCTTTCAGGAAAGTCGCAAATCTCATGGATCCGAATGCGATCTTGCACGAAGTTCAACAACTGTACAACGTGAGTGACCGCCTTGACTCGCTGGCGGGGCAACACCCCCTCGTCTCAGAAGCACTGATCACCATCTCAGGAAGCGTTCGCAGCACGGCCACATTGTTGGAAGTGCTGGTGGCGATGAAGGTAATGCCGCTCTCCGGACCAGATCCAGCAAACGCCTGATATTGCTTCTGGTTATCTCGGAACCTGCTGCCGACGGAAGACGCATTCGCGACCTGCCGATCTTTCCGTTCCTTGATTGACCTCAGAAGCAGTTTGGGCAGCTATATGCGCTCCCAGGGTCCAGATTTGCATCATCGAGGAGCGCTCGTGCCGGCGATCAAGACATGGGAGTCAATCTCGGCACGCCATGCCAAGCAGGGTGCCAAATCAAAGAGATATCTGGACTCGGTTACGTATGTGCATCTTGCCCGGGATACCTTCCAAGTCAGTCAAACTGCAAAAGGCCTGCTCGGGCTACCGTGTGCAGTCACTCCGCAAGCGGACGGGCCCGCCAGTGTGGAACCTAATTGAATGAACAGCGCTCGCCAGTGATCAAAATTGCACCTCTCATGGATGCTACCGCTGGATTTGGTTTTCGATGAGGATCTGACGTCGCCCAAACCAAAGGACCGCGGAGACTGTGCAATGTTGACCAGTCATGCCGCAGCATCTCGCCGATCATTGTCTTCTCGGGCATCCCGAGGTTTCAGACGTGCGCCGTGCGCCCCGTAATTCAAGCTCAGCGGCTTGCACGTACTCGCAACGGAGATGCACACGAGGCATAGGAGATGGTGTTCATCATGGCTACGAATCTCAGTACTTGCCGTCCCGGCGATGGAATTGGAGCATTGAACCGATTGCCATGGTTGGCGGAACCTCTGATGCAAATCGACTTGGATAAAGAGTTGAACCAACTCCGGCGAGGAGACTCCTGGCAGCGAGAAACGGGTCGGAGTTCTAAAACACTCGCGAAATATCCAGATTTCCGAATTGTTCTAATTCTGATGAAAAGCGGCACACGAATGCGACAGCAGAGAGCCGAGGGACGGATCTCCATTCAGCAATTGAAGGGACAGGTCCGTATACATTTGTCCGATCGGAAAGTGACCGTCTCGGCTGGCCATTTGTTGGTGCTGGACTGCGGCGTTCTACACGATGTCGAAGCGCTGGAAGAGAGTGCCTTGCTGCTTACGATCTCTTGGCGAAGGGAGAAGGGCAATACCGCAGAATCATCTTCATCCACACAGCGTCTCTTAGACGAGGAGGCAGTGTCGCGGATGGAGGATGAAGGCAGCGCCCCAGAAGTGGCCAGCCGACCGGAACCGTCCCTGTTGGAGCTAAACGCAAACTCGGGTTTGAGAGGCGAGCGATGAGGCGAAGCGTTTTGTTGGCGGCAATGACGTTGATGTGCGTGCTGAGGGTGAGCGCCCAACAACATAACCTCGACACGCAGAAGTCCACGTTAACTATCCACGTCGACAAGACGGGAGTATTTTCAGGGCTGGGACACGAGCACGAAGTGCACGCGCCGATTCACAGCGGCACGGCGGATACGGGTTCGCATCCCGCGGTTGAAATGCACGTGGATGCGCGCGCGCTGCGGGTGATCGACAAAGGCGAATCCGACAAAGATCGCGCTGAAGTTCAGAAGACGATGCTGGGGCCGGAAGTGCTCGATAGCGAGCATTATCAGGAGATCGTGTTCAAGTCGACAGGCGCGGAGCCTGACGGCCAGGGGCAGTGGACTCTGCGCGGGAATCTGACGCTGCGCGGGCAGACACGGCCGGTTACGGTGCATGTGGCGCTAAAGGATGGTCGGTACACCGGGCAGACCGTTGTGAAGCAGACCGATTTCGGGATCAAGCCTCCCGGAAAAGCGGGCGTTAGAGCCAAAGACGAAGTTAGAATTGAGTTCGACGTCCGGCTGGCGTCGTAAGGTGGGGGTGGGTTGCCCGCCTTTTCTGCAACACCGTGGAGACTCGCATGATCGGCAATAAGGGCACATTTAAAGGCAAAAGCAGCAAGTAGAACAATCCCCCTCGACCGTAGTGAAATCATGAGTACATGGCTAAAGGAGAAAAACAAAAGCAATCCGCCAAAGCGACCCTCGCCGATGTCATCAAGGAAATGGCGAAGCCGAGGGTGGCTAAATCTGTGCGAGAGCATTCGCCACAACGTTCGAAATGAAGTTCCTAGTCGTGAAGAACGATGTTGAGAAGCGAACTGTGAACTTGCAGCCCATCACCAGAGTGATAATCAATGAGCCCCAATTTCCTGAACCTGTTCATGAAAAAGCTAACCCGCGAGCGAGTTGTACCCACCATTTCTGCTAAAGACTCCTGACTGATCTTGGGGATTACAGTCTCGGGCCTTCCGTCCTTGCCGAAATGAGCCAGCAATAGCAAAATTCGGGCCAGTCTTTTCTCACTGGAATTGAAGAGCTGGTCAACCAAATCCTCTTCGTATCGGATATTCCGGGTCAGCAAATATGCCACGAACATATCGGAAAACGCGTGTTCCCGGTGGAGCACTTCTGTCATGGACTTCTTGTCGATTTTCATCACGGAACAATCGGTCATCGCGGTTGCGGAGCACAGGCGCAGAGGCTGCCCTGTAAGGCAACCTTCTCCGAAGAAATCGCCCTTGTTCAGAATGCCTATTGTGGCTTCCTTCCCGATCTGCGACACAACAGTGAGTTTTACCTTTCCTTCCTTTATATGAAAAACAGCATCGGACGAGTCGCCCTGGGCAAAGATCGTCTGCTTATTGGGAAAAGATTCGATCTTTCTGCCGCCGTTGATGGTCGAAAGGAATGTCTTGGGATCGAACGTGCTGAGTTTCTTGGACGCTGCCACGAGTGGCATGATTGACCCCCTCTCAAGAACTCCGGATGCGCAGAAGGCAACTTCCTACGATGAAGGAAGAATGAATGCGCGAGAAGGGCGAGAACAACGTCAAGTGTGCGGGCAAATCTGCCATTCCGCCCGACGAAAATGATGATTTCACCCTTGGTGTCGAAAGTCAACCTGTTGAGTCTAAGCGTCATTGTGCGAGATTGTGACGCAGCTCGTTGAGGTTCTCCTCACTCAACATCTCCGCGTCACGCGCATCGGGATGCCGGGCCATGCTGCGAGCACCTACAGTATTCGCTATTTCTTCGCCACCGGGATAAAGTGTGAGATGTTGCGCGAACTTCTTTGTAGGGTGAGCTACATTGCTCAGACTCGAATCTGAGGCACGACTGACGTTAGGGATTGGAGGTATCAAATGTCCCACGTTATATCCGAACCCCAAGGCCAGTGGCGTCCAGAGGGTGCTATCTGCAAAGAATCCGTGATCCTTGAAGAGAGCAAAGTGAATGAGCACGGACAGGCCATGCACGAAGACTGCTACGTCTCACCGCTCACGGAAAAGAACCCACTCTTTTGAGTCTGTCTAAGACTTGCGCCGAGCACCGGAGCGCGAGGGGGTTGCAGGTATTCCGCTCCGACCTGCCCGCTTCTTTACCTCCCGCTCGGCCGCAAGCTTGTCTTCCGCCATGCGGCTTTCCCATTCATACAGTGACAAGTCAGCCGGGCAATCCAGCGGGTTTACCGAGCGGGACGGTCTTGAAGGACGCAGCTTTTCTGAGCGCGAATTGCGGGGCATAACAAGGCACCATTAAGCAGGGAGGACAAAACTATAGAGCGCGATTCGAAGAATTGTCGGCTCGCTAACGTACAGATTGCGATACCGCGGTCGGGCGGGATTCGGGTTGCGGGCGCTGATTCTTTCTCCTGCCCCATAGGCAACAAGCCCGTCGATCTCAAAACCGCCAAGACCGATGATCGCGGTGAAGCGGTGCGTAGGAATGTTACGTTCTCAGACAGGCGTTGAAACAGTGCGGCTGAAAACTTACCTTCTTTTCAACCACTTGAGATGATCCTACAGAGCGTTTGTAGGAATTAGATCCGTCCCCACGACTTTCCAAACATTCCCGCTCCGGGTCCTCGGAGCGGGATGTACTCGTTCCCATATTCGCGCGAGATGGTGATCGTCGTGTTCGGCGACAAAATACAAATGGTCTACGAGTCGCATCGGCGTTTTCAAGCGCTTGGCACAAGTTTGCGCTTTCCCTATTCTTCCCGCTGATGTGCGTGAAGCCGGCGGGGAGACACCCCCGAGACGTTCGCTGCGCTTTTCTTTCTTTAACCAACCTTGTTGATCGTGCGAACCCATTCCGGCTTGAAACCTCGTGGTAACCGATGGATTTGGAGGCCACCCGACCCGAGAAACAGCTCATCATGCGACAATCTTCTGAAGAGCGACGCTAAATTGGTGTTTTCAAGTCGGCGTCGCAGTATGGAGTCCGATGCCAAATATTTCTAAACATTTGGAACCACGCTGGCCTGCAATGCTTGCTCTGCTTGCCGTAGGAGGATTGCGCTTTTCTCTGCCCGAATCCCTGTCAGCGGGCCCCGACTGGTTGATCATCGTTGTTGTCGGAGTGCTTCTGATTCCCACAACATGGGCACGCCAGCGAGGTAAAGATAACGTCAATAAGTTTTTAGGCTATCTGCTGAGCTCCATCGTGACTGTTGACATGATCTGGTCGCTTGGACTGCTGGTCGCGGCTCTACCCGCGCATCGACAGTCTCCTAAGGATCTGTTGCGTTCCGCAGCTGCCTTATGGATTTCGAACATCTTGGTCTTCGCCTCGTGGTACTGGCGACTGGATGCAGGTGGCCCCCGCGAGCGTGAGTTGCGTGGTGTACATACCGACGGAGCATTCCTTTTTCCACAGATGACTCTCGATCAGCAAGCCAGGCGCGAGATGGGAGAGCAATGCTGGAGTCCAGGTTTTGTGGATTACCTTTTTCTCGCCTTCAATACCAGCACCGCATTTTCACCAACGGACTGTCCCGTATTATCGGCATGGGCCAAGCTCCTTATGATGGTTCAATCGCTCATTTCCCTGACGACGGTGGCTCTGTTGGCAGCTCGCGCAGTAAATATTCTTTAGCGGCCTGGGTAACGATTCAAGCTGCTGAGACCACATCCTTAAAGGAGCGCGTAGGCACAAATGCTTCGGTGCGGCCCAAGGCGATGATGAGGTCAAAGACGAAAACCGGAGGTTCCGCGCGGATATCGGCAAAGCGGGAATCCCCGGGCGTCACAGTTTGGCACAGAGGAACGCAAGGATGTCGAGGAAAACAATAATGAGGAGTGGGGGCGCGCCCAGTGAATTGCTTTGCGGCGGCACTGCACTCGGCAATCTCGGTGTATTCTGTTGGTTCATCGTTCCCTATGCCCCTGAGGAGCTAATCCATGCCTGAAAAAGCCGAAGTCCGCCACACGCTGAGCGAGCAGCAGGCGCGTCAACTTGCGAACGTCACCAAAACGGTCCCCATGATGGAGGTGATCACGCCGCGGTGGCTGGTCACTTTCCTGTCGTGGGTGCCCGTTGAGGCCGGCACTTATCGCGTCAACAAAGTGAAAGTTACACGCCCGGGTACGCGGACGATTGAGTGTAGTCCCGACGAGGAAATCGACCTGCCGGAGATTTATGTCGACTATGAGGAAAAACCGCGCGAATACACGCTCAACGCGGTGACCACCGTTCTCGACGTGCAGACTCGCATTTCGGATTTGTACCACAGTCCGCATGACCAGATCCGGGAGCAACTACGGCTCATGATCGAGAAGGTCAAAGAACGTCAGGAGAATGAACTGGTCAACAATGCCGAATACGGCTTGCTGAATAACATTGTTCCCGAGTTCAAGGTCAAGACCAGAAAGGGAGCACCCACGCCGGACGACCTCGACGAGCTGATCGCTAGGGTGTGGAAAGAGCCATGCTTTTTCCTGGCGCATCCGCGCGCGATTGCGGCTTTTGCCCGCGAGTGCACGCGACGCGGAGTGACGCAGCCGACGCTCAACCTGTATGGCTCGCAGTTTTATACCTGGCGCGGACTGCCGCTGGTTCCTTGCGACAAAATGAGGGTCAAGGCCGAAAAAAGCAGCATTTTATTGTTGCGCACGGGCGAGAAAAAGCAGGGCGTGGTCGGGCTGTTCCAGCCCGGGCTACCCGGCGAGGTTTCGCCCAGTTTGTCGGTTCGGTTCATGGGGATTAATCACAAGGCGATTGCCTCGTACCTGATTTCGCTCTACTGCTCTATCGCCGTCCTGACCGAAGATGCCATCGGGGTACTGGAGAATGTGAATGTCGACCAATACCACGAGTACAAGTGATCGCTTCGAGGCCGACTCGCTGACCTCGTCTCTCGCGCAAGAAGAAGGCGCGCAGAAGGTTCGTGGGTCGACCTTCGCGGTAGCACTTCCCGATCCGGCAGTGCTTGCGCGGCTCGCGAATGAGTTTTTCGCAGCGCTGCCGGGCGCGGCGCAGCCTGTGGCCGCGAGCGTGCCAGCAGCCTCGCCGAATGAGGTCGATCTGGGCGCGCCTTCGGGATCTGCGGCGCGAACCGCCGTGCCGGATTATCAGCGGGAGATGTTCTCTTTTCCAGCCGTGCCAAACTCGGGCTCTGTGCCAGGGCTTCCGAATCTACGCTCGTCGATGCCCACGAGCGCATTGAATGAAAATGATTTCCATGCGATTGCCGCTTCGCTGGCGGGCTTAACCGCACTCATACCCCAAGTTCCAACTTCTTCATCCGCACCCGCGATAGCGAATTCTTCATCCTCTTCCGTCGACAGAGATAAGGCCGGGCCCTGGGCCCGTGCTCCGCAGTTTCCACCTGCCGCGGAGATGTTTTCTTTTTCCGGCGTTCCGGCAATTCCTTCGTCGCCGCCGAGCGCTCCGCCGAGCGGGTCGGATCTGGCAACAACCCCGGCTTCAGCGGCGGCCGCGACACCATCCGTCCCGAGTGTCCCTATCGCGCCGACGCCATATCAGACGCCAGGCACTCCCGGCGGCGGAAACAGGACGGATCCATGGGCGAGCGCTCCCAATTTTCCGAATGAAGTTTTTTCTTTTCCCCGGGTTCAGGGTGTGTCCGCCCCGGCTGTTCCAGAACGACGGGTTCCAGAGCAAGGTGTTCCTGAACAACGTGTTCCGGAGCCCATTGTGTCGCAACCGAGTGTACCTGTGAGCTCGGCCTCGCCCGACCTTCCTCATTCAGCGAACGCTCCCCAAGCGATTCCCGCGATCCCCAAGTCCATTCCGTCCCCTGCAACTCAAGAAAACGCTGCTGATTCGGCGGATGCGGCACGGGGTGTGTATGGAAAAGGCTCGACAACATTTCCGCCCGTCAATGCGATGTTTTCTTTCCCTGGCGTGCCCGGTGTGCAGTCTCCCCCAGGCGTTCCCGTCCTGCCTTCGTCGGTGCCGACCAGTGCTCCCCCTGAATCCGATCTTCGCGCCCTGTCTGCTGCTCTCCCCGGGGCATCCGCAGCCCCGACGCCCCCTGGCGTTTTCCAGCCTACGGTTCCGAGTGTCCCGGGCAATACTTCCGAAGAGGAAGGAGCATCGAAACAGTCAGCCTCTCTGCCAAGAAGCGTCGAGTCCTTTGAGTTCCGTCCAGATCTGGCTCCAGGGGAACTCGGCATCGCCAAGCGTCCGTTTGACCCGCGATTGATTCGCCAAGATTTTCCGATCCTGCAAGAGCGGGTCCACGGTCGGCAGTTGATCTGGCTCGACAACGCCGCTACCACCCAGAAACCGAACGCGGTCATCGACCGTCTGTCGTATTTCTATCAGCACGAGAACTCCAACATCCACCGCGCCGCCCACACGCTCGCTGCCCGCGCTACCGACGCTTATGAGAGCGCACGCGAAAAGACGCGCCGCTTCCTGAATGCTTCCTCAACCCGCGAGATCATTTTTGTCCGCGGTACAACGGAAGGCATCAATCTCGTCGCCCAGGCGTGGGGACGCCGCAATGTTCAGAAGGATGACGAGGTAGTCATCACCTGGCTCGAACACCATGCCAACATCGTCCCCTGGCAACAGCTGTGTGCTGAGAAGGGGGCTCGCTTGCGAGTGGCGCCGGTGAACGATCGCGGCGAGGTGATCCTCGAAGAATTCGAGAAACTGCTTGGCCCTCGCACCCGGATTGTGTCGTTCAGCCAGGTGTCGAATGCCCTCGGAACGATCACACCGGCGCGCGAGATGGTCGAGATGGCCCACCGTCACGGTGCGCGCGTGTTAGTCGATGGAGCGCAGGCCGTGTCCCACATGCGCGTGGATGTGCAGGCCCTCGACTGCGACTTCTACGTTTTCTCCGGACACAAGATTTTTGCCCCTACCGGCATCGGCGCTGTCTACGGAAAGCTGGACGTGCTCGACCACATGCCTCCCTGGCACGGCGGCGGAAACATGATCATGGATGTCACCTTTGAAAAGACTACTTATCAGACAGCTCCCGGGCGCTTTGAGGCCGGTACGGGAAACATTGCGGATGCCGTGGGGCTGGGTGCAGCACTGGACTATGTAGACCAGGTCGGAATGGAAAGCATCTCCGACTACGAACATGAATTGCTGATGTATGCGACCGCAGGACTTCTGACGGTCCCCGGTCTTCGGCTGATCGGGACTGCGCGCGAGAAGGCGGGTGTGCTGTCGTTCATTCTCGACGACGTCCGCACAGAGGACGTAGGAGCGGCCCTGAACCAGGAAGGCATTGCGGTACGTTCCGGGCACCACTGTGCTCAGCCTATCCTACGGCGCATGGGGGTCGAGAGCACCGTCCGCCCTTCACTGGCGCTCTACAACACGCGCGAAGAGATCGACGCACTGATCGCCGCATTGCTGCGGCTGCAGGCAGGTCGAGGACATCGCAAGTTGTGATTCGAGCTTCGAAGCAGAAACACGTTTCCGCTCACTTTTGGGTCCAAAACTGCTGCACTGATTGCTGCGCAGTGCTCACGCTAGGACCACCTGAGGAAGTCGAGACAGTTCCTCGTCGGTGCTGTCATTGGGGACTGAGCATCCCGGCGTCAGGATGAACTTGCTGCCGGCCACATGCCTGGCGGTCTGCCATTGGTTGCGGATCTGCTCCGAGGAGAGATCCTTGTAATTCTTCTCATCGATTCCAGTGGCGATCGTCTGCGAGAACTTGCTGCGCACAGTGCTGACCGATACGCCGCTGGATTGGACGGACCAGTTGACGACTGGGGCTTGGAAGTCGACAAACTGGTTAACATATTCGTTCTCCCAGTGCAAATGGAGGAAGTTCAGCTTGGCGCTTGCGGTCGCTGCGAAGAAGCGCTTGTCAAACGGCTCGCTGAATTTGGCATAGTCAGCCGGTGAGAGTTCCGCGCGGTTGGCGTTCGCAATCGAAAACAGAACCCCCGAAGCACCCGCAGCAAAGGCGCGCTTGGCGTGGTGAATGTGCGACTGCGTCAGTACATCAAGGGCGTCGAGCAGTCGCTGCGGGTTCTCCTGCTGGAGGCGAACAACCTCCTCCTTCGACGAAAGTTTGACTGCGACCTGCCAGGGATTGAACGCAGTTTCGAGGACATACGCGTCTCCCCTGAGACCGTCGCGAATCAGCTCCAAGGCACGAATCTGCTCGGGGAACGGGTTGTCTAGAACCTTCAGCTCATACCAGTTGCCTTCGGGCTTTGGATACGGATAGTCGCTCATCACCTTCACAATGTCCGTCTTGTACCTCCAGTGATAATCAAGTGTGGCCTTGGCGTGCTCCTCGGGAGTCTGCGGTCCGAAGTGATGCCAATGCGTGAATGGCGGACGGTCTACATCCTGCCCCGCCAGTGCCCGGTCTACGCGCTCTTTGCGGGTAAGTGGGTGTCGGCCGGCCACCTTTCCCCGAACTGGTTGTGCAGCAGCGACACCAGCAACGGCTGCGGCGGATAAAAGGAAATTTCTACGGCTTATCATGATTGACTCCGGGAAAAGGATGAACACCGATGGTGCCTGTCGAAATCTTGCAATCGATGAAGATATGGAAAGTTTGCCGGTTCGACGCCTACGTTGGAGCAAAACTCCGAGTCTCAGTTTCCGCCTTTTGCAACATGAACGTCTTCCGAAAGTAATTGCCCAATCTCGTTGCGGACACTGTCCTTCAAACGCGAATCGAGCTCGCCGCTCGCCTGACTGGTGAAACCGGTGTGGATCGAACGCACCAGGCCATTTCGGCCAACGAAGAATGTCGTGGGCCAAGCATTCAGGTTTTCGGCCTGTGGAATCTTCTCGTTTAGCTGAGCTGGCTCGCCAGCGATCAGGTAGGTGTATTCGATGCCATAGCGCTTGATGAACGCCCGTGCTCGCGAGAGACTTTTCAGTTGCTCTGCCGGCTCAAAGTCCAGAGCAACGATCTCCAGGCCCAGACCGTGATACTTCCGGTAAAGTTCTTCGAGAAAAGGGGCTTCGTCGTGGCAGTTCGGGCACCAACTGCCGGTGATATTGACTAACACTACTTTCCCCTGAAATCGCTCGTCAGTATTGGAGACGATTCGGCCGGTCACATCTGGAAAGGAAAAACGCAGCGGCTGGCCGGGATCTTTCACTTTTGTGTGCTGCGTAGGGTCGTCCGGTGGGGCAAGATTTCTGGCTCGAGCGTCTGCGGGCCGCAGCGCTACCAGAGTTTGTGTCTCATGAGAGCTGGCGATTTGCAATTGCAGGCTACCGTCGGATTGCGGTGTGACTTCCACGTAAAACGGCCGCTCTCCGGTGAAGTGACTGAGGATAAACTTGCCGTCCTTGAAATTGCCCGACAGGGTCCCGGTGTCGCCATCGACCCGCAGAATTGCTGCACCGATCTTTGCGCCTTTCTGGTTCACGACGAAGTGCCACGCCGACTCGCCCTTCGGGCTTTTGACTTGAATTTCCCAAAGCCCGGAAATATCCGGTACCTGTTGGTCGCTGCTTGCAACCAGGGATGGGTCGTGCCGTTTTGCTTGGAATGCATAAGCATTTCCAGAACTTCCGCCGTAGGTTCCAGTCAATATTCCATCCTTCAGGGTCGCTTCGAGCTTCGTGGCGTAACTGTCGAACGTCAGCACCAGAGAACCATTCTGGAACGTTCCACTGTTTGACGGGTTGACTCGGTCGTCGCCGTTCAAGAAGTAGCTATGCACATCCGCTCCGGTGCCGTCGATTTCGACCCTAAATGGAACGGAAACATTGTTCACGGTGACGATCGCGTCCCACCTGCCTTCGACAGATTGTCCCGACGCCAAAAGGGTGATGGCAACGATTGCTAGTACGGTTGCAGCGGCCAGTTTCGCGCTAGACGTGATTTGCATGGAGGAATCCTTATGTGTCCTGGGAAGCCCGATGCCTTCCCAGGCCTGCCGAGTGTCGTAGGCTGACACCACCTTGCTCAGCGAACGACTATAGGCTATCATACACATAGACATACTAACGAATACAGGATTCCAAAGTGCTTGCCATCTGCCATCGGGTTCAACTTCGCTGTCGATGCACACTCATCTGCATTTTTTCCAGTTGTCTTGACCGTTTTCAACCGTAATCGACTTGGCCGTTCCTGGATATTTTGCATGAAGCCCCAACCCTATCTAGCGTTCTTCATGGTCGCACTATTGACCAGCGCGACAGCGGCTCAGAATGGCGCGTCGCCGCGTGAGGTGGCGCGAAAACCGGTTCGAGTTTTGCTTGTCGTCGCTCACCCGGACGACGAATACGAAGTTGCTGGCACGGTTTACAGAATCAGCAAAGAACTCTCGGGGACAGTCGATCAGGTGATTATCACCGATGGTGAAGCTGGCTACCGATATTCCTCTCTGGCGGTTCCTTACTACGGGATCGACCTGACGAATGAAGCAGTTGGCAGAGCCCGACTCCCTGGTATCCGCAAAGAGGAGGCTCGACGGGCGGGCAGAATCTTGGGCATTCGGCACCAGTGGTTCCTGAACGAGAAAGATGACCGGTTTACGCTCGACGCCGGTGAATCCCTCGACCAGACTTGGCATGAGGAGCGAATTCTGCGTGTCCTGCAACAGCGATTAAGCAAGGGACATTACGATTTCGTTTTTGTACTGCTGCCGTCAGAACAGACTCATGGGGAACACAAAGCGGCTTCGATTCTTGCCCTCGAAGCTATTGAATTTCTTCCAGCAGGCCAGCGCCCGATCGTACTCGGTGCGCAGGCAGGCGAAGTGCATCCTGCGCCCTACAAGGCGCTATCCGGATATCCACTTACGGCCACGGACTCATTCAATCCGCAATTTCAGTTTGACCGTAATACTCGCTTCGGTTATCAGGAATCCCTCTCCTATCAGATCGTGGTGGACTGGGTCATCGCGGAACACAAGTCTCAGGGTCTGTTCCAAACCAGATGCCAGCAAGATCGGTTTGAGAATTTCTGGCTGTTCACCCTAAACCCAAATTCAGCGGCTGGTGCGGCCGAGTCGCTGTTCGCTGCGATCATACCTAGGCCGGAACGCGTCGGGGAGATTGGAATTGCAGGAGCCGCTAAGCCGCAATAGGCGAAAAGGAAGAGTACGGATTCCCCGAATCGGAGCCCGCACCGGTTATGTGACGATAGAGTTTATGTGACGAAGCGGTGGAAGAGGGCAGAGTAGGCGGGCTTTCTCTTTGAGGAAGGTCACATAACAGGAGTGGGTGATTATTCTCACAAGGCACGAGTGGCGAGATAGGCTGCATTTACCCACAGCGTTAGGTCGCGGACGAAGTTCGATCCACATTATTTTCGCTTCTATTGCCACAGTGTGGGGTCATAGATCCGATTCGGGTAGAGAACTCCCAGAACCTTGTCTATCATCTGATGTCCCACATCCGGACCATTCGTAAAGATGATGGCGCCGGTCTTGCGTTTCGGGATGAAGAATGCGAAGGTTTTCACGTCGCTGTCCGCACCAGTGTGGTCAAGAATCGTCTCATTGTTTATTTTTACGATCCGCCAACCCAGTCCGAAGCCCATGGCCACCTTGCAATTCGCAGGGTCTTTGGCATCCTCGCACAGCACGGATTCGACTTCAGGAGCGATTAGATTGCGTGTAATGTTCTGGCGCTGGGCGGCGAGTTCCTGACTAACTCCTTCATTGTTCATGACGCTGATCATGAACGTCGCATAGTCCCTGACGGTCGTACGCAGGAGGTCAGCTGCGGACCATTTGGTTCTCGGGTCCGATTCCACCGGTTTGGCCTGCCGGCCCACCCACCATTCTCGGGGAGTGTATGAAGTATCTTTCATCCCGATGCGATCGAAAACGTACTCCTGTGCCAGCTCCTCAAAAGGGCGCCCTGTCTTCTTTTCCGCAAACCGGGCGACGTAATCAAAACCTTCGCCCGAGTATCCGAATTGCGTTCCGGGTTGCCACTGAAATTGCAGCACGTTCTTCGTCTGGTACCGCCAATTAGGGAACCCTGTTTGGTGAGACAGGCAGAGACGAGGTGTTAAGAGCTGGTTCCATGCGTTGTCTCTTACATCAGGATCGATCCAGTATTCGGCAATCGATTCGTCCAAAGATAGCTTTCCAGCCGATGCCAACCGCAAGATAATCTCTGCCGTTATGGTCTTGGTCAGAGAGGCGACGCTGTAGAGTGTTTTTTCGTTGGCGAGCGGGCCTCCGGGAACCTGATCGCCGTAGAAGGACGTCCAGGCAATTTTCCCGTTTTCAATGTATGCGATTCCGACTCCAGTGACGTGAAATGCCTTCAGCCAAGTGGGAGCTCTTTCGTCCAAGCGGCGCTGCGCGTCAGATTGATTTGCCGCCTGAGTATTTGTTTGGGCGAAATCACAGATCGATGTACCGGTCACGGCAAGGAACAGAACTAGCCAAACACGCATTGATTTCCTTTCAGAGACTACTGAAAGCGGTGACCGCAATGGGTAGACGAGCCTCGCAACAAAACGTGAGCCCATCTGCGTAGAGTCCAAGCATTGCGGGGAAACCGGGAGCCACATCGACTCGGCACTCCGTTCTGGTTATCCCGCACCCCACTTTCTCTCAGGCGCGTCAGTTAACGCTTAGGGGCAGCCATCTAGCATCGGTCACGGGCATGGAGGGCCCGCACGAATGCTAGAAGAGTTTCTCGAACATCCCTTTTTCCTGAATCGTCACCGACAAGCACCGCTGCTGAATGAGCGAGAGTCATTCCTCAGCCACCTGCAGCAACAAGGTACCAGCCGCAAGGCGCTGAGGAATCTCTCCGCTGAATTACTACAAGTAGTGCGCTTTCTGAAGCTGACGGAAATGCGAGATGTGTCGCTGGAGGAAATCCAGCGAGCGGCGAGCTGTTGGGCGCGCCAGCAGCGCACGAATCCAAAGGCGCATTCCTACGGCAACTCGGCTTCATTCTTTATGTATGCGGCTAAGAAGTGGCTGCGTTTCCACGGGCGGCTCAAGCTCCCGAGTGCGCCGCCGATGCGGTTTGCCGATCAGCTCAGCGACTTCGCCCGGTACATGACAGACGAAAAAGGCCTCTCGCCATATTCGGTGCGATCCCACTGTTCGCAGACATCCAGGTTCCTGAAATGGTTCGGGGAGCGGCATCGGTTGTTGGCGAGGGCGAGGGTCGAAGATGTTGACGAGTTCCTTGCAATGAAAGGCGTCAGCGGATGGAATCGCCAGTCGGTTTCGGTGGCTGCACAAGCACTGCGCGCCTTCTTTCGGTACGCCGAGACGCGCGGATGGTGCGCGACAGGTTTCGCGAGGGGCATTGAAGCGCCCAAGATCTATCAATACGAGGGGCTGCCCGAGGGGCCAAGTTGGGAAGAAGTGCGGAGGCTCCTGAAATCGGTGAAGGGTTCAGGTCCGGCTGTGCTGCGAGCACGGGCAATCCTCTCGTTGCTCGCGATTTATGGACTGCGGAGTGGCGAGGTGTCACGACTCATGCTGAGCGATTTCGATTGGCGTGAAGAGGTGTTCGAAGTAAACCATTCGAAAAGGAGAGGACCACAATCCTATCCGCTCCAGCGTCAAGTTGGCGATGCCATCCTGCAATACCTCAAGAGAGGCCGCCCACAATGCGCTTGTCGGCACCTTTTCGTGACGCTTAATCCTCCCTATCGACCGATTGGAGCAGAGGATCTGTGGACACTGACAAGCAGACCACTGAGGGCGACTGGGATACGCTGCCGAAAAAGAGGGCCCCACGTCCTACGGCACGCCTGTGCCACACGCCTGTTACAAGAGGGCGCATCGTTCAAGGAGATCGGCGACTTACTCGGCCACCGAGGTCTTGAATCAATCGGAATCTATGCGAAGGTCGATCTTCCTGTGCTGCGTGCTGTGGCAGCCGTCGACCTGGGAGGGCCGGCATAAAGCTCTCCCAGGCGGTTGACCTCTACATCCAGCGCAAACGTGACGCCGGCATGCGGTTCGACAGTCTCACGAACATACTGCGCTCGTTTCTTCGACACTGTGGCGACATCGATCTTCACCACATCACCGTCCAGCAAGTTACCGCATTCCTCGACGGCTCGGGCGTAATGCCCAGCACCTGGAGCGGCAAACGCGGTACGCTGAGAACCTTTTTCGATCACTGGACCGCACGCGGTCGGCTGAAATCCCCACCGCTGTATTCGATTCCGCCCCGCGCCTCCAAAGTATTACAGTATTACTCAAAAGCCGCCGGACATGAGAACGAGCGATTAAGTGCGGAGCTTACTGCAGCCGCGAACCTGGAATTTCATCCTTCGCGCAAATGCCGCATGAGCGGTGTGAGATTCTCAAATCTGGTACGTTAAGGGAACAATAAGAAGTGACGTGCGGCTCCTAGCTGTCTCCAACGAAGTCCGTCGACGCGGTTTGATATCGATCAGTTCCATCTCGTTGTTGCCCTTATATGGAAGAGTTTTCACCAGCAAGGATTTCGTCGTCGATCAGGTGAACCAGAGTGCGTCTACAAATTATGCAGGCGGGAGAGGAAGTGTTGAGGGGCGAAGCTCGCGAACTGTCGCGCGAAGAGATATTAAGCGACAAGACACAAGAATTGATTGCTCACATGCGAGAGACCATGCGCCATGCCCCTGGCGTTGGACTTGCGGCCCCGCAGGTAGGGGTTGCGTTGCGGTTAGCGGTCATCGAGGATCGTGAGGAATATCACATGAAGCTGACTCCAGCGCAACTCCTCGAGAGGGAGCGGAAGCCGGTCCCGTTTCACGTCGTGATTAATCCGCGAATTGTTTCGGCGGAGAACACAAGTGTCGAATTCTTCGAAGGCTGTCTGAGCGTCGCGGGATATTCGGCGATTGTTCCACGGGCACGGGGAGTCACTGTCGAGTTTCTGAATGAAAAAGCGGAGACCCGAAGGGTCGAGGCGGTTGGCTGGTATGCACGGATCCTGCAGCACGAGATCGATCATCTGGGCGGAGTGCTTCATGTAGACCGTATGCACGCCGGCACGTTGACCACGTTGGAAAATCTTGACCGATTCTGGAAGGACCTACCCGTGTCCGGTGTGCGTGCCAGGCTGAAGACAGGATTGCGGACTTAGGCGTAAAGCCGTCTTTCCGGTTTGGCCTTGGGCACAATTTGAATCATTTCTTACTCCGCGCGACACTGAAGCCGTGTCCGTACCCGTTTTAGGAGTCGCCGCGCGGGGCACTCAGCCATGTCTCAGTGCGCGTACTTAACGGAACATCCGTACGGGCGACTAGTCGGGGTGGTCACAGGCTTGCCCGCCATCGCTTCCTCCAAAGCCTGCGAGACGTAGTTCGTCGCTGTTGCGATATCGGCCTTGTCCGTAGTGGCTTTGCTGTCGATTGCTCCATCGTAGATCAGCAGGCCAGCGGAATTGATGATAAACATGTGGGGAGTGGTCTTTGCCGAATACAGCCGTCCCACAACTCCCTGCGGATCCAGGAGCGCAGCCGTGGGCGAGCCGTTCATCTGCTTGAGGTAGTCATTCTCCTGTTGGGCCGTAACGTAGCCCTGTTGCCCGGGCGCGGAGGAGATTACCGTAAACCAAATGACGCCTAGAGCGGTCCATTCCTTCTGCAAACGTTGCATGTTGCCGCTCTCGTAATGCTTTCTTGTGTACGGACAGCCGTTATTGTGCCATTCCAATACCACGAACTTCCCCCGATGTTCGGAAAGCCTGTGCGTCTGACCATTGCTGTCTGTCGCTTGAAATTCCGGCGCAGGATCACCAATCTTCTGCGCGTACGCCGAGATCGAATAGATAAGCAAGAGTGCCACGAACAAACCGCACCACAGATTCTGCTTCACGACATCCTCCATTTCACGACTGCGTATGAACATTACTAGACGATTGCGAGACGGGAACGTCCACCCGATATGCTTTCCCAGAGCCGACAACCAGCACTCCTCTTAGGCGCGACAAAGGTTTCATCAGATGCCTTGATTTCTTAAGATGCAGGCGAAATCCTCCGGGTATCGTGTTTGCCGTCTGAGGGGCAGCATTCTCAATCTGCTCCTCTTCCAACGGAAAAAATTGAGGTGCTCCAGCCGATCTGCCGATTATAAGATTCAGGACGAATTCATCGCCAAGGGAAGCGGCCGAGATTTTCCAGCTTTCAGGTGCCGGCTGGGGCAGACGGCGGCGGGTCGCTTCAAATAATTGGACGTTCGAACCAGCCACAGCCAGGCTCTTCACAGGAAGCGTCAACTCAAGCTGCTTCTGTCCAGGGATACAAACATCCCGGCAGACCAAGTAGTGGACGCGAGCCGCAATCCTCTGACTCTTTTCATCCTTTATTCCCGGAGGCGGTTGAACCGCGGCAATCAGCAAAACTTGGTGCTCGTAGCCAAAATCGGCAAAGGGAGGGGTGGACAGACGCTCGGGGTATGGCCACTGGATCGCCCCCGCTGCAAATCCCTCGGGCAATTCCCACTCAATGCGGGGCGCCTCGCCCGAGTCTCCAGGGTTGACCCAATAGGTGTGCCATCCGTCTTGCAGATCAAACCGGATGCCCACCCAAATTTTCCCGTGAGGTACGATCCCATCTTGTTCCGAAATCAACTCGATCTTTACGTGCTGGTCGGAAGGGCTGTGGGCGGAGGTTAACGTCGCCAGAGCGAGCCCCACGGCCCCCACAGAGAAAAACCAAACCAAACGATTCACGGAGCGATCCAACATCGAGATCGAGGCACTTCCTCCAAATTGGATGCTAGTGACGCTCGGGGCAGACCCTTGAATTTCAGCAAGAAAGAAAGAAACGAAAAGGAGGTCAGAGGATGAGCCAAAGCTTTCGGCCGATACGAGAAATCTGCAACGTGCACTCCTGGTGCTTCCCAGAGCCCCTAAAGCTACCTGTCAGCATCGACGACCCTCGTTCCACAGTCTCAATCCTTGTTCCGAACGTGTCCGAAATCACACCCGGCCGGATGCCGCGCTTTGCCGACACGGCCCGGATTCCCGCAAGCCCGCTGTGGAAGATCGCGGTCGAGACGGCGGAGCGCGCCGTCGCCGCGTGGAAGGACCTCGAACACGCGGAGCTTCTGCCAAAGGATCTGCGCGCCTCCATCGACGAGCAGATTCTTGCGGTCGCCGCCACGGTCAAGTGAGGCTACATCGCGTCCGGCGGGATGGGTCAGGACTTGCGGCCCATCAGGCGTGCATTCCACAATGAACTCATGGCTGCGTTCCCGAAAACGCAGTGTGCGCGCATGGCCACTCTTCAAGACAGCCGCATACTAGCCACGCAATTTAGTGATCAGAAAGCTCTGCCATTAATTTCGGGAACATCAAGTAAGGCTCAGAGCCGTCAGTCATGCAAGGAGCATATTCGCGGGACCGGGCTCAATTAGGATGCCGGCAAGGGTGATGGTGCCGGTTGCGATTGCGCCTTTTTCCTCAGGACCGCCGCGGAAATGAACGTGATGGCAAGCCCAATGGGGAAGGGCTCGATGAAAGTCATCAGTGAGTTGAAGAGCGGGTTTTCGTACTGCTCCTTGAATTTCTTCAGTTGCTGAACTTGCGCCTGGACGGCTGCAGGACTCGCGCCCGAGGCCTTGAGCTTCTCGATCGTATGAGCGCCGTAGTTGTCCATGAAGTCGTGCATGAAGTTGAAGTACAGAATTTCCCACGTCCCGACGTAGAAGATGCACGAAATCAGGGTAATGGAGATCCCCACGGCAAACGCCTTGGTGAACGTGATCTGGCCGTTGCTAGCGTTGTCGCGGTACGAGCGGATGCCGAAGAACACCAGCAAGAACGAGAGCACGATGGTGGTGTAACCGATGATCAAGGCCTGGTTAAAGCCTATCCTGTGCGCGAACGGCACTGTGGCCACCATCATCAACGAGGAAAGAGCGCCGGAAATCAGTCCAAAAGTCACCACCGTCTTTTTCATAGATTTAAGTCTCCTTTTGCCTCGATTCCGTGAAACCTGGTTTAACGCGCCCGAAAGTAGTGGGGTTCGCCGGCCCCACGGTCAGTCTTCCTTTGGCTTTTGCGGTTCCCATAACTCAATGCGGTTGCCGTCTGGGTCGGTGATCCAGGCGAACCGGCCGTAGTCGTAGTCTTCGCGGTGGGGATCGATTTCGATTCCTGATTTCTTTAGGTCTTCGAGCAGCGCGTCGAGATTGTCGACGCGGTAGTTGACCATGAAGCTGGCTTTGCTCGCGGCGAAATATTTCGTCGTTTGGGGGAAGATGCACCACGCAGTCAAGGCTTTGGGACCGGGCTCGGTGCCGTCTGCTGCCTGCGGTTCGCGCCAGTGAAACGATGCTCCCTGGCCGTGCGATTCGCGCTGGATGCCGAGATGCTTCTCATACCTGTCATAGAGCTGCGGCGGGTTCTCTGACTTGAAGAAAATTCCGCCAATGCCGGTTACGCGCTTCATGAGCCTCCTTCACCGGATCTCACTGGCCAGAAGTGTAGCGGGGGACGTAAACGTTGTCGTCACCCTTTTGGGTGATTCTGCATCGGGGAGCAAAAAATCATCCTTTCGGGTGGGGCGGCACGCGTCACGGGATCAGCCGGGCGGTCTTGCCGATCTGCACCGCCTGGGTGCGCCGCTTTGCGCCGAGCTTGTCAAACAACCGGCTCGAATGCGTCTTCACCGTGTTTTCGCTGACGAATAGCCGCCCGGCAATCTCCCGGTTGCTCAACCCCGTGGCGATGAGCCCAAGAATCTCCATCTCGCGCGGTGTAATTCCGAACTCGCTCACGCGCGTCTCGTCGGCGACGAACCGACCCATGGGCTGGATCGGGGCCTGCGCCGGGACTTCCTTGATGATCACTGCCGGCTTCTTTCTCGTGAGTGTCTGCCCGAGCCAGATGCCCAGTCCCGCAAACAGGGCGGCGACCAGGGCAACGTAAATCTCGACCGAATGCTCGACGACCAGAAAGCGGTACTCCGTCAGCTTCAGGACGGCGATGAGCAGGCCGCCGGCCACGCCGTAGAGCAGGATGTCGCGCACCGCGCGGCGGCGCGAACTCGGGGCGGATTCCCTCGTCAAGGTCACGGGAGGCCATGATATCTGAAGACTGCAACCTTGGGGAGCACCCGCCTCCCATAACCGGGCACACGTAATGGATACCCTGCGACAGGACTTCTTCGATGCCACTGCCTCGCGGCAAGGATTCCGGTCGGACCACAGGCAACTCTGACCCTATCCCCACGACATCACACGATCATTGATCGGTGGCATGGAGGCCATCGGTCATGAAGCGAAAAACCGTACTCACGAGGAAGACACACCACCCAAAACCTGTCCGGAGCCTGCCAGACCTTGAGCACGCCAACGCCGCAGTCTTGAATAGCCTTACCAGCCTGGACGCCCAACGGGGTTATCGTCACGCCATCGATGAATTCGTTGACTGGTATTGTTCGGAACCTCGCTTGGCTCTTAACAGAATTCTGACGAATCCCGGATTACGCCGAATGCTCGCGCCATGGCAGCGGCCTGAGCCGTTTCGTCCCGACCCTCTCGGCCGCGGGGTTTCCGATAGCTCTCGCGTTCCAGACCGGCAGTAACCGTCAATACCGCCGTCGCGGGTCGAATGCCGCGCGGATCAGCGCGGCCGGGAAGATATTCACCTTCGGGCTACCCTTACCTTACCAATTAGGGGAGGGGGACCGACCAACCGCCCCAGAAAGTCTGCTTGGCACCCGGCGTTGGCACACGCCGGCACCGACGCGAAGGCGGTTTGGCACATGGCCGAAACCTAGACACTGCGTGCTATACGAGATCAATGCGTACACAACACCCGGGGAAACGTGAGAACCTGGCTTTAGCAGAATGTTTTTTCTCGCAGCTACCGTAAGTTAGAAAAACTGCAGTTTGTCCTCTCGTCGCAAGCGAATTTATTGGCCGAAATCCACCACTGCCTGGCCGAAATCAACCGGTGTAAGTCAATCAAAAGAACGGAACTCTTCCTCATTCCCAGTGTTCAATCTACTAACAGGAATTCTGAGGACACTATGAAAATCAAATCATCTAAAACGCTTCTTACCGCGGTATTGACGAGCGCGATGGCGCTCGGGACTGGCACTTCCTTGGGGGCGCAGGATCAGTCGATGGACAAGCCCTCAGCGGGTGTGAGCGTTCAAGTGGATCAAGGAGCCCCGCCGCCAACGCAGACCGTGCCGCAATACAATGCGCCGGACCAGAGCGGGCCTCAGGATGTCGCACCTCCATCGCGGCAAGATCAAGATACATACCAAGATCAGGCGCAGGCGCCTCCGCCTCCTACGGGGGCGGATCAACGGCAGTACACACCGTTGCCTTCGGAGCAGTTGGATAAGCTGATAGCTCCGATTGCGTTGTATCCCGATTCGCTCGTGGCGCAGATACTAGCCGCGTCAGGGTATCCAACGCAAATTGTAGAGGCGGACCGGATGGCGCGGGAGAACCCGGGGCTGAAGGGACGGGATCTGGCCGAGGAAGTGGACCAGCAGGATTGGGATCCGAGCGTGAAGTCGCTTGTGGAGTTTCCCACAGTGCTGGCGAACCTGGACAGGGATTTGTCGTGGACCTCTGAGCTGGGCGAAGCCTATCATAACCAGCCGGATGACGTGATGCAGGCGATCCAGTACATGCGTCACAAGGCTTACGACGCGGGCAATCTGCGTAGTACGCCTCAAGAGCGCGTGTACGAGCAGGGGCCGAATGTAGACATCCAGCCGGCTAATCCGGATGTGGTATATGTGCCCACTTACAACCCAGCGTATGTGTACGGATATCCCGTAGGCGTGTGGCCTGGGTTCTATCCGTGGTGGGGAGTTGGTGGCCCGTACATTTCGTTTGGCTTTGGCTTCCCGATCTCGCCGTTCTTCGGTTTCGGCTGGGGATGGCATGGATGGGGCATCGGCTGGGGCTTCCACGGTGGAATCTTCTTCGGCGGCCATCCTTATGCCTTCCGCAGCGGAGCGTTTTATAGCCACGCCGCGTTCGTGCACGGAAATTATCGAGGATTCTCTTCCGCGCGTGGCGCATTCGGAGCACACTCGTTTGCGAATCGCGATGCGCACGGGTTTGGCTCAGCCGCAGGTCACGGATATGCGGGCGCATCTCGAGGTTACGCCGGGGCGTCCCACGGCTTCGCCGGCAGCAATCGCGGTGCAGCTTTCAACCGGGGCGCTGCAGGTAACCGAGCCTACGCAGGCAACCGGGGATTCTCCGGCGGCGGCGGACATGCCAGCGGCGCACACAGCGGCGGTGGAGGTCACAGTGGCGGCGGAGGCCACAGTGGCGGTGGGCACGGCGGCAAGCGCTAAGTGTCCCGTATAGTCATCGCCATTCCAGCCCAAATCGAAGGCCCCGCTCTCACGAGCGGGGCTTTCTTGCTCGGACAATCGGGGTGGCTGCGGATGAGAGACGAAGCGAGACCGTGGCGCAGATTATCAAAGCCGAACCGTCGCGGGTCAGCGTCGACGATTCGGCCGTGAATGTCAGGGTGCGATAAAAGAATGCATGCTTTGACAGTGGCTGGCCGCAGATGATCTTCGACAAGTATGTTGGCGACACGCGGCTGTTTGCTGTTTAGGCGGACTAAGGAAATGACGCGACGAGTCTTGTCGAGCGTCGGATTGGCAAGATCTCCTTCCTTTTCCCAGGCCCTCAGCCACTGCTCCACTTCCAACGGTTCGATGCCAAGTGCGATTCTGTTCTCCCAGCGTGGGAGCAGGCGGTTTCGGAGAACTCGCTCGTAGCCTTGTATCGTGTGTGCGCCCGAGGT
>Ga0209624_10000518_pt1 | contig 33749 bp, 32 predicted proteins | sample JacPinW_OM2H0_O1_FD_188565 | JGI IMG/M metagenome (GOLD analysis project Ga0209624, IMG submission 188565) | Forest soil microbial communities from Algoma, Ontario, Canada - Jack Pine, Ontario site 1_JW_OM2H0_O1 (SPAdes) (version 2) | ecosystem: Environmental > Terrestrial > Soil > Boreal...
GCTCGCTAGCCGAGTATCTCGCGCAGTTTATCTGATGCACCGCCCGCGGAAGTTCGCGCGGGAAGGCCGGAAAGAGAATGAAAAACCGCATCTTTACGGTTCCGAACGAGCTGACGTTTCTGCGCCTCGCATTCCTGCCGTTCTTTATTATTGCGATCAAGTACGACCGCTATTTTCTGGCCCTGGGGATTCTCGTAGCAGGAGGACTGAGCGACGCGCTGGACGGCTGGCTCGCGCGGGAGCTGAATCAGAAAACGGCGCTCGGCGCATACCTCGATCCCATTGCGGACAAGCTGCTGATGTCGTCGTCGTATTTCGTGCTGGCGCTCAAGGATAAGATTGGCTGGTGGCTGGCGATTCTGGTTCTCGGCCGCGACGTGTTGCTGCTGGTGGCCTGCGCCGTGATCTTGCTGACGGTCGGCTACCGGCCGTTTCCACCGAGTATATGGGGGAAACTGACGACCTTCTTCGAGATTCTGCTGATCGTACTGGTTTTGGTGGTGGCTGCGTGGGGCAAACAGGACTTGTCGCTGGCGCGGGAGATTTGCAGCTACGCGGTCGCGGCCTTGGTGATTACTTCAGGATTGAACTACAGCATCGTGGTGTCGCGGCAACTGCATGCAGGACAATAGTTTGCCGCGCAGCAGCCTACCAGGTAAGGGTCTCGCAGACTGTTTGCGAGCTCAGTTCGTGCGTAGATTTCCGAGCACCATTATCGCGAAGCTGGCGACGACAATCAGCGCTGCGGCCCAGCCGAGCGCGTACGCTCGCTTCCGCTCTTCCGGCGTCACCGGCGGCCGGTCAATCAAAATCTTGCCGAGTATGAACCCGGTCGCGAGCCCACCCGCGTGCGCCCAGTTGTCGATTCCCGGAAAGAGCAATCCCCATATGCCGATGTAAATCAACCAGCGAATCAGCTGCCCGCGCAGCATTTGCATGCCTGCACTGCGGCGCCCCGTCGTCATCGCAAGAAGTACGCCGATCAACCCCAGAAGCGCTCCCGAGCCGCCGACGCTGAAATGACCAAACGTGCTGCTGACCAGATACCCCCCGATGCCGGTGACAACGTAGATAAACAAATAGCGCGCCGATCCGTACAGCTCTTCGATCTGCGGACCGATATCCATTAACACCCACATGTTGAACACAATGTGAAGGATGCTTCCGTGGAGGAACACGGCGGTCACAAATCGCCACGGATGCGCGAGGTCGACAGGCAGAGGCAGGGAAGCTCCGAGTTTCATTAAGACGTCGCCACTGATCCCGCCAAAGCTGAAAAGGCTCGAAAAACCACCGCCGCCCGGCGATTGAAACCCACTCTCGCGCATCGTCAGAAGCAGGCTCACGAGGAATAGCACGCAGCTGGTTGTGAGGATCCCGTACGTGGCAGGCGATGTCGTCGGCATCAGGCGGCCGAGCGAGCGGCTGGCTGCGGCAATCGAAAATGTCATGTTCGCGCCGCACTGGTGGCAGCGCGTGGCGCCGGCGCCCACAAGCGTGCGGCACGCCGGGCAGAGCTGAGGGCGTGGCTGGTCGCGTTGGTCTCCAAATATTCCGCCCATTTTTTTGCGGAGCTGATCGAATTTCCAGCGCATCTGCGGCGACAGGGCCAATAGGGTTCCTTGCGGGAATGTGCGAGCGTTCCTATAATACCCAAGTTGAGACCAAACAAGTGAATCAGGAAGCCGCGTGAAGCCCTCCGTTTCCCCGACGGAGTGCCAGACAAATCCGAAATGGGCCTTCAGCCGCGTCCATGCCGCGTTTCCCACGCGGCTGGCGGTAGCGTTGCCCTGTGCGTTGATCGTTTTCGCAGGTTGCGCCCACCGCACAACTACTTCCCGACCGCCCGTCCAGTCGGCCCCAAGCACCGAGGCGCCTTCGCCGGCCTCCGGCGCGCCGCCCGCAGTCGAACGGCTGCCGGCGATTCCAGGGGAATACGTTGAGGAAGGCGTGGCGTCCTGGTACGGCGATCCCTTCAACGGGCGGCACACTTCGAATGGTGAAGTTTACGACATGCACCAGTTCACCGCGGCGCACCGCACGCTGCCGTTTGGCGCGATCGTGCGCGTGACCAATCTGCGGAATGGAAAGCAGACTGAGGTGCGCATCACCGATCGCGGTCCATTTGTGGCGAATCGCGTGATTGATCTCTCTCTTTCGGCTGCTCAGGCAATCGACATGGTCGGACCCGGCACGGCCCCCGTGCGGCTGGAAATTCTCGGCGGGCCGAATCCACAGTTAGGATTTTTTGGCGTGCAGGTAGGTGCATTCCAGTCGCAGGACAACGCCGAGCGATACCGCGCCGAACTCGCAGCACGATACTCGCCGGTGACCGTTGTGGCGTACGATTCACCGACTGGAACGTTCTACCGGGTGCGTGTGGGCCGATTGCCGACCGAGGATGCCGCGCAACAGCTCGCTGGTCAGTTGCACTCCGGCGGGCAACTGACTACCTTCGTCGTGCGCCTCGATGAATAATGTCCCCGCGACGACCGACAATGAGAACGGTGCCTGATCGCCCCCTTGACGGGGTCTTAAGACCGCGCCGCCATGTCTTACCTGTCGTTGTCATTTCGGCGCGTATCGCCATAAGCTTTCTGTGCGGAAGCGTCGTGGCGCGAGTGCCCGCGTTGCAAGCGCAGGCTCAACCTAATCCTTACACAACCTGGACGGTCACGATTGTGCTTCCCCCCAGGCTCATGGCGGGCCATCCGGCCACCCTGGCCGTCTTCGGAGTGGATAGAAAACTTGCCGCCGGCGTGACGGTCACTCTGGGCGACGGCCAACTGGTGACAACTGACCGCACCGGACGAGCCCTGTTTGCCGTGCCTGCATCGGGCGATTACCTGCTGGCAAAGGGTTCGGGCGCTTCCGTTGCGGCGCTGGTCGATCCCGCGGTCGGAGCGAGCGAGCCAAAGAAAACTACTCTCCCTTCGATTGTTTCCATGCGCGATGGTTTCTGGATTTGCAGCGCGGGACTTCGCGGCGATGCCGACGCCGATAGTGTGCGAATCAACGACGAGCCCGCCCTGGTGCTCGCTGCTTCACCGGAATGCCTGGTGGCGCTAGCCAGTCAGAAGGCGACGCCCGGTCCGGCGAAGATTTCAGTGGAAGCCCCGGGAATGCAAGCGACCGCCACCACGACTGTTGTGGCGCTCGATTTCGATTCACCGCAACCGGCGCTGATTCCAGAGCAGAAGTCGCGGCTCGACGTTCGCGTACGCGGGTCGGACCAGAAGATTGGGATTGTCGTGGAAAACGAAACACCCGGTGTGCTCCGATTTGTACGCGGTGATACGCAGGAGTTGTTCACCAGGGGAGGCCCGGAGAATGGCGCCTCGCTCGAAGTGCAGGCCATCCGTTCCGGAGATTACTCGTTCCGAGCGGGGTTGATTCCCGAGGCCGACACTGCGATCGCCCAGCGATACTTGCTGGCCGCGGTGGCTTTGGCGCCGAAGGAACTGCAGAGCGGTATTCAGAGTCTTGCCAGGCGCTTAGAGCGCCACCCTCGCGATTCACAAGCGGTTCGCGCCGAACTAGGTCAGATTCTAGGGCGAACAATTGCGGGAGATTTTCGGACGCTGCTGAACGCCGCATTCGAAGCGCTCTAAATGTCGCTTATTCGCTCGATCCGCTCTCGAGCACCTTGGGCGCGGTCTCTGGGAGCACACCCTGCGACATCTGCTCAAGAGAATTCCGCGCACGGCTCAATTTGCTGTCGGCATCCTCATAGCTCTGCTGCGCGTGGCGAAGATGGTTTCCGAGCTTTTCATAGACCTCGGCGAACGTGCCCACTTGCTTGGTTACTCCCGCGAGACTGGCGACCAGGTGTCGCGCGCCTTCCTCGATCTTCTGGCCCTGCAGACTCACAGCGATGGCCCCTAGAAATGCGAAAAAGCTATTTGGCGAGACAGGGAAGACCCGCTTCGCGCGGCAATACTCTTCGAGGCGCCCGTGTTTGGAATCCTCGGTCATGAGCAGTTCGTAATAGACGCTTTCCGAGGGCACGAACATCAGTGCGTAATCAAAAGTGTGCTCATCTGGGAGAATATATTTGTCTGCGATGGAATCGGCGTGCTTGCGAACAGCCACGGAAAAATCGCGCCGGGCGTCGTTGCCTTCTTCGGTAAGGCGCCGATAGGCCTCCAGAGGAAACTTGGAATCGATCGGGAGGAGGCGATCTCCGGTTCGGACGATGGCATCCACGATCGCTCCCGTGGAGGGAAAGCGGTATTGCGTCGCATAGGCGGGCTGCGGGAGTGCGTCGGCCAGCAGACCTTCAAGCGCGATCTCGCCGAGCGACCCGCGGGTTTTCGCTCCGCCGAGAACGGATTGGAGTGTTTGCGTGGCCTTCGACAGATCCTGGCTCGTTTGCTGCAGCTCTCCGACTTTCTGGTGCATCTGGGCGAGCGCTTCGGTTGAGGATTTCAATTGATTGGCGACGTCCCGCTGCGCTTCCGCATTCAGCTGCCCCGTGGACGCGACGCCGGTCATCAATTCCTGGCGGACTTGCCCGAGCTGCTGTGTCACAGATTGCATCAGATGATTGAGTTGGCCCGCGACGGCCTGTAGCTGGGCCGCAAGCGAACTCTGCATTTCCTGCCGAACGGCGGACAATTGCGTTTCCGAGCGCCTGCTCGCCGATCGAAGCATCAGCGCCACGACCACGATTCCAAGCGCTCCGGCCGCAAGCCAGACTACAGGACTCATTAACATTCGCTTCAGAAGCCTTTCTTCGTCGCGAGACGGCTCTAAACACTCTAGCGCGAACAGCGCTCGCGGAAAAGCCGTTCAATGGGCTGGAACACCGCCCGATACCGAGGGAATTGGTCAGACGTGTCCGGCCATTGCGTGCTGAAACCGCACTGCGCTTTCGTTATACTGTGCCTCCGAGGCGCGGTACCCAAGTGGGAAGGGAGAGGTCTGCAAAACCTTCATTCGTGGGTTCGATTCCCACCCGCGCCTCCACTAAGACATCCAGTTGTGCCGGACACTAAGAGCCGTGATTGATGTTACGAGGCAGGCCGCTTGCCATTTTGATGCCGACGCGTTGATCATCGGAAGGGATTTCCACTCAGGCGCCCAAGCTGTCTGGGAGATCTGACCTATGCCATGGTGCGGGACTCGCCATTTCCCGTCTGGAGTATCTGATTTCAATGCGAAAAGAGCGCCCAATGCGAACGCTTCCCTCAGGGGTTCACTGCAGGCAGTCACAGATTAAACGAATCGGATTGTCGGCTCGGACTCGTAATTTTGGGGGGCGATTGGCAGGTATGCCCATGGCCGCGAATCTCCGGCGAATATCCGTCCTTCTCCTGTTGTCTCTTGTGGCGTCGTTTCCGCTTATTTCTTCCCCGCAGCAGTCTTCGGCCAGCACGACCGGATTGCTGCAATTGACGCTGAAGGAAGCCGTGCAGCTCGCGCTAAAGCAAAATCCGCAGCGGGTCATCGCGCAATTGCTGGTTTCCGAAAGCGATCGCAATAGCCAGATCGCCCGCTCCGCGCTCCTGCCCCAGGTTAGTATTGCGGCTTCCGGCTCGTTGAATCAGTACAATCTTCAGAGCATCGAACGCAGCCAGGAGCGAAAAGCGGCCGGGCCGTTTCAATTGGTCGAGGCCGGTCCCACTTTTTCTCAAACGATCCTGAACCTTCCGGTGATTCGCGGATATCAAATCGGCCAGGAAGGCACACGCGAGGCGCGCGCGGATGAACAGACCACACGCGAAACGGTTGTCAATGCGGTAGTAAATCAATATCTGCTGATTCTTCGCGCGCTGGCAACCCGCGACGCTGCAAACGCCCGAGTGGCACTTGCACAACGCCTGTACGACCAAGCGACCGAACTCCAGAAAACGGGAATCGGTTTGAACATCGACACGGTAAGAGCCAACGTTGAATTGCAGAACGAGCGTCAGAATCTGATCGATGCTGAAACGCAAACTCGCACCACCAAGTACGGTTTGGCGGATCTCCTGGATCTGCCTCCCGAGCAGGACCTTGAAGTGGCTGACCGCCTAGACTTCTATGACCTGCCCGTACTCGAAAAGGAGGCGCTGCTGAATCAGGCGCTAACCTCCCGGCCGGAGATTCGATCATTGAATTCGCAGCAGCGAATCGCCAAACTGACTACGGATTCGGCCCGCGAGCAGCGCCTCCCGCAATTGGATTTCACGGGCTTCTGGTTCTATCAGGGCGAGCACTTCAGCGACGGGATGCCAGCGTACACCTATGCAGTCTCTCTGCAATTCCCTCTATTTGCAGGCGGCCGAATCCGGGCGGAAGAAGGGCATGCAAAACTGGAAGAGCAGCACGTGGGCGAAATTCGGCGTCAGCTGGAAGCGCGAATCGTCGATGAGGTGAAGTCCGCTCTTGATGAGCTCAATGCGGCGCGAAATTCGGTAGATGTTGCCAATCTGGGCTACAAGTTAGCCCAGGAAGAAGTGGCCCAGGCAGAGCGCCGGTTTCGAGCCGGCGTTACGACCAACGTTGAAGTCATTACCGCCCAAGATGAGCTGGCCAGGGCCAGTGATAATCAGATCGGCGCTCTGTTTCAATTCAACATAGCTCGCGCAGCTCTGGCACGCGCCACGGGCGAAATCGAAGCTATGTATTCGAAGTGAAAGGCGAGCTAGATCGTGAGTTCCGCTTCTAATCCACCAGCGCCACAGCCCTCGGCCGCAGCGGACCCGACTCCTGCCGCTCCGCAGCCCTCTGCCTCATGGGGCTATCGACTGCGAAACTTGAATCCTTTTGCAAAGGGTGCTCTGGTCGCTGCCGTGGTCCTTGTCGCAGTGGCGTGGTACGGGTTCAGCGGCCGCGTAACAACGGACGATGCCCAGGTGGATTGTCACATCACTGCGGTTGCGCCGCAGGTTCCTGGTTACGTGGTCAACCTCTTCATCAACGACAACACCGCAGTAAAAGAAGGCGACGTCCTGGTGCAAATTGATCCGCGCACTTACCAAGCGGAGGTGGATCAGGCCAAGGGCAACCTCGACTTCGCTGAGGCGCAGGCAAATTCCGCAAAAATTCAGATAGGATTGACACGCGAAACCACCACCAACAGCACCAACGGAGCGTCTGCGCAAAAGGAGTCTGATGCAGCCGACTATGTGAGTTCCCAGGCACAGCTCGAGCAGTCGGCGACGGCCAATCTGCAACTAGCCGAGGCGAACGTCTTAGCCAAGCAAGCCACCAATGAGCGTGCGCAGTCCGATCTGGCCCGCTATACGCCGTTGCTTTCCACCGGCGACGTCTCCAGGTTTCAATACGATGCTGTGGAAGCTGCAGCGCGCGTAGCGAAAAGCGAACTAGAGGCTGCCGAGCAACAACGAGCTGCGGCGCAGCAGTCCGTCGAGATTGCACGGGCGAATACGCGCTCTTCCCAGGCGCGTCTGCTGCGCTCGCAGTCTCAATTGCTTGAAACAAAGGCACGCGAGCAACAAGTGCCTATCGCCGAAGCCACCTACAAGTCGGCGCTTGCCGCTGTCGAGCGCGCGCGAGCGGCGCTGCAGCAAGCTGAGCTGAACCTCGCCTACACCAGCATCACCGCTCCGATCTCGGGGCAAGTCACGCAGAAGTCCGTGGACCTCGGGCAGTATGTTTCCGAAGGGCAGTTGCTTTTCACCATTGTTCCGCTAGATCAGGTATACGTCACCGCGAATTTCAAGGAAACCCAACTGGCCAATGTCGCACCGGGCCAACGGGTTCGCATCCAGGTCGATACCTACCGACAGGAATTTGAAGGCGTAGTGGATTCCATCGCCGGAGCGGCCGGTTCACGGCAAGCCCTGCTGCCGCCGCAGAACGCCACCGGAAATTTCATAAAAGTAGTGCAGCGCATCCCAGTGAAAATCCTAGTCAAGCCAAACAAGAGCCCAAATCTGGTGCTTCGGCCCGGTATGAACGTGGAAACGACAATCTACACTCGCTAACGAGTCCGACGACTGAAACCTATGCCCTTTCAAGGGCATCTGAAGCTTACGAGCGAATGATGAGCGGCAAAGCACAGTTCCGTGTCGTCTTGACAATGTGAAGTAGACCCACACGCACCAAAGCGGCACGAGTTCTGCAATGCGGTCCACCGAGCGTAATCATAGAGGTGACGAATGAAAATTAGCGCCGCTGCCGGGAAGCCCGCCGACCCCTCGATCCTGGTGAACGTTCCGAAACTCGTCACGGCCTACTACGCGTTACGGCCGGACCCGAACGACCCGGCGCAACGGGTGGTCTTCGGTACGTCCGGTCATCGCGGATCCGCTTTCGACGGAGCATTCAACGAGTGGCATATTCTCGCAATTACCCAGGCGATTTGTGATTATCGCAGACTGCAGAACATTGACGGGCCGCTGTACCTCGGCATGGACACTCATGCGCTTTCCGAGCCAGCATTTGCCAGCGCGTTGGAAGTGCTTGCGGCCAACAACACCGAGGTAATGCTCTCGGAGGGGACGCGCTACACCCCGACTCCGGCCGTGTCCCACGCGATTGTGAGTTATAACCGCGGGCGGAAGACGGGGCTGGCCGACGGCATCGTAATCACTCCGTCTCACAATCCCCCCGAAGATGGTGGCTTCAAGTACGATCCTCCACATGGGGGGCCCGCAGACTCGCACATAACAGCCTGGATCGAATCGAAAGCCAACGATTTTCTTCGGGGCATGCTTGAGGGCATCAAGCGAACGCCCTTCGCGCAATCACTTCAAGCCTCCACGACACACCAATACGACTACCTGCACTCCTACGTCGGCGATCTCGATAGGGTTATCGATATGGCTTCTATCCGCGATGCCAAGATTACGCTTGGGGTCGACCCGCTGGGAGGCGCCGGCATTGACTATTGGCCAGTCATCGCCGACCGATACAAGCTCAATCTTACGGTTGTGAACCAGTCTGTCGATCCAACCTTCCGATTCATGACAGTGGATTGGGACGGCAAAATTCGCACCGATCCGTCCTCACCTTACGCCATGCAGAGACTTATCGGGATGAAAGACAAATTTGACATTGCGTTTGCTGCTGATGCGGACCACGACCGACACGGCATTGTGACCAAAGGAAGCGGTCTGTTGCCGCCGAACCACTATCTTTCCGTGTGCATTCACTACCTTTTTGCAAACCGGGACAAGTGGTCCAAAGATGTTGCCGTCGGCAAGACCGTAGTCAGCAGCAGCATGATCGATCGCGTCTCCGCGCGGCTCGGACGCAGTCTGTTTGAGGTGCCCGTGGGCTTCAAGTGGTTCGTCGAAGGCCTGCTCGATGGCCGTCTTGGCTTCGCTGGCGAAGAAAGCGCCGGTTCCTCGTTTCTCAGCCGGGACGGCAGTGTGTGGTCTACAGACAAGGATGGAATCATCGCTTGCCTACTCTCGGCGGAAATCACAGGCCGCTTGGGAAAAGATCCAGGCGAAATCTACCGTGAACTCACCCGCGAGCTGGGGGACCCTGTTTACGAGCGCATTGAGGCTTCCGCCACGCTGGAGCAGAAAGCCGTGCTCGCGAGATTGTCGGCAGCCGACCTGCACGTTGCCGAAATCGCTGGCGAAAAGGTCCAACAGGTTCTTACCACAGCGCCGGGAGACGGCAACGCGATTGGCGGAATTAAAGTGATCGCAAAGAATGGCTGGTTTGCGGCGCGCCCGTCCGGTACAGAAGAGATCTACAAGATATACGCCGAGAGCTTCCTAGGCCAAGAGCACCTGCGACGGATCGAACAGGAATCGCAGACAATTGTTTCCGACATCCTTGCACGGAGCGTGCGAGCGGCAGCACATAGCTAGCCGCAGGGAGGTGTCATTTATGAGCAGTCCCGCGTACAGCAATCGCCGCCTTGATGCAGGCATTCCGGACGCTCTCACCGACTTGGCACTGGACCTAAGATGGTCTTTCAATCATTCGGCGGATCAGCTCTGGGAACAACTTGACGCAGAACTTTGGGAATTGACCCACAATCCCTGGGTCGTGCTTCAGACTGTTTCCCGGGAAAGGCTGCAGAGTGTCACCGCCGACGCGAGCTTCCAGAAACTTCTGGCGAATCTCCAGGAGCAGAACCGGATTGCCGAAGAATCCGAAGGCTGGTTTCAAAAGACGCACCCTGGTTCCGGTCTCTCGACGGTTGCATATTTCTCGATGGAGTTTATGTTGAGCGAGGCGCTGCCGATTTATTCCGGAGGGCTCGGCAATGTGGCCGGAGATCAGCTCAAAACAGCAAGCAATCTGGGTGTTCCTGTCATCGGCGTAGGTCTTCTCTATCAACAAGGATATTTTCGGCAGGAACTCGACGCGCGGGGTCAGCAGCAAGCTTTATATCCGTTCAATGACCCCGGCCAACTGCCGATCCAACCGTTGCGGCAGACAAATGGTGAATGGCTGCGGCTATCGCTCGACCTTCCTGGCGGCAAGCTCTGGATCCGCACCTGGCAGGTGCAGGTTGGCCGGACGAAATTGTATCTGCTGGATACAAACGATCCTGCGAACCTACCGGAGTACCGCGGCATTACCACTGAACTCTACGGAGGCGGTCCGGAGCTGCGTCTGAAGCAGGAATTGGTCCTTGGGATTGGGGGCTGGCGGCTCCTGAGGGCTCTCGGATTGCGGCCAGAGGTGTGCCACCTGAATGAGGGGCATGCCGCGTTCGCGGTGCTGGAACGAGCCCGCTCGTACATGGCAGACAACAAGCAGCCATTCGACCTGGCGCTTGCGATTACACGTGCTGGCAACCTCTTTACTACCCATACTCCCGTCGAGGCGGGCTTTGACCGTTTCACTCCCAGCCTGATGGAGTGGTATTTCAAGAAGTACGCAGAGCAAGGCCTGTCGATTTCTCTCCAGGACCTCTTGGCGCTCGGACGGCGCGATCGCAGAGACTCGTCCGAGCCATTTGACATGTCCTACCTGGCGGTCCGGGGCAGCGGCGCGGTCAATGGCGTAAGTCGGTTGCACGGTCAGGTAAGCCGGCGCATCTTCCAGACTCTGTTTCCAAGGTGGCCAGAGATCGAAGTGCCCGTGACGCATGTGACCAACGGCGTGCATACGCCGACATGGGACTCCGCCGGAGCAGACCGCCTGTGGGAGATTGCGTGCGGAAAACAGCGCTGGCGCGAAACGACGGAGGGCATGGAGAAGGGCCTGCGCAAGGTCAGCGACTCCGATCTGTGGCAGCTCCGCGCCGATGCCCGAAAGGGGCTGGTTCATTATGTCCGCAGCCGTTTCGCCCGACAGCTGGCAGGCCGGGGGGCGTCCCCGGAAGATATCGCGCAGGCTTCCCAGGCACTCGACGCCGAGGCTTTGACGCTTGGCTTCGCGCGCCGTTTTGCACCTTACAAGCGCCCCAATCTTCTTTTGCATGATTCCGAGCGCCTCCTTCGAATTCTTACGAATCAAGCGCGCCCCGTCCAGCTCGTACTCGCCGGAAAAGCCCATCCACAGGACGTGGAGGGCCAGAATATGATTCGGCAGTGGGTCGAGTTCTCCCATCGCCCGGAAGCGCGATCTCGGGTCGTCTTCCTGAGTGACTACGATCTCCTCATGGCCGAGCAATTAGTTCAGGGCGTCGATCTGTGGGTGAACACGCCGCGACGCCCCTGGGAAGCGAGCGGCACCAGTGGCATGAAAGTGCTGGTCAATGGCGGACTCAATCTTTCGGAGCTGGATGGCTGGTGGGCGGAAGCTTACTCTCCGGAGGTCGGCTGGGCTATCGGCGACAGGCGGGAACATGGCGATGATCCTTCCTGGGACGCGGCTGAGGCCGAGGCTCTCTACGACGTCCTCGAACGGGAGATTATCCCGGAGTTCTACGCGCGCGACGATCGAGGGATTCCAAGCGGCTGGGTTCACCGCATGCGGGAAAGCATGGCACGGTTAACCCCGACCTTCTCGGCAAATCGGGCAGTGCGCCAGTATACCGACGAGCATTACCTGCCCGCCGCCATCGCCTTTCGCGAGCGCGCCGCCAACCGAGGCTCGCTGGGAGCTGATTTGCTCAATTGGCAGGCCGAACTCGCAACGCACTGGTCAACGGTGCGTTTTGGCACCGCGACAGTTCAACAAAAGGAAGGGCAGTACGTATTTCAGGCTCAGATCTTTCTTGAAGATCTCAATCCCGATGCCGTAACTGCGGAACTCTACGCAGAAGGGCAGAATGGTAGCCCCTGTTCTCGGCACCCGATGAATCGCGGCGAGCGCCTGGTCGGTTCCGAGAACGGGTTCATGTACACTGCCGCTGTCCCCGTGTCTCGGCCTGCGGCTGATTACACGCCGCGACTGATTCCCGAGCACAGCGGGGCACTGGTTCCGCTAGAAGCCCCTTACATACTGTGGAACGACTCAACCTCTTGGAGATGAGTGAAACGATGGACATAAGCCGCCGAACATCAGATCCTCTGTACCAAGCGGGTTCGACCGTAATTTCTATTTGTGCGCACGTTTGAGGCATCACGGGCACCCGGACGCGATTCTGAACCAGGCGGATGGAATCGCAAGTAACGGAGTGAATTTCTCGGAAGACCGCGCATGAACCGCAACAGTGTCAACATGGCCCCGTTCTCCCCGGATTACCGGGCGTCAGGAATACTGCTGCACGTCACTTCACTGCCGTCGCCCCACGGCATTGGCGATTTCGGACCCGGTGCACTATCGTGGATCGAACGGCTGACCGGCGCTGGTCAAGGTTGGTGGCAGGCGCTGCCGCTCGGCCCCACCGGGTACAGTAACTCACCCTATGACCCCGTATCCTCTTTTGCTGGTAACGCACTGGTGATCGGCCCCGATTGGCTGGTCGAGGATGAACTGTTGGGGGCAGCCGACTGCAAGCATTCCTCGTTTCCCGCAGCCGTTGTTGATTACGACGCGGTGATCCCGTTCAAGCATGGCCTGCTGAAAAAGGCCTGGACTCACTTCAGCGCGGGCACTCGTGCGGATCTCGTTCCAGCCTATGAGCAGTTCTGCCATACCCAGGATCATTGGCTTGGTGACTATGCGCTGTTCCGAGCGCTAAAAGCCAAATTCGGCAAGGTGCATTACCTGGGATGGCCAGATGAATTGGTCCGGCGCAAGCCAGTTGCACTGGGCCGGATGCGGCGTGAACTCGCTGATCAGATTGACCAAGCATGCTTTTCACAGTTCCTGCTGTTCCGCCAAGCCGAGCGCCTGAAGGCGCACGCCCATGCCAAGGGCTTGCGCTTGATCGGCGATCTGCCGTTTTTTGTCTCTGCAGACTCGAGTGACGTGTGGGCTAATCCGGACCTGTTTCTGCTGGATGAGAATCTTCGACCGCGTTTTGTCGCCGGAGTGCCCCCGGACTATTTCAGCGCGCAGGGACAGCTTTGGGGCAACCCACTTTACAATTGGAACAGCCATCACCAGTCCGGGTATCGCTGGTGGATCGATCGGCTGCGTTCGTTGTTGACCCACGTCGACATGATCCGACTCGACCATTTCCGCGGCTTTGTGGCGGCCTGGCACGTGCCGGTGGCAGCACCGAGCGCGAAGTCTGGAAGCTGGGTGCCGGGTCCCGGCGCCGAATTCTTCCGCGCGGTACAGGGAGGGCTGGGCAGCCTGCCATTTGTCGCCGAGGACTTGGGATTGATCACGCCAGATGTATACGCCCTGCGGGATCAATTCCATCTTCCGGGGATGCGGGTCCTGCAGTTCGCCTTCGACGGTCACGCCGACAACCCATATCTCCCGGAGAACTACGTCACCAACGCCGTGGCTTACACCGGTACACACGACAATCCCACGACCCGCGGCTGGTTTGAAGACTTGCCGGAGAGCCAACGAGAGAAAATCTGGACGTACATTAGGGGGCGGGGAGACAAGAGCGGCGATGCCGCTCGGGCCCTGATGGAATCGGCCTGGTCATCTGTCGCTGGGCTGGCGATCGCTCCACTGCAGGACCTGCTGAACCTGGACAACGACGCTCGAATGAATGTCCCAGGTCGTCCCGAAGGTAACTGGCGTTGGCGCTGCACGCAGGAAATGCTGTCTGATCCGGCCTTCGAATGGCTGCGCGATCTGACCAAAAAAACGAACCGGTCGAGAGCTTGGATGGCTCCGGAGTCAAAGGTGCTCGAGGCCTCGTCAAGAATTTGAATGCGCTCGGCTTCCGGTGGCAAGCTTCGCGTCGGAGGCCAGGAAGAGGTGAACGGATGAAAGCCACACAGTTACTCCACAGTTTGGGTCAGAGCATCTGGCTGGACAACATCACCCGGGTTCTTCTGGATAGCGGCACGCTGGAACGTTATATCCGCGAATTCTCCGTAACAGGTCTGACCTCAAACCCGACGATCTTCGACCATGCTATTAAGAACAGCAGCGCTTACGACACCCCGATCCGCGAGAAAATGAGCAAGAGCAAATCCCCCGAGCCACTCTTTTTCGAGCTCGCGTTGGAGGATATCACCCGGGCTGCCGCGCTGTTTCGGCCGGTTTACGATCAAACCAATGGCGTGGACGGTTGGGTATCCTTGGAAGTTTCACCGCTTCTGGCACACGACACGGCGAGTACCCTGGCGGCAGCCAAGGAGCTGTACGCGCGTGCGGGACAACCAAACGTATTCATCAAGATCCCCGGCACGAAGGAAGGTCTTCCCGCGATCGAAGAAGCCATTTTTGCCGGCATCCCAATCAACGTCACGCTCCTGTTTTCTCGCGAGCAGTACCTTGCCGCGGCCGACGCGTTTCTGCGGGGCATCGAGCGGCGGATTGACGCGGGGCTGAAACCGGCAGTTGATTCCGTCGCTTCCGTGTTCATCAGCCGCTGGGACGTCGCCGTCATGGGCAGGGTGCCCGAATCGCTGCGCGACGAACTGGGGATCGCCGTGGCCAAGCGCACGTATAAAGCATACCGAACACTGCTCGATTCCCCGCGCTGGCAGCGCGCGTTCAATGCCGGAGCTCGTCCTCAAAGACTTCTTTGGGCCAGCACTGGAACCAAGGATCCTAAGGCGTCCGACATGCTTTACATCAAGTCCCTCGCCGCACCGCTTACTGTAAACACCATGCCGGAGGCGACGTTGATTGCCTTGGCTGATCACGGCGAAATCGGAGGGATCCTGCCCGCAGACGGAGGCGACTGCGAGGAAACGCTGGCACAGTTCGGCAAGGCCGGGACCGATATCGATGCTTTGGCAGCAACGCTTCAGGATGAAGGCGCGACGTCGTTCGTTCAGTCTTGGAACGAGCTGATGGCGGTAATCGCGGCCAAAAGTGCCGCTCTCACGCGCGCGGCAGCTCATTAGACGGAAAAAGAGAAAGGAGCGCGAAAATGGCGACAGCTACGACTACCGGCGGTACACCACAGGATCTCGAGCCACTTACGAATCGGAGGGCCTGGAAGGCGCTCCAAATCCATTACGAGAAGATTCGAGGATCGCATCTGCGTGAGTTATTCGCGAACGACTCCAAGCGCGGCGAGAGGATGACCACCGAGGCTGTGGGCATCTTCCTTGATTACTCAAAGAATCGCATCACGGATGAAACCCTCAGGCTCCTGGTCCAACTGGCCGAAGAGTCGGGGCTGCGATCGCAAATCGACGCTATGTTTCGAGGGGATAAGATTAACTTCACGGAAAAGCGCTCGGTCCTGCACGTCGCTTTGCGCGCGCCCAAGGGGACATCCATTCTCGTCGATGGGGAAAATGTCGTGCCCTTGGTCCACGCCGTTCTCGACAAGATGACGGAATTCTCCCGACGCATCCGCAGCGGCGAATGGAAAGGGCACACCGGAAAACGGATTCGCAACGTCATCAACATCGGCATCGGCGGTTCCGACCTTGGGCCGGTGATGGCGTATGAGGCGCTGAAGCATTTCAGCGAACGCGCGATGACATTCCGCTTTGTGTCGAACGTCGACGGCACGGACTTTGCAGAAGCTGTCCGCGACCTGGACCCGGGGGAAACGCTCTTCGTTGTCTCCTCAAAAACTTTCACGACCCTGGAAACGATGACAAACGCGCACACAGCCCGCAGCTGGGCACTGGCGGGCCTGGACGGGGACGAAAAATCCGTGGCGAAGCACTTTGTCGCAGTATCGACGAACGCAACGGAAGTAGCAAAGTTCGGAATTGACACTGCGAACATGTTTGGCTTCTGGGATTGGGTTGGCGGACGCTATTCGATGGACTCAGCGATCGGTCTTTCCACGATGCTGGCTATCGGACCGGATAACTTTCGGGCCATGTTAAGCGGTTTTCACCAGATGGATGAGCATTTCCGCACCACGCCATTTGAGCAGAACCTCCCCGCTCTGATGGGCCTTTTGGGCCTCTGGTACAGCGATTTCTTCGGCGCCCAGACGGTTGCAGTGCTGCCTTACGAGCAGTATTTGAAGCGGTTTCCAGCCTACCTGCAGCAATTGACGATGGAGAGCAACGGAAAGCACGTTACCCGAAGCGGCGCCGAAGTCACGTATCAGACCGGCCCGATTTACTGGGGCGAGCCGGGAACCAACGGTCAGCACTCCTTCTATCAACTAATCCATCAGGGAACCCGGCTGATTCCGTGTGACTTTATCGCCTTCGGACATTCGCTTAATCCGCTGGGTGAGCACCACGACATGCTGTTGGCGAACGTCTTCGCGCAAACCGAGGCTTTGGCCTTTGGAAAAACACCAGATCAAGTGAAGGCCGAGGGCACGCCGGATTGGCTCGTCCCTCATCGAGTATTCGAGGGCAACCGTCCGACGAACACGATTCTTGCCGTGCAACTCACGCCCGAGACACTTGGGAAGCTCGTGGCCCTCTACGAACATTCCGTATTCACACAGGGCATCGTCTGGCAGATCAACTCGTTCGACCAGTGGGGTGTGGAGCTCGGCAAGGTGCTGGCTCAGCGCATCATCCCGGAACTCGAGAGCAGGCCGGAGCCATCGCTCAACCATGATAGTTCGACGAACAACTTGATTCGAAGATATCGAAAACTCAAGGACGCGTCCTGACGACTTGTGGGAAAAGCACCGGGACTCTAGGAGCCGTAACCGTAAATCGACTGAGGAAATGACCCGACGGTGGGCCACGCATCTGGTCTTCGGCGAGGAACCCAAAACGGGCCGACGATGGGCCTAAGGAGCGAGCTATGCAACTCGGAATGATTGGTCTTGGAAGGATGGGATCAAATATGGTTCGGCGCCTGCTCAAAGGGCGGCACCAGTGCGTCGTTTTCGACAAATCGCCGAAAGTCGTGAACGAGCTGGTCGGCGAGAAAGCCACGGGAAGCTCTTCCGTCCAAGATTTCGTGAGCAAGCTCGACAAGCCTCGGGCGATTTGGCTGATGGTGCCCGCAGCTGTGGTCGATCCAAGCATCACCGAACTTCTGCCTCACCTCGAAGCGGACGACATCCTCATTGACGGCGGCAATTCCTATTACGTGGACGACATCCGCCGGGCGAAAGAGCTGGCAGCGAAGCGAATCCACTACGTTGACGTAGGAACCAGCGGCGGTGTCTGGGGGTTGGAAAGAGGCTATTGCATGATGATCGGGGGTGAGGCGCAGGTCGTCAAACACCTGGATCCCATCTTCTCGACACTGGCGCCCGGCGTCGGTGACATACCGCGCACTCCGGGACGCGAGAACTCGGACGGCACCGCCGAACAAGGTTACCTGCACTGCGGTCCCAACGGAGCGGGGCATTTCGTCAAGATGGTCCACAACGGGATCGAGTACGGCCTGATGGCTGCCTATGCCGAGGGCCTAAGCATCCTGCGAGCCGCAAACGTGGGAAAAGTGCAGGGTGCCGACGACGCAGAGACGACTCCGCTGCGCGACCCGGAGCATTATCAATACGATCTCAACTTGCGTGACGTCGCGGAGGTATGGCGGCGCGGGAGCGTGATTGCATCGTGGTTGCTCGACCTGACAGCCGCCGCAATGGTGAAAGATCCCTCGCTCTCGCAATTCGCCGGACGCGTCTCAGATTCAGGAGAGGGCCGCTGGACAATCAAAGCCGCTATCGACGAGGCAGTGCCGGTGCCGGTTCTCTCCACGGCACTCTATGCACGATTCGCCTCCCGGGGCGAGGCGGATTATCAGGATAAGTTGCTGTCAGCAATGCGCTTGGGGTTCGGCGGACACCTGGAGAAAGCGGCCGGCAAATAAACGCGCGCGAAAGGGAGATTCCCGATGAGCGATTCCAACGTGTACGCCCTGGTATTCTTTGGCGCTACGGGTGATCTGGTGTACAAGAAGATTTTCACCTCGCAGCGCGGGTTGCCTGACGAAGCTGCGATGTAAATTCGAACGCGGTTCTTGGTCTTAACTTCCGATTCGTTGGTTGCCGAACTTTCTGCCTGGAGAAATCCGATGAGGTTTGAGGTATTGAATGATGCCGTGTCGGTCGCGCAAGCTGGGGCGGTGACGATCGCCGCCAACGCACGGGAGGCAGTTGCTTCCCGCGGCCGTTTTACCCTGGCTGTCAGCGGCGGACAAACTCCATGGATCATGCTACGCGCCCTGGCGACTGAAGACGTTCCCTGGGCGGCTGTACACATATTTCAAGTCGATGAGCGTGTGGCCCCGGACGGACATCCTGATCGTAATCTTACTCACTTGCGAGAAAGCTTGCTCCAACACGTGTCCCTGCGCGCCGATCAGATTCACGCCATGCCTGTGGAATCCCCTGATCTGGATGCTTCGGCCAGGTCGTACGCGTTGACTCTGCAAGACATTGCCGGCTCGCCCCCGGTCCTCGATCTCGTCCACCTCGGTCTGGGCCCGGATGGTCACACCGCGTCGTTGGTTCCCGGAGATCCGGTCACCGAGATTAGTGACGCAGACGTCGCCGTGACCGGAGTCTATCAGGGGCGGCGAAGGATGACTTTAGCGTTTCCAGCGCTGAATCGCGCGCGGCGCGTGCTGTGGGTAGTGACCGGAAGCGAGAAGGTGGAAATGCTGCGTCGTCTGAGGGAAGGTGATGCGTCGATTCCCGCTGGACGGGTTCGCCAAGACACAGCGATCGTGCTGGCCGACCGCGCTTCAACGGGACGACTCGCTGCCCAATCCGGGAGCGGAGGATGACGTGCGCATAAGAATTGCTGCCGATCATGCCGGGTTTGCCTTGAAGGAGAAATTAGTCGCCCTCCTGCGCGCCGCCGGAAACGGTTTGGTCGATTTCGGAGCGCCGACGGAACTGCCAGCCATGGGGTGAGCACATGAGCATTGTTCCGGTCGATCGCCCTGTTGTCGCAGGTGAGATGTCCGCTGGCACAAGCGGCCGGGTGACTGCTGGCCGAAGTTCACCGCTCGGCGCCACGGTTGTTTCCGGTGGCGTCAATTTCAGCATCTATTCGCGAAGCGCTTCCAGCGTCGAGTTGCTGTTTTTTGATCGGGAAGACGATTCCCGCCCAGCGCGCGTGATCCGTATCGATCCGGAAACGAACCGCACCTATGACTACTGGCATGTATTTGTTCCGGGTGCGAAGCCCGGCCAGCGGTACGGGTATCGCATCTGGGGGCGCTTTGACCCCGCGGGCGGGATGCGGTTTGATCCGACTAAGATTCTGCTCGACCCGTACGGGCGCGCCGTCGTTGTCCCCAGGAATTACAGTCGGGAGGCGGCACGCCGGGAAGGCGACAATACCGCGACAGCGATGAAAAATGTTGTGGTGGACTCCAGCGCTTACGATTGGGAGGGCGACACTCCCCTCCATCGGCCCGCCCATCGGACAATCATTTACGAGATGCACGTGAGGGGCTTCACGCGCCATCCCAGCTCCGGAGTGTCGGAATCGAGACGCGGGACCTACGCGGGCTTGGTTGAGAAAATTCCCTATCTTCAACAACTTGGTATCACAACGGTTGAACTGTTACCGATTTTCCAATTTGACCCGCAGGATGCACCGCCTGGACTCGTCAATTACTGGGGATACGCGCCGATCTCGTTCTTCTCCCCTCACCAGAGCTACAGCTCACGTCAAGATCCGCTTGGCCCGGTGGATGAATTCCGTGACATGGTGAAGGCGCTGCACCGGGCCGACATCGAGGTTATTCTCGACGTCGTTTTCAATCATACTGGTGAAGACAACGACGATGGGCCAACGCTGAGCTTTCGCGGCCTGGAGAACAGCGCGTACTACATTCTTGAACAAGACCGTTCGCGTTATGCGAACTATAGCGGCACTGGGAATGCCCTCAATGCGAATCACCCCGTCGTACGCCGGATGGTCGTGGATAGCCTGCACTACTGGGTGGAGCAAATGCACGTCGATGGCTTTCGGTTCGATCTCGCATCAATCCTGGAGCGAGACGAATCCGGCAATTTGCTTCCGAAGCCTCCAGTCCTGTGGGATATCGACACCGACCCGGTACTTGCTGGCACGAAGCTTATCGCTGAGGCCTGGGATGCGGCGGGCCTGTACCAGGTAGGTAGCTTCCTCGGGGACAAATGGAGAGAGTGGAACGGGCGGTTTCGTGACGACGTGCGCAGCTTTTTCCGGGGCGATGATGGCTCGGTTGGGTTCCTGGCTGACCGACTGGTCGGCAGCCCCCAGATCTACGGCTATAAGGAAGGCGACGCTCAGGAAAACGTAAATTTCATCACGTGTCACGACGGTTTCACGCTGAACGATCTCGTCACCTACAACCAGAAGCACAACGAGGCGAATGGCGAAAATAACCGCGATGGCGCAAACGACAACCGTAGTGATAACTGGGGTTCAGAGGGTCCAACCGATGATCCGGTTGTGGAGAAAATCAGAAATCGTCAAGTGAAAAACTTTCTGACATTCACGATGATTTCGGTGGGTTTGCCCATGATCCTCATGGGCGACGAAGTGCGACGCACTCAGCAGGGAAACAACAATGCGTATTGCCAGGACAACGAGATTAGCTGGCTTGACTGGACACTGGTCGCAAAGCACGCCGATGTCCATCGATTTGTGAGGTTGCTCAACGCGTATCGTCGAGTGCGGGACCTAGAGCCGGAGCTGCAGGGCCGAACATCGAACCCACTCCTGAAAGAGGCAAATAGAAGTTGGCATGGCGTCAAACTTGGAGAACCCGATTGGAGCGTCAGCTCGCACACCCTGGCGACAAGCGTGGCCTATCCAAACCAGAATGTGCTTCTCTATCTGATTCTGAACGCTTACTCGGAACCTCTTGAATTCGAGCTACCGCTAACGAACAAGGGTGATTCTTGGAAGCGATGGATCGACACTGCTTTCGACTCACCCGACGATATTGTTGAATGGCACCGCGCGCCAACAGTTGAGAGCCGCGTCTATCTGGCCAGGCCACGTTCTGTGGTAGCCCTGTTCGCTCCGCTGGGAAGCCCGGGTTGTGACGAAGACTCGAAGGCGCTGACCGCTTGGAATGCGGGATTGCCAGGAGAATAGACGGCGAACGGTTGATGGCCTCGCTTAGCAAATCGCATATGCTGCCGCCAGCGTCCAGAAGGACATGCGCGCTTTAAGGTTCGGGAGTGTTTACGATGGCGATCACGGTGTTGGTCGGTACATGCATCAGGCGGACTTCGTTCTTAGTTTCCTTGCCTAGTTCCTCCAGTCTGTGGATCGCTGCTGCAAGGCCGGAGACGAGTTCCTTCCAGATAGGCGAGCCATCGGGAAGTATTTCGAAAAGATCGTAGTCGCGATTCACGGGGCGAGAATATCATCTCAAGTAAAAGCTGGAAGCAAGTTTCATAGTTGGTAGTTCGGCCTACATAAGCAGAAGTGAGCATCACCGAGGGCAAAGGTAGATCGAGGCGCTTCGCACCCCCGGGAGCGCTAGGTGGATCAATAACCAAGAGAGCATGTCCCGATTGATGGATTACGAAACAATGTGAATTGTGCGATCCAGGATTCCCGCATGATGGGCGTCTGCACCTGTCCTGTCCGCGCCGCTGCCTTGCACCGGAGCAGAGAGCTCATTCACACTCACGGGCAAAATCTACGTCGAGCGGGGCGAATGGGTCCACGACAATTCCAGGAACGCAAAAAAGATCGAAGCTGTGTTTGCCTCGCGAGCCGCGCTGTAATTTCTTTTTCGGCCATTGTGTTTCGAGCTCAATCGTGGACTCGGGATTTGTTCCTGTATAACCCCTTGTCTGCCACAAGCAACAGAGTTTCGATCGTCGCACCATCTCCAGGATAGATGGCCACTCCTGCGCTGACGGATAATTTGGGCTCTCTGCCGTCATTTGCAAGGTTGTCGCATAGACGTTGGGCAACCGATTTTGCCGGCTCTATGCCTGTCTCAGGCAGCACGACCGCGAACTCGTCTCCCCCAAAACGCGCTGCGGTATCAATGTTTCGGCACCCGGCAACTAAGACCTCAGCGAGTCGGCACAGTGCCTCACTTCCGGTCAGGTGTCCGTAACGATCGTTGATCTTTTTCAGACTGTCCAGATCGAATAGCAGTAGAGCGAACTCTCTTCCGGTGCGTTTAAATCTTCTTATTTCACTGTCCAGCACTCCCAGGAGGTGGCGATAGTTCGCCAGACCAGTCAGTGGATCTCTGGCTGCCTGCTGGCGCAGTTCATCTTCGACCTCACGTTGTTTGGTCACGTCCTCAACGATAATTTCGTAGCCATCCCTGTCGCCTTCCCCCGTGTAGACTTCGCGTCCGCTCAGGCGGACGGTCAGGCTGGTGCCATCCTTCCGACCCCAGGCAATTTCCAGGGGATCCACTCGGCCGTTTTCGCCCAGTTCTCCCAGCAGTTGCGCCCGATTGGAAGGATCGTGAAGAATCTTGGCTGCAAGTTTCGATCCCAGGAGTTCCTCTTTTGATTCATAACCGAGCATTGATACCAGGGCCCAGTTGACGTCCATAAACTGGCCTTGCATCCCGCAGCGGCAGATTCCAAATGCGGAATTTCTCATTAACGCCTGATAGTGTGCTTCGGTACGTTGTAGTCGTTTTTCGGCCCGATTGCGCTCCGCGCGCAAAGTGTTTTCGTTGAATGCCCGGAGAATTGCAACGGGAAGCTGACCAGGATTATCCATCCCCACGCAATCCGCAGCGCCTTTCGCAATGAGATCGGCTGCGGTCGCCGGCTCTATTTTATGGGCCACGAAAATTAAGGGAATATTCCTGCCGGCCAGGCGCAGAAGTTCCGGCGTCGGCGTCTGCTGCTGTGGGGCGATCGGGTACTCGGCGAGAAGAATGTCATAACTTCTTGATTTTAGACGCTCTGTACACTGCTCGGAGGTCATCACGACATCTGCATCGATCCGGAATTGCAGCTCCCCAAATTCCTCCAGACAGCGCTCCGCGTATGCGCTCTGGCTATGAAGCAGAAGAACGCGCACCACCGGGCTTGTTACAGCCAATATGTGCGACCGGACAGCGTGCTCCTCCATTTGCGCGTTTTGACTTCGCGGGCGGATATGGCCGTCCGGCTCTTCATCAGTTCGGTTGCCCATCGCGGCATCAACGGCCCTTAGCAGGGTGTGGGCATCTTCGTCTTTGGTGATAAATCCATTTACTCCGATACTCTTGGCCATTTCTGTGAGCGCCCTGCTTTTCTCGAAGGTCAAAATCAGAATCGGCGTACCAGCGGCCACTTTTCTTATTTCCCTTGCTGCGCTGAAACCGTCGAGGAGCGGCATGGAAACATCCAAGATCACCAGATCTGGTTTCAAGCCTATCGCTTTTTCGACAGCTTCTCTTCCGTTGCTAGCCTCCAGCACTTGGATATCACGATGAAACGATTCGAGAAGCGTGCGAATACCTCTTCTCACCATTTCGTGGTCGTCTGCGATCAGCACTCGAGAAGCCATGCATGGATCTCCTGCTAGAAATTGTCACGGGAGGCCGGGGACTGGTATAGGGCAGATACTGTATTCCCTCGAGTTGATAAATATGGCTCTGCGCCTGTGGGCAGATGTCTGCAAGGGGGTACTCCGCGCCGTCATTACCGGCACAACGCTACCGGCGCATTGACCCGCACGAAGGCGAAATTCGTACGAACAATGGTGCGGAGTCGGGCAAATCCGAACGGCTTCATCCGAATTCATCTGTTCCTAAATGCCTTCGGATTCGCCGCTGGTCGTACGCGCCTGTGAAGCGCTGATTGACCTGCAACGCTGCGCGCGAGCGCCAATGTTTCGCAAGACGACCGACACGCCCCGATTGGAACTGTATCATCGAGCGGAGCTCCGGCGGCGAAACAGCGTTTCCCTTCCGAGGTCATGGCGCGTCCACGACACAGGAGCGCGTCATGAAGAGCAATTGGACTAGCGATAAGCCTACGCCACGCACTTACGCATACGGACCCAGGATTCCTCTAATACCGGATTTACCGGATACAGATTGCTCCTGTCCTGCGTTATTTCTTAAAGCAGTAAATCCCCACAAGGAGGCAGACCATGAAGCAAAGCACTCGAGACGAAGCAAAAGGAAAATTTCACGAGGTAAAAGGCAAAATTAAAGAAAAGATTGGACGGGCGACGAATAACCCTAACCGAGAAGCCGAAGGACAGGACGAGAAAGTAGCAGGCAAGATTCAAAAGAAAATTGGTCAAGTGGAACGAGTGTTCGAAGATTAACTTTCCGTACAGCGCATCGCGGATTTAAAGGGGACCGTTGCTCGGGCCAATCAAAATGAACGACTATCATGCTGTGAATTTGAGAACTCCCGGGCCCGAGCAACCTGGTCCTCCAGAACCACGCCCCGAAGAGCCGGTTCCGCAGCCGCCTCAGCCCGAAATCCCTAAGACACCTGACCCGACCTTGCCGCCGCGTGACCCCGAACCGTTGCCTTTTCCCGTTCCAGGCCCCGCCGATCCGGGCTCGCCACGGCCCGTCTTGCAGGAGGAGGACGCGGTTTCATAGCCCCGCCGCCTGTCCGACAACCGGCGATCATCGCCGTGGTATCCTAAAATCCCACGACCGAAGGACAGTAGTTCTCGTTGGTACGGCGTCCACTCACAAGATGGATTAATAAGAAAATAAATGCAAACACGCGCAAAATGGCGACACCAAGACCCTTTTGCGTGTCACGACGGCAAAGAGGTTTTGCAATCCGAGGGAAAACGGAGGAGGCCGCGATGAGGCCCCCTCCTTCCAGATCAACGACTGGCCCGTGCGGCCTTGGCAGCTGCATCGCTGTGCTTCGTGCCGGCCGAGGATTCTCCAGTTGAAGAAATGTCCTCTGCGCCGGTGACCTTCAGAACCTCCTTGCAGCGTTTAATTTCTTCTGAGGTATCACAATGGACGGACAGGAGAATTCCGCCCTTCTGCAGCCGACCTTCGTATCGCTTCGCCTCGAACTCTGGGATTCCCATGCCGACAAATGCCCCGGTGACTCCGCCGACCGCTCCTCCGACGCCGAGGCCTGCCAGGCCTGCCATAATCGGGCCCGCCGCGATAAAGGGTCCCAGACCAGGAATCGCCAGCAGGCCGACACCCGCCAGCACGCCGAGTGTGCCGCCAATGACCCCGCCAGTCGTCCCGCCCACGGCGGCGCCTTCGGGCGCTTTCGTTGCTTTTTCCGTTCCCATCGCTTTCGGGCCGCCTAGACTCTCCGGCATGAGGACCGAGATGTCCGACGCCGGGAAGCCGCCACGGGTGAGAGTGTCCGTCGCAAATTCTACGGCGGTGAGAGTCGGGTAGATTCCGAATACTCCTACTTTCCTGTTTGGCATGATTGATTCTCCTTTGCGTTTCAGATAACTTCGATTTCTGTTCAGTTCTTAGGAGGGGCAACTTCGAGTAAGTCGGTTACGTTGTCTTGTCCCGCCACGCTGACCGCCTTGGCTTCCAAGTTGGCCTTTTCGTCGTCAGACCGCACCGGCCCGCGAAGAGTCACCTTGCCGTCCTGCGTGACGATTTTGATGTTGTGCGCATAGGTCGATAGGCTCGTGTCGTCATGAATCGCCTTCCGAATTTTCTGTGTGATAGCGCGATCCGCAGGGTTCATCTTTTGCTGATCAGCCGTAGGGCTGGACTGATCCTTGTTTTGCCCCGTGTTGTCGGGCGGCGTCTGCTGCGAATCCTGGAGAGCCAACACCGGCGTGGCCTGCAGGAACACGGAAAACGCGATCGTGCCTAAAGTCAAAATCATTCGAGGCGCCTTTAGGAAACTTCCGTTCATTATTCGGTCCTCCTTTTGCATCGTTGGAATGTGACAACATTTGCGACCCGAAGCGGCCCTTTTCGCACAGAGGCGAATTCCGAAGGTCGGCTGCTGGCGGGCCGAACATCCACCTTCTATAAACGCTTTTCAGCTCGGGGCCGCCATAAGGCTAAGTGAGTAGAAAACAGTTCTTGAAGATGTATGGATTTCCCGGGCGCTGAAGCACTCGATAAGACTCGTAATTATGCCGGTGAACATGGGTGTTCGCGATTGGTCGATGAGGCTCCCGCTTGCGTGTTGACGGCGAGCCTCATCGCGGGGTGCTCCCCCCAATGACGGGTTAGTGTCCAGCGTACGTAGCTGTTGGTGGCGGGTAGGAATATTCGTATTCGGAATAAACGAACTCCACCCCGCGGTTGTCACCAGGGTAGTACCAGGTCCGAAGCGCCTCGGGCGAATCATTGGAACGCTCGTCGAATCGAAACAGCGTGTCGTCAAGTGCGTTTCGTCGGTACCTCGGGATCGTCTGGATGGTGGCATAGACGAAACTTTGGTCTGCGTTCATGATCTGCACGACGTTTCGATTAGCTGGTAGATCGACGAGCTTGAAGACGTACGTGCCAGGCGGCAAAATCTGTCCAGGGATCTCCACCGCGTCGCTGAAAGTGACCACGGTCTTGCGGTCCCAGTTGTCTGCTCTCGCGCTTGTGCCAAGGGCGACGCACAGGAGTGCAGCACATATCGTAATTTGCAGGCTTGTGATAGCTCGCATGTTTCTATCCTCCTTTGAATTTATATCCACCAGAACGAAACCCTGGCTGGGGAATTCCTTCCGCCGTGCACGGTCGGCGTCAGCGGTCAGGATCGGGAAGATTCCACGCCGTGACTACCAGCAAGATGCTGCCGAGAAGAAAAAGAAACGAGACTGCTCGACGTTGGTTCAATGTTTCTTTTGACATGACGAATTCCTTTAATGACGAGTGGCCGAAGCCTCGGGTTCCGCCATCGATTCGGCGATCTTTTCGAGATCCGTCAGTGCTCTGTCGATGTCCGACCACAATCTGCGCTGAACCGCACCCTCGGTACTTCTCGCGACCCGAATAATCCAGCGCAATGTGGTTTCCTTGACCGTGAGCTCTTCGAGTGCTTCGCGGATGCGTACCCGCTCTCTGAGCAAGCCCGGATAAGGTGCGTCCATCAGATCGTTGATCATTTTCCCTAGCTCTCGCAGCCGTACCTCAATGTCGTGCTTGGCCCAGATCCGCTCAACTTCTGAATAGTGAAGAACACCTACTGAAGCTCGTTCGTGAAGCACATTCCCCATGACTCGACTCCTTCCCGGACGCGATGTCTGAGAACGATGACCCGCCCGAGACTCTTCAAGGGGGTGGACCCCTTGAAGAGTCCCGCGGAGCCACCCCACTGACGCGAGGCTATTTGCTGACCGTAACGCTGACCGCCATGTTGTTGCCGTTGTCCTCGCGGTAAACGACATCGGCGTTCACGCCGGCTTGCAGTTTGCCGTCCACGGTAGTGTTTTCGTCTGTGATGAACATCATCGTTTTGCTGTCGTTGCTAATCTGTTGAACGTGCTCTCCCGGAGTGCCTCCGCTTGTAACTAAGGTGAAGGAGTTACGCTGGACAGTCGAAATTGTTCCAGATACCGATTCCAGCTGGACGCCGCCCTTTGCTCCTTCCTGATGGGAACTCGGCCTTGGCATGGTCGCTGGCAGGGCCCAAGTACCGGCTGTGAGAAGAGCACCAGATATAAGGGAAATCCCTATTCGCCCCATCCTTTTCATCGCTGCACCCTCCTTTGAAAACAAGTTACGCACTCTCTGCGGCAAGGATGCTGCCAAACATGGAAATCAACAGCGAGAGCAAGGGATGCCCAGCAGCAGAAGGAAGTTACGGGTCGATGGTACTCAAAGCGGCAGCAACGGGGGGCGTATCAGGGCCGGAAAACTCTGCACGATGTGGTTCCAATTTTCCCGGCGAACTCGCGCGCATCTCAAATTGAAACTCAGAGTGCCGGCGCGGGAGTACTAAGTGATTTCCTGTAAGCGTCCATTGGATTGATGAAGCTGATTCTGAGGATTAATCTGGAGCGACTTCGAACGAACCGCTCGGCGGCGGTTGCTTTGCGAGCACTGGGTCACTTTGCGGGGCCGCGGAAATCGATTTGGACTTGCTGATGTCGCCAGACAAACCTGGGGCCAGAAATGCCGTGAGGGTGTAATCCTGTCCGTGATCCACGAGGCCTGTGACCAGGAGATCGTAGCGGAATCCCTCCGGGTGGGTTGCACTTCTTAACAATGCGAGTAGTCCGTGTACTTCGGCGCCGCTATGGACGACGATTTGATCTCCTGATTCAACTGGCAATGTCAGCATTCCGTGAAACGGAAAACCATCGCGATTCACCATTGAATCCAGGGAATCGAGCATTTTCACGTGCAGTACCGTCCCCTTGGGTAAAGCGTCGAGGGCGTCGCCGACACTCGCCCTTAATCGCGTCTGCAGATGAAAATCTAGGACTGTTCCCACGGAGACTCGCAAGCGTGCGACCTCGGGACTTTGGGCATTCGCTGTCGTTGCCGACAGACCGATGGCCCACAGCAATAGCAAAAAAAGGTGACGCACGGCGCCCCCCTATCAGGAACGGCGGATAGTAAGACTTAAACGTTAGGCGGCTACCGAAGCGAAGTCAACCTAGAACCTTTAGGCTGGGGTGCTTAATCTGCGATCGTTTTGCGCCGAGAGAAATCCCAGTACGGCGCTGTGCGCTCGGTCGGGCTGGTCGGTCGGAAAGATATGGCTGGCGTGGGGAATTATCACAAGCTTCGCGCCACGGATGCGATCTGCGATCAGGCTCGCGTTACCCGGAGGAATGAGCCGATCTGTCTCGCCGTGAACCACCAGCGTGGGCGCCGAGATCAGCGGCAGACGGGTGTATGCCTCCCAAGCGACAATGCCCTGAAGCTGGGCCATATAACCGACAGGGTTCGGCCACCACTGCTTGCGGATTACTGTGTCTTCGTCAAGCCGCTCAGGCGGGGTCGCGGAATCGTAGATAAAGGGATGCGTCGCCGAGACCGAGGCGTCCGGGCTCAGGTCCCTGCGCATCAAGACCTCAAGGACTTCAGGTTCTGCTTGCAGGGCGGTTGGGCCACCCGCCGCGGTGCAACCCAAGATCAGCGACCGCACTCGCCCGGGATACTGCAGCGCGAATTCCTGTGCGATCATCCCTCCCATGGAGACGCCGTATACATGCGCGCGATCGACACCGGCGGCATCCATCACCGCTGCAGCGTCCGATGCCATCAAACCGATGGAATACGGGCCTGCCGGTACATCACTTTGCCCCACGCCGCGGTTATCCAGAGCAATCGTCCGGTAACGCTCGGCAAGAAGCGGCCGGGATCGGTGCCACATAGCCGACGCCCACCCAAGTCCCATGATCAGCAGAATGGGCTCGCCCTGTCCTTGTTCATCCCAGTAGATCTTCGCGCCCTGATTCTCGACAAACGCCATCGCAACTCCCCGCGAGCGTTCCGTCCCTTCACACGGGTACGCGAACTGCCAATCGTAGGATCGCTCACCGTCGCAGTGGGTTGTATTCCGATAGTCGGTTACAGACGAGAGCGACTAACGGTTTCGAATTGTATATAATCGCGCCCATCATGCCAAGACAGGAGACTCTCTACGAAGTGGCCGACCGAGTCGCGACCATCACCCTGAATCGACCGGACAAACTCAACGCCTGGACTGCCGTCATGGAGCAAGAGGTGCGTTCGGCTATGTCAGAGGCCGACCAGGATGACAACGTGCGCGTGATCGTTCTGACGGGTGCGGGCAGGGGATTCTGCGCCGGCGCCGATATGTCGCTTTTGAGCGGAGTGGCCGCACGCGGCGTTGACGAGGCCACCAAGATTCAGGCTTTGCAGTCAGGCAAGCTGCGTGAAGGCGTGCGACCCGACTTCCAGAAGAAGTACTCTTATTTTCCCGCGATCGGAAAGCCCGTGATCGCGGCAATCAATGGTCCTATCGTCGGGCTCGGTCTGGTCATAGGGCTTTATTGCGATTTGCGATGGGCGTCGGATAGCGCTCGCTTCAGCACGACATTCGCGCGGCGCGGCTTGGTTGCCGAGTACGGAATGGCATGGATGCTGCCGCGCCTGATCGGGCACGCCAACGCGTTGGATTTGCTTTTTTCGGCGCGTACAATCGACGCCGCCGAGGCGTGGAGAATGGGTTTGGTGAATCAGGTGTTTCCCCAGGGCGTTTTCCTGGATAAGGTTCGGGAGAACGCGCACGATTTATCGTCGAACGTGAGCCCGCGATCGCTTCGGGTAATGAAACAACAGGTGTACGACGCGATGTTCCAGACGCTGGACGAGGCGTTCCAGACCTCCGAGCGCGAAATGCTCGCGAGTTTGCAGAGCAACGATTTCAAAGAGGGCGTCGCGCACTTTCTTGAGAAGCGCGCACCGGCTTTTAGCGGCAAATAAGCTATCCAAGTGAAATTCGAATTCAGCGACAAAGTGAAGGATCTGCAACGTCGCCTGACGGCTTTCATGGACGAGCACGTCTATCCGAACGAGCAACGCCATCACGAGGAGATCGAACGCAACAGGTGGCTGCCTACAAAGGTTATCGAGGAGCTCAAGCAGAAGGCTCGCGCCGCTGCACTCTGGAACCTATTTCTGCCCGAAAGTGCGCATGGCGCGGGACTGACCAACCTCGAGTACGCTCCCCTGTGCGAGATCATGGGACGTAGCCACATGGCTCCGGAGGTCTTCAATTGCTCGGCGCCGGATACCGGCAACATGGAGGTGCTCTCGCGCTATGGCACGCTCGAGCAGAAGGAAAGATGGCTTAAGCCGCTCCTCGCGGGTGAAATTCGATCGTGTTTCGGCATGACCGAGCCTGCTGTGGCATCGTCGGACGCCACAAACATTCAGGCAAGCATCGCCCGGAATGGGAGCGACTACGTCATTAATGGCCGGAAGTGGTGGACGTCCGGAGCAGGTGACCCACGCTGCAAACTGGCGATTTTCATGGGTAAGACCGATCCCTCGGCACCCGTTCATAAGCAGCAATCGATGATTCTGGTGCCCATGGACGCACGCGGAGTGAAGATCGAGCGTCTGTTGAAAGTGTTCGGCTATGACCATGCACCGCATGGTCACGGCGAAGTCACATTTGACAATGTCCGCGTGCCCGCCTCAAACATTTTGCTCGGCGAAGGACGGGGATTTGAGATCGCCCAGGGGCGTCTGGGGCCGGGGCGGATCCACCACTGTATGCGGTCGATCGGCTTGGCCGAGCGCGCCCTCGAGCTAATGTGCAAACGTGTTCAGTCGCGCGTGGCGTTCGGTAAACCGCTCGCCGAACAGGGTACGATCCGCGCCGACATTGCGATCTCGCGAATGGAGATCGAACAAGCTCGCCTTCTCACTCTGAAGGCTGCCTATATGATGGACGCCGTAGGAAACAAGGAGGCTCGCGCCGAAATCGCGATGATTAAGGTGGTCGCGCCAAACGTGGCCCTTCGCGTTCTGGATCGATCCATTCAGGCGCACGGTGGCGCGGGCGTCTCAGAGGACACATTTCTCGCTTCCGCCTGGGCGGGTGTACGGGCACTTCGGCTGGCTGACGGGCCGGACGAAGTTCATATCGAGGCAATTGCCAAGAACGAGTTTCGCAAGTGGGCTAAACCTCCCGCGCAGTCCACGTCGCATTGATTTTCGGTCCCCAAGTTCCGTCGAAACTTCTTCAAAAGGAGACATCATGCCGCCCGTAGTCATCGATACGCCGCTCTCTTTGAAGGATTTCGTAGGCCGCGAGATCGCCGTGACGGATTGGTTCACTTTGACGCAGGAGCGCATTCGGCAATTTGCCGAGGTCAGCGAAGACCGACAATGGATTCATGTGGACAGCGATCGTGCGCAAAAGGACTCGCCCTACGGCACGACGATCGCGCACGGTTTCTTGACCCTGTCCCTGGTGAGTCATTTCGTGAAACAGGCGTTCCAGTTCCGAGGCGGCGTCCGGATGGGCGTCAATTACGGTTTGAATCGCGTCCGCTTTCCTTCCCCCGTGCGCGCCGACACGCGGATTCGCGCCCGCGTGAGACTAGTCTCTTTGAAGGAGCTTCCAGACGCGATCGAGGCCGTCTTTTTGATATCGGTTGAGAGTCAAGACAGCGAGAAACCGAACTGCGTGGCGGAATGGATTGTCCGCTACTACCACTGAGGGAGGCTTCTCGCGGCGGCCCAGCAACGCAACATCGGCAACCGAAAGTTCTCTAAGTAGCGGCCCTTTCAGCCGCTTGAAGCGACGCGCGCAACAGGATCTTGACCGTTTCCGGCATGGAGGCGAAGCGCGGATCCTTTGTGACGCCCTGATGGTAGCGGCAATAGATCTGCTGGACGATTACCGCAATCTTGAATCGCGCAAATGCGAGGTAAAAGGTCATGTTCGACACGTCGCGAGAGCTCACCCGGGAATAGCGCTCGACGAGTTGCACGCGGGTCAGGCTGCCGGGGTGGGTTGTCGGACCCCAGCGAATTCCCTGCATCTCCTCTGGATCGTTCGCGTCGACCCAGTAGGCCAGAGTCGTTCCCAAATCGGTTAGCGGATCGCCAATCGTGCACATCTCCCAATCCAGCACTCCTACAATCCTGGTGGTGTCTTCCTGGTCCAGGACAACATTGTCGTACTTATAGTCGTTGTGGATGAGCACGGCGTCGCTGGTTGCAGGCATGTGACTCGCGAGCCATGCAGCGATCCGCCCCACTTCCGGCAGATCGTGCGTTTGAGAGCCATAGTAGCGCTCAATCCAACCAGCCACCTGCCGCGAAAGATACCCTTGCGGTTTGCCGAGATCCCCGAGTCCGATCGCCGCATAGTCCAATTGATGCAGCTGCGCGAGGTTATCAATAAATGATTCGCTCAAACGCCGCGCCGTCTCGGCTGTGAACTCCAGACTCTGGGGCGGATCGCGGCGGAGGATGATGCCTCGAATCGGCTCCATGAGATAGAAGGGCGAGCCCAATATCGATTCCTCTTCGCAATACAGCAAAACCTTCGGCGCAACGGGATATGCAGAATGAAGTTTCGACAGGACACGATATTCGCGTCCCATGTCATGTGCGGATTTGACCTTGCTGCCGAACGGAGGCCGGCGAAGCACCATCTCTTGGGTGCCGAGGCGCAGCAGATAGGTCAGGTTGGAATGGCCGCTGGGGAACTGTTCGACAACCAACGGTCCCGCGCTCGAAGGAAAGGCATTCGTTAGGAAGGGCTCGAGCGTAGCGAGGTTCAGTTCTTCGCCGCGTCTGACCGCTCCTGAATGATCTTGAAGGTCCGCCATTTCGCGTGTCTGTCCTGGGTGCTATCGATACGTCAGCAACGAGGGGTCATCCAGGTGAGGAAACGCGTTAAACGCACTCAGCGTGAAGCGATCACCTCGTGCCAGGAACTCGCTGTACGAACAATTCCGGGACATCCACGTAACCCGTAGCGTATCTCGTGGTGAAAGATTTAGGGCGCGTTGCATGGCAGCGCCAATTGGTCCGCCCGAACTGAAGATGGCCACGCGCTCGCCTGACACGCAATTGGACGTGATTTCAGAAAGCCCTCGATTCACTCGTGCACAGAATTCAGGCCAGGGTTCCACGTCTTGCACAGAAATCTCTCCGTCAACCCATTTGACGATTACTGCTTCAAACATCCGCTGAAA
>Ga0209624_10000519_pt1 | contig 33737 bp, 33 predicted proteins | sample JacPinW_OM2H0_O1_FD_188565 | JGI IMG/M metagenome (GOLD analysis project Ga0209624, IMG submission 188565) | Forest soil microbial communities from Algoma, Ontario, Canada - Jack Pine, Ontario site 1_JW_OM2H0_O1 (SPAdes) (version 2) | ecosystem: Environmental > Terrestrial > Soil > Boreal...
CCAAAAGCTCCGGATCGTCGACCATGTCGCACTTGTTCAGAAACACGCAGATATAAGGAACACCCACCTGCCGCGCCAGCAAGATGTGCTCGCGCGTTTGCGGCATCGGACCATCGGTCGCCGCCACCACCAGAATCGCGCCGTCCATCTGCGCCGCGCCGGTGATCATGTTCTTCACATAATCCGCGTGGCCCGGGCAATCAATGTGCGCGTAGTGCCGGTTCGGCGTCTCATATTCCACGTGCGACACCGCAATCGTAATTCCGCGCTCGCGCTCTTCCGGCGCGTTATCGATCGAATCAAACGCCCGGAACGCCACCTTCGGATTGTTCTTCGACAACACTTTCGTGATCGCCGCCGTGGTCGTCGTTTTGCCGTGGTCAATGTGACCAATCGTCCCGATATTCACGTGCGGCTTATTCCGCTCGAATTTCTCTTTCGCCATCTGGCCATCTGCTCCCGTGTCGTTCCGCTCTCAGCCTGGAAAACCGCGGTTCGTCACCTGTGCTTGAGTTATTTTTTCGGTTTGTTGCCGTTCTTGCCGCCGATAATGTCATCGGCTACGTTATTGGGCGCTTGTTCGTAATGCGAAAAGTGCATGGTGAAACTTCCCCGGCCTTGCGTCCGGCTGCGAATTTCCGTGGCGTATCCGAACATGGTCGAGAGCGGCACCAGCACATTAATGATCTCGGTCCCGCCGCGCGATTCGCGTCCCTGCATCTGCCCGCGCCGTGAATTCAAATCCGCGATCACCGGTCCCATGTAATCCTCCGGGACCACCACTTCCACCCGCATGATCGGTTCGAGCAATTTCGGATTGGCCTTCTTGCACGCGTCCTTGAACGCCATCGACCCCGCAATCTTGAACGCCATTTCCGAGCTGTCCACATCGTGATAGCTGCCATCGGTCAAAACCACTGCGGCGTCCACCATTTCGTAGCCGGCCAGAATTCCGGTTTCCATCGCCTCACGGATTCCGTCTTCAATCGGCTTGATGAATTCGCGCGGCACCGACCCGCCCACGACCTTGTCGATGAACAGTAAGCGATGCTCTTTGTCAAAGCTGTACTTGCTGCCCTTGCCGCCGCCAATGTTCTTGGCCAGCTCCGCGAGTTCTTCTTCCGACAACTCGTGCATGTCGTCGTGGCTGGATTGCGGAAGTGGGACCAGCCTGATCACCGCGTGTCCGTATTGGCCGCGTCCGCCGGTCTGCTTGATGTATTTCCCTTCGCCTTCAGCCTCGCGCAAAATCGTTTCGCGGTACGCGACTTGCGGCCGGCCTACATTGGCCTGCACGCCAAATTCCCGCATCATGCGGTCCACAATGATTTCCAAGTGCAGCTCGCCCATGCCCGCGATCAAAGTTTGATTGGTCTCGTGATCGGTATGCATGCGGAACGTGGGATCTTCCTGGCCCAACTTGCCCAGCGCGATGCCCATCTTTTCCTGGTCCGCTTTGGTCTTGGGCTCGATCGCCACCTGAATCACCGGCGCCGGAAAATCGATGTTCTCGAGCACGACCGGTTTTTCTTCGTCGCACAACGTATCGCCGGTCGTCACGTTCTTCAAGCCGACGCACGCCGCAATGTCGCCTGCTTCGATCGAATCGATTTCTTCGCGCTTGTTCGCGTGCATGCGCAACAAACGTCCAATGCGTTCGCGCGTCTTCCTGGTCGAGTTGTATACGTTGGCTCCGGTCTTCAGAACGCCGGAGTACACGCGAATGTAGGTCACGTGACCGACATACGGGTCCGTCATAATCTTGAAAGCTAGCGCGGCAAACGGCTGGTCGTCGGAGGCTCGCCGCAAAATTGCCTCTTCGCCATTCGGATCCTCGCCTTCCACCGGAGGTACATCCGCAGGAGAAGGAAGGTAATCCACCACCGCGTCAAGCAATGGTTGAAGGCCCTTATTTTTGAAGGCTGAACCTGCCAGCACCGGTACCAGTTTCAGCGCAATCGTCGAGCGCCGAATCGAAGCGCGCAACTCGGCCGGCTCAAGCTTATGCTGTTCAAGATACTTGGTCAGCACGGCGTCGTCATGTTCCGCGATATATTCCACTACTTTCTCGCGATGTTCTTTGTAAAATTCGGGTGTTAGAGCAGAAGCCTTCACTGCGATTTCAAGTTCGGGACGCGATTTCAGAAACTCGACATCCCAAAGTTTCTCAAGCGGCAGAGTTTCGTATTCTGCGCCGAGCGTTTCGTCCTTCCAGATAATGGCGCGCTCTTCGATAAAGTCGATGACGCCTATAAAATTGTCTTCTCTTCCGATGGGATATTGCAGAGGAACCGGGTGGGCCGAGAGGCGCTGGCGCATTGAACGAATCGAATGGTCGAAATCCGCACCGATGCGGTCCATTTTATTGATGAACGCAATGCGCGGAACGCGATACTTATCCGCCTGCCGCCATACGGTTTCCGATTGCGGCTGCACCCCGGCCACTGCATCAAAAATCGCGACCGCGCCATCTAGCACACGCAGCGAACGCTCGACCTCAACCGTGAAATCTACGTGTCCCGGCGTATCAATAATGTTGATGCGATAAGTCTTGTCGAAGCGCTTCCAGGAAGCCGTCGTCGCCGCGGAAGTGATGGTGATACCGCGCTCGCGCTCCTGCTCCATCCAGTCCATTACCGTGGTGCCTTCGTGCACTTCGCCAATCTTATAAGTCACACCCGTATAAAACAGGATTCGCTCCGTTGACGTCGTCTTTCCGGCGTCAATATGAGCCATGATCCCGATGTTGCGAGTGTGATCGATTTGGACTTGGCGTGGCATTTAGAAAATCTATTCGCGCTACCAGCGATAATGAGCGAAAGCTTTATTAGCCTCCGCCATGCGGTGCACGTCCTCCTTCTTCTTCACAGCGCCGCCGCGGCCGTTCGCAGCGTCCACAATTTCCCCAGCCAGCTTGTCGGTCATAGTCTTGCCGCCGCGAGTCCGCGAATAAAGAACCAGCCAATGAATCGCAAGCGATTGCCGGCGAAATGGATTCACTTCCACGGGTACCTGGTAATTCGCGCCGCCCACGCGCCGTGACTTCACTTCCAGCACCGGCTTGCAATTCTCAACGGCCTTCTTGAACAGCTTGAACGCGTCATCGTTCGTCGTTTTCGCCACCTGATCCATGGCCTTATAGAAGATTGCCTGCGCGGTGGCGCGCTTGCCGTCGTACATCATGCTCGAGATAAACTTCTGCACCAGGTCGCTGCCGAAAACCGGATCGCCCGGAATCTTTCTGCGAAGAACCCAACCTTTACGTGGCATCTTTCCGCTCTCCTACTTCTGTGCGGCTTTTGGCCGCTTGGCGCCGTATTTCGAGCGCCCTTGCTTGCGATTCTCCACTCCAGCTGCGTCGAGTGTTCCCCGAATCACGTGGTAGCGAACTCCCGGCAAATCCTTTACGCGACCGCCGCGCACAAGCACGATGGAGTGCTCCTGCAAATTGTGGCCGATGCCGGGAATATAAGTCGTCACTTCGGCGCTGTTCGTCAGACGCGCGCGCGCAACTTTACGCAGCGCTGAGTTCGGCTTCTTCGGCGTTTGGGTGTACACACGAACGCAAACGCCGCGCTTTTCAGGACATCCTTCTAGCGCAGGCGACTTAGTTTTCGTCCGGATCTTTTCCCGGCCGTTCCGCACCAGTTGTGAAAACGTCGGCACGCATTCCCCCTGAAATCAACAACGCTTTTAGATAGTTCTGCGCATAGCGAATCCGCCCGCGCAAAATTCTGCGGGTGAATGAACAGAAAAGGCGCCATAACCCGAAGGAATTACCAGGTACTCCGCGATGATGCTTCACCCCGAGGAGTGAACTCCATCTCTTTCAATAGCGGAGAGGCTCACACGGCTTTGCGGGGCTGGCGCCCCATTTCGGCCGTTCTTCTTGTCCCCGTTCCGTCGTTCTATGTTCCGGGGTCGGAAGACTTCCCTAATCAACCACCGAGGCCAACGGCCTCAATGCAACCGGAGGAGTATAGGGGATATAGTACGGTGTTGTCAACTCGATTCCCCTGTGAAAATAAATCCAAAAAAATCTGAGGTTATGGCAGCTTATCTCGCTTGCTAGTCTAGAACCCAAACCACCTTTCTGGTGCGGGGCCAGTCTTCGAGGATTTCGATTAGAACAGCGGGCGTTCCGCATAACGCTGATTCTAAATACCTTATAGGAGAGTCAGCCCTCCGCTTTTGAGCCAATACGTTCGACGCCCACCGGAACCCCAGTGCCATATCGCCGGTGGACACGGTGTTTCGAAGTTGCTCACCCCTGTCGCCCGAGACGCTTTACCGTGTCAACGAAGCCTTTTAAACTAGCCTCCGTCAAACTGCAATAGGAGTTCGAATGAAGCGATTCTGTACCGGCGTCTGTTTACTCCTTTCCGTCCTCGTAGCGCCCGCCTCCGGCGGACAGACGGTCCAAGAACCCGATAAATCTCACTTAACAAAAACCGCAGCCCAAGATCCAGCCCCAAGAGATTATTCGCAAGAACCATTCGTCATCGAGCGGTACCACACCAGCGCGCGATTTGAAAACGACGGCACAAGCCAACGCGATCTTGCAGTACGAATCCGTGTGCAAACCAATTCAGGAGTCCAGCAGTTGGGCGAACTCATTTTCGGCTACAACTCCGGCAACGAGCAAATGGAAGTTCGAAGCGTGCGCGTGCTTAAGCCGGATGGCACTGTCGTCAATGCGCCGCCCGACTCCATCAAAGAAATGACAGCAAGCGTCGCGCGCGATGCGCCCATGTACACGGATTACAAAGAGAAACACATCACCGTGCCATCGCTGCATACCGGCGACACGATCGAGTACGAAATCGTGACGCGCACGTCCACCTCGCTCGCGCCCGGACAATTTTGGTTTACTTATAACTTTCTTGCGGATTCAATCGTTCTCGAAGAGCAACTCGAAATTGACGTTGCGCAAGGACGCAAGATCACCGTGCGCTCCACGGAATTCTCTCTAACCAACGGCCGGGAAGACTACCAATTGCGCGTTAAATCGAATCCCAGCCAGAATCCCCCGCAGAAGGTTCCATTTTCGAAGTCCGAAGAAAATGGGCGGACTGTCTATCGCTGGCAGCATTCGAACTTAAGCCGCCCGTCAGAGAGTGAAAACAGCAAGAAGAAAACGGCGCGCGCCGAAACTAAACACCCGGACGTTGAATTGACCACATTTGAGAATTGGGGAGAGCTAGCGCAATGGTACGCCAAACTTGAAAGCGGCCGCATCGAGCCCACACCTGAAATTCGCGCGAAGACCCTCGAATTGATTCAAGGCCGTGAAAATGAGCTCGACAAAATTCAATCGCTGTACGACTACGTTTCCAAGAACATTCGATATGTAAGTCTCTCGTTTGGGCTGGGACGCTACCAGCCGCATTCGGCCGCGGATGTTTTTGCAAATCAGTATGGCGACTGCAAGGACAAGCACACTTTGCTAGCGGCAATGTTACAAGCCGCAAACATTTCTTCCGACGCAGTCCTGATTCCATTTTCGCGCGACCTCGACACATCCATGCCCTCGCCTTCGCAATTCGACCATGTGATCACAGCTGTTCCGACAGAACATGGTTTGATCTGGATGGACTCGACGGCGGAGGTTGCGCCCTTCCGCCTGCTTTCCGCCGCGCTACGAAACAAATCGGCGTTGCTGGTTCCGCCAAATGGCGACGGGAAAATTGTCGAGACACCCGCCGATCCGCCATTCCGTTCCACTCAGCGTGTCGAAATTGACGCTGAAGTCAGCGACCTCGGAAAACTTTCAGCGAAATTGCGATATTTTATTCGCGGGGATAACGAGCTCGCCCTACGGCTCGCCTTTCGTCGCGCGCCGCAAGCACAGTGGCAAGAACTCGGCCAAACGATCGCCGCTCTCGACGGAATCCACGGCGATGTCACCGCAGTGAAGCCTAGCGATCCTGCCGACACGAAAAATCCGTTCGAGCTCGACCTCGATTTCTCACAAGCGAATTTTCTGGATTGGTCCAGCAGGAAAACCAAAGTGAATGTGCCATTGTTGATGATTGGAATGCCCGACGCGCCGCAGGACGCTGCCGAGCCGATTCACCTTGGAAGCCCTCTGGACATCACCATGACTCTGAAGCTGAAGCTGCCCCTAAATTTCACAGCGCAGGCTCCCGTGTCTGTCGCAATCGAGCGAGACTACGCAGCTTTTAAATCGAGCTATCGCTTCGAGTCTCACACACTCGTCGCCGAGCGCACTCTTACCTTCAAGAAGCGTGAACTGCCCGCGTCCCGGCTCGGCGATTATCTAGCTTTTACTCGCGCAGTAGAATCCGACGAAGCCCAGGTGTTGGTTGCGGAAAATTCCGCTACCAGCGCTCCGGAAATTCTTCAAGCTGCAAAACCGGCCGAACTTTTGGAAGCGGGCCTAGCTGCGCTTAATTCCGGAAATTTGAATGCCTCGATCCCGCTTTTGAAACGCGCACTGGAACTGGATCCGAAAATCAAAGAGGGCTGGAATAATCTCGGCCTCGCGTATTTGCGCCTGGGACAACTCGAAGATGCCGGCGCCGCTTTTCGAAAGCAAATTGAACTGAATCCGTTTGATGAGCACGCATATAACTTTCTGGGATTCGCCCTCCAACAGCAGTTGAATTACGCGGACGCAGCGAAAGCTTTTGAAAAACAGATCGAAGTGAATCCGATCGATCCAGTGGCGCACGCCGCGCTCGGCGCGCTCTTTCTCGAAGAACACAAATATGCCGACGCTGTTCCCGAACTCGACAAAGCTACAATCCTTACCCCGGATAACGCCGCGCTTCAAGTAAGCCTCGGCCAGGCCTACATCAACACCGGCGAAAAGGAAAAAGCGCTTGCTGCCTTCGAAAAAGGAGTCGACTTAGCGCGTACGCCTATCGTTTGGAACAATGTGGCTTACAATTTGGCGGAGCATCAACTCGAGCTCGACAAGGCTCAGCAGTATGCCGAATCCGCAGTGTCCGCTACTACCGCAAATCTTCGTAACGTCGACCTCGCACACCTTTCAATCGATGATCTGCAGGCGGTTTCCAATCTCGGTATTTACTGGGACACACTTGGCTGGGTGCATTTCCAAAAAGGCGATTTGAAACAGGCCGAACAGTACGTCCGGGCAGCATGGCTTTTGAATCAACACGGGGAAGTGGCCGATCACTTGGCGCAGATTGCTCAAAAACTCGGCGAAAAAGATCAGGCCATTCACTTTTATTCTTTATCTATCGGGGCGGCTCATTCTGTTCCGGAAACTCGCTCTCGTCTCCTTGCGCTGTTAGGACCCCACGCCAAAATCGAAGACTTAGTGAAGCAAGCTAAGCCCGAACTTGCTGCTGGTCGCACATTCTCCATCGGAAAAGGCCCGAGCGAAAATTCCCAGGCCGATTTCCTTCTTTTGCTATCCCCGGGCGCTAAAGATCCCAAAATTGACGCCGTGAAGTTCGTCAGCGGAAGCCAGAATCTCAAACCTTTTGCCGAGCGCTTGCGCGCGGTAGATTTCGGGCCCATGTTTCCCGACTCCACTCCGGCGAGAATTGTCCGGCGCGGCACGGTCGTCTGCTCGGCGGATACGGCTAACTGCACCTTCACCTTAATTCTGCCGGAAGAACTGCGCACCGTAAATTAAACTTCATCGCACTGGATCAACAATTTGAGAATTATTCAGGCAACGCGGGGCAGAGCCTAATATGGCAGGGATCGTGCGCAACGTAGCACCGATCGCTTCTACTGAGCTATTTGATTTCCATTACTTCTTTTTCTTTCGAAGCGGAAAGGTCTTCGATTTTCTTGGTTTCCGAGTGTGTTAGCTTTTCAAGCTCATCCAACGTTCGCTTACGATCATCCTCGCTGATTTTCTTGTCCTTCTCAAGTTTCTCAACCGCCTCTTTAATGTCGCGCCGGATGTTGCGGACCGCAGTGCGGTGATTTTCCAGAACTTTGTGAATGTGTTTCACCAGGTCTTTACGCCGATCTTCGGTGAGCGGAGGAATCGGTACACGCACGACTTTCCCGTCATTGGTCGGATTCAATCCCAAATCGGTTGTGCGAATCGCCTTGTCGATCATGGGGACGGCACTGGTGTCCCAGGGAGAAATCATGATCATCGTTGCGTCAGGCACACTCAGCGTGCCCAGTTGGTTGATCGGCATCGACGTGCCGTGGTAATCCACTCGCACATGATCCAGAAGCGAAACATTCGCGCGCCCCGTGCGCACGCCGGACAATTCCTTGCGAAAATCTTCCACCGCCTTCTCCATGCGGATCTTCGCTTGGGCTAAAGCATCTTTGCTTGTTGCAATGGTGGTCATCAGAGAAATTGCCTCCGCAACATTTTAGGCGGCGGTGACGACCGAGCCTACTCGCTCGCCCAGCACCACGCGTTTCAGATTTCCCGGCACGTTCATATTGAACACGATGATCGGCATCTTGTTATCCATACAGAGCGAAATCGCCGTGGAATCCATCACTAGCAGTCCTTTTTTCAGTACATCCAGATAGGTGATGGTTTGAAACATCTTCGCGTTCGCCACTTTTTCCGGATCGGCATCATAAATCCCGTCCACGCGAGTAGCCTTCAAGATCACTTGCGCCTTGATCTCCATCGCGCGCAACGCCGCAGCCGTATCCGTCGAAAAATAAGGATTGCCGGTTCCCGCGGCAAAAATTACCACGCGCCCTTTTTCCAGATGTCGCGTAGCGCGGCGTCGTATAAAAGGCTCGGCCACTTGATGCATCTCAATCGCGCTCATCAGCCGAGTTTGGCATCCGGATTTTTCAAGCGCGTCCTGCAGCGCCAGGCCATTGAGGACGGTCGCGAGCATACCCATATAATCGCCCGTGGCTCGATCTATCGCGAGCTGCTTTTGGCGCGTGCCGCGGAAAATATTTCCGCCGCCCACCATGATGGCCACGGAAACGCCCAACTCTTGGACTTCTTTCACTTCGCGCGCAATGCCCTGAATTGTCTCCGCGTGGATTCCGGACTCTTGCGGCCCGGACAACGATTCGCCCGAAAGCTTCAGTACCAGACGATCGTAAACAGGCGTGCCGGCCGTTGATTTTGTTGAAGAAAGTTCGCGTGCTATGAGTTTTGTTTTAGCCATTCGAGGGCGGATGTGCTTTTCGCCAGTGGCATTCTAGCAGAGAATCTTCGCGGGATTAAACGCCCACCCGATTTTCAACCAGACGTCTTCGGCAATCTACGAACCCAGAGGAACGATTTTCAGAGCTTCAGCAATCCTAGGACGAAGAAGCGCTAGGCGCATCCGATTCGGATGTTGTACCAGCAGTCGCGGCAGATCCATCCATTTCGCCGACCTTAAATCGCGAAAAACGCCGGATGGCAATGTTTTCACCAAGCTTCGCGATGGCCTGATCAACCAGTTCCTTTACCGTCAAGCCTTCGTCCTTGATGAAATGCTGTTCGTAGAGGCAGTTTTCTTCGTAAAACTTTTCCATTTTCCCGCTAACGATCTTGTCGATCACGTTTTCGGGCTTGCCGGTAGCCTTAGCCTGTTCCTTGTAAATGTCGCGTTCGCGGTCGAGCGTTGCCTGTGTTACTTCCTCGCGTCGCAGAAATCTCGGATCAAGCGCAGCGATATGCATGGCCACATCGTGGCACAAGCCTTGGAAATCGGCAGTGCGTGCGACGAAGTCGCTCTCGCAATTCATTTCCACCAGCACCCCAATTTTTCCGCCGGCGTGAATATACGAACTCACTAGCCCCTCGGAAGTAGCACGCTGCGATTTTTTTGCCGCCGCAGCCTGCCCCTTCTTGCGCAGAATGTTTATGGCCTGTTCGATGTCGCCTTTGGATTCGAGCAAGGCTTCGCGGCAGGCGGTAAACCCCGCGCCGGTCCGGTCGCGCAGTTCTTTAACCAGTTGCGCAGAGATGTTTGAATTCCCAGGTGTCGCCATTTCGATTCTTTTCCTCTTGATTGAATTTGCGCTAGTCCGCTTACAGCTAAGTTGCGGCACATTACAAAGCTGTTTCGATCTGCAGGCGGTTATTACTGCTTGTGCGGCGTTTCAGCTACGGAATCTTCTTCTCCTACAGCGGCGGCATTCGCCTCAACGGCCGGTTCAGCGTCGGGTTCCACGAAATCGCCTTCCTGCTTTTCGTAAACTTCATAAGCGCTCGTGTCGACGTAATCCACAGTATCTTCGCCGGCGCCTTCGGAGGATTTCTGGTCGGCAATTTGTGTTTGCTCGAAGGACTGATGTCCAACCAGCACGGCATCGGAAATTTTCGAGGTAAACAGCCGGATCGCGCGCAATGCGTCGTCATTTCCCGGAATAACCCAGTCCACAACATTCGGATCGCAATTCGTATCGACGATCGCTACCACCGGAATACCCATGCGCCTGGCTTCGCGCACCGCAATCATTTCGGCGTTGGGATCGATCACGAACATGGCATCGGGCAAGGTCGTCATATTCTCAACGCCCGAAAAATTCTGTTGCAGATGCTTCAACTCGCGTTCCAGTCGCGCGGCTTCCTTCTTCGAAAATTGCGCCATGCGGCCGTCTTCCACCATGCCCTTCAGCAGCTTCAGCCGTTTGATGGACTTTTGCAGCGTAGCCCAGTTCGTCAGAGTGCCGCCCAGCCAACGGTGGTTCACATAAAACATGCCGCAGCGATTGGCTTCTTCCGCAATAGCTTCTTGTGCCTGGCGTTTGGTGCCAAGAAAAAGTACTCGTTTGCCTTGTCCAGCGAGCTCGGAAACGTAGCGGGCCGCATCGCGGAACATCTTTAAGGTTTTTTGCAGGTCAATAATGTGAATGCCGTTGCGTTCGCCGAAAATGTATTCCTTCATCTTCGGGTTCCAGCGCCGCGTCTGATGGCCGAAGTGCACGCCGGCCTCCAGCAGCTCCTTCATTGTAATTTCGACTCCCAAAGTACCTCCTCCTGTAGAGGGATGCTTTTCCTCCGCGACGGATCGGAGCAGCATCCTTTTTTGCCGGTCCTTCCCGGCCGTGGATTTGGCTGGGCCCGATTGCTCGAGCCCCGCCGTGAAAAAAACTAGCGCTTGCTGTACTGGAAGCGGCGACGCGCTCCCTTTTGTCCGTACTTCTTGCGTTCCTTCATGCGCGAATCGCGCGTCAAAAACCCGTTCTTGCGCAACGCCGGCCGCAACTCCGGATTAATCCTCGAAAGTGCGCGCGAAAGTCCCATGCGCACCGCTCCGGATTGCCCGCCTACTCCGCCGCCCTTCACGATGCACTTCACCTCGATCTGATCCTGCATCTGCGTGAACTTCAGCGGCTCCACCGCAGCCGTGTGCCAGGCGATATTGCGAAAATATTCGTCAACCGGACGGCCATTCACCGTAAACCGCGCCGCCCCCATCTTGATATAAACGCGCGCGATGGACTCGCGGCGGCGGCCGGTGCCATAGAATTGCTTCCCGGCGTTACTTGAAACTGGGCTCGAAGCTGAACTCAAAGTTCCCCCCTCTTAGATCGCCTGCGCCAAACGCTCTTCACCGCTCAAGAACGCGGAAAAGAGCGCAGCACAAGCGCACCCGTCGCGGAATTTTCCGCTGGGCGCAGAAATTTTGAACCTGTTTCGTGGTTACAGCGCGAGCGGCTGAGGCTTCTGTCCGGCGTGGCGGGCAAGCGCTTCACTTCCGGCATAAACACGCAGCTTCTTGGCCCGGCGCGCGCGGAGTTTGTTCTTGGGCAACATTCCCAGAACCGCTTCGCGCACTACTTCTTCCGGACGGCGTTGCAACATCACCCGGATCGGAATTTCTTTCAGTCCGCCGGGATAACCACTATGGTGACGATAAATCTTCTGGTCGATTTTATTGCCGGTCAGCTTCACGCGCTCGGCATTTATCACGACTACGTGATCGCCGCAATCGAGGTGCGGCGTATAATTCGCTTTGTCCTTGCCAATTAACATACGCGCGATGCGCGTAGCAAGCCGCCCGAGGACCACGCCTTCCGCGTCCACCACAAACCAATTCTTGCCTACTTGCAGGTCTTCCGCTTCTCGGCCCTTTGGTATATGCGTCTGCATCAGTCCAGTCACACCTTTCCATCTAAAGACAAACCGTAAGTTTAGATTACGAAGTGATTTCTGTCAACGACCGTTGCGAACCGCACGAGGAACTACAAGGCTGTCTCAATTTAACCAACTTGACGCACAGAGGAAAGCAAACGGGCCGCAAGGCGCGGCCCGCCGAAACTGACGTGACAACTATCCCTTCCTTAGCTAACCGACGAAGACGTCGCTGCCGTGCTGCGGGCGTTGCGTGCGAAGGAAGCTTTGGAATCGCCGTCGCCTGCATCGCCGGTCTTGTCAATCTCGATCGAGCCCTTAAAGTATGCGCCGTCCTCGATCATGATTCGCGCGGTGGTGAGATCGCCGACTACCGATCCGTCCTTCTTGATCTCGATGCGATCACGCGCCCGCAAATTCCCCTTCACGTTGCCATAGACGACCACTTCGCGGGCGATGATGTCCGCGGTCACTTTAGCGCTCGCTCCAACCGTCAGTTTGCGGTCTTCCAGTTGGACCAGCCCTTCCACCGTGCCGTCTATATGCAGGTCTTCGTTTCCGGTGATTTCGCCTTTCACGTGAAGCGTCGCGCCGAGCCTCGCCAAGCCGCTCGATGACGATGAAGATGATGCTGGATACGAATCGATTGGTGCCATAGTCTTAGCCTCCCCAGGAAATGATGCCGGCCTTTCGGCTGGCGCGGTTGATTTTGGCGGTTGTTGCGTTTGCTGCTGCGGGAGCGGACTCTTTGCCGGAGCGTCCGCTTTCTTGTCTCCCCACATTTGCCCTCCCTTGGCCCCTGTTCACGTCTGGTTACATCTGGACTATCAATAATATGGACTGGTTTCTCAATGTAGTCCCAGTTGGTTTGTAAGCCAAATCCAAAATGGTACAGTTGTGCTTGTTGAGGTAATGCGTTCTTGTAAGCTGGGGAACCGGATATTAAGCCGCGGAATCGCAAACTGCAAGCGCCATTTGAGATCTCTTAATTGCCGATAACGGGCCAACGCACTTAGGCGCCGGGTTCCGGTGAAAGAGGCCCGCTACAAGGGTTAAAGGTACCGCTCTCGAAGGATTGCCGCGTGATGCGCCACATGCCCGGCGATCATGTAGGCTAGCGCGTTCACGGTTACAGAATTTCCGCTAGCTACGCCGCTGCGAACCCAAGCCTCAGCTGGTAAATTCCGAAACAATGCGATAGTCGCTTCGCGAATTTTCCGGAATTCCTGGATATGACTCGCCAATGAACGATCGTCTGCGCCATCCGCATTAGAGGCGATATTCTGGTCGAAACTCGGCAAAGGCTCGCTGAGACCGCGAGCGAACCACATCGCACGGAACGCAAATACTCGCTCAGTATCGTTCACGTGACCGATTACCTGCCGAATGCTCCATTTGTCAGGTGCGTAACGATACACAGATTTTTCCTCCGATATGCCGGAGAGGAACCTGCTGGTATCGGCCAACTGTGCTTCGAGTGTTTGCAGAATGTCGTCGCCGGATATCAGGTCAATATAGGTGAAATAGTACGGCGCTGCTTCCGTCCGTTGAGGAAGACCCATGGCGGCAGAATCTTATCAGACTAATATTTGCGAAGCACGCCCACCACGCGGCCTTGAATCTTTACATCCGTGGCTGGAACGATGATGGGTGCCATTTGAGAATTGGCGGGCTGCAGCCTGATCTTGCCGCCCGGTTCCCGATAAAATCGCTTCACCGTAGCCTGATCTTCCCCTACCAGCGCGACAACGATCTCGCCGGGGTTGGCTACCTGCGTTTGCTCCACCACAATGAAATCGCCGTCCAGAATATGGTCGTCGCGCATCGATTCGCCCTGCACCTGCAGAACGTACGTGTTTTGCCCGCGCGCAAAATCAGCCAAGGAAATTGTCTCGTGCTCTTCCACCGCTTCTAATGGGCGTCCGGCAGCGATGCGCCCGGCCAGCGGTAGTTCCACCACGTGACGTTCAAGCACCTGCTCGCGTATCGGTTTGGGCAACTGCATCACTTCAATGGACCGGCTTTGGTTATAGCCGCGGCGAATGAAACCCTTTTTCTCAAGGGTGGAGAGATGCTTATGCACTGTCGCGAGCGACGTAAGCTTCAGCGAGGTTGCGATTTCCTCGAAACTCGGCGAATAGCCGTTTTTATTGAGGAAACCGACCAGGTAGTCCAGAACCTCTTTTTGCCTCTTCGTCAACGTCATCCCTACCCCCTATTCCGGCTAGCGTCGCAAAGTGTAGGCGAATCAAAAGCGAAAGTCAATAGTACTAAAGGTCAGGTAGTGACTCATTTTGAATTGTGGCCTACTGGACAGGTTTTCATGATTCTGGCATTATTTGAACATGCCAAAGCGTATTAGCAAGAAACTCAAGGACCCAAATCAGATCGCGGCCGCCCTTGTGTCGTTATCCACTCAAGAACCCCCCACCCTAAATAACATCCTGTTCTCTCAGGTTATGGCCGAGATGGGCCGTAAAGGGGGCAAAATAGGGGGCAAACGAAGTTTAGAGACTATGTCCTCAACTGAACGCAAAAAAAGGGCTAAAAAGGCTGCTAAAGCCCGTTGGCGAAAACAGGCACCTAAACTCGGTTAATTCTTTCGTATTCAAAACAGGGTGGTGTCGTCGAAGAATCAATCTTGACTATAAACTCTTCAAAAAATCCCCTTCGCCCGAGAAGTCCGGCTACAGTCATATCTTCTGAAAAACCAGCCATTGTCGTTATTTGATAAGACCCAACCAGAATTTTAATCTTGTGATAATACATGTCCCCGTTTGCGCCGCCTACAACACCGCTTAAATCAGACCTGATCCCGTCCTTTAAATTGATTCCGAGTGCACGACAAAATCCTGCATGGAACATGCAAGAATGCGCACCTGAATCTATCCACGTTTCAATGTACTTTGTGGGTGGTGAATGATGGTAAATCAGTCTTACGTTAACTAGTGGTGCCCAATGAAAAACTTCCTTAGGAAAAGCTGGATGGCTTGATCCAGGCCAAACTTTGCAGTTTTGTTTCAAGTCTAAAGTACCAAATCATTCCAATTATTTGGCACCTTTACGACTACAGGCTCTGTTTCGCCGTTCTCTTCGGACTTCGTAACTACTTCATCGTACGTGGCTCCGTACGCAACGAGCTTCTCCTCATCTGCTGAGAAGGCAGCCCACCCATTACGCGGGGCATTCTTGAGGGCTTCAATTCTCGCTTCAGGACTCATGGGGTAAACCTCGGCTGTCATCATCATATACTTAGACGCCTCCAAGCCGCTTAGGGGTGCAGCCTATATATAAACATAGTCTAGTGCAATACACTTTTTCCCTTGACATGCTAAAGCGCTTTAGCATAGAATAACTCCATTATGAACAAACTTAATAAAGACAAACAAATCCAAATCATAGCTTCTCTGGTAGAGGGCAATTCGCTACGCGCCACGGCCCGTATGTGCGACGTGGCCTTTAATACCGTTCTTAAACTCCTACCTGAGATTGGTCGAGTCTGCGAAGAGTATCAACAGCGAGTATTCGTTAATTTGCCCTGCCAGCGTATTCAGTGTGACGAAATCTGGTCATTCTGCTACGCGAAAGAAAAGAACGTGCCACAAAAGCTACGCGGTAAAGGCTATGGCGATGTTTGGACTTGGGTCGCCATCTGCGCCGATACAAAGCTAGTTCCTTGCTGGCGAATCGGAGATCGCAAAGCGTGGGACGCCCAACACTTCATGTATGACCTAGCTAGTCGCCTCGCTAACCGTGTCCAATTAACTTCAGACGGTCACCGCGTGTATCTACAAGCCGTCGAGGGCGCGTTCGGCAACCAGATCGATTACGCCATGCTTGTTAAACTATACGGACACGACCCACGTGGAGAAAACACACGTTACAGTCCGGCGGAATGTATCGGATGCCGTGCAATTCCTATCGTGGGCGAACCAAAAATGGAACATATCTCTACGAGCTTTGTAGAACGTCAAAACCTAACAATGCGAATGAAAATGCGTCGGATGACTCGTTTAACAAATGCGTTTTCTAAGAAATTAGAAAATCATTGCCATGCACTAGCGCTTCACTACATGCACTATAACTTTTGCCGCGTTCATCAGACACTACGCGTAACACCGGCAATGGAAGCGGGAATTACAGACCATGTTTGGTCAGTGGAAGAAATGGTAGATTTGCTTCATTCACAGTCTGCTAAACAAGCTGCATAGGAGAGTTCTACGGAATTCTGCTTTTCCTACTTTCTAATTTATTCCACTTTTCCTAAAGCGTCCACAGGCTCCTACTCATTGACCTTCGCTCCGGAACTCCCTACGCTTATCCGAGTGGTAAATCTTACAATGAGTGTAAAAGGAGTAAGCAAATGGACGATAACAGCATTCACAGAGCCGTTGAAATTACCAAAGCGGCGATTTCAGCACAGAGCGGCTGGCTGTCGGAAACGGACAAGATCGCAAAATTTATTGAAGTAGTGGCGACCAAAATTGAAAGTCTAACCAGGAAATCGTAGCGAGCAAAATGATGCCCAAAAACGCAGACGGCCACCGTTGAAGGTGGCCATCTATGAGGAGCTTTGAAAATGCCGGATGCTAGTTTTGAAACTAATCTTTTGAAGATGCTCGCCGCCGAACTTTATTTTTTGTCTGCGATGACCGCTTCCCGCGAGATGTACGGGAAGAGCTATTTTTCTTTGGGAGTGGCAGAGAAGACGACGCTTGACGGCGTAGTTTGGCAGAACGTATCTGCAAACTTGCAGGCGATAACTCCCGATTTAATAAAACCCCAAATTGACCAAAAGCCAGTCGGTTTTCAAAATCCGACGAAACCAGAGAAAGCCGATTCATGAAATCTCCTAAAAAAGAATATCTAACGGTGGGCCGCTGCCATTTCCCGAGGCTTATCTGCCTCTTGCATTGGGAGACTTAGTTGATTAGGAGACGCTGTATATTCAATCTTCTTTGTCGATTTGCTTAGTAAGCCGATCACGAAGACGATTGATCCGAAGCCTCCAAGCATCGCGAAAACCAGTAGTTCTTTCATCAAACCTCCTCTTCTCTAGGTACACCCCGTACCAGAGTAGAAGCCCAGAAGCCCCGCAAGCGGCCAATGTCCAATAAACGACTTGCTGCCAACAAAGCCGCGTCTGCAAGGCTACTTCAAGCGGTAGAAAAACCAAAATAAGAGATGCTACTTCTCGGAGAAAATCCCCCAACATCTCTTTTGTGTCTTTGAGTGGGTTCTGTTCTCCGCTCAATTCGCCGTCCATCGGGAGGGTAAGGACGACGCTACTTGTATAACCGTTTACTTCTAAAGTAAAGCTCTTTGCTTACTATCGTCCAGTCATAGAGATTCGCGGAATAGTACTTTGGTTACCTGTGTCCTTGTTGCAATGCCCTAACTTTATTTGACGAAGTGGACTGAATTTCGACTCAAGGAGTACTGTTACCAAGGGAGGGCAATTCCCTTGCCAATCAAATGACCCTTAATTGTTGATTCTTCCCTGATAATTGGACAACTTGCTGGTCACTATCATATAAGAGAGTTGCCGCTATGCCCCAAATCTCGCTTAGTGATGCTGATGTCTTGATAAGTAAACTGCTGACGGAACGTATTCCATTACACGCGCATTTCACTTCACCATCGGGGGCCGAAGCACGAATATCCGGTTTTATCGATTCCAAGAATACTGACGGCTCTGTTGTTGTTTCAACCTCGGGTCCACCAATCGTGGCAGACAAGGGATACGTTCGATTTTGGATTACTGGTGCTGAAACTTCAATCTGGTATGGCGAAAAAAGAGAACTTCCAGATAACATCAAACCCCTCGCAGATAAATTTGGCGAATCCGCGTTAGTTTTCATCATCTCTGAATTTAACGAGCGAGCCCTTTTGTTTTTCACGATCTAACTCCCGATGAATTAGGCAATTGAATTGCCAAATTTTAACCCTTATTTACCAAAATGAGTCACTACCAAAGGTCAGTGTACTTTTCAGTGCGCTCAAAGCACCACGGCCCTATAAACTTAGCCGTCCGCAGGTCAGGTTTCAGGCCTCATTTATGGCAATCGACTCTCAAAAAGCCGCTCAGAATCCTGAAGCCGCATATCAACAATCTCTGGACACCTTGCGAAAAGCGGAGGCGCGTTACAAACAAACTTCCGTCCGGCTCGGCGTCGCCACTTTGCTTTTTCTCGGCATCTCGGTGGTTTCCGCCGTGTGGATACTTGCCTCCAGGATTAGCGCAATCTATTGGGTGTTGCTCCCGCTCGCGTTCCTGGTCTTCTTTGCCATCACACACGAATGCGTGATTCGCACGATTCGCATGAATGCCCGCAGGATCGTCTTTTACGAACGAGGGCTAGCTCGCCTGGCCAATAAATGGATGGGAACCGGTGAAACGGGCGATCGTTTTTCTGATCCGTCACATCCTTACGCGCGTGACCTCGATATTTTCGGTGCCGGGTCATTATTCGAACTGCTTTGCACCGCGCGCACGCGGGCGGGCGAGGAAACTTTGGCGCACTGGCTGCTCTTCCCCGCTCCCCCCGAAGAAGTTCGTCTCCGTAACGACTCCGTGGCAGAGCTGCGCGAACGCGTCGATCTGCGCGAAGACCTCGCCGCCTTGGGAAAAGATTTTCGGTCCGGCGTCCAGCCGGAAGCTTTGGTGATATGGGGAGAAGATTCTCCAGCACTCCAGCCCGGCCTATTGCAACTCGTTTTGCCTCTATTAGCCGTCCTGTGGATTTGCAGCTTGCTCGCTTGGGCAGCTTTCGGCCTCAAGTCGCCAGCACTTGTGATTTCAGTCGTCAACCTGGTTATAGCGTTAAGCTTTCGCGAACGTACATCGAACAGCGCTTCTGCGATTGAGCAAGCCGCCAAAGACCTGAAATTACTCTCGCAAGTTCTCGCCCGCGTTGAGCAAGAGTCTTTCGTCGCGCCGAAGCTTAAGGGCCTTCACCTTGCACTTCAAAGAGATGGTGCGATTGCTTCTCGCTCCATCGCTCGTTTGAATCGCCGTGTAGATTTTTTGGTCTCGCGACGCCATCTGGCTTTGCAAGCTGTCGATCCATTTGTGTTTTGGAGTTTGCAGTGGACGCTCGCCATTGAAGCGTGGCGCAGGAAATTTGGACCCGCGATTCGCGCTTGGCTCGCCGCTTTGGGTGAGATCGAGGCTCTCTTAGACCTCGCGGGCTATGCCTACGAACACCTGGGTGATGTCTTTCCTGTGTTCACGGATGAAGCTCCGCTCTTCGACGCCGTAGGACTCGCGCATCCTCTTATTCCCGAGGGCCGCGCAGTTCGCAACGATCTAACTCTCGGACGCGACCTCCGGCTCATCATTATCAGCGGCCCCAACATGGCCGGAAAAAGCACCTTCATCCGCTCGGTTGGAATCAACGCTGTTCTGGCGCAGTGCGGCGCACCGGTTCGCGCGCACAAGCTCCAGCTTTCTCGATTGTCCGTAGGCGCTTCCGTTTGCGTTCTCGATTCCCTGCAGGGCGGAATCTCTCGCTTTTATGCTGAAATCACGCGGCTGAAAGCGATCGCGGACTTGACCGCTGGACCGATGACGGTTTTGTTCTTGCTCGACGAATTGCTGCAAGGAACAAACTCGCACGACCGTCGCATCGGCGCGGAAGCTGTGGTAAGGAATCTTCTGAAACGAGGAGCTATTGGATTGCTTACAACTCATGACCTGGCTCTCGCCGAAATTGCTGTTGACGTCGGAGCCCAGGGCGCGAACTTCCATTTTGAGGATCATCTCGAGGACGGCAAACTGCGCTTTGACCATCGTCTAAGCCCCGGAATCGTTCAAACCAGCAACGCATTGCAGCTCATGCGGTCGATCGGACTGGACGTCTAAGGGGAATTGGTCGAAATGGGTGGCGTTCCTCCATCGCTGCGCATTTCTTCCGGACAACAGCTATTCGTGGCCGCGCATCTTAACCAATGTCCGAAGCGTAATGAGCGCGTCTCAAATTCCGTTTTCCTGTTACCCTCGTTGTGCTACGCTTTCTTTTGAGCGCAAGCTTCTAATCCGCATGAACAATGTTGACGCAATACCGTAATATTTCTATCTCTGCGCCTTTATAGAATCGGGGTCTAAACTATGCCATTAACAACGATCGAACTTCCTAAGCGCAAGCGTGAAGTAATTGATCAGGCCGTGATCAGATTCTGCGGCGATTCCGGCGACGGCATGCAGATTACCGGCAGCCAATTCACCAACACAGTCGCTCTCTACGGCAACGATTTGGCGACTTTCCCCGACTATCCAGCTGAAATCCGCGCCCCTGCAGGAACCTTGCCCGGCGTCAGCGGTTTCCAAGTGCATTTCTCGTCAAACGATGTTTATACCCCGGGCGACTCCGTGGACGTTCTCGTCGCCATGAACCCCGCCGCTTTGAAAATGAATTTGCCGGACCTAAAGACAAACGGAATTTTGATCGTCAATCTCGATAGCTTCAAAGAGAACGACCTGCGCAAAGCGCAGATCGTAACCAATCCGCTCGAAGATCATTCCCTCGACGGCTACCGGCTCTTCGCTGTCGAGCTCACCAAGATGACCCGCGCGGCCCTGAAAGATCTCGGTCTCGACACCAAGAGCATGGATCGCTGCAAGAATTTCTTCGCACTGGGAATGTGTTACTGGCTATACAACCGCTCCATGGAGCCCACGCATGGATGGCTACAGGAAAAATTCAAGAATAAGCAGCAGTTAGTTCAAGCCAATAAGCTCGCTATGCAAGCGGGCTATAGCTATTGCGAAGCCACCGAAGCGTTTCAGATCAGCTATGAAATCCCGCCTGCGAAACTTGCTCCCGGCGTGTATCGCAACATCAGTGGGAATGCCGCCCTGGCGCTGGGCTTTGTAGCCGCCTCACAAAAGGCCGGTATACCTTTATTTTTGGGCTCTTATCCAATCACGCCGGCCTCCGATATTTTGCACGAACTCTCAATGTACAAGGATTTCGGCGTAATTACTTTTCAAGCCGAAGACGAAATCGCCGCGATTACTTCCGCTATCGGGGCGGCCTACGCCGGCGCTCTGGGCATCACTTCCACTTCTGGTCCCGGCATGGCACTCAAAACCGAAGCGCTCGGCTTGGCTGTAGCCGTGGAATTGCCCTTGGTGATTTGTGATATTCAACGCGGCGGCCCTTCCACCGGACTCCCCACGAAAACTGAGCAAGCGGATTTGTTGCAAGCTCTTTTCGGACGGAACTCGGAAGCTCCCATTCCAGTCCTTGCGCCCTCTTCGCCTGGCGATTGCTTCTGGATTGCGCTCGAAGCTAGCCGAATCGCCATTAAGCACATGGTCCCGGTTATTATTTTGTCCGACGGTTACCTGGCCAATGGAGCTGAACCCTGGAAAGTTCCCACGGTTGACGAGCTGCCGGAAATTCCCGTGCACTTCGAAACGAATCCGGAAGGCTTCTTACCTTATCGGCGCGACCCAGTCACGCTCTCGCGCCCTTGGGCGGTTCCAGGAACGCCCGGGCTCGAACATCGCATCGGTGGAATTGAAAAGCAGGACGTTACCGGCAACATTAATTACGAGCCGCTGAATCACGAGCACATGGTCCGATTGCGTGCGGCGAAAGTCGAATCGGTCGCGAATGATATCCCGCCGATCGTTGTCGAAGGCGATGAGTCGGGCGATTTGCTGATTATCGCCTGGGGTTCCACGCACGGTCCTATCACTGCCGCGCTGAACGCCCAGCGAGAGAAGGGACGCAAAGTAGGCCACGTCCATCTGCGTTATTTGAATCCTCTGCCGCGCGATCTTGGCGAGATAATCAAACGCTACAAAAAAGTACTAGTGCCAGAAATGAACATGGGCCAGCTCTTGATGATTCTGCGCGCAAAATATCTGGTGGATGCGCAAGGCTACAACAAAATTCAGGGCAAGCCTTTCAAGACTTCGGAGATCGAACAAAAAATCGAACAAATGCTTGATTTGGTTCCCTCCGTACTCTCGGAAGAGGATGTAGATGAGCAGGCAGGAGAGCAGCTATGACCACCGCGACATTGCCCGTATACACAAAAAAAGATTTCCAAACCGATCAGGAAATTCGTTGGTGCCCCGGCTGCGGTGACTACGCCATTCTTTCTGCTGTGCAAATGGTATTCGCTGACCTGGGCATCCCGCGCGAAAAATTCGTAATCATTTCCGGTATTGGCTGCTCCAGCCGCTTTCCCTATTACATGAACACTTTCGGCTTCCACACCATCCATGGACGCGCTCCTGCCGTGGCCACCGGCCTGAAAATCGTTCGCCCCGACCTGGAAGTGTGGGTCGCAACGGGTGATGGCGATTCGCTCTCCATCGGCGGCAATCACACCATCCACATGCTGCGCCGCAATGTCGGACTGAAAGTGCTCCTGTTCAACAACAAAATTTATGGGCTCACCAAAGGCCAGTACTCGCCGACTTCTGAAGTGGGCAAGAAGACCAAATCCACGCCGTTCGGCACCACCGATAGGCCCTTCAATCCAATCTCTCTGGCCATCGGATCGGAAGCCACATTTGTGGCCCGCTCAGTGGACGTCTTCCAGCAGCATCTGAAAGATGTTTTAAAGAAGGCAGCTGCGCATAAGGGCTCCGCCTACGTCGAGATCTTGCAAAATTGCAATATCTTCAATGACGGCGCCTGGGAGACGATCACAGAAAAAGAAGCGCGCAGCGAAAACATCGTTCTACTCGAACACGGCAAGCCTCTTATTTTCGGCAAGAATCGCGACAAAGGCATCCGCCTGAACGGACTGGATCTCGAAGTCGTGACTCTTGGCAACGGCATCACCGAAAAGGACCTGCTCGTTCACGATGAAAAGCATCCGCGCGCAGCCTATGCCTTCTTGCTTGCTCATATGGAGCAGCGGCCGGGTTTCCCCACGCCCATCGGTGTCCTGCGCTCCTGGGATCATGTACCGCGCTATGAGGACATGATTAACGACCAAATTCGCGAAGTCCAGGCGAAGCGCGGCAAAGGTGACCTGGCAAAACTTCTTCGTTCGGGCGACACCTGGGAACTAAAAGCGTAGTTTCGTCTCTTTTTGGTAAATTTTTTGCGTAGTCCTGTACGATCTTCTATCGGTTTGAATGCACTTCCGAGAAAACGGACGATAGAAAACATATCTTTCCCAAAATTCATCAGATTCTCTTGACTTCTTTTGCTGTTCGCTATATTACGATTCCCACTCGGTCGGTCCTCTTTCAGCTGCTGACGTCTCAAGTACCGCCAGTACCGCGAGGCGTGAGTAGGTCTAACCCAGCCGAGCTCAATACGCGTGGCAAACCAGTTTTGAACGTTTCCAAAGGAGATAATCGATGAAGGACAGGAAGGCGGACGCATTTGCGCAACCTCTCGTCAAATTGTGGGCTGCACGATTTGGCTTCGTTGCCCTGGCGGCCCTCACTATGGTCTTGTTATTGGCCAGTGGTGCAGGCGCTCAGTCAGCCAGTGGGGCGGTGACCAGCCAAGTAATCGCAGGCAACACGCCCGGTTTTGTGACAACAGGAAAAAATATCGGACCGGAAGAAGCATCCACAACAATTAGCGTTACTCTGTGGCTTCAGCCTCGCAATCGAGCCACTCTCGATACCCTGGCAGAGCAGCTCTATGACCAGAGCTCGCCGAATTATCATCAATGGCTAAAACCGGCCGAGCTGATATCTCAATTCGCGCCGACGGCAGCGCAACTCGGTGTCGCGAAGCAGTTTTTGACCGAGCACGGCATGAAAGTTACCAATGTCGGCCCAGCAAACTTCTCAGTCACTGCACAGGGAAACGTAGCGGTAGTCCAAAGAGCCTTTTCCGTTCAGATCGATAAGTTCACCGTAGGTTCTGAAACCCATCGCGGCAACGTCAACAATCCTACGATCACAGGTCCTGCTGCTGCCGTCGTTGCTGCCGTGTCTGGCTTGGATGACTACACAGTGACGCACCCGGTTGCACAGGTGACCAACGCATTCAAATCCGGTAAGCAAGGTGCGACTGCCACAAAGCTCAGTAGCCCCACATCCAACGGAATCTTCTACTCTGGCCAATGCTTCCCTGGAACCGCGACCGACGTATTCACCACCGGAGGAGCATTGCCTTTCGCTACCTACACCGGCAACACCTACGGACAGCCGGTGAATGGTGGCGGTCTCGGAGGCTTGCCTCCGTGCGGATACGATCCCGCAGAAATTAAGACTGCCTACAATCTGAATGGCCTCTATACGGAAGGCTTCCACGGTGAGGGTCAGACAATCGTAATTATCGATTGGTACGGTTCTCCCTACATTACCTCGGACGCGAACGTGTTCAGCAGCTTGAACGGTTTGCCTCCTCTAACTTCGTCCAACTTCAATATCATCTACTACCCCTTTAATTGCAATTGCGGTGGTATCGATCCTGAAATTAACCTGGACGTCGAGTGGTCTCACGCAATCGCGCCGCAGGCCAACATTATTTTGTTGGTCCCGCCGTCCCCTAGCTTCGCAGACATCAACAACGCGACTGTGTACGCGATCACCTACGGTCTTGGGAACGTCATTTCCGGTAGTTTTGGCGCTCCGGAGGCCTTCGTAGCCCCAGTGTTCCTCGAGCAAAACAGCTTGGTTGCGGAGTTGGCGGCAGTTTCCGGAATTTCCACAAACTATGCCACCGGCGACGAAGGCGACGACACCGTCTACGGTGGTCCACCAACGGTCAGTACACCAGCCGATTCGCCCTACGCTACCGCCGTTGGCGGGGTCAGTTTGGAAATCAATCCCGACAACACTCTCGCGTGGCAAAGCGGATGGGGCACCAACGCTACTGGAATCGTTGCTCCTCCGTTCTTTGGCGGCTATGTCGCAGATCCTCCTCTGAATTTTGGCTTTCAATTTGGGTCTGGTGGCGGTCAAAGCGGTTTCTTCCCCAAACCGAAATTCCAACTTAAGGTTCCAGGTGGAAAACGCCAGCTGCCGGACATCGCCTGGCTGGCCGATCCTTACACCGGAGCAGAAATTGTATTGTTTGACGGAACTGGCGAGGCCGTTGCGGTTTACGGTGGCACCAGCCTCGCCACTCCGATGTTCTCCGCTCTTTGGGCCATTGCTAACCAGGAAGCTGGTGTATCGCTTGGGCAAGCAGCTCCTTACCTATACACCATGCCGGCCGGCACTATCACAGACGTAATTCCTGTGGGTTCGCCGACCAATCCAACGGGTATCATTCAAGACTCGACTGGATTCCACCATTACACCGCAGCGCAACTCGCCGCACCACTGGATGGGACTACAAAGTTTTACAGTGGCATCTACAACAGTCCCTTTGACGACGAGTGGGACATCATAACTTTCGGTACAGACTCGTCGCTCAGAACCCATCCGGGTTGGGATAATGTGACCGGCCTCGGAACACCAAACGGACAGGCATTCGCCGATTTCTTCGCGGCGTCTGCTGCTATCAAGAAGTAGCTTCAGACTAATCGTAAAACCCGAATCGGCGCCGCGAGAAATTCGCGTCGCCGATTCTTTTTTTTGGGAGTTGCTCGAATATCTGACCTGAAATAGTCGTTAGACTATGGGGTAGGCGCTGGTTGAGACATAGGACTGACGGCGGAATTTTTAGCGAGCGCTACATTCGGCTGCGACAATTTAGCCGGCATCAAAGCCAAGGCGCGATCGCGCGAGGCTGCAAATTCATTCCAATCGCGCTTTGCAACCGGCTCCGAAGGCGGCAAGGGCAGCCGTTCAAAATTCAGGAATTGCCCCTGCTTCTGAATCCGAAAATCAAGATGGGGACCGGTCGCCAGCCCCGTCATTCCCACTAGTCCTATGCTTTGTCCCTGCGCCACATGCTGACCCGAGCGAACCAGCACGCGCGATAAATGCATGTAGTAAGTGGTGTATCCGTTTGTGTGCTGAATTTCAACCAGGTTCCCCGCTCCACCTTTCAGTCCGGCAAAAATTACGCGCCCTTCGCCAATCGTCTGCACCGGAGTGCCGGAAGGCGCCGCATAATCAATGCCAAGGTGTGGACGGTATTCTTTCAAAATAGGATGCAACCGATGTTCGCTGAAATGCGACGAAATAGGCGCAGCAAACTTGAGCGGCGAGTGCAGAAACGCCTTCTTCATCGACTTCCCTTCAGGCGTGAAATACGCGGGAGCGCCGGAGACGTCATGAAAAAGCACTGCGCCATACGGATGCCCGGCGTTCTTGTATTCGGCGGCCAGAATTCTCCCGTACGAAAGCAGTTCGCCGTTCGCAAGGACTTTCTTCTCCACCACCACTCGAAACGTGTCGCCCGGGCGCGGGTCGGTGTAAAAATCCAGGTCCCACCCAAAAATCTGCGCCAGACGCATCGCGAGCTCGGGCTTTTCGCCGGCATTGATGACCGCTTCAAAAAGCGAGCCGTGAACCTCGCCCATCACGCCGATGGTTTCCGCTTCCGAGGGAATTGTTTGAATTTGTGAATGGACTTCGTGTCCTTGCGGCGCAATAGTGAGCACTCGGTCCCCATCGATTCTGTAGCGAATCGAACGCAACTCCCCAAGTACGGAGCGCCCCACATCCAATCGATTTCCCGCGCGCAAGTGCCGCAGATCGAAAACAGACTGCGCGGAGGCTGCCAGGCGCTCGGCAGTCTCCGCATCAATCCCCAGACCTCGAAGCAGCATGTGAAATGGAAGACCGGCGGGAACCAAGCGCTCGGTGTACAGCACAACTTGTTCCTGGATTCGACGAGCCTCTCCACGCGCGGAAGTTGCCTGTAACGATACTTCTTCTTCAGCAGAACGCCGCACATAATACGATGCGCCGACGCATGCCGCGCTGATCGCTATTAAAGTGAACCAAAATAGAATTTTCCCAAGCTTACCCATTCGTAGACCGCACTTATCCGTTTTCGGTACCGAAGCTTAGCGCAAGCACGTCCGCGCGGAAAACACTTAAATGCATGATCCGGCACATCCCAGTAAACCCTAAGTGAAATCGAAAGTTGTGGGTATTAGCGACGGAAGGCTAACTCTGGCTATTTCGAGCCGCCCGCGGAGGTGGCGTACGACGGATGATGAGCCGATTCGACGAAGTAATTTCGCTCGCGCAAGCCGTGATAGATCTTGCCTGCTATTTCGGATGCGTGCGGTCCGCTAATCGCGCGGCTTCCTCCACGAATCAGCACTACCAGAACAATCTTGGGATGCGCTTGGTCGGCGTAAGAAACAAACCAGCCCAGACGCCCTCCCAGGGATTCGTCGTTACATGTGCCGGTTTTACCCAGCGCTTGTTCCCCGTCGGGATCGTAACTCTGTTTCGCCGTTCCATACATAACCGCGGCGAGCATGCCTTCGCGCAAATCCGGAAGCAGCGGCGCGATATCAAGCTGCTGTCGAATTCTCGGCTGGAAATTCTGCCGGTCCACATCCGTGCGCGGATATTGCAAGTAGTACTGCGTGCCGCCATTGGCCAGCGTGGAAACCAACGATGCGAGTTGCAACGGCGTGATGCGTATGCCTTCTCCGAAACTCGACATGCGGGCAACTCCGCCATATACGGGAATGCGCGCGGGCAGCAAGCCTGGCTGCTCTTCAGCAATGTTGTAACCGGATCGCGAGCCCAGCCCCAGAAGCGTCGCGTATTTTGACACTCGCGCGAATCCCAACCGCGTTCCCACTTCTTCAAAGTACGTATTGTTGGAATGCGCCATCGCCTCAGTAAGGTCCATATAACGTCGGCGCCCAACCTTAAGCATGGTATCGCGCGTAATCACGCCTTCTTCCAGACCAGCTAACGCTATCACCGGTTTTATCGTCGAGCAGGGCTCGAACCCGGAAGAAAAAGCCATTTTTTGATTAACGATCGTAAGGATGCGGCCAGTACTCGGATCCATCGCCAGCACCGAACCGTTTGCGTGCCCTAATGCGTCCAGCGCGATTTGGCGGACGACCGGGTCATCATATTCAACGGCGTCGCCTTTTCCGGGATCAGCGTAGCTAGGTGTGCCGCTGCGTTTGTGTTTAGTGCGAGTCGTGGGCGTAGCCCCGGATGCAATCCCCAGGGCGCCTGCGAGAAACAGACAGAGTATCGACACCGCTTGATAGTGGACAGGTTTGCTGCGCATTTAAATTGTATTGATCCGTAGACGCCTCGACTCAGGCTGTAAGCGTAGTGTAAGGAAATGTCACAGGTTTGTGCAACTGTAAAGGAGGACAGCTTTCCTGGCTGGCACGCTGGTCTGAAGTACCATGAGGATGCACCACGAAAACGCACCGGGAAGAGGCGCTAGAAGAACGCACCAGCCGAACGCGCTAGAAGCTACAAGCGTATTTATGCACCGCCGTGAATTTCAGTACAGCGGTCGTTAACGCGCCGCACGGCCTTGCGCCGCGGCGGCAGCCTTGGGAGGTTGCTTCGGCGCTTCGGCCCCGGCTGCCGGTTTGGCGTGATTGTCTTCCACCGCAGCCAAGTTCGAGGGCAGCCCCAACTGTTTGCGCAGCTCGTGTTCGATCTTCGCGCGTATGTCCGTATTCTCTTTCAGAAACAAGCGTGCATTGTCACGCCCTTGTCCCAGACGCTCATTCTTGTAAGAAATCCAGGTGCCCGATTTTTCCAGAAGGCCCTTGGCCACTCCTAGGTCGATCAAGTCGCCCTCGCGCGAAACTCCCTCACCGTAAATAATGTCGAACTCAGCTTCGCGAAATGGCGCTGCAACCTTGTTCTTAACGATCTTTGCCCGGGTGCGCGAACCTACCACGCGATCCCCTTCCTTAATCGACTGTATGCGCCGGATATCCACGCGAATCGAGGAATAAAACTTCAGCGCGCGCCCGCCGGTAGTTGTCTCCGGATTGCCGAACATTACTCCGATCTTTTCGCGAATCTGGTTGATGAATATCAGGCAGGTCTTCGACTTCGATACGATCGCCGTCAGCTTCCGCAGCGCCTGCGACATCAGCCGCGCCTGCAACCCCATCTGCGCGTCGCCCATGTCGCCTTCCAGCTCAGCGCGCGGAACCAGCGCTGCAACCGAGTCCACCACAATAATGTCCACGGCATTCGAGCGAATCAGCGCTTCCGCAATTTCCAGCGCCTGTTCGCCATTGTCCGGCTGCGATACCAGAAGATTGTCCACATCCACGCCCAGCTTTCGCGCGTACGAAGGATCCAGCGCGTGCTCGGCATCGATAAACGCCGCTTGCCCTCCGAGTCTCTGAGCCTCGGCAATGACGTGCAACGTGAGTGTGGTCTTGCCACCGGACTCAGGTCCATACACCTCAATCACCCGCCCGCGCGGGAATCCCCCCACGCCCAGCGCCGCATCAATCGAGATGGACCCGGTCGGAATCACGTTCACCGGCACCAGCACATCCTTGTTCCCCAGGCGCATGATCGAACCCTTGCCGTACTGCTTCTCAATTTGCGAGATAGCCAAATCCAGATTCTTGGTTTTTTCATCATTCATCGTTAGACCTCGAGAGGGATTTCTTTCTTCTTGGGACCTGAGGCGCGCTAAGTGTACTACCAAGTATCCGTTCCCCCAAGTTGACCGTTTCTGGACCCACCTTAGCATGAGGCGAACAAAAAGCAAAGACTATTTTTAAGGGAATGCTTCTAAATTACTCAGGCTCAAACGTGGATGCGTTTGCCATATGAAGCCACTTGCCTTCATGTTTTTCGTAAACTGACATCCAGGCAATCACGGATTGCTCTTGCGATTTCTTCCCCGCTGCGTCCGTCTTCGAATAAGCGATCTTCACGCGAACGACCATCCATCCCATCTGGCCATCCGGAGACGCATGGATGATCGGCGGCTCCAGATCGTCCCAGGCCGAAAATTCAGCCCCTTGAAAATACTGCGTGAACCGCTTGCGCAAATCCTCCTTTGTTTGTGTCTGGATTTTCCCATCGCGCACGTAAATGAACTCGGCCGGAACCGCCGCGATCAGTGCATCCATATCGTGGTGAAAGTGCGCTCGGCGGTCTGCCTGATGCAGAGCAAGCAACTCTGCCTTCGCAGTCTCGGCATCAGCGTGAATAAGCGGCGGCGCAGGCGCAAAGCAGAGAAGTCCCGCGAGCATGCCACCCATAAGACCAACCCGGTTCATCGCCATCTCCTCCAGACGCCCACTTTAAGCATTACAAACCTACTGGTCGAGTTTGTTCGTATGTGTCAGCGTCGCATAGATTCGCCGCATGAAATCGTGTCCGGCTGGAACCGCGTGGGGAGCGAACCACGGTTTCCATATTTCGGGCAAGCCTGTGTCCGCTACGTCTTTTTCGCTCTTGCCCGCTGCAATATCCTGTCGCACAAGCGCGATCGTTTGATTCAAAAGCGGCAAATATTCCGCCAGCTCGCGGCGATTCGACACTTCACTGTGCCCCGTGATGATCACCGTGTCGTCGTTAATCCGGTCCAGCACGGCAGCGAGCGACTTGGCGATTCCCTCAACGTCAGCCCCGCTCGCATAGCTAGCCTTGCCGTCATAAATGTCGCCTACCGCCACGACATTCGCGCGCGCGAAATAAACGACCGAGTCGGTATCCGTATGGCCGTTCGCGTAATGATCCATTTCAATATCTTCGCCCGCAAAGTGAATCGTAACCATGTCGCGAAACGTGATGCGCGGCCACGCGCGCTCAGGGTACGGACCAATCGGCGTCGGCGACCAAAACGGAGTCTGCTTTGTCATCAAGCGCTTCCGCACATTTTCGTGCGCCACGATGATTGCATCCGGCCCGTAGATTTCGTTGCCCCCCACATGATCGTAGTGCCAGTGCGTGTTCAAAAGAAACTTGACCGGCCGTTTTCCCAAATCATCCAGCGCTTTTTGAATTGCCGGATTTGCAGCGGGCTCCGGATGATCCACGAGCAGATATCCATCCGCCCCTGCGATCACGACTATGTTATTGAGGTCTTGCGGCGTGCGAATTTGAATAACGGAAATGTTGTCGCGCACGGGCAGTACCTTGGTCGTCGCTTTTGTAAAGTCGGCTTCGCCCAATTGAAATGCGCATACCGGACGGCACACAACCAACAAGGCAAGTATCAGCCCAGAACGAAAAATAATTTTCATTGGAACTCCATTGGTGACACCTCTAGACACCTTGATTCTGGGCGTTTAGACGCGCAGGAATTTCAGTTGTGAGCGGAACGAAACTTTCTAAGCAAGCTGCCTTTAGAGGGTCGTAACGAAGTGGGTTTTTCACGGGGTCGGAGCTTTAGCTCCGATATAGCTCTCGCTTCTCATCAGGGGTTTTAACCCCTGAGGCTAATACTTGTAGAATCCCCGCCCGGATTTCCGCCCAAGCCATCCGGCGGCAACATACTTCTTCAACAGCGGGCAAGCCCGATACTTCGGGTCACCGAACCCTTTCGAGAGGACTTCTAGAATATCGATGCACACATCCAGCCCAATAAAATCAGCTAATTCGAGCGGCCCCATGGGATGGTTCATTCCCATTTTCATTACCGCATCCACAGCTTCCGGCGTCGCAACGCCTTCCATCACGCAAAACGCCGCCTCATTAATCAGTGGCATCAGCACGCGGTTCGACACAAAACCCGGCGCATCATTCACCGCCACAGGCTTTTTCTCCAGCTTTTCGCAAAGCGACATCGTGGTCTGAAATGTTGGGTCGCTCGTAGCCAGCCCGCGGATCACTTCCACAAGAACCATCACCGGCACCGGATTCATAAAGTGCATGCCAATAAATTTTTCCGGGCGCGAAGTTTGCGCCGCAAGCTGCGTAATTGAAATGGAAGAGGTGTTACTTGCGAGTATCACGCCAGGGTTCAGCACCGCGTCCACATCCTTCAGCACGCGCAATTTCAGATCGAGCTGCTCCGGCACCGCCTCCACCGCGAAGTCAGCCGCAGCAAGCGCGCCCACATCGGTGGTCGGCTCGATTCGCCCCAGTACAGCCGGCTTATCTGCTTCCAAAATTTTCCCTCGTTTTACTTCCCGATCAAGATTCTTGCGAATAGTTTCAAGCCCGCGATCGAGAAAGCGTTTCTCCACATCGCGCAAAATCACGCGATACCCAGCCCGCGCAAACACATGCGCGATCCCATTCCCCATCGTGCCCGCGCCCAGCACTCCCACAGTTTTGATTGAATCAGCAGTCATAGCGCCGTCGATAATAGCGGAACCGGGGGAGACAAGGGAAGCTTCAGTCGCCGTCTTCATGAGCGAGAGTTAGAGCTGATGGCCGAGAAGCCAAAGTCATCCATGCAGCCAACGACGCGAACTTCTCGTCCTGCGACCACGGAGGGCCAATTTCACGGCCGAGGTCAGCGATCTGCTGCGTGAGGTCGTTCGGTTTGAGACGCAGAACGCGTGACGCTTCGCTCAGCAGTTCTTTTTCCCTCACAGTCGCGCGCCCAAAACCGCACCGCGCGCCCGCGTGTAGAATCGCTCTGCGGAAAAGTTCGCCATCGGCAGTATGTATCAGCGCGTGAGACGCCAATATCTGAGGCAGTGGAGGCAGCGGCCTCCCCGACGCGAGAACCAGGCCACATCGTGTCAGCCGGTACCCCTGCGCCTGCAAACTGTCCTGCAAATCGCGCATCCCACGATAGGCAATCCGTCGCGCCTTTTCCTGAACCTGCGCGATGAAGTCGCTTCCTTCGCCCGCCGACATTCTCTTCGCCGTGTGGTAAGGCTGCCGAAATTTGTACGTAAAAGTCTGTACTAGATGAACTCGCTGCCGCGCGAGTACACGAGGCACACCCTTCGACACGGAGAGCGCCACCAAAGCAGCCCAGCCGGAATGGGCGCGGAATCCGAGCGCTGCAGTTTTCACGTCGCTAAGGGAACACAGTAGGAAGACTAACGTCAAGTATTGCTGAATAAGTCCGACGAATTCGAATTAACTCCGGGACGAACGCCGCTTGCTCGTACTCGCCAACCGCCACGCCATCCGGATCAGATCCCGCAAAGCATCAGGTTGAACGCGCGACAAGCGAATTAATATCCACTCGTAGTTTAGATAATGATCTGTAATGTAGTAGGTCTCCGGATCGGCTACCATCAACTCCTCGCGCTGCTCAAAATCCGTTCGAACCACCAGCGATTCGCCATCCTGATGCATCCGCACGAACAACTCCCCGCTCACCTTGAACGCCGGCGTCCCGTAGGACGTCCCTTCTTCCACCTTCTCCAGCGCAAGCGCGATCCGCCGAACAGCCTCGAAAGCTGCAGGCGTCTTCGCAACCCCGCGACCTTGCTCTGCTGATTTCGTTTTTGGAGACTTGGAAATAACGCGCCGAGTCGGCATGAAACTCCCGGAAACGAACGACAACGAGGGAGGCCCTCCACGTCACACCAACACCGAGTTCGACTAATCGGGAACGAGTCCAGCGAATGTTTCCCGGATTATTTTCTCCGCCCGGGCAACGTCTTCCCGCCTCACGAAGATTCCATAGCTCGGTCGATATGCTGCAATGCGTGACAGTTGATCGTGTTCGTCAATCTGGTAGCTCTGGATTTTATGCTCACGCAAAGCGGCGAGCGCACGGCTGAAGGAGACGGGATCATTCCCGCGCCACGCGAGCGCCGGACCCTCCGGCGCCGGAGTTGGCTCGGAATCAAGCGATTCTGCGAGAGCAACATCGCACTCCGGGCAACGCGTAATATTCGCCCGGTATTCCGCTTTGCATTCAGGGCAGAACATACACGGGAGCTACGGGCGCTCGATAGCCAGCGCCACCGCGTTTCCTCCACCCAGGCATAGCGCCGCGATGCCGCGCTT
>Ga0209624_10000520_pt1 | contig 33735 bp, 26 predicted proteins | sample JacPinW_OM2H0_O1_FD_188565 | JGI IMG/M metagenome (GOLD analysis project Ga0209624, IMG submission 188565) | Forest soil microbial communities from Algoma, Ontario, Canada - Jack Pine, Ontario site 1_JW_OM2H0_O1 (SPAdes) (version 2) | ecosystem: Environmental > Terrestrial > Soil > Boreal...
CCCGGCTGCAAGTGTCTTACTCTAGCCGCATTTGACCCCCGCTGGTGTTAACAAATAAGATACGGGAATCGGACTGCGTATCTCCACTCTCCAACATTTCTTAGGACCCGTCCACGTTACGGAAGTGCATAAAGTACTGTCTAAATGGCCATCACCCGGATTTCGGTGCGCGGCGCGCGCCAGCACAACCTGAAGAATATTGACGTCGAGATTCCTCGTAATACTTTGACGGTTATTACGGGTCTGAGCGGCTCCGGGAAATCCTCGCTTGCGTTCGACACGATTTACGCGGAGGGCCAGCGCCGTTACGTCGAAACGTTGTCGGCCTATGCGCGTCAGTTTCTTGATCAGATGGAGCGGCCTGACGTCGACTCGATCGACGGCCTCAGTCCATCGATTTCGATTGAGCAGAAGACCACCAGCCGCAGCCCGCGGTCGACGGTTGGCACGATCACCGAGATCTACGATTACCTGCGGCTGCTCTACTCGTCGATCGGAGTGCCGCACTGCCCGAACTGCGGCAAGCCGATTACTCGGCAATCGGCTGAGCAGATTGTGCAGCGCGTTATGTCCCTCACTCCCGACGATCGCGTCATGATCATGGCTCCGATCGTGCGCGGACGCAAAGGCGAATTCAAGAAAGAGATGGAGAAGCTGATTCAGCATGGCTTTTCTCGCGCCCGCGTCGACGGCGAGCTGGTAAATCTCGAAGATGACCTTGCGCTCGACAAGCGTAAGAATCACACCATCGAGGTCGTGGTCGATCGACTGCTGGTGAAGCCTGGGATTGAACATCGCCTCGAACAGTCGGTTGGCCTTGCCATGAAACTTGGCGGCGGCCTTGTGCTCGTTGCCGTAGTCAACGGCGACGAAACGCTTTATTCCGCGCGACTCGCCTGCCCGGACTGCGGCATCAGCGTTCCGCAACTGGAGCCGCGCTCGTTTTCTTTTAACAGTTCTTATGGAGCTTGTCCGGAGTGCCACGGGTTGGGCAGCCGCTACGATCTCGATCCTGCGAAGGTGATTGTCGATTGGTCAAAGCCGCTGCTCGATGGAGGATTGGGTCCGGGGTCGTCTTCGCAAAATCTGGTTCGCAGCATCCAGTTGGTTGTCCAGGCCTACGGTTTCGAGCTGGCGACTCCATTCGAAAAATTTCCCGACAAGATTCAGAATCTTTTGCTGAATGGCGAGCCGCAGCGCGGTGGCCAGCGTGAACGAAAGACAGGATTTCTCGGGATTCTCGGCTATCTCCGCCAGAATCTCGAAGCCTCGACCTCTGATACCTATCGCGACTATCTGCTCGATTTCATGTCGGCGACGGAGTGTTCGGTATGCCACGGCAGGCGGCTGCGTCCAGAAAGCCTGGCGGTAAAGGTGAATGGCATGTCGATCGCCGATTTCACCAGTCTTCCGATTGCGCGTGCGCTCGACGCGGCGCGCAAGATCAAATTGACCGGTCGGGAACTGACCATTGCCGGCCGCATCTTGCATGAAATTACCGAACGGCTTGAATTTCTGCACAATGTCGGACTCGGCTACCTTTCGTTGGGGCGCTCAGCCGCCACGCTTTCTGGTGGAGAAGGGCAGCGCATTCGCCTCGCAACACAAATCGGATCGAAGCTGCGAGGCGTTCTCTATGTGCTCGATGAGCCATCGATCGGGCTGCATCACCGCGACAATGGGCGTCTGCTGGCCGCGCTGGAGAATCTGCGCGACTTGGGCAATACCGTGCTCGTGGTTGAGCACGATGAAGAAACGATTCGCCGCGCGGACTATGTCATCGACCTTGGCCCCGGCGCTGGACGGCACGGCGGCGCGCTGGTCGCCAGCGGTACGCCCGCCGAAATCATGGACTCGCCCGATTCACTCACTGGCGCCTACATCGCCGGACGCCAGCAGATTGCGATGCTTGCCGAGCGGCGCAGTCCGAATGGAAAAGCGATTACCGTCATGGGCGCGCGCGAAAATAACCTCAAGAATCTCGACGTAGTCTTTCCGCTCGGCGTGATGACGGTGGTGACGGGCGTTTCCGGCTCGGGCAAATCGACTCTGGTCAATGACATTCTGTATCGCGCGCTCGCCCAGCAGCTTTATCGTTCGCGCGAAGAGCCGGGCGCTCACAAAGCCATCACGGGAGGGGAGTTGATCGACAAGGTGATTCGCATCGATCAATCTCCGATCGGCCGCACTCCGCGCTCCAATCCGGCGACTTACACTGGAATTTTTTCGGCGGTTCGCGACCTTTATGCCATGCTGCCTGAATCGCGCGAGCGTGGATACAAGCCGGGGCGCTTTTCTTTCAACGTTTCCGGCGGGCGCTGCGAGGCATGTCAGGGCGAGGGCCAGCGCCGTATCGAAATGAACTTTCTGCCCGATGTTTACGTGCAGTGCGAGGGGTGCGGCGGACGCCGCTACAACCACGAGACGCTGGCGGTGCGCTACAACGGCTATTCCATCGCCGACCTGCTCGAGATGCCGGTGTCGGATGTGCTTCCGATTCTTGAGAACATTCCGCAGGTGCGGCAAAAATTGCAAACGCTGGTCGACGTCGGCTTGGGATACATTCACCTCGGTCAATCTGCCGTTACTCTTTCTGGAGGCGAAGCGCAGCGCATCAAACTCGCACGCGAACTGAGCAAGCGGCAGACCGGCAAAACTCTTTATCTGCTGGACGAGCCAACCACCGGATTGCATTTCGACGATGTGCGCAAGTTGCTCGACGTTCTGCACCGGCTTACTGATCTCGGCAACACGGTCATTATCATCGAGCATAATCTGGACGTGATTCGAAACGCGGATTGGATCGTCGATCTCGGCCCGGAGGGCGGAGAAGAAGGGGGACGGATCGTCGCGCAAGGCACGCCCGAACAAGTTGCGCGCGTCAAAAAATCCTATACCGGCCAGGCGCTGACTGCCTATTTCGATGGTTCGACAAAGAATGGATCGGCAAAGAATGGATCGGCAAAAAATGGCTCCGCGCAAAATAGTTCGTCAAGAAACGGGTTGGCGAGTCACGAGTCAGAGAAGATTGAATCGGGAAGAAATGCTTCGGCAAACAGCGAACTCGCGCCCACTGGCACCGGAGAGCATGCGTGAGTCTTTCGCCCGACGAAGAATTCGAAACTCAAACGTCGGCGCCACGGTCCGGTGAAGCGCTTGACGACGGAAGAGCGTTAGTGCCCGTCCATGTTGCGCGAACTGCCGGCGATCATAGCGATGAAGGCGTCTCTTTGGCAGGGGGCAATCTTGCCAACATCCAACCTGTCGAAACTGCCCTGCCCGCGCCGGATCCCGCGTGGAACGGCTGGGACGTTCTCCGCCTGACTTGTCTGACCATCGCCGCTCTCTTCGTCGGTGTGTTTGCTGCGCTGCTCGTCGCTCGTGTAGGGATCTACCCGCACCGGGGCCTGGGCGAAATCGCGCGCATCCCTCTGGTCATCGTTGCCGGACAATCGCTGGCTTACCTGCTGATCCTCGGCTATATGTATTTTTTGGTGACGCGCGAGCGACGCCGGCCCGATTTTCTTGCGGCCATTCATTGGAACTGGCCGACCCGCAGTGTGCTTGCCGCCTGCTTACTCGGGGGAGCTGTGCTCTCGGTCGCATTGCAAATCCTCGCTCATTTCTTGCCCATTCCGAAAGAGTTGCCGATCGACAGCTTTTTTCAAACGCCCGCCGAAGCCTGGGCGCTGAGCATTCTCAGTATTACGTTGGCTCCGCTGATGGAAGAACTTTTTTTTCGCGGCTTTCTCTATCCGGTGCTCGCGCGCAGTCTCGGGCTGCCGGTTGCTGTCTTTCTGACGGCGCTCGGCTTCGCGGCGCTGCACGGAATGCAACTGATGTTTTCGTGGGGGCCGGTGCTGGTGATTTTTCTGGTCGGCATGGTTCTTACGCTGGTGAGGGCCAAAACAAATTCTGTGGCGTCGGGCGTTCTCATTCACATGGCATACAACGGGACGATTACGGCGGCGATGTTCGCGGCGACCGATGGATTTAGACATCTGGAAAAACTTAATCAATGAAGTCATCAGTCATCAGCTGTCAGTTTTCAGTCAAGGCGGCAACTGGATATTCGTCACGACTGATGCTGATAACCGATGACTGACGGCTGGGAAGCGAGAATCGCTTTTCTGCTATCGTAGAAATTTATGTCTACTGCACGACAAGAGCTCTTGGAAATGCTGGCGCAGAAATCATTTCGGCTGGGCGATTTTCAGTTGTCGTCCGGTGGCACGAGCGACTATTACATTGATTGCCGGACCACGACGCTTGATGCTCGCGGCGCGCAACTGGTCGGCCAAGTTTTTCTGGATCAGATCGCCGAGCAAGGGTGGGAGGCTGACGCCATCGGTGGACTGACGATGGGCGCCGACCCGATCGTCGTCGCGGTCGCTGTTACTAGTGGGAAAATGCATGGCTTCCTGGTGCGCAAGTCGGAGAAGCAGCACGGTACGGGCCAGCGCATTGAAGGCTTCCGGGAAAAGGGCGCGCGAGTGGTGATTGTCGATGATGTGTGCACCACGGGATCGTCGACCGTGCAAGCGATCGAAGCGGCGCTTGAATACGGCTTCGAAATCGTAGGCGTGATGTGCCTGGTCGAACGCCAGGATGCTCACGGGCGTCCCAACGTAGAAAAGGCTGCCGCGCCGGCGAATTTTATTTCCATATTTACAGCGATTGATGTGAGGAAGGAGCACTTAGCAGTTAGCACTTAGCGCGAACAGCGAACGACGCGTAGCGAAAGACCAAAGACCAAAGACCAACGACCAAAGATCAAAGATCAATGACCAACTCATGATTCAAACTCTCGAATGGACATCCCGCGGCGTAGTTTTCATCGATCAGACTAAGCTACCCACTGAAGAAGTGTATGTAACCTGTAGCACGCACGGGCAAGTTGCTGATGCGATCCGCAACATGATTGTGCGCGGAGCGCCCGCTATCGGCGTGGCTGCTGCCATGGGCATCGCGCTCGGCGTGAAAAATTCACAGGCAGAGGATGTTGCCGATCTCAAGACAGAGTTTGGCCAGATTTGTGAAACCATTCGCCAGACACGCCCCACTGCGGTGAATTTATTTTGGGCGATCCGGCGTATGCAGGAGAAATTTGAAGTTCTCCGCATTCGTCCCATCGCGCAAATCAAGCAGGCGCTGATCGAAGAGGCGCAGCGCATGCACGCCGAGGACATCGCCGCCAATCAGGCCATGGGACGCCACGGCGCTACGCTTATGCCGTCGAGCGGGGGCGTGCTCACTCACTGCAATGCTGGAGCGCTCGCGACTGCGGGCTACGGCACCGCGCTCGGCGTAATTCGCGCGGCCATCGAAGCAGGGAAGAAGATTCATGTCTACGCCGACGAGACGCGGCCGTTTCTGCAAGGTTCGCGGCTTACTGCGTGGGAGCTGATGAAGGATGGCATTCCGACGACGGTCATCTCCGACAACATGGCCGGAGTCATGATGCAGCAAGGCAAGATCGGAGCCATCGTAGTTGGCGCCGACCGCATCGCCGCCAACGGAGACGTCGCCAATAAAGTTGGCACCTACACTGTCGCCGTTATGGCCAAAGAGCACCGCATTCCGTTTTATGTGGCTGCGCCCATTTCGACGGTCGATCTCGATACGCCCGACGGCAGCAAGATTCCGATCGAGCAGCGCAACGCGCGAGAAGTCACGCACATCGGAGGCAGGCAGATGACGCCGGATGGAGTCGGGATTGAGAATCCGGCGTTTGATGTGACGCCCGCTAGGTATGTGGCGGCCATCATTACTGAGCGCGGCATCGCTCGCGCGCCGTATGAGGAGTCGCTGCGCGAGTTGGCGGGTCAGGTTCAGGAGACGCGCTGAACTTAGGAACCAAACTTCATGCGCATCATCATCGCGGGCGGCGGCACCGGCGGGCACGTCATCCCGGCCCTGGCCATAGCTCAACAACTAAAGAGACAGTTCGCCGCAGAGATTCTTTTCATTGGAACTGCCCGCGGGATTGAGACGCGGCTGGTGCCCCAGGCGGGCTTTCCGCTGGAACTGATTCAGGTCGGCGCGTTGAAAAACGTCAGCCTGATGACGCGCCTAAAGACAATGTTCGATTTGCCGCGCGCGATTGCGGCCTCTTCTCGGATGCTGACGGAGTTCGATCCTGAGGTGGTGATTGGGGTCGGTGGCTATGCCTCTGGGCCGGCGATGGTGGCTGCAATTCGGCGGCGGCTTCCTACCCTGGCTTTTGAACCGAACGTCGTGCCGGGATTCGCTAACAGAATGATCGCGCGCTGGGTTTCGGCCGCAGCGGTGCATTTTGAAGAAACCTGTCGCTATTTTCCGCACTGCCAAGTAACCGGGGTTCCGGTGCGCGCGGCTTTTTTTGATATGCCGGTGAAGGCTCGCGGCACCCCGACGCTGCTCGTTTTTGGCGGCAGCCAGGGGGCGCGCGCCATCAATCAGGCGATGATTGAGTCACTACCTGGCTTGCGTGCGAAGGTTCCGGGGATACACATCATTCATCAGACCGGGCAGCGCGACTTCGATCGCGTGCTGGCGGCGTATGAGCAATCAGGAATCTCAGGCGAGGTCCACAAGTTCATCGACGATATGTCGGAGACGTTCGGGCGCGCCGACTTGCTCGTCTGCCGGTCGGGCGCCAGCACCGTGGCTGAGATTGCAGCGGCGGGAAAGCCAGCCATCTTTGTGCCGTTTCCGGCGGCGGCTGATGACCATCAGAACGTAAATGCGCGGGCGCTGGAACGATCGGGCGCAGCGGTGGTGGTCGAAGAGAGCAATCTGGGCGCGGCTTACCTGGTCGAGACAATCGCGGCTTTGATCGGCGATGGCAGCCGATTGCGGAGCATGTCGGCAGCGGCGAAATCTTTGGCGCATCCGAAGGCGGTCGAGAAGATTGCGGAGATGGTGCTGCAACTCGCGCGCCGTGATTAAAGCGATTGCACCAATCACATTGTCATCCTGGGCGCAGCGAAGGACCTCCGTATTCTGACGGCTCGATCAAATTCATAGGTCTTTCGCCCCGCTCAAGATGACATCATTGAATTTTATGCGACAGGACTCCGCGTCTCGGCCGTGAAATGTTCTATCATCAGCGTCAGTTACGAGCTTGTTTTCATGTTCGGCAAAATTCAGCGCATACATTTCGTGGGCATTGGCGGCATCGGCATGAGTGGGATTGCCGAGGTGCTGCTGAATCTCGGCTATCAGATTTCCGGCTCCGATTTGAAACACTCGACGGTCACCGGTCGCTTGGCCACTTTGGGTGCGTCGATTTTTGAAGGACACAGTGCCGCGAATATTGCCGGCGCGGACGTTGTCGTCACCAGTTCGGCAATCTCGGTCGACAATGCTGAAGTCGCTGAAGCGCGGCGAGTGCATGTTCCGGTGATTCAGCGGGCTGAGATGCTGGCGGAGTTGATGCGGCTGAAATACGGCATCGCCATTGCCGGCATGCATGGCAAGACGACTACGACTTCGATGGTCGCGGCGGTGCTGGCGGCTGGTGGGCTCGATCCGACGGTCGTTGTCGGAGGGCGCGTCGATGCGATGGGATCGAATGCGCGCCTAGGCAAGTCGCAATATCTGGTCGCCGAGGCCGACGAAAGCGACCGGTCGTTTCTCAAGCTGTCGCCGATTATTTCCGTGGTCACAAATATCGACCGCGAACACATGGATTGCTATCGCGACATGCGCGACGTACGCCGAACGTTTCTAGAATTTATGGAGCGGGTTCCGTTTTATGGCACCGTTGTCGGCTGCAATGATGATGGGGTGCTGCGGCGGTTGCTACCGCGCGTGCATCGGCGCGTGACAACCTATGGCAGCAGCGTTGGCTCGGATTTTCTGATCACGATTGCCTCGCCAGGTAAATCTTCGCCAAGTTTTGAGGAGCACAGCCCGTTGAGTCGCTTTCGGGTGAACTATAAGGATAAGGATCTGGGAGATTTCACGTTGCGTGTGCCGGGCGCGCACAACGTGCTGAACGCGACGGCGGCGATTGCGGTGGGAATCGCGCTTGATATTTCAGTGGAACAGATTCGCATGGCGCTTGACGGTTTTCGCGGGGTGGATCGGCGGTTTCAACTGAAAGGCAAAGTCGCGGGGGTCAGCGTGATTGATGATTACGGGCATCATCCCACGGAAATTCTGGCCACGCTGGCGGCGGCTCGGCAATGCGGGTTTCGGCGAGTGCATGTGATCTTTCAGCCGCACCGCTTTACGCGGACGCGGGATCTGATGGATGAGTTTGTGACCGCCTTTGGCGATGCCGACACGCTGTGCCTGCTCGATATTTATCCGGCCAGCGAGAAGCCGATCGAGGGTATTACGGCCGATGCTCTCGCCAAGCGCATCGCCGGGGCGGGGAAACGGAGCGTCACGTATGCTCGTTCGACTGCGGAAGCTGTCGCGGCTGTTGCCGCACTCGCGCAGCCGGGTGACATGGTGCTGACGCTGGGGGCGGGTAGCGTTTCGCAGCTGGGGCCGATGATTCTGGAGAAGTTAGCGACCGTAGTCAGTCGAGATGCGCTGGAGGTGTAGAAGCGGCCGCCAGAGCTGGTCCCGTCTCGAAGATTTGTCTTGTTGACCTTTTTTTACGCCGTTCGTCCAAATCCATAGCAAGCGAGGAGCACCGATGGATACGAACAAAGTCGCTTACTGGGTCGCGCTTGGAGTATTGGCGCTGGGATTGAACAGCGAATATCGGCACGGAAATTTTGTCGCGCTGCATCAGGCTGTCGAACGCGCCGATCTCGCGCTGTGCGGCATTTCCGGGCGGGCCGAACGAACGCTGGCGGCCGCGATGGGAGCGACGAGTACATGGGGATTTGCGGCGGAGGCTCGATCGGCATCCGTCAGTCAATTGGACGACGTGCGTCTTCAGGGTGAATTGCTGCGCGAGCAGGCCCGCGATCAGGCGGAATTCGTGCGGGATCAGATTCGGGCGCGGGCCGAGGTCATTCGGGCGCAAGCCGAAATACGGCGTGCGGAGATGGAGCAAGTGCGATCGCGCGCTCGGTCGCAGTTTCAGTTCGTCGACGCTGGTGGTCGGGGCATGACAGTGTTTTGTCCGAAGACGGGGGCAAGAGTCATGATTAGCCGGAGGGGCCTCTCCGATGATTCGCCGGAGATTGAAGTCAGCGACTCTTTCTAAGACTTTCGGAGACGGCCGCAGGGAGAATTTTTCCCAGACTTACATTTGAACCAACTTCGCACTGTCTCAATTCCGGGAAACCAGTTATAGTAATTTTGCTCAGCGGTTTTCTGTCGACAACTGACTCGAAAGAGTGGCGCGGAAATCTAGTTCCAGCGCAGTCCAGGAAGAGTTGTATCCTCTTCCGCGCGAGGTTTCGCAGCACGAGGCTCTCGAGCGCGAGCCTTTCGACGACGCACGGCTCGTCGATCTGGAAGCGGAGCAGGAATCCCCATTCTTACGCGGCCAAAAGCGCGTTTCTGTCCGCCGCGGATCACTCCCTAAAAAGACTGCCAATCGATTGCTGTGGGTCGGCGCGACGCTGGTAGCGCTGACGATTCTCGGGTTCGCGGGGCTGAGCCTCTACCGCTACGGCAAGCACTCCTGGCGTTTTCGCATTGATTCGAGCGATCAAATTGAGGTGGCGGGCGCCGAGCACGTGACCCACGCGCAGATCATGGAAGTGACGGGCGGAGATATCGGGCGCAACATTTTCTTCGTGCCGCTCGGGCAGCGCCAACAGCAACTGGAACAGAATCCGTGGGTGGAATCGGCGAGCGTGATGCGCTTTGTGCCGAATCGCCTGCGGATAGAGATCCACGAACGGACGCCGGTGGCTTTCGCCCGCATTGGATCGCGCATTTTGTTGATCGACGGCGGTGGCACGCTGATGGAGCTTGCTCCGGGCGGAAAGCGCAAGTATTCGTTCCCGGTAATTGCGGGGATGAACGCGGGCGAGCCGCTCTCTACGCGTGCGGCGCGCATGAAAAATTACAACGCGTTGGTGCGCGAGCTTGATTCGAGTGGCGCGCATTATTCGCAGGAACTGAGCGAGGTGGATCTCAGCGACCCGGAGGATGTGAAGGTGCTGGCCGCCGACACGAACGGCGAAGTGCTGGTGCATCTGGGATCGGGAAATTATCTGCAACGCTACAGGACCTACGTCACGCACGTGCAGCAGTGGCAGCAGCAGTTTGAAAAGCTTGAATCGGTCGATTTGCGCTACGACGGGCAGATCATCGTTAACCCCGATCTCAATGGGATGGCGCGTCAGCCGTCGCTGACGCCGGCGGCAGCGAAAGCCGCCATGGCTGCGGGCGTGAAGACTGCGGCGCTCGTGAACTATGAAAACTACGTAACGCATCCGGTTGCGCCGCCCGGTTCGGTGAAGAAGGAAGCGAAGCTGAAGGCGAAGGTGGTGGCGAAGTCCACGATTCATCGTGCTCCGGCGAAGGCTGTCCCAGCGAAACTAGTTGCCGCCAAATCAAGCCCTGCGAAAGTGGGGGCGACTAAGCCTGCGGCTGCCAGGCTTGCGCCCGTGAATCCCGCGCCGAAGGCAAATGGAAAGACGCCGTCGATCGCGGTCACTACTACGACCAACACGACAGTGCCGCACCCAGCGCCTCCTCCGGTTGGAGCTGGTACGGCAAAGAAACCGAGCGCGGCAATTCCTAAGGAGAACCCGCAAAACTAGCGATCGTTAATTATCCGAACCTTATTTATGCCGAATCATGAACCCAATTTTGTTACCGCCATCGACGTAGGCAGCGCCAAGACTGTCGTGCTGGTGGCGGAGCTGAGCGAAAACGGATTGCGTTATCGCGGCCACGGCATCAGCGAATCGCGCGGGCTGCGCAAGGGCGTGATCACCGAGCTCGACAAGGCGGTGAGCAGCATTCAGAAAGCGGTCGAGCATGCGGAAGATGTGGCGGGCATTCCTATCGAGCATGCGCTGGTCGGAATCGCGGGGGCGCACATTCGCGGGATGAACAGCCATGGCGGGATCACTTTTGGGGCGCGGTCACGCGAAATTGCACGCGAGGAAATTCGCCAGGCCGTGGATAAGGCGCGCACTGTCCCTCTGCCCGCAGATCGCGAGATTCTGCATCTGTTGCCGCAGGAATTCATTCTCGACGATCAGCCGGGCGTGCAGGATCCGACGGGGATGATGGCGACGCGGCTTGAGGTACGGGTGCACATTGTGACGGCGTCGTCGAGCGCCACGCAGAACATGGTGACGGCAGTGAACCGGGCGGGCGTGCACGTTGACGATACGATCTTTGAGCCGCTGGCGTGCGCGGACTCTGTCTTGCGATCGGATGAGCGCGAACTGGGAGTTTGCCTCGTCGATCTCGGCGCGGGATCGTGCGATCTGATTGTTTTTCAGCAGGGGGCAGTGGCGCACACGGCGGTCATTCCGATTGGCGGCGATCACTTTACCAGCGATCTTTCGGTCGGTATGTGTACGGGGCTCGCGGCGGCAGAGACGCTGAAGAAAAATTTTGGCAACGCGGTGCCGACGCTGATTCCCGAGGGCAATGAAGTCGAAGTGCCGTCGGTGGGCGACCGTCCGTCCCGCATGATGCCGCAGCGCATGGCTGGCGAAATTCTAGAGCCGCGTGCGCGCGAGCTTTTTGAATTGCTGCGCGAAAACCTGCGCCACGCTGGCGTGCTAGAGCACTGCATCGCTGGATTTGTGCTGAGCGGCGGAGCCTCGCGGCTGCCGGGGATTCTCGACGTGGCGGAATCGGTGCTGCGCAAGGCGGCGCGCCTGGCATGGCCCGTGCCGATGCCGAAGATGCCGTCGTTCCTGGCGGAACCGGAGTTCGCGACAGTTTTGGGCATGGCGTATTACGGGCATCGCGCGCGGCTGGCTCGCGGTTTGCAGGAGCCTAGTTTTGGTTCGCGCATGAAGGCGCTGTTCGCGGGGAAGGGTGCGTGAGGGAAGAGTTGTGCTTTGCTCAGGATCACAATTTTGTTTGATAACTGCAAGCGGATAACGGATTTTACGAGGTGAATTATGACTGACGATAATGGACTCCGTATTTGCTTTCATGAAGAAGCGCGCAATGACGCTCGCATCAAGGTGATTGGGGTCGGCGGCGGTGGCAACAACGCGGTCAATCGCATGATTGACTCGGGGATGGAACACATTGAATTCATCGTGGCCAACACCGACCTGCAGGCTTTGCGCATGTCGCGCGCAGCTACCAAGATTCAGCTTGGCGTGAAATTGACGAATGGGCTCGGGGCGGGCGCGAATCCAGAGATTGGGCGGAAGGCGGCGCTTGAGGACTCGGACAAGATCATTGAAGTGCTCGAAGGTGCGGACATGATTTTTGTCACGGCGGGACTCGGCGGCGGCACGGGGACGGGCGCGGCCCCGATTATCGCGTCGCTCGCCAGCGAGATGGGTGCGCTCACGGTGGCCGTGGTCACCAAGCCGTTTGCGTTTGAGGGCAAACGGCGCATGCAGCAGGCGGAGCGGGGGATTGCCGAACTGATGGAGTCGGTCGACACGACCATTGTTATCCCCAATGAAAAGTTGCTGGCGGTCGCGGAGAACGCAGGCTTTTTCGAGTCGTTTCGCATCGCTGACGATATTCTTCGTCAGGGCGTGCAAGGGATATCGGACATCATCACTATTCCGGGCATCATCAACCGCGACTTTGCCGACGTGAAGGCGATCATGGCGGGCATGGGTTATGCGGTGATGGGCACGGCGACTGCTTCCGGCGAACGGCGCACGGTGGAGGCGGCGCAACGCGCGATTGCGTCTCCGTTGCTCGAGGCGGGCGCGATTGACGGAGCGCGTGGCATTCTCATCAACATCACTGGATCGAATTCGTTGAAGCTGGCCGAAGTGCAGCAGGCTTGCACCATTATTCAGGGTGCGGCCCATGAAGACGCCAATATTATTTTCGGTGCGGTGCTCGACGAGAAAATGAAAGACTCGGTGAAGATCACGGTGATTGCGACCGGATTTAAAGAGTCGGACATGCGACGGGCGCGGCATCATGAAAATTACGATCCGGTAATTATTTCGCGAGACGCGTCGCGGCAGAGTTCGCGTCAGATTTCGCAGGAGCGCGATCCTTTCGATGAGCCGGTCACGGTCGCTGATCCGGAACCCGTGTTCGTACCGGAGGCGAGCTTCGAGCCAAGTCCCGCGCCGGTGGCGTTTCAGGAATCGGCGTCGGGCAGTGCGGCACATGCCGAGGTGATTTCTCTCGAAGCGATGCGGACCGCCGCTCCCAGCTACCAGGCAGAGGATCTCGACATTCCGGCGTTTCTGCGGAAGCGCAGCGAAGTGATATAGGGGCAGGTTTCACAGTTTCAAGGTTTCAAAGTTGGCGCGGCAGCGACTCTTTTGAAATTTGCGACCTTGCAATCCCACCGCCTCACTTCTGCTCGCTAATCCACTCGTTGATCTTTGCCTCCAGCAGGTTGAGCGGCAGCGGGCCTTGATCGAGGACAGCGTCGTGGAAGGCGCGAATGTCGAATTTCTGGCCTAATTCTTTTTGCGCGCGCTCGCGAAGTTCTAGGATTTTCATCTGTCCCATCTTGTAGGAGAGCGCCTGCGCCGGCCAGGCAATGTAGCGATCGACTTCGGTGTTGATGTTTTCGTCGTCCATGGCGGTGTGTGCGTGGAAGTAGTCGACCATCTGCTGGCGCGTCCAGTGCCGGGAATGCACTCCTGTATCGACTACCCAGCGCACGGCGCGCCATATTTCATTCTGCAGTCGGCCGTACTCGCTGTAGGGATCCTGATAAAAGCCGACCTCTTTTCCCAGGCGCTCGGAGTAAAACGCCCAGCCTTCGGTGTAGGCATTCAGATCGAGATTGAACTTGCGGAAGGGCGGCAGGCCGGTGAGTTCCTGCGCAATGGAAAACTGCAGGTGATGTCCAGGGACGCCTTCGTGGTAGGCGATGGCTTCGACGTTGAGCAGGAGCCGTTTCTCGGGCGCGTATTCGTTGACGTTGATGCGGCCGGGGCGCGAGCCGTCTCCGGCGCCGATGGAATAATCGGCGGGAGGAGCAGAGGCGGCGCGGAATTCTTCCATCTTCACCACGTCGAGTTTATTTTTCGGCAGCCGTCCGAATAGCTGCGGCAGCTTGCCATACATCTGGTCCCGGTAATGTGTGTAGAGGTCGAATAGCTGCTGTCCTGACTTCGCATGCAGGTTGGGATCGTGCTGGATGTGGTCGTTGAAAGATTTCAGATCACTGAATCCCTGCGCTTTAGCAATCACGAGCATCTGGGTTTCGATGTCTGCGACACTCTTCAGGCCGAGGTCGTGAATCCGATCGGGAGGGAAATCGGTGGTGGTCTGGTGGCGGACGGCGAAGCGATAGCGCGCTTCTCCATCAGGCAAGGCCCAGATGCCGGGATCGAGGCGGCCGTGAGGGGCGTAATCCTCGCGCACGAATTTCGCGAATTTCGCGTAGGCGGGCGCGACTTCGGTCGTTACGACGGTTGCGATCTGGTCGCGGAGTTGCTTGCGCGCATCTTCCGAAATAGTGGCGGGGAACTTGCGCAATGGTTCGGTGAAGGGACTCTTGTCGAGAGAATCGTCGGCGATTCCCTGCGCCTGGTCGGAGACTTTCTCGAGCAGAAATTTCGGCGGTACGAGATGATCGCGCAGGCCATCGCGCATGTGTCCCATGGCCTGATCGAGCACACGCGGAATCTGGTGCAGACGAGATATGTAATCCTGGTAATCCTTGACGTTGCGGAATGGCGAATCGTAAGGCAGCGATGCGTAGCCGAGGTGAATGCCGCCAAACTGGCTCGCGGGCATTTCCCAGTCTTTGAATTGCGCGGAGTCGAGCGCCTCATGCAGGCTGCGCAGCATGAGCGCGTGGTTGAGGCGCTCCTGCTCGGGGAAGCCGGTGACGTCGATGGCTTCGAAGCTTGCGAGCGCGACACGCGTGTGTTCGAGATCGTCGGCGATGGCCTTATCGGAGAAATCGCTAAGGCGATCGTTGTAGCGATCGTCTCCTATCTGTGTGGCGAGCTCGGGCTGAGTGCGCAGCGTGTACTCCCACTCATCGGCAAGCAGGCGATTGAGTTCGGCGCGGCGGGCATCGAGAGTTTGTTCGGCGGCGTGGGCGAGTGGAGCGAAGAGAGCTAAAGCCAAAGAGAGAATTACGGGAAATGTTCGCAAGTCAGGCCTCGTCAGAATCATCCGCAAAAATAGCTTGAGCGGTCGTGACGGATTCTATCGCAGGAGGGAGCAATCAGCATTCAGTCGCATGGGCTGAATGCTGATTGCTGAGTTTGACCTTACCTCCGTGTGCTCATGTGCAAATTCTTGCAGTTGCGTCGCGCTCGAGGTAACCGGGTGATCTGATTACCAAGGTGCTTGTCCTTTTCGCGAAAATGGATTAAAGGCAATTTACTCATAGGGTTATCGGTGAGGTACGGTTCGAGGTAAATCTATACTTTGATCTTGCGCTAAAACGCGCAAATCGCCTACTATCGGACAGTTGCATGAGGATGACGCTAAGCCTTGGGATTTGGCGAGACTCTTGCATCTTAATGACCAGGCCAACAGATGCCGATTGGTTACAGTAGGCAAGGGATTGGCCGGCTACGACCGGGGATGGTGAAGTGAAGTACAGCGCCTGTTTTCTTCGTCTCGCAATTTTCTTAGGATTGGCAATGTTGCTGGAAGCGACGAGCATCGCGGCCAGCGTTAATCCCAGCACGGTCGCGCCGCACAAAAAAAATCACAACCTCACGGAAAATCAGCATGCGAAACGGCGCATGCGAACGCTGGCGCGGAGCCGCGCTCCACGCTCGCACTTTGCCGCGACCGCGACTATCGGCACGCATTCGTTGAGCTCGGGCGCATCGGGCCACCATCATTATTATGAGCGCTTCCACACCAGTTCGTTTGCTTCCGAGATCACCGATGGTGATGTGACGGCGGGCGAAGATCCGGTTGTACGGCAGGCTGCGATCGACGCGCTGGGCAACATGAACGGCACAGTGGTCGCAATCGAACCGACCAGCGGACGCATTCTGGCCATGGTCAACCAGCGATTGGCGCTTTCAAGCGGCGCGCAACCGTGCTCGACGATTAAGCTTTCTGTCGCTCTCGCGGCTCTCAGCGAAGGTGTGGTTGACGAGCAAACAGAAGTTTCGCTCGGCGGGCGCAGCCGCATGAATCTTACAGAGGCGCTGGCGCATTCGAACAACGCCTATTTCGAAGCCGTCGGGCGCAAGCTTGGTTTCGAGAAAGTGCAGTACTACGCTCATCAATTCGGACTCGGCGAACTCGCCGGCTATCACATTCCAGACGAGCAGTTGGGAACCTATCCAGAGGAAGAAATTCCGGCGAAGCTCGGCGGGGTGAGCAAAATGTGCTCGTTTGGCGAGGGGATCTCGATGACTCCTCTGCAACTCGGCGCGCTGGTCACGGCGATTTCGAATGGCGGGACACTTTATTATTTGCAACATCCCACCGACCCCGAGGCGGTCGCGAATTTTCAGCCGCGGGTTAAACGGCATCTCGAGATCGAGCCGTTGATTCCTGAACTCTCCGATGGCATGGCGGGAGCGGTTGCTTACGGCACGGCGCGCAGTGTGCGCTTGAACTTTAACGAGGAATTGATTCTCGGCAAGACCGGCACGTGTTCGCACGCCGGCACGCGCTTTGGATGGTTCGCATCCTACGCGAACACGGAAGTTGGCCGCATCGTCACCGTGGTCTTTTTGCAGGGCGGACGTCCTACGTTCGGGCCTAAGGCTGCGGAGATCGCTGGGCGGATGTACCGCAATCTTTACGATCACAATTTCTTCGTAGCGGGAGCGTCGGGGATTGCTCCGTCGGAAGCAGTGCAGAAGGCTAGCAGCGCAAGCACGCAGCAGTAATCTCGCCGAGGCTGTCAAAGTCTCTTCCTGACAAAGTCGAGTTTTTCAGCAAGCTCTGAAGCCGTGCCCTACCCAAACCGATTTGTGAGGTAGCTTCCAGCAAACCCCGTCCAATCCCCGGTGACCATTGGGTGATTCTGCCACCTTTCCGTAACTTGCGGCTCTCAGGCCAGGCGAGTTCTACTCTGACTTATGGATGAACAGGCTCTAGGTCAATTCTTGCGGATAGTGGGCCAAATCGGACATCCGGGTAGGGTGGCAGCGGTTGCGTTTGTCATCGCGGCATCTGTCTTCGCGCTTGCGCTTCGCGCAAAAAGGCCGGTGGTGGGCGGCTTCGCGGCTGTTGGAATCGTCGTCCTAGCAGTGACACCGTTTGCCGCATCTTTGTTTCTCCAATCGCGCGGCGTTTATCACGTTCAGGTTGTTCTGCTGCGGCCGGATCAGTCGGTTGTGGATATTGCGCAGGTGAAATCTTCGAACGGCGGGGAATTGAAGATGGTCGCAGGCGGGTGGGAACTCGACGTTCCACAGCAAGCGCGGCCGGCCGACGACAAAGTGAGACTGTCCGCCATCGCGAAGGATGAGTTTATGAAGGGCGAGTCTTTGGTCGTCCTGGCGCAGGATTATTACCCTACCGCCACGATTCAAATGGTTGCCGAGACCTCAGCGATGGTTCGCGGAGTTGTGGTGGATGAAAACCTTGCCGAGGTAGCTGGTGCAAGAGTCTCGGTTGGCGACTATCCGGAAGCGGTCGTGACCAACGCGAAAGGCAATTTCGTTTTGCCGGCGCACGCGGGCCAGGGGCAGATGGTTGAGATACACGCGCGGAGAGGCAATTTGACTGGACATCTCTCGGCGCCCGCTGGGAAAGCGGTCGAAGTGGTACTAAGTAATGAGTGACAGGCGTCGCGAGGGTGTCCTCATCGCGGCTGGGCTGTGACTAACGTCTGCCGCCGACCTTCCTTTACTTCTTGGGATGCGAGACGCTCAATGGGTAATCGGCAACGAAGAGTTTCCCCATGTCGCCGTCGATTGGATCGAGATCAAAAAGTAACTGGGTTCTATCGCCAAACGTTCTGGTTCGGAAGTAGTAAACCCTTCCAGCCTCAGCATTGAAATGGGCCAAAGCGACTACACGGGATAGCCTCGCGAGATGAGACTGCCAATTGGCAGAGATGGTGGTCGCCCGGTTCGACCGCTAAAAAGAAATAAGAATTGTGATGATTGGCGCCGACCCACGCGCCGTCGAGACCGATCTTCGTGGTGATACAGGCTCCCATGCAGGCCACGACCCCGATGTCCTGGATTACATAAACCAGAGCTTTGCCCGCTTCGGGCTGCCCGACGGTGTGCTGGGAGTCGTCGGTTTTCACATCGAAGTTCACAGCACCGGGGCCACAGGCAGCCTGAGCGGCAGAGATCGCGGCGGGATCCTGAGCGTAGGCTGAGATCGTGAAAAGGAGAAACGCGAGGGCGGTGCGCAAAGTTTTCCTCCGAACTGAACTCAAGAAAACTATACTCGCGTCCGGGTTTCGGTATACGGTCGTGCGTCGCCGCGATGCTTACTGCTTCACTTCATCCTTGGCAACGACACCGTCCCTGATAGAGATGATGCGGTGGGCGTACTCGGCGATGTCGTGCTCGTGGGTGACGAGGACGATTGTGTTGCCTTCGGAGTGCAGGCGGTCGAACAGCGCCATGATCTCGTTGCCAGTTTGCGAATCGAGATTGCCGGTCGGCTCGTCGGCGAGAATGATGGCGGGCTTGTTGACGAGGGCGCGCGCGATAGCGACGCGCTGACGCTGTCCGCCGGAGAGTTCGTTGGGCTTGTGGTTCATGCGGGATTCCATACCGACCGAGGTGAGTGCGGCCTTGGCTCGTTCGGCGCGCTCATCGGAGGGCACTCCGGCATAGATGAGCGGTAGTTCTACGTTGTGGAGCGACGTGGCGCGGGCGAGAAGATTGAAAGTCTGGAAGACGAACCCGATTTCTTTGTTGCGGATGCGGGCCAGTTCGTCGTCGTCGAGTTCGCTGACCAGTTGGCCGTTGAGCCAGTAATGGCCTTTGGAGGGCGAGTCGAGGCAGCCGATCAGATTCATCAGCGTCGATTTGCCGGAGCCGGACGGGCCCATGATGGCGACGTATTCGTTGCGCTGGATTTGCAGGTTGATGCCGCGCAGGGCGTGGACCTGCTCGGAGCCCATGTCGTAGGTCTTCCACAGATCCTCGGTGGAGATCATGTAGGAGTTGGGCGCAGTCCAATTCGCGGGCTTATCGATTGGGTATACTTCGGCGGTCGCCATCTTGCTCTCCTTATGCGCTTCGGGCTCGGGCACGCACGCTCCTATAGCCGTTCTATCTTGGACGTTCTAACCTGGCAGAGGTTAGGTCTCAGGTCTTAGGTCTTTGAGCTTGATACTTTCCAAGAACTAAGGCCTAAAGACCTTTTCTCTAACTGCTCTCATCTTCTTTTTTCGGAGCCGAGTTATCTATTTTGACGCTCGTTCCAGGCTTCAGCGTGCGCAAAACTTTATAGCTGCCAGTAATCACTTCGTCACCCTCTTGCAATCCTTTGAGAACCTCGATATCCGTGGTGCCGCTGATGCCGGTTTCGACCGGAACGAATTCGGCTTTCTTGTTGCGGATCACAAACACGCCCTGCACTTCTTCCTTCTGCTTGGCGGCGTCGACGGGCGCGCTGGATGCGGCCTGCACATTATTGTTGCTTTTCGCATCCTTGGGCGCGAGATCCGCTTGCGTGCGGACGGTCAGCGCCTGGATGGGAATGCTGACCACGCTGCTGCGAACCGCGGTCGTAATTTTGGCGGTTGAAGAGAGGCCGGGGCGCAGATCGGGCGGCGGATCGCTTAGCGTAACGACGACCTTGAAGTCCTTTGCTTCTTCGCTGGTCGAAGTAGCCTGCGATGTAGCGACACCGGTCGAGCGCACAATCGCGTTGTCGCCAATTTCGCTGACGATGCCGTGAAAAACTTTGCGAGGGATGGCGTCGATGGTCACCTCCGCGGGCTGACCAAGACGAACGTTGACGATATCGGTTTCGTCCACCTTGACTTCGGAGGTGATGACGGACATATCGGCGAGCGTCATCAGCGTGCTGCCCGGAGAATTCTGAATTCCAATGACCACCGTCTCACCTTCGCGCACGGGGAGATTGGTGATGACGCCGTCGAAAGGCGCTTCGTATGTGGTCTTTTGCAGCACGTCGGAGACGCGCGTGAGGTTCGCCTCATTCTGCGAGATATGTTTATCGGCGGAATCTTTCTGCGCCCTGGCTTGCGCTATCTTGGCCTCGGCCTGAGCCAATCCGGCCTCGGCGGTCTCCCAGGCAGCTTTTTTGATGTCGTAATCCTGCTTGGCGATCAGAGCGGCATTGAAGAGGCCCTGGGCGCGATCCCAATCAAGCTTCGCGTGGACGGCGTCGGATTTTGCGCGGTTCAAGTCCGCGAGCGAGGTGTTCAGGGCGGCAGCGGCAGCGACGGCATCGGTCTCGGCTGCCTGCACCGAGGCGCGCGTAGCGGTGACGTCGGCGGAGGACTGCACGTTCTCGAGTTGTGCCAACAACTGCCCCTTCTTCACGCGGTCGCCTTCCTTGACGTGCAGCCTGATGATTTTGCCGAAAGCGTTGGCTCCGATGTTCACGTAAGTCTTAGGCTTGATTTCACCGGAAGCGCTCACGATCGAGGCCAGATTCTGCTTTTGAACTTTGCCGGTCTGCACCGTCACCAGATTCTTGCGGCTCTGGTAGACGGTGACGGAGACGATGACGATCAGCACGAGGGCTGCGCCGAGGCCAATCAACACTTTCTTCCAGGTCTTCATGATGACGATTAAATTCTCTTATCGAAGCGTTCTAGGTTTCCGGGAAGCCTCATCTCCTTAGGTTTTAGTCTCGTGCTCCGCTTATAGAACGGCCAGAACGCACCACGATTGCCCATCAGTAGTTACGCTCAGACGAGGAGGAAAGTTCCCAGATTCTGCGAAACAGGCATATCCCAAGTTGCTTTGGTCGGCTTACTCCTGGAGACCTGCGGCGCAATTCATTATATCGTGCCCCGCCGTTAGCTGGCTCGGCGGGCGGGTTACCGCATTTTCCTTCGCCCGCGGCGCCTCGGACCCGAGCAAGGGTCGCTGTGCGTTCGGTGCAAGGTGCGGATTCTTAAGGGATTTACTAGCCAGCCAAGACGCAAGAAATCTTTTTCTGGCAGGCCACTTCTTCTTGCCTTGTTGTATCCAATGAACATAGAATTAGGCGACTCGTATTTGTCGTGAGGTTAGCCTTCCTATGTTCTCTGCAGGTTTCTGGAATCGTTGCTCGGTAGTAGTGTTGGCGGGTGCAATGTCGTTGGGTTTTGCCGCGGCATCTCAAGCTCAGGACCAGAACAAGGATGCGAAAGACTCGGACAACAGTAATAATAGTGCTGCCCAGGGCAGCCAGGTCGATCCGCTCAAGCGTCCGATCCCGGATAAACAAAGAAAAGCCAACGCCAAAGCGCTGAAGATCGAGTTAAGCAAGACTTATCGCAAATGGCTCGACGAGGACGTACGGTGGATCATCACCGATCAGGAAAAGTCTGCTTTCATGCAGCTGTCGAACGACGAAGAGCGCGACCAGTTCATTGAGGCCTTCTGGCAGCGCCGCGATCCCACACCCGACACCGAAGAAAACGAGTTCAAGGAAGAGCACTATCGCCGCATTGCTTATGCCAACGAGCATTTTGCCGCCGGGGTGCCGGGTTGGAAGACGGATCGCGGACGCATGTACATCGTGTTTGGACCGGCGGATGAGATTGACTCCCATCCATCCGGCGGTTCCTATGAGCGGCCCATGGAAGAAGGCGGTGGCGAGACCTCCACTTTTCCATTTGAAACGTGGCGCTACCGCTACATCGAGGGCATCGGGCAGGAAGTGATGATCGAGTTTGTCGACACCTGCATGTGCGGCGACTATCACATGACGCTCGACCGTTCGGAAAAAGACGCTTTGAAGATGACGCCAAACGCTGGCCTGACTTTGTATGAGCAAATGGGCATGTCGAACAAGTCAGCCCGCTTCACCAGTGGGGGTCTTGAGCAACTCGGCGCCGGGCCTTTCAATCAGGATTTGCAGTCGAAGCAGTTCGACCGCCTCGAGCAGTTTGCCAAATTGCAGGCCGCTCCGGCAGTCAAGTTTAAAGATCTCGAGGAAGTGGTCAGCCACAAGATCAGCGTTAATCTGATGCCCTTTGACGTGCGCGCAGACTTCGTCAGGGTTACTGGCGATACGGTGCTGGTTCCGGTGACGATTCAGATCAAGAATCGCGACATTACTTTCCAGAACAAGGAAGGAATCGAGCGAGGAACGGTCAACATCTTCGGGCGCGTGACGACGCTTACGGGCAAGATCGTGCAGACCTTTGAAGACACAGTACAGGTCGACGTGCCGGTGGAATTGCTGCCGAAGACCGCCGAGAACTCTTCGGTGTACTGGAAGGCTTTGCCGTTGCGCATGAGCCAGAATCGCTACCGTTTGGACATTGTAGTGAAGGATGTGAACGGCGACCGCACCGGCAGTTGGGAGCGGGCGATCGTAATCCCGGACTTCAGCGAAGACAAGTTGAGCAGCTCAACTCTCATCATCGCCGACCAGATGGAGCCGGTCGCGACGAAGAACGTGGGCACCGGCAACTTCGTAATTGGGACAACAAAAGTGCGGCCGCGCGTGGCTTCTTCCGACGGCAAGCCGATCTCATTCAAGCGCAATCAGAAACTGAATTTCTGGATGCAGGTTTACAATCTCAGCGTGGACGAAAAGACCCACAAACCTTCGGCCACAATCGAGTACAATGTCACGGATGCCAGCAACAAGGCAGTCATCCACACGGTGGAGTCGACCGACACAATGGGGAATGTGGGTGACCAGGTTACGCTGCAAAAGACACTTTCCGCCGCGAATCTGCAGCCGGGTTTGTACAAGATCGAGATTAAGGTGAACGACAAGCTATCCAAGCAGACAGTGGATCCGACGGCGACCTTCGCTGTCGAGTAAACGGCTGCGTGGTTCCCGGAGGTGGTGGGCGAGATGTTTCAGAAGTTCGGGTTCCGTGCCATCGTCACCGTTGTAACTGTGGTCGCGGCTCTGTCGGCCTGGTCCGGCACAGCCTTCGGCGCAGTCTCGGGCGCGATATCCGGATACGTTCGCGACGGCAGCGGGGCGCCGCAAATGGGCGCGGCAGTGGAAATTCTCGGTTCCACCGCCCAGGCGCTGAAAGCCTTCACCCGCAAGGTTTTTACCGACGATCGCGGCTTCTACTCGGTTCCGAGCCTGCTTCCCGGAACCTATAGCGTCAAAGTGAGCGCGCCTTCGTTCCTGCCTACTCTGCGCGAAGAAATTGGCGTGCGCCCCGGCGCGAGGCTGATCGTGAACGTCACTTTAACCACGCTCTTCGAGGCCATCCAGTTAGTGCCGCTGCGCGGTCCGGTGGACGATGACGATTGGAAATGGACGCTACGCTCAGTCGCCAACCGCCCCATTCTGCGCGTGCTTCCGGATGGCACAACGGTGGTCGAGCAGAGCGGCGATGCTCATCACGGTTTGAAAGGCGCAGTCACGCTTCTCGGCGGTTCGCCAAGCCAGGGTTTCGGTAGCCCCTCTGACATGACGGCGGGCTTCGCCGTCGAGCGGTCGCTTCTATCCACGGGCACCCTGCAACTTAATGGCAATCTCGGCTATGACGCGGACGGCCAGAGCATTCCCTCGGCGGTTCTGCGAACCACATATACCGATCGCTTCAACGGCGTCTTTGAGCCTTCGGTGGCGATAACGGCTCTGCGGCTGAATTCGCCGGACGCCAACGACATGCTGGACGAGTCGCTGCAAGCGCTGTCGGTGACCAGTTCCGATAGGATCGTCCTCGGCGATCGGCTGGAGATGAAGCTTGGAAGCGAATTGCAGACCATACAGTTCATGGGCCGCGTGCGCGCGTTCAAGCCATTCGGTTCCGCCGATTTGCATCTCACGCCTAACACGGTTGTCGAATATCAATATGCCAGTTCCGTTCCAAATATGGGCGTGGAGAATCATTTGGACGATGGCATCGAGTCGGCGTCAGGGGATTTGAGCGAGACTGCGCCGCGTATGAGCATCACCAGCTTTACTCCCGCAGTCGAGAAAGCCCATCATCAGGAAGTATCGCTCTCGCAGCGCGTCGGCAACACGAGCATGCAGGTGGCCGTGTATTCGGATCACCTTGTTGACCCGGTGCTGACCGGAGTGGGCGAAATGGCCGCTGAAAGCAGCGCCGGATTGGGGGATGTGCTGCCGGATGTTTATTCCGGCACCTTCAGCTATCAGGGCAACGACTTCGCGACGAACGGCATGCGCGCGGTGCTGCAGCGGAAAGTCTACTCCGATCTGGCGGCAACGTTAGAGTATTCCTATGGAAGCGTGCTCGACCTGTCGCGTCCCGATGTTCAACTCGAGGACGCACGCGAATGGATTCACGCGGAGCGTCGCCAGGCTGTGTCGGCTAAGTTCAGCGGATCAATTCCCAAGTCGAAGACGCGCTGGACCGCTTCTTATCGCTATACTGGCGGTCGAATTTTGACGCCGGTCGATCTCTTCGATACATCGCCGGGCCAAGCCTATCCTTATCTGAACGTCTGCTTGCGGCAACCGATTCCCGCCCGATTTTTTGCCGGTCACCTGGAGATTCTCATGGACCTGCGCAACCTTCTCGCGCAGGGCTATGTTCCTGTCATGGGCCGCGATGGCCGCACGCTTTATCTGGTGCAGTCAGCGCGCTCGGCTCGCGGCGGCGTGGCTTTCAGCTTTTAGTGTTCGCGCGAATCGGATTCTTCCTGCCGATCCTTTCCATTACTTCTTTTACTTCTTTCCGTGAAGTTGACCACTGATCTTTGGCGAGTACTCGTTTATAATTCCGCGATCTTACAGAAATCTTTTTTCGTCGTCGCAGCGCGAAGGTTTGCTCGCCCGCGACGACACGCGCTGAAGGAGAAGAAGCAATGAATCTGCGAAAGATGTTGCCGGTGATATTCCTGTTGGCCGGGGTTGCGTTGGGGCAGAGCTTCCGTGGTGGAATTTTGGGAACGATCTCCGACTCCACTGGCGCTTCCGTAGCCGGGGCCAAAGTTATGGCGACCAATACTGAGACGGGACTGGTGCGCGAAAGCATCACCGACGCGGACGGCAACTATAGTTTTAGCGAGTTGCAACTGGGCAACTACTCGATCACCGCCACTAAGGAAGGTTTTCGCACAGAGATCGCTACCAACATCGTGGTGGCGGTTGAAGGTCCGCAGCGCGCGAACCTTACGATGACGCCGGGACGAGTCGACGAAACCGTGCAGGTGCAGGCGGACGTGCCGCTGGTCGAAACCAGCAGCAACACCCTTGGCGGCACATTGCAGGCAGAAGATTTCAAGGATCTGCCAGTCAATGGACGCGACTTCATGAAGATGTTGACGGCGATACCAGGCGCGAATGCCGATCCCAGTTCGGTTAACGATTCTCCTGGTTCGTTCGGAGTCTTTTCGGTGAACGGCAATCGCGGCCGGTCGAACAACTTTCTGCTCGACGGCACGGACATGAACGACGGTTTCCGCAATGACAATGCCATCAACGAAGGCGGCGTATTCGGAATTCCTGCCACGCTGCTGCCAGTCGATGCGATTCAGGAAATGGCAATTCTAAATAACACCGAAGCCGAGTACGGAAGGAACTCGGGCTCGATCGTCAACATCGTGACGAAGTCGGGAACTAATAGCCTGCATGGGTCGGTGTTTGAATACTTCCGCAATAATGCGTTGGATGCGCGGAATTACTTCAACGCCAGTCCCGCGCCGCAGAATGCATTCCACAACAATCAGTTCGGCGGTTCGCTCGGCGGCCCGATCGTTAAAGATAAGACTTTCTTCCTCTTCTCATATGAAGGTCAGCGCGAAATCGTGGGCTTTCCATCGTCGGCGACGATTCCGTCGCAGGCAGAAATCAACACCGCGGCTGCGGCCGTCGGCGGCATCAATCCGATTATTCAAAATATTCTGAACACGAACCCGTGGGGAGTTCTTCCGGCCACGGGAAATAATTCCGATGGTTCGTTCACGGAAGAGGTGAATGCGCCGGCGACCAACCGGCTCGACAGCCTCATCAGCAAAATCGACCAGCATATAGGCCAAAACGACCTGCTCACGGGTCGTTATTATTTCGGTAACAGCAGCCAGAGCGCTCCGCTGGCAATTGTCGGAGGCGACGTGCTTCCGGGATTCAACACGGTTGTCCCGACACGCGTTCAGGTTGTTTCTCTGTCTTACACGCACGTAATTACGCCGCGTCTATTGTCGGAGATTCGTGGCGGATGGAATCGTTTTGCGGAATCATTTTCAGCGCAGGACAGCAACCTCAACCCCGTCAGCCTTGGCTTGAATACTACGAATGCAGATTTCACCGGCGCCGACAACGGCCTGCCAGTAATTAACGTAGGCAATCCCAATGGCTTCTCGACGGATAATTCCTTTGCTGGTTTGGGCTCGAGCAAGTCGGACCCTCGCGGGCGCGTCGACAGCAACGTGCACTACCTGAGTAATTTTGCCTACAACCGAGGCTCGCACAATTGGAAGTTTGGCTACGAGTTTCGCCGCACCACGGTCAATCAGTTTTTTGACTTGAATCATCGTGGCATCTTGGATTTCAGTGACACGGAGGTAGTCCCACCGCTGCCGGCTCAGCCTATTGTGACTAGCGGACTAGAAAACTTCCTGATGGGCAACATCACTGGCAGCGGCAGCCAGACCGCTGGTTCCTCGCACCGTCACACTTATCAGAACAGTTTCGCTTTCTATCTTCAGGACAACTTCCGAGTATCTCATCGATTCACGTTGAATTACGGATTGCGTTGGGACTACTACGGCGTCATCGGAGAGAAGAACGATCTGTTCAGCGTCCTGAACTCATCGTACAACCTGGTGGAGGTTGGGACGAGCGGCGCTCCGAGCAGCCTTTATCCGAAGGACTACCATAATTTCTCGCCGCGGCTCGGCATCGCATATGACGCGTTCGGAACTGGGAAAACAATTTTCCGACTTGGTTATGGGTTCGCGTACGACGCCTTCTCGCAGGATTTTTTCGCGGGCCAGATTCCGTATGTTTCTGCCAATGCGGGCCCGTTGTTTAACGACGCGGGGCCCAGCCCGATTAGTTACGGTTCAGCCGCAGCCAATGTCTTGCAGCCAGAGGTGTGCGGCGGTTACGGTGCTATTCCCGTGCCGAACAGCAGTCTGTGCACGGGGCCGATCTTCAGCGGATTCGGGCCAGTCGATGTGTTCACGGTTGACCAGGGTCTGCGGACGCCTTACGTGCAGAACTACAATCTGAATATTGAGCAGCAGGTGAATTCGAAAACCGCAGTCTCGATTGCCTATGTGGGATCATCCGGCCGCAAGTTGTTTCGCTTTATCGATCTCAACCAGGGAAACCCAACGACCGGCGTCCGGCCACTTAGCAACTTAGGGCTGCCCTACGGCTATGTTCTCGATTTCCAATCGTCGGCCATTTCCAATTACAACTCTCTTCAAATGCGGCTGAACGTGCGCGATTTTCACGGGTTGACCTCAACCGCGAACTACACCTATAGCCACTCGATCGATACTGCCAGCGACGGGCAGGACTACGCTCCTTTCCAGGCGCAACCGCAAAACAGCTTTAACCCTCGCGGCGATCGCAGCAATTCCGGATTCGACGTGCGGCAGCGATTCAGTTGGCTCTGGGACTACAGAATTCCCGAAGCGCATTCGATGCACTTAGTGAGTGGTGGATGGAGCATCAGCGGCGTGGTTTCGCTGGTCACCGGGATGCCGTTCAGCGTGCTCGACTATGACAATTTCAATAACACGGGCGAGTTTTATGAACGGCCTGATCTCGTGGGGAATCCGTGGGCGGGTAGCAGTGGCCCTGCGAACTACCTCAACTTGAGCGCGTTCGCGGCGTCGTGCACTGGAGGGCCAGTTGGCACTCCTCCGACCTTTGCATGTTCTGGCAATTATCACTTCGGCACCTCGGCGCGTAATGGATTCTACGGGCCGCACTACCGTAATTTAGATTTTTCGTTGAACAAGGATACGAAGCTCACCGAGCGTGTCAGCATGCAACTGCGGGCCGATTTCTTTAATCTTTTTAACCATCCCAATTTCGCCAATCCTCTTCTGCCCAGCTTCAATGTGCTGTGGAACAACAACGGAATCAATCCGAATACCGGCCAAGGCGTTGGCTTCTTCCCGCTCACTGTTACCCCCGACGTGGGTGCGCAGAATCCGTTTCTGGGCGGCGGCGGCCCGCGGGATATTCAGGTAGCCGCGCGCTTCTCTTTCTAGGTGCGACGTTTTAGAGATAGAACAAGTTTCTTCCCCGGCTCCTCCTGCGGATTTTGCAGGGGGAGCATTTTTCTCTGTTACTAAGCTCGTGGTGAGTCTGGCTGCTCCCATGTTCTCCGCGATTTGGGTTACACTTTCACACATCATGACGGAGAAGACTACGCCGACTCAGTTCGCATCGCCGACGTCCCTGGCGCCCAATGAAAGGCGTTCGCGTGAGCGCGTGCCTGTCCGCGTGCCGGTCAAGGTTCGTCTCGACGGGCAAGAGCACGAAGGCTTGACCCGCGATCTGAGTTCATCGGGAATTTTTCTTTATTCAGAGTCTTCAATGAAGCCAGGATCGAAGCTGGAGTTGGTGATCATGCTCCCGCCTGCCTTGGGACTCGGCCCCGGCGGCTGGACGCTGTGCCAGGCTTCGGTCGTTCGCGTGGAGAAATCCGAGGGTAAGAGCGTGGGCATCGCCGCCACCCTCGACCGCATCGCCCTGTTGCCTGAAATCAGTTAACGAGTGGCAGACGCGTCTAAGGCGGGGCGCGGTATTCCGATTTTCTCAACTTGAAACAGTTAACGCAAATAATTTGTACTCAAAGATAAAAAGATTGCTTCCCAATGCCCCGTGCGTGGTGCAATAATGTCCCACTTTGAAACTGTGGGGTTAGTAGCCCTTTTCCAGGTGGGGTAGGACATGTGGATTGAAAAACTTACCGATGGCGTTTTGGAACTGGACACGCCCATCGGTCCTCGATACGTACAGCCGAATTTCGTGCAACGCGCTTATCTGATTTGGACGTTCCGAAATTTTTTCTCGCTGCCGCAGCAAGTGCTGCGCCCGTGGCAGCTCCGCTTGATCGATCGATTGTTGAACGAGAACAGGTTCGTGTCGGTGTCGATAGTGGGCGCGCACGATCGGCCGGTTATCGGAAAAATCGAGCGGCGCGCGACGGCTCAGGCCGAGGTGCTGCCTTTTCGTAAACCGGCTTCGGCTGCGCAATCCGCTGCAGCGGAGCCAAGCCGCGAAGCCGCCTCGGCATGATCCTGAGATCGCGTGGGCAGCCACGCGATCTCCGCTACGATCGGATCGATCGTTCGCTCTAAATTCAACCTGATCCAAATGCAACCGCGGACAATTCAATTTGGCTTCGCCGTATCGTTCGGAGTCGTCTCGTCTTCCGGTTGCGGTGCGGGCTTTTGGCCCGAAGGCATTTCGCCGCAGGGTCCGCCAGCGATTCCGGCATGGCCGCCTCCGGTGCGACCGTTGTTGCGCTCCTCCTGACAAGAGCGCATCGCCTCTTGCTGAGCGGGCGTGACAATGGCTTCCATCTCCTGCCGCTCCCGCTGATGAATCTGCTGGATCTCGTGCCGCTTCTGCGGGATGGTAAGCGACGAGTTCGCGCACACCGCCTCCACTTCCTGCCGCGTTTGTTGTGCGAGGACGCGCCGTTGCTGCATCGCCGTCTTGGAAACTCCGGCGACCTGCCAGCAGGGTTCGACCCGAGGTTGGGAACCTGGCGACGTCGAGGGTGGAGTGGCGTTCGGAGCCTGCGCATTGGCGCTTTGGATAACCATCGCCGAAAGAATCACTCCGGACAGCAGCGAGAAAAGCAAAGCCTTTTTCCACGACATAAGAATCCCTCCTGCAACCGATCTCGTAGTTCAGCGTAGACCGAAAAATGCATCACGCCACGCAAAAACGATCACGTTCTAAATGCGGGCGCCGCCGGCGTAGAACAAGCGTCGCAAACTGGATGATACAATCAAAGTTTGTCCCCATTCCGCCGTTCGCAGCGGGCGCGTAGCTCAATTGGCAGAGCAACTGACTCTTAATCAGTAGGTTGTAGGTTCGATTCCTACCGCGCTCACCATCTTTTCAAGCACTTACCGGAGTCGATGTTTTGGGTGTGCCGTGAAGTGTGCCGTAACTCAATCCGGCTACGCCCGTTTCTCTACTGCTGTGTCTTGATCGAGCGCAGCGCGGACGATCTCTAGCTCGGGATGCTGATACTGGATCGCAGTCTTCACACCCTTGTGTCCCATCGTTCTCATGACGGCAGCCAGGTTTCCGGTTCTCTTCAGAATCCGGGGGCCATAATCATGTCGCCCACAATACAGGACAAGATCTTCGGGAAGCCCAGCCTTGACTCTGGCTTCGCGAAATCTCTTCGCCATTGTGGTGAGATGAGCTGACTCGGCGCGTTTCGACGGGAAAACCCATCCTTCGCGTTTTTCTCCGCACCGTTGTTTAAGAACGTCAAAGACGCGATTGCTCATCGGTACGCGTCTCCTTCCTTCTTCGGTCTTGCTGTCCGGCACGAAGATCACGCGGGTTTCCCAATCCAGGTTCTCGATGCGCATCCGGTAAAGCTCTCTTTCGTTCCGCATGCCGGTATCGAGTTGGGCGCTAAGGCTCTGCTCAACAGCCGCTTGGCATACGTTTCTGTGTCGCGCGGACGCTGTGACGCCCAGATTTTTACAAACAACGCGGCGACGCTGGGGCAGGAACTCAGCCGCGACGTGTCCCATTCCCCCGCGATTCAGCAAGAGCCAGTGTCGCACAAGATAGAACCACAAACCACGCACACGAAGCAGATCGGTCAGGGTTTCGGTCTAGGTCTGTGATGCAGGATTCACGAATGACATGCCCCGGATAGCCAGAGCATAGCCGAGGCCCGGCCAGTGTCAAGGCCGCGCTTCGCGCGCCGCCTTCGCGGTCGAAGAGCCTTGACACTGACCTTTGCGCCTCGGCTTATCATTCAGCCATCCGGAGGATGTCAGATTCTTACTGCTCTTTCTACTTACTGCGCTGCGAGAGCCGCTTTCAGATCATCGTGCTCAAATGCCGACGACATGCGGTCGATCTCGCCTTTGGCAAGACCATACCGTGCGGCTTCGTCGCGCCACTTCGAGACGGCCTTACCGACCTGTTTTACTATGTCGCGCGCTTTGCCGTCGTCTAGATCGAAATACCCCGCCACCTCCAGCGCCAGCGCCAGCGAAGCCGCGTTGTCGTCTTCGTTGATCGCGGTGCTGAGAATGCGCGGGTTGATGTCGGTAGGCACCGGGTTGAGGTCGTAAGCGGGCGACAGCCGCCAGCCCGCCTGGCCTTCGTACAGAAACCCGTGATTGCGCAGGTGGTCGTCGGTGTTGGAGATCAGTATGTTGAAAACCAGCCGCCGCCACAGCGCCTCCATGTCGGCTCGCGGCGCGGCGCCATGCTGGCGCAGCGCGTCAACAATTTCCAGATAGCTTCGGGTTTCTCTGTCTTTCGATCCGAGCATGCTCATCGCGGAGAGGAACGGAATACGCCGTTCGCCGTCGCGGTCGAAGCGTCGCAGGAGGAGCACAGGCTTGCCGGCGATGTTTTCGACACGCGATTGAGGTACGGGGATGCCAGATTTCTTTGCGAGGGACAGCGCGACCGCCTCCCAAACCACCGTGTTGATTTCATCGTCCTTGCGTGGGAATTTCGCGAGGGCGAGATGGCCGTCCTTTTCCCTGACGGAGGCCTTGGGTCTCGCGCCGCCAAGAGAGGAGCCAGGCGCGAACAGCATGCGCAGTTCCTCCTCGGTGTCTTTTTCTTCCATCACATGTTCGGCCGCGGAGAGCAGTTTCGGGAGCTCGATCAGCGGAGGGATGCGCTTGACGCCCCCCTCCCGCAGGAAGGGTCCACCTTCTTTTTCCGCAAAGCGCAGCGCGCCCAGACGTGCCCCGTCGTCCACCAGCAGCAGGAAGTCGATTTCCTGGAGCGTGCGCGGCGCGCCGCCCTCGCGCTCCGAGCGCCTGCGTTCCATGCGGCGCATAAGCGCCCGCCCCCAACGGTCGGGCGCGGAGTCGCCGATGGCGCCGAACATGAGCGTGTCTACCGGCGTGTGAAACGGGCCGGGACCAACCTGCAAGGCTGGCTCCATAGAGAATCGCGCGGGATTTTCCAGCCATGTTTTGTCGTATTCGAAGGTAGCGCTTTCCTTGTTCTTGCGCGTGCGGGCCCAGAGACGCCCCATCAGGTGCGGGACGCCGTCGAGATCCACGTATACGAGAGCCTCTCTGTCCATCACTTGTCTTTCGTGCGTTTCGGGCTGCGCGCCACGCGAATGCGCTGCGGCAGGTTTTCTTCTTCGAGCTGCAGGCCCACGGGATCGTTCTTTGGCGCGGCGAGATCGCCCAGCCGGTCCGCCATGCCCAGCACAAAAAGGACCGTGGCGTATATCCCGATCGCGACGCCGGGATCGCCCTTTTCAAGCTTGACGAGGGTCGTGCGGCTGATCGAGGCGCGCTGCGCCGCGATGGCCGCGGGGATGCGCCGCCGCCGCCGGGCGTCTCGGATGTCGCGGCCGAGTTGGCGCAGGGCATGCCTTACAGGGAGTGGCATTGCGACGGATGATCGGCTGGTCCTCATATTTAGTGTCCAAAATAATGGTCGTTAACATGGTTAATGTACATTATTATGAACGTTATGTCAATTCGCCTATTCCTTGGATGTCACCTTGGAACGGATCGCCTGAATTTCCTTGAACATGCTTTCGATCTTCGAACGATCGAGCGAGAGGAGTTCTGTGCTGATGGCCTCTTTGACTAGGCTTCCCAGTCCGAGACTCAGCGTCAGGAACTTCTCCGGAGAGTGATACGAACAGGTCCGCCGCTGTTGCGCGGGAATCTTTCTCTCGAGCGCGAGCAGGAATATGAAGCCAAAGAAATAGAACCAGTAGCTCCGATAACCGGTCCCGGCATCGGCACGGGGCATCATCGCCATCGGATAGACCTTCTTGTACGGCCACACCGCCGCGGTGATGACGACATCCTCTGGCAGTTTGCCTCGCCCGAGCAAGAAGGCGCGGATCGCCTTCTCCTGCCGGCCAAGATACAGTTTCGGAGTCTGTCCCCCTTCGACTGGGCTCCGCCGGGTCCCATGCCAAAAGATGCTCAACGCAAAATAGACGAGCTTTGCCATGTCTACTTCTGGAATGCCCGCTTGGCGGAACAAGAGATCATTGCCGTTCACTGTCGGGGACTTCGAATTCAATAAGGTGTGAAGCCAGAACGGATCACCATAGTTCTGTGGAATCTTGTTCAGAATCCACGTCTCACCGCCTTTATTGAAGCGCTCCTCGCAGACATCGCAAAATTTGTAGTCTCGGACCTGCAGTGAGCTCTGTTTAGCCTTACCACCTGAAAGGACGACCGGATTTGGATTCTTCAGTTCGTTCGCGCGCATCTTCTTGTACCCGCTCTTGGGCAAGTAATGGCTATCGTGCAGATCGGCGACGGCACGGCAAAGCTCGCATTTACCTCGCTTCATAGTGCCTCCTGCTGTCTGTACACATTGCCATTTCACAAGTAGCCGCGCCAAATCTACCCTTTCATTCGTTTCCGCGCAGGCGCTCCATCATGATTTTCTGGCTCTGAGCAGGAATCTGAACAAGTGATGGATTGACGGGCTTTTCTAAAGAGCAAGATTTTCGTACGCTCTGTGGATGAGCGAGAACGAATGGACAAAGATTTTGGG